>Ga0255389_1059_pt1 | contig 12143 bp, 7 predicted proteins | sample ANMaggSeSYBR01E4_FD_182113 | JGI IMG/M metagenome (GOLD analysis project Ga0255389, IMG submission 182113) | Sediment cell enrichment communities from methane seep in Santa Monica Basin, California, United Staets - ANME aggregate JGI... | ecosystem: Environmental > Aquatic > Marine > Cold seeps >...
GTTGTGTATATTTTCTTTTGGAATACTTGCAATTATGGATCTGAAGGTGTGAGTTACCTGATGCAGCTAGTGCTGTATCAACAAACTTTAAGTATTTGTTAAACAAAACACAATCATCCCCTTTGTGTTTTCTGTGCTAAATAATACTCAGGGGATAATCCTTTTTAAAATTTTTGTGGAAATTAAATGGAAATAGGTTTTCTACAGAGCTCTTTTTTTGATCGTTTAAATGAACTAATAGTACTCTTTATGGTGTGTACGCATTCTCGTAAAATGTGTTTATGCTTTCCGATTAGAAATGTATATATAGGATGGCGTTGTTTAAGGAAATCCACTCAATGGGTGGAACTTCAATCACTTTCAATTCAAGATCATTAGTGGAGACCGGAGCTTTTTCGGTCTGACGTTGAATTTGGCAGTTCGATTAATTCTGACTGATAGTGTAAATCTATCTATCGAGAACTAATCGAAATTGTGCATGAATAAGTAACTCTCTAATTCACTTTAGAGTGTTCTTTTCCGACAATTTTTAAGTTTAACTTCCATTTTAAGTGTGCTTTAACAACAAACTCTGGTTGATCCTGCCAGAGGTTACTGCTATCGGTGTTCGACTAAGCCATGCGAGTCAAATGTTCTTCGTGAACATGGCGGACTGCTCAGTAACACGTGGATAACCTGCCCTTAGGTTCGGCATAACTCCGGGAAACTGGAGATAATTCCGAATAGGTCAAATATGCTGGAATGCTTTTTGGCCAAAAGACCTCGGTTGCCTAAGGATGGATCTGCGGTCTATCAGGTTGTAGTGGGTGTAACGTACCTACTAGCCTACGACGGATATGGGTTGTGAGAGCAAGAGCCCAGAGATGGATTCTGAGACATGAATCCAGGCCCTACGGGGCGCAGCAGGCGCGAAAACTTTACAATGCGGGAAACCGCGATAAGGGGACACCGAGTGCCAGCATTTATGTTGGCTGTCCACATGTGTAAACGGCATGTGTTAGCAAGGGCCGGGCAAGACCGGTGCCAGCCGCCGCGGTAACACCGGCGGCCCGATTGGTAATCACTTTTATTGGGTCTAAAGGGTCCGTAGCCGGTTTGATCAGTTCTTCGGGAAATCTGACAGCTCAACTGTTAGGCTTCCGGGGAATACTGTCAGACTTGGGACCGGGAGAGGTAAGAGGTACTACAGGGGTAGGAGTGAAATCTTGTAATCCCTGTGGGACCACCAGTGGCGAAGGCGTCTTACCAGAACGGGTCCGACGGTGAGGGACGAAAGCTGGGGGCACGAACCGGATTAGATACCCGGGTAGTCCCAGCCGTAAACGATGTTCGCTAGGTGTCAGGGGCGGTGCGACCGCTTCTGGTGCCGTAGGGAAGCCGTGAAGCGAACCACCTGGGAAGTACGGCCGCAAGGCTGAAACTTAAAGGAATTGGCGGGGGAGCACTACAACGGGTGGAGCCTGCGGTTTAATTGGACTCAACGCCGGAAAACTCACCGGGGGCGACAGCAAAATGTAGGTCAAGCTAAAGACTTTACCTGAATCGCTGAGAGGAGGTGCATGGCCGTCGTCAGTTCGTACTGTGAAGCATCCTGTTAAGTCAGGCAACGAGCGAGACCCGTGCCCACTGTTGCCAGCATGTCCTTCGGGATGATGGGTACTCTGTGGGGACCGCTGGTGCTAAACCAGAGGAAGGTGCGGGCTACGGTAGGTCAGTATGCCCCGAATCTCCCGGGCTACACGCGGGCTACAATGGTTGGGACAATGGGTCCCTACACCGAAAGGTGATGGTAATCTCTTAAACCCAACCGTAGTTCGAATCGAGGACTGTAACTCGTCCTCGTGAAGCTGGAATCCGTAGTAATCGCGTTTCAACATAGCGCGGTGAATACGTCCCTGCTCCTTGCACACACCGCCCGTCAAACCACCCGAGTGAGGTATGGGTGAGGGCACGGACTTAGTGCCGTGTTCGAACCTAAATTTCGCAAGGGGGGTTAAGTCGTAACAAGGTAGCCGTAGGGGAATCTGCGGCTGGATCACCTCCTAAGCAAGATCCGCACAAAGCGGATCACCGCTATCAGTCAGAAATCGATAAACTGCCAAATTCAACGAACCACATTCAATGATTTATAATCATCAAGTGCACCAGGCAAGTAACGTTGCCCGGGAAGGATGGAAGTGCCTGATACCCCATATCAGGTACAATGAGATCATGTATAAATATTACATATCAGACGCTCACTGGACAAAGTGAGATGGACTCTGGTAATTATGCCGTCAGGTGGATGGCTCGGCTCAAGCGCTGATGAAGGACGTGCCAAGCTGCGATAAGCCCAGGGTAGGTGCATGGAACCTATGAACCTGGGATTTCCTAATGAGACCTCTTAGCACATTTGTGCTGATCAGTAATGATCGGGAACGCCCCGAATTGAAACATCTTAGTAGGGGCAGGAAGAGAAATCGAAGAGATGCCGTTAGTAATGGCGAATGAACACGGCACAGTTCAAACTGAATCCCTCCAGTAATGTGAGGGAGATGTGGTGTTATAGGAACTTTCTAAGATTCCTATCTTTTCTTAGCTGAACTTTTCTGGAACGTTAGACCATAGAGTGTGATAGTCACGTAAGCAATGAAAAGAGGAATTGGAAATGTTCCTGAGTATCGTGTGTTGGAAATCACGCGAGAATTTGGGAGGCACCAACTTCCAAAACTAAATACGTCTTGAGACCGATAGCGAAATAGTAGGGTGACCGAAAACTGAAAAGTACCCCCAAAAGGGAGGTTAAAAGTGCCTGAAACCTGATGGTGATGGAGCGATATGGCATGAAAGGATCTTTGGATCGAAGGAATCAACCGCGAGGTTGTAGTACGAGTTCCAATGCCGATGTCATATCATACGTTTTGAAGAACGGGCCAGGGAGTGTAACTAAGTGGCGATGGCTAACCTTTTATCTGGGAAGCCGAAGCGAAAGCAACATGCGTGCAACCTTCGGGTGAGACGCGGCGTATACAAGTGCGTGGAGTCACTAAGTTACGACCCGAAGCCGGGTGATCTAGGCGTGGGCAGGTTGAAGCGTGGCGAAAGCTACGTGGAGGACCGCAAGCGGTATTGATCTGCAAATCATTCGTGTGACCTGCGTCTCGGAGTGAAAGGCTAATCTAACCCGGCATCAGCTGGTTCCTTCCGAAACATGTCGTAGCATGACCTAACTGGAGATAGTCGGTGGAGTAGAGCACTGATTGATGGCCCTGGGGAAGAAATTCCTCATCTGTCTGTCAAACTCCGAACCCACCGTCGTCGTAGAAGGTTGGAGTCCGGACTACTGGGGTAAGCCTGTAGTCCGTAAGGGAGACAACCCAGCCCGTGGTTAAGGTCCCTAAGTGTCGACTAAGTGTTAATACTAAAGGGCGTCCCAAGCCCTAGACAGCTGGAAGGTTAGCTTAGAAGCAGCTATCCTTTAAAGAGTGCGTAACAGCCCACCAGTCGAGGTTTGGGGCCCCGAAAATGGACGGGGCTCAAGTCGACCACCGATACCACGGAGTACCGCAAGGTAATCTCGTAGGAAGGCGTTGCGTTTGGGTAGAAGCAGGGCTGTGAAGTCCTGTGGACCGAGCGGAAACGAAAATCCTGGTAATAGTAGCAGCATAGTTAGGTGAGAATCCTAACCGCCGAAGGGGCTAGGTTTCCTCGGCAATGATCGTCAGCCGAGGGTTAGTCGGTCCTAAGTTGTACCGTAATTCGAGTACATCAAAAGGGAAACAGGTTAATATTCCTGTACTATTCAACAATAAAACTGACGTTTTGGGGCAGGCTGAGCGGCGCTGTCGCGCCGTTTAAGCATCTAAATCTGTGGAGAGCCGTAATGGCGAGAAGCGGACGAATATGTTATGACGAAAGTCGGCTGCACCCCGGAACCCGTGAAAAGGGAGTTGAATATCCGTACCGAGATCTGACACAGGTGCCCCTAGCTGAAAAGGCTTAGGCGTGTCGGAATAATTTGGCTAAGGGAATTCGGCAAATTGGCTCCGTAACTTCGGGAGAAGGAGTGCCTGCCGTGAAGACGGCAGGTCGCAGTGACCAGGGAACTCTAACTGTCTAATATCAACATAGGAGATCGCAAACCCGTAAGGGCTAGTACGATCTCTGAATCCTGCTCAGTGCAGGTACCTGAAACTTCGGTTCAACGGAAAGAAGGGCCTGTAAACAGCGGGGGTAACTATGACCCTCTTAAGGTAGCGTAGTACCTTGTCGCTTAATTGGCGACTTGCATGAATGGATCAATGAGAGTTCTACTGTCCCTAGCCAGAGTCCGGTGAAGCTTACATTCTAGCGCAGAGTCTAGAGACCTCTAGGGGGAAGTGAAGACCCCGTGGAGCTTTACTGCAGCCTGTCGCTGGGTTGTGATTTTGGATGTACAGTGTAGGTAGGAGACGTCGAAGCCGGTGCGCCAGCATTGGTGGAGTCGCAATTGGGACACTACCCTTCCAAAGTTACGACCCTCACTCCGTGAGGAGGACCCCGATAGGTGGGCAGTTTGCCTGGGGCGGGACGCCCTTGAAAAGATATCAAGGGCGCGCAATGGTTAACTCAAGTGGGTCGGAAACCTACTGAAGAGTGCAAGAGCATAAGTTAGCCTGACGTGATTCAGCACAGTAGTGGATCACGAGACGAAAGTCGGTTCTAGCGAACCTTTATGTCCCGCTTGGTGCGGGCTAAAGATGACAGAAAAGTTACCCCGGGGATAATTGAGTCGTTGCCGGCAAGAGCACATATCGACCCGGCAGCTTGCTACCTCGATGTCGGTTCTTTCCATCCTGGCTGTGCAGCAGCAGCCAAGGGTGAGGTTGTTCGCCTATTAAAGGAGATCGTGAGCTGGGTTTAGACCGTCGTGAGACAGGTCGGTTACTATCTACTAGAGGTGTATGTGGTCTGAGGGTAAGTTGCTTTTAGTACGAGAGGAACAGAGCAACGGCGCCACTGGTCGATCGGTTGTCTGACAAGGCACTGCCGAGCAGCTACGCGCTAAGGAATAAGAGCTGAATGCATCTAAGCTCGAAATCTAACCTAAAAAGAGACCACTTTAAGGATTCCGGTAAAAGACCGGATCGATAGGAATGGGATGTAAGCACCAAGGCAACGAGGTGTTCAGTCCGCATTTACTAATATCCGTGCCTCATCTATCTCGCTTTGTCCGGGCGAAATCTGATATGTAATATGATTATACATGATCACAATCCGTTAATTTGAATGAGTATGGCGGCCATAGCGGTAGGGCCACTCCTGTTCCCATCCGAACACAGAAGATAAGTCTACCCACGTTGTTTACTGTACTGAAGTACGAGAGTCTTCGGGAAATCTGCATCGCTGCTATACTCACTCTATCCAACTCTTTTCTTGACTGATCTTTAACTCAATAGTTATGACTCTATTTTTTATTAATTATCTGTATCCTATTCTCATTTCAATCTACTGAGCAAAGCTTAAAGGATGTATGTTCCAACTTATCTGGAACATTTGGTATACTGGCTTGTTCAATTAATGTTATATCACATTGAAGTTAACTTTTATCTGGGATTATTTTGGGGTGTAGGAATGAGTGAAAATACTCTTGTATTTGTGTATAATGCAGACAGTGGTCTCATAAATGAAATGAAAGACTACGTTCACAAGATCGTGTCACCATCCACTTATGGGTGCAATCTTTGTGCCATAACCTATGGTAACACAGGAATCAAAGATGAATGGAGTTCGTTCGTGGATGATCTTGGAATTCCTGTAAAGTTCTTGCATAAGGATGAATTCTATGAAACGTTCAGTGAAAAAGGATCATTTCCCTGTGTTTTTCTCGAAAATAGCAATAAGCTCGATCTGTTCATTTCATCTGATGAAATTAACAACTTCAGGACTCTCGAGGAACTAATGTCCCTTGTGACTCTCAAGGTGAATGAACTATTGGGAAGCTGACCGAATTAGCTCTATAATGGAACAATTACAGCCATATTTAGCTCTGACCAGATTTGGCAATTCGCTCTTTGGTACATTTACTGTTCTCATCGCAGGCATCCTGTCAGTTGAACTTATCGGAAATGAGTTCAAATATTTAATAGCAGGATTTGTATCTATCTTTATATTCATGGGTTCATTTTCCATAAATGATTATTTTGATCACAAGATCGATATTGCCAATCACAGGCAAGACAGGCCAATCGCGATGGGTACTATCTCGAGGCGCAAAGCTTTCGATATTGCTATGGCTTGTTTCATCCTTGCATTTTTAACATCTTTGATCTTAGGATTATTTACCTCTCTATTCATAGCTTTCAATATCCTATTAGCAATAGTCTACAGCACTCACTTGAAGAAAATTCTCCTGTTAAAAAATATAACCATGGCATATTGTTTTATGGCAACGATCTTGTTCGGCACTATCATAGTTGATAACATAATAGAACCATTGATCGGCTTTTACATTATAATAGCATTTCTGGTGGGGATCGCTTTTGAGATAATGGCAGACATTTCAGATATGGCAGGAGATCTGGAACATAATGTCCAAACAATAGCATCCTTTCATTCACCTCGGTTTGCAGCATTCGTCTCTTCCTTTTTCTTTTTAACGATCTTCTTACTTGATCCGCTTCCATATTTTGTAAACCTGCATCCCGGTCTATATTTGAACAATATCTTCCTTTTGATGATAATCCCGGTAACTGTATCTTATCTATTGATCTCACTCTCTCTAATTCGTGATCAATCTAAAAAGCATGTATTGAATTTAAGAGCACGGACAATAATGGTAATGCAAATCGGTTCCCTTGTCTATCTGATATGTTTTATTTTTTGAAAGCATCAAGTATAACAATAAAAACAATCTAACATCTTATCATAAGTTGGGGTATGGAAATGAAAGAATATGATCTAATTGTTATTGGCAGTGGTTCGGGTATGAACTATGTAAGTTTGATAATGCAAGATTATCCTGAAATGAAAGTTGCTATCATAGATAAGGACAAACCCGGGGGGATATGTCTGACAAGAGGTTGTATCCCTTCTAAAATGCTACTTTATCCTGCAGAACTAGTCAGAGAGATTGGAAAAGCAGATCGTTTTGGTATCCATGCTGAAATAAGATCAATTGATTTTAATTTTGTAATGGATAGGATGCGGTCCAGCATAGATGAAGATATTGAAATGATACACGAAGGACTTTCATCCGATTCGAAATTAGATTATTATGAAGACGTTGTGGAGTTCATTGAACCTTATGTACTAAAGGTCGGAGAAGAGCAGATCACATCAAAAATGATCTTCTTGAGCATAGGTTCAAAGCCCATGATCCCTCCTGTAAAAGGTCTTGATGGTATTTCCTATCTTACCAGTGACACTGTACTGGAACTGACCACCCTCCCGGAAAGCCTTGCGATTATCGGGGGCGGTTATATAGCGGCTGAATACAGCCATTTCTTCTCTGCAATGGGCTCAAAAGTAACTATCATCGGTCGCAGTCCAAGAATTGTGGACAATGAAGAGCCTGAAATAAGTGAACTTGCAAGAAAAAAGATGGAACATTATATCGATATCATCACTGACCATGAAGTATCTGAGATCCAGCCCTCAGGCAAACAAAAGAAAATAATCGCAAAAGACCGAAATTCAGGAGATGAAATGGAACTTCTTGTGGATGAAGTATTAGTAGCCACTGGCAGAAGTCCCAATACTGATATTCTCCATCCTGAAAAAGGAGGGGTCGAGGTCGATGAAAGGGGTTGGATAAAGGTGAACGACCGTTTGGAAACTACTTGTTCTAACGTGTGGGCATTTGGCGATGCTAACGGTCAATATCTTTTCAAGCATGTTGGCAATTATGAATCCACTCTGGTATATCAGAACGCAGTCTTGAAAGAGGACATTAAAACCGACTATCACGCTGTCCCCTATGCCATATTCTCCTATCCTGAGATGGCAGGTGTGGGCATTGGGGAAGCTGCAGCCATTGAGCAATATGGCAAAGACAACATCTCCATTGGTTTCCATAGGTTCGAAGACACTGGAAAAGGCATGGCAATGGATCTTGACAGTTATTTCGTTAAGGTCATTCTGGACGGCTCTGGCAGAACTCTCCTGGGGGCACATATAATTGGTCCGCAAGCATCAGTTCTAATTCATCAATTAATAACTGTGATGAACACCCCTGGAAGCAATGTCGGTCCTATCGTCAATGGAATGGATATCCATCCATCTCTTAGTGAAGTGGTAAAAAGGGCATTATACTCAAGGATGTCTGTGGAAGAATATCACTCAGTATTGAAGTCCCTTGAACTTGAATACTGACCTCTTTTCTTTTTTATGAGAATGTTCCTATCCATCCTCTGACAAGTATGAAGATTATTACAAGTGGAAGGACGTACCTTATGTATTTTCTTGTCCAACCTGGGAACTTCAGCCCCTTTCCGGTATCAGCCTCCCGAATGAAATTGTTCCATCCCCATCCGAAACTATAACTGCAGAAAAGCACCAGTGTAAGTGCACCTATTGGAAGGATATTGTTAGCAAATATGAAATCTTCCAGATCAAGGATGGATGTTCCTTTTCCAAAAGGCTGATACCAGCTCAATGGTCCGAATCCAAGACAACATGGTATGGATAAAATGAATATCGCAGCTCCGCTTATAATTGATGCTTTCTTTCTTTTCCATCCCCATTCGTCCATTGAAAAAGCTATTACATTCTCCGAGATACCCATTACAGTTGACATTGAAGCAAAGGCAAGGAAAAGGAAGAAGAGAGTTCCCCACAATATACCTGCAGGCATTTGATTGAAAACGTTCGGCAATGTTACAAAGAGAAGCCCGGGACCTGATCCTACATCGATCCCGAAAGCAGAACATGCCGGAAATATCATAAGGCCTGCCATGAGTGCTATGCTAGTATCAAGGAATGTGATCTTTAGAGATTCTCCTGTGAGGGAATGATCTTTGTTGATATAACTTCCGAAGATGGTCATACCCCCGACCCCTACGCTCAAAGTGAAGAATGCCTGGGTCATGGCGGCATAGATACCTTGCCAGCTTAATAACGAAAAATCCGGTTCAAGATAGAAGCTGATCCCTTCAGCAGCACCGGGAAGGGTCACAGAACGAAGTACGAGTATTATCAATATAAAAAAAAGCCCTGACATCATTACCTTGGAAGCCCTTTCAACCCCTTTCTGCAATCCTACTGAACATATAAATGTCCCAAGACCGACCACCAAAGCCATCCAGGTTATCATTTCTAGGGTACGACCTATGAACAGGTCAAAGAAAAGATCTATTTCCAAGGGTCCGAGGTAAATGAAGCTACCTTTGACCATGTAATAGAAGTATGCCAATCCCCACCCTGCAACGGTAGTGTAGAACATAAGCAGGATAACATTTCCTATTATGGCGATATATCCGAATAAGTGCCATCTTTTTCCACTTGGCTCCAGCTTGCGCAAGGACCCCGCAATATTCTGCCTTCCGGCTCTTCCAGTGGCAAATTCCATTATCAATATCGGCAATCCGAGAATGAGGAGGAATACAAGATAAACAATAACAAAGGCAGCACCTCCGTATTTTCCTACAATGAAAGGGAAACGCCAGATATTTCCAAGACCAATGGCACATCCTGCAGAAACAAGCAAGAACCCAATCCTTGTAGCTAATTGCTCCCGGTTGATGTCCGTGGTGTCATCTTTCATCTCTATCCTCTTCATATCAATGTCAGGAATAGCTATGAATGCCACTATATAAATATAATTCTATAAAGTTTTAATATACTGTCCTGTTTTGAAGGCAATAAAAAAAGCAGGAACCCGTTAAGGGTTCATGAGGAAAGAGCGAGAATAGCCTCGGCCAAGTCTCCGTTCGCATTTTTAAGGGATTCAAGTGCAGCTTCTTCGGACACACCGGTCTGTTCAGCCACAAGTCTAACGTCATCTTCAGGAATGACAACTTCCCTTGGAACCTCTTCAGGAGTGCCAACTACTTGGTAAGTATCCACACCCTGTGCGTTCATGATACTGACATCTGCATCGTTGAACACAATATCCTTATCTGCGGTCCTAATGATGACCTGTTCAACACCTTCTATCTGATCGATGTTGATGCCCATCTGTTTCATCATCTGCTTGACTTTTGCCGGGTTCATGCCCCGACCGCCCATACCTGGAATCATATGATCACCTATTAATCGTTACCGCGTAGGATTATATTACTAAATTAAAGTCTTGTTCTAATATTAGTGGCAGCTACCACCGCAGCTTCCGCATCCGGAATTTGCGGTTGGATTGTCAATAATGAATCCTTTGCCACCCTCGGTGTCAATATAATCTACAGTTGCTTCATCAAGCTGTTCGCTGATGTCAGGACCCACTACTATCTTGATATCCTTGCTTGTTACTGTAATATCATCTTCCTTGATCTCGTCATCAAGTGCCATTCCATACTGTACACCACTGCATCCCATGCCAGCGACAAATATTCTGAGTGCGTGATCCTTCTTCTCTTCAGCTTCAAGAAGTGCTTTTAATTCGGTTGCAGCAACGTCTGTTATCTCGATCATTCTTTAATCACTCCATTTTGATATATGAAAATAATAAATGTATTGAACGTTATATATACGTTTTCATATTTAAGAGTTCGCACACATACGAACAATCATACAAACTCCACATCATCATCTACCGGTTCGGTAAGGATCTCCTGTGTGTAAGCATTTATCTCTATCGAGTTCCTTGATCCTTTAACTTCCCATATTGGGACATATACAAGTTCGATATTGAAACGAATATCATCTGCTGTAGGCTTGAATATCTTATGCTCGGATATCATGGCCTCCCCGACAACATTGCTGAAACGTACATCCTTCGTATATTCTTCTATGATCTCGGACAAAAGGGTAGTTTCCGCTTCCTGCTGATCGAACATCTGACTCTTGATCTCATAACTGTCATCCGGCAAAGTTATGCTATCATTTACATGTTGTAGTTCGATCAGTTCCCTGTTCCCATTAAGTGCATTCAGACAACCCTGCCCCTGTCCGGATATGTCTACAACTTTGTTCTTGAACCGGTGTTCAGCCTTAACTGCATATGCATATCTCCAGTATGGGACAAATTTCAGAATCACATCTTTCGGCATTCCTATCTCGGACCTTGCCATTGCAATAGCCCTGTCCTTCTGTAATCTTATAGGTGCAGTGTGAAGATCAAGTGTAAAAGGCATCTGGCTCTGTGCTTGCCATGATGCGGTCTGTGGCTCCTGCATCATGGTTGGTGCTGGCGCTGATTCCTGGTTCTGTGCTTGCCATAATGTGGTCTGTGGTTCTTCCATCATGTTTGGCGCTGGCGCTGATTCTTGTGCCGTTCTTTGTGGGTGTTCATATTGTATGAAATCGTTGTTTGTTTCTGCCTGTTGCATCTCTGGTGATGTTCTCCATATATTGAATCCAGATTTGTTAGTTGCTGGTGCAGCAGGTTCAACATTATTCGAATCCCATACTTCTGTATCTTCACATGAAGAGCTCATATCAGGTATCTGAGCAGGAAGTTCTTCATGATGGTGTTTTTTTGCATCATATGCGACAAGTTCCAGATCGGAGGTATTTCCTTCTAGGTCAGCAATTACTGCTTTTCCTATCTGGAAGGCAAGTTCATCGCGGTCCCACGTAATGAGTCCTATATGTGTTGCATAGTCCCACATTTCAGCACTCATCTTTTCCAAAGTTACATAAAGCCCAATGTTGTCTTCTACAACAGTAGCAAAGCTATTTATCTCTGAAATATCAGGTTGTGTTGTCAACTTAATGTAGGTCTTAGTGCCATTTTTTTCGATGATCAGATCCACAGTGTCTGATTCTGAAACACTGTGTCCTGAAGTTGCAAATATATTTGTCAGGAGTTCAGCAAGGTTATCTTTCATTTTTATCAACCATTTTTTTAGCAAATATTAAGGATATCTTTTCCAAAAACGATCAGAGAACTCTGGTCGTGGTCTCCAGTTCAAGTCCTTTGTGAGTGATATTATATGAAATCGTCTTGTCAGGGGGTATCATTCCTCTCATCTTACGTATCAATATTGATCGCTCGATCTCACTTCCGCGCTCCCTCATTCGAAACTCTA
>Ga0255389_1060_pt1 | contig 12135 bp, 11 predicted proteins | sample ANMaggSeSYBR01E4_FD_182113 | JGI IMG/M metagenome (GOLD analysis project Ga0255389, IMG submission 182113) | Sediment cell enrichment communities from methane seep in Santa Monica Basin, California, United Staets - ANME aggregate JGI... | ecosystem: Environmental > Aquatic > Marine > Cold seeps >...
GGCATGGATGATTTAGTTAATACTGGTAATGAAAATAAAAAAACAGCTGATCCAGGAGAAGAAGCCCTGTACGGGGAAGTCATCAAAGCGCTCAGGGAGGTTTACGATCCTGAGATCCCTGTTAACCTTTATGACCTGGGCCTCATTTATGAAGTGAAGGTACTGGAAGGCAACAGTGTTCACATAGTAATGACCCTTACAACCCCTTCCTGCCCGGTAGCTGAGATGATCCCCGGCCAGGTTGAGAACAGGGTCCGTTTTGTGGATGGAGTGAAGGATGTCTTGGTGAAACTGGTCTGGGACCCACCCTGGGACAAGGACATGATGACTGAGGAAGCCAAACTGGAGCTGGGATTTTTCTGATCCATTCACTACGAGGGCATACTCTGCTTTCGTTCAAGAAAAAGTGAAAACTGTATCTTCACAGCCTCGCCGCGTAACCCCGTGAGAAATTCGGACTAGCTCCCGTATTTTGCGGCCCACCCGGCGTTTTCTGTCATCTCATCCTTGAATCGTGGGTACATGCCAACGATCACGGCATCGGTTTTCTTAATATTTTCGAAAGCGAATTTAAAAGCTTCCTCTACACCATTGCGGGAGAATCCCGCCCTGCCGGCAGCCAGTATCTTAAAGCCCAGACACGGCTTGTCCACTTCCCTCATAATCCTGGTCATGGTTTCAGGTTCAGCCTTGGAGAAAGGTTTCCCGAAATATTTGTCCTTATCCTTGTCATCCGGGTGATCGTTATAGCGTGTCAGGTAATGGAAGCAAGTCATGAAAAAATCGTTTTCCCATCCGGCGTCGGCAATTCTTTTGATGTTATCAGGATTGTGGGCTGAGATTCCGGCCAGAAGGCCCTGGTCATGTACAGCCTTGACGTAGTCATGGACCTGTTCCTGTTTGCCCTCCCGGAAAAGTGTGTCAGTTACACCCCCATGGTGGCTCATGGCAAATGGAGATGATGCCTTGATGACTGCAGGTATGGTACCCCAGCGGGACGTGGCTGAATGAAGGCAGAGAAACTGCATACGGGGTGCTCTTTCCCGGACTTTTTTCAGGACTTCAATCATCAACGGTGTAGGATCGAACTGTTGTGTGTTCATACCAGCTTCATAGCAGCGCAGCAGGAAATCCGTTGTGTTTTCAACCGTGAAGTACTCTTTCATGTGGGCGTTCATGTGGGGCCCCAGATAAGAATATCCGCCGATTGGATTGAACCCGGCGATAAGGCGGGTTACAGAGTAGTCTCCCAGTTTTATTGAAGGGAGGGAAACAGCGGCACTCCCGGTACCTGCCATGGATTTAAGCTGGCTGTTAGCCAGGAGAGTTGTAGCGGATGCCGCAACCAGGAATTCTCTGCGATTCGATTTGTTGTTTTCTGCCTTGGTCATGATAATCCTCCGGTTAGGTTTCAAGTCCTTAATTTAACAGAGGAAGCACGGGGCGTAAAGAAAAAACAGGCTTCTTTAAAATTGATTTCAACAGGAAGCAGTAAGGACAGTTGCAGCGGCGGTTTTCAGCCTGGCTGCGTTATGATCCGGCGGCCTCCTCTACGGCCGCCCGGGCACAACTGCCCAGGCCTCTGTTTTAATAAACCTTGTCAGGCCGCGGTCTCCACGGCATCGTTACCTAAGACCGCTCAATATGCGGGTTAAACCAGGCAGAGATTCCTTTGTTCTGATTTTATGATATAAATTGATACATGATTATTGGGCTGACGGGACGCAACGCGTCCGGGAAAGGTGAAGTGGCTGAATTCCTCAAGACTCAGGGATTTATTTTTTATTCTCTTTCCGATGTGATCCGCGATGAAATCCGGACCAGGGGAGAGGAAGTAACACGCGACAGGCTGATTGAAACCGGGCGGCAACTGCGTCTGACCAGGGGCACCGGATACCTGGCCAGGATGATATTGAAAAAGCTGGAAATCGGACAGAACTATGTTGTGGATTCTTTCCGGAATCCGGTCGAAGTCGAGGTGTTCAGGACCGGGATTAATTTTAGGCTGCTTGCCATAACCGCTTCTCCTGAGATCAGGTTCGAGAGAATCCGCAGCAGGGGCCGGGAATCAGATCCAAAGACCCTGGAGGAGTTTAACACCCTGGAAGCTGATGAAGCTGAAAATGACAGAGATGAAGGCCAGAAGCTGCTGGCGACCGAGGCCCTGGCTGATTTTGTTATTGAAAATAATGAGGGGTTTGAGCCGCTGCACCTGGCAGTCGGCCGGCTGGTGCAGGATTTTTCCATGGGGAATGCCCGACCCAGTTGGGACCAGTATTTCATGGATATTGCCAAAGTCGTAGCTACCAGGAGCAACTGTTCCAGACGACAGGTGGCCGCGGTCATCGTCAAAGATAAACGGATTATTTCCACCGGGTATAACGGGACTCCAAGAGGTACCAGGAACTGCAACGAGGGCGGTTGCCCCCGCTGTAATAACCTGGTGGAAAGTGGTACCAGGCTGGATGAATGCCTCTGCTCCCACGCAGAGGAAAATTCCATAACCCAGGCCGCCTACCATGGTGTCAGCGTGAAAGGGGGAACAATCTATTCCACTTTTGCCCCCTGCCTGACGTGTACTAAAATGATAATTAATTCCGGGATCAGCGAGGTGGTCTACAGCATGGACTATCCGCTGAACGAGGTTTCACTCAACCTGCTGAAGGAAGCCGGCATAATCAACCGGCCGATTAAAGGGAAAAGCGAGCCGGCAGTTAGTTGAGATTGGCGAAGCAGATATTGTGAATACTAACCGGTGGATGATTCTTTTAATAAGTCTTTATTAACTCACCAGTCACTATTTACGCTTCTTGCCGAGGGGAAGCAACCGATGCCTGAATGGCTTGATCTGGATTTTCTGGTACACGCAGCCGCGCTGTTTTTCTTTGCCGCCGGGGCGTTCGGGCTGTTTTATTTTACTATCAGATATCCCCGGCGTTCTGAAGTCAGGATCTGGGGGACCAGGGCAAGCATCCTGTTCGGATTTGCAGCCCTGGTTTTTCTGGTATTGGCCGAGGGCAGGGTGAATGGTTCAGTAATGATGATATTTGCCTGCCTGGTCTTTTCCCTGGCCGGAATAGAAGTTTCCAGGACCCTGAAGAAATAAAAGGCAAACCGGCCCGCCGTGGAGTTTAATCGAGGGTCAGGCGGACCGGTTTATTTAAACCATTTTATTTCCGGAGTGTGGCGGTGAATTCTCCTCCGAAATCCCAGCCTTCCAGGGTGCCTTTCAGGGTATCTCCATCCAGGGTTGCTTCGAAGTCAACCATTCCGGCTGAAGAGGTGTCCATGGAAAAAGTCAGCACACCGTTTTCCAGTTTCAGGTTTTCAACCGGGCCCGCTTCGCCGGAGGGAGACTCAGCAGTTCCTGTCAGAGCCCCGTCTTTTTCCGCAATGATAAGTGAGAACGGATAATCCTGATCAACTGATGCAATACAGTCCCAGGTGCCGACTGCCGGTGAAGCGGCGAATCCGTAAAAAGTGCAGGTCAGTAAAATAACAGCCAATAAAATTGTTTTTTTCATTTTTTTAATTTCCTTGGAAACAGAAGGTATAGGCCGATAGGGCCATATAAAACCAATCACTTTATTTTTGGAGCGCGGCAGTAAATTCTCCGCTCACATCCCAGTTTTTAAAGCTTCCTTTCAGAGTATCGCCATCCAGAGTTGCTTCAAATTCGAACACTCCCATCTCAGGATTGTCAATCGAAAAACTCAACACTCCGTTTTCCAGTTTCAATTGTTCCACTGGCCCAGCCTCACCGTTGGGAGCTTCAGCTGTCCCTTTCAGTCCACCCTCCTCCTCAGTAATGATTAATACGAAGGGATACTCCATATCTACGGTAACAATGCAATCCCAGGCTCCTGCCGCCGGTGAAGCGGCGAATCCGTAAAAAGGGCAGATCAGTAAAATAACAGCCAATAAAATTGTTTTTTTCATTTTTAATCTCCATGGAAACAGAATTTATAAAATAGAGCAACAACATGACCGGCAGGGGCGGTAATCCGGGTTACCGGAGAGTTCAGCTGCCGGGTCGCCTCTATAACATTATCAGTACACTTAAGATTCTCTTGATTACGCCTATTATAAACTGACTTATAAATGAATTTATATAGACAGGAGGGAAAAAGGAAGGCCTGAATGGCATAACCCTGCTTTTCTGTTAAACCCAGCTGTTTTACTTTCTTTGCAACTGCAGCCTTTGGATCGCTTTATTTTACAGTCAGGTATTCCGGGAAATCAGAGGTAAGGGCCGGAAGAAGCGTTTTTGTTTGAGTTTCCGGCGGGTTTGTTTCCGGCATTGGCTGAGGGCAGGGGAAATGAAGCAGTTAAGTTTATCTTTGTCAGCCTGCTTTTCTTCCTGGCCGGGATAGAAGTTTTTTGAATCCTGAAGAGACAGAAAGCAAACCGGCCCACCGGACAGTTTAATTGAGGGTCAGGCGGGCCGGATTATTTAAATCATTTTATTTCCGGAGTGCGGCGGAAAATTCTCCGCCAAAATCAGAGGTTGAATAGGTGCCTTTCAGGGTATCGCCATCCAGAGTTGCTTCAAATTTGATGTTTCCGACATCAGGGCTGTCAATCGCAAAAGTCAGCACTCCGTTTTCCAGTTTCAGGGCGTCAACCGGTCCTGATTCGCCGGAGGCCCCTTCAGCTATCCCGGTAAGCTCACCGTCTTTCTCGGTAATGTATATGGTAAAAAAATATTCCTGATCAGCTACAGCAACGCAATCCCAGGTCCCTGCCGCCGGTGAAGCGGCGAATCCGTATGAAGTGCAGATTAATAAAATAACAGCTAATAAAATCGTTTTTCTCATTTTTAATCTCCATGGAAAACAAAATTTATACTATGGTTTATCCAATAGCGTATTAACAAAACCGACAGGATTATTATTTAAGTTTGTCGAAGAGGTTACCCGCCGCGTCATAGTCAATAACGTAAACATTTCCCTCCAGGTTCATCTGCGTCCAAAAGCGTCTTAAATTCAATAGAAGTAGAAAGAGATTTTATACAAATAGAAAGCAGGCAGGTATATTATTTTATTAAGATGATTCATGATTGAATCCATAAGAGAGGGATTATGGGAAACAGGACGGAAGTTGCAACAGGAAGCCGGGGACGGGAGAACAGGTGGCGGGAGAAAGAGGATGAGAGGTCGAGGTGATGCAGAGGAGAGGCCTGTTAGCGGTGGCAAACAAAGGGGTATCGATGGAAAGAACAGGAATGCTGAGGGAATTCATTGTCAGGAGAGGGATCCTTTTTAGTCTGTGTTTATTGATGCCCGGGTTGATGCTTGGGCAGATACCGGCGCCTGGTGGGATGTCTGTTGAACTTTTAACAGGCCCTGAGAGAACGGTTATTAAAGATTTAAGGCCTGAGTTCGGATGGGTAGTCCGTTCCATGGAAGAAAATGTCTTCCAGGCAGCATACGAGGTACAGGTAAAGGAAATCCCGCCTGGGAAAAGATCTTTGGAGAGTCCATTTATATGGGACAGTGGGAAAATAGTCTCTTCGCTGTCTGTGAATATTGAATACCAGGGGAAAAAGCTTTTACTTGGAGCTTCATATGCCTGGAGGGTGAGGGTCTGGGATCAGGGAGGAAGCAGGAGTGAATGGTCGAAGTTCCAGCAGTTCAGTACAGCCGAGAGTATTAATGAATATGGGACCTCCACCTATCCCCTGGAAACCCGGTTAATTAAATCCGTTCGATTCAATAAAAGGGAGGGGGGATATTTCTATGACTTTGGCAGGGCAGCGTTCGGCACTGTTCAAATAAAGCTCCCTCCCCTGGAAAAAAGCACTCGCTTGGAGATACATTTCGCTGAAAAGCTTTCGGGGAAAGATACTCTTGACAGTAATCCACCCGGAAATATCAGGTATCGGGAAACAAGCCTGGAGGTGGGAAAGGGGGTGTCTCTGGTTGAAGTCGCTGTCCCGGCTGATCCGAGGAATACCGGGCCGGGGGCAATATTGATGCCTGACTATATCGGTGAAGTGACTCCTTTTCGGTATTGCGAAATTTTTGCTCCGGGGATAACCCTCGGAAAAGAATCTGTGGTCATGAAGGCGGCCAACTATCCCTTTAATGACCGGGCGTCTGAATTTATCAGCGGCGATCCTCTGCTCAACGAAGTATGGGATCTCTGCAAATACTCAATTAAAGCGACTTCTTTTGCTGGCATCTATGTAGATGGCGACAGGGAGCGCATCCCCTATGAAGCTGATGCCTACTTAAACCAGCTGAGTCATTACCTTGTTGACCGTGAATACAGCATGGCCAGGGCAACCCATGAATACCTGATACGTAATCCAACCTGGCCGACGGAATGGATTCTGCATTCTGTACTCATGGCCTGGGAAGACTACATGTACACCGGAAACCTGGAATCAGCTGAATTCTATTATGAAGATTTAAAGAACAAGACCCTTAATGTCCTTGCTGATCAGAATGGACTGATCAGCACTGCCGGCAACAGGGTCGGAGAAGATATCCTGAGGTCTGTTTACCTGAAGGATGAGATGAAAGATATTGTTGACTGGCCTCCCGGTTCTTTCACCCAAGGCGGGACCGGTGAGAGGGACGGCCACGTGATGGTTGATTTTAATACGGTTGTTAATGCTTTGCATTACCGGTCCCTGGTTTTGTTTTCCCGGCTGGCGGAAGATCTTGGGAAGAAGCGGGATGCCGTGGACTTCCGGGAAAGAGCGTCTGAGGTTAAGGAAGCTTTTAATAACCTGCTGCTGGACGGGGAAGAGGGCGTTTACCGGGACGGCATCGGGACGGATCATTCTTCCCTGCATTCCAACATGTTTCCCCTGGCTTTCGGGATGGTGCCGGATGAATTCAAAGAGGGTGTTGTTGAGTTTGTCAAATCCCGCGGCATGGCCTGCAGTGTGTACGGTTCTCAGTACCTGCTGGACGCTCTGTATTCAGCAGGAGAGGACCGGGCCGCCCTGGACCTGCTGACAGCTGAGCATGACCGGGGCTGGCTGAATATGCTGAAGTCCGGTTCAACCATAACCCTGGAAGCCTGGGATGTGAAGTATAAGAATAACCTGGACTGGAACCATGCCTGGGGAGCCGCCCCGGCGAACCTGATTCCCCGCTGGATTCTTGGAGTGCGGCCACTTGAACCGGGCTTTGAGGAAGTATTGATCAGCCCCCATCCGGGAGGTCTGGAATGGGCCAGGGGCAGGGTACCTACCATCCGGGGAGCCGTATGGGTGGAGTTTTTAAATAAAGGCGACTGTTTTGAGCTGGAAGTGGAAATACCGGCGAATGTTAAAGCCCGGATAGAGGTCCCTTCCGGGGAGAGGGTTTTTCTGGATGATTCAGAAGTTCCTGTAGTCAAGGGGCGGATCAGGCAGGTTGTGACTGCGGGTTCAGGCAGTCACAGGATAAGGGTTGAGGGAATGGACAGTTGATCCCGGGTGCCGTTCTAACTTCGGCATTCTTAATTCGCCATTAATAAATTTTCACTTCCCGGCCGTTCGACACTCTCACTTCACCGTTCTCGGTTCCGGTGCCGGACTTACAGCCCTCCACATATATTTTGTGGGCCCACGTTATCCAGGGTTCCGCCCGACTTCGTAATGGCGAAGCCATTACTCGTCTTAGCTCCACCCTGGGCTACTAAAGGAGTCCCTGCGGTCCTCCTTTTACCGGGCCTTTTGGCCCGGGCTGGATGTTGGCGACTTCGTCGCCGTCAATCTCAGGGTTCCTTTCACAAAATCCACGCTGGAGCGGAGGGTCTTAATACGATCAGGCCCGGGAACCAGGTTCAGGGAGTCATCTTCGATTCCGTAATACCTGGTGAATCCGGAATTTCTGAATTGGCTGATCAGGCCCGCAAAATCCAGGTCTCCCCTTTCAGCCGGGACCACCAGTTCATCATAACGCCAGCCTGGTTCACGACGGCTTTCAACCTTATCAGGGGGATACTTGATGTTTTTTATATGCAATCCTGTAGCCCTGGACGCCAGTGCCCCCGTTATCCGGTACACTTCGGATCTTGGGTGGCCGTACCAGCAGAGGTTGACCGGATCCAGACAGAAACCCAGTTCCTCCCCGGTATATTTATTAAGTATCCCGTGGAGAATTTCCGGGCGGTTCAGATAAACACTGAGGTTTTCAAAGAGAACATGAATGCCTGTCTCTCCAGCGGCCTTAACAAGGGAGGAAAATATATTAAATGCTGTGTCCAGGTAATCCTGATCAGGGATTTCAGGGGTCATGAAATTATCAGTAACCAAAGGGAAACTGACTTGTCGCGCTCCGGCTGAACCCGCAATTCCAAGTAAGGTTTCAGCCCATTCCGGAGCATTCTTCATCCCAGCCTTCACCTGCAGAGGGGCTACGAAGAGTTCAATACGGACCCCAGTGTCAGATGCTTCCTGTTTCATTTGTTCGGCAGCGGCGGTGGTCCTGACGCTGCAGGTCAGAGAGTGGTCCTTTCGCAGATCCGGGCAGGTTAAATCGGAATCAACCAGAAGTTCCACAGAGTTCACCCCGGCCAGCCGGGCTGCCTTCCAGATGGATGTTTCGTTTGTCAGGGCCAGGTAAGGGCTGCAGATCAGGACTACGGGATCAGGGTATTCAACAGGGCTAATACTTTCGGGCATTCTCATAACTCCATCCTAAGGTACTTTACTTTCTCAGGAGAGAAGGTAACATATTTAGCCCGTAAGAAATGTGGTATAGGGTTTGGCCCCGCGGAAAAAGCACGAATTATTCGTTCCAGTCGCTTCGAGCCGGGGAGAAGATATCCAGTACAATACTGTCTTCCAGAGCGGAGACTGCATGGTAAGCATCGGAAGGCGTATGGACTATGTCACCGGCGCTGGCGGTTTTCACCTCCGTTTCTCCAGTAAAGACAACTTTACCCCTGAGCACAATTGTCATTTGTTCGTTGGGGTGCCGGTGTGCCGGTACAGTACTTCCCCTGCCCAGGGCGACCCGGGCAACAGTAATATTTTTGCTGGAGAACGATTTTCTGGAGACCTGGTCTAACATAGGGACCATTTTCAGGTCATTCCAGTTTGTAATGTCCATGTGCGGATTAACTCCTCTTGCTTCAGTCCCCGATTTGTCCTCCGGGCAGGAAGCAGTCTTTATATTCAAACAGTGCAGGCAACCCCCCCGGTATGCAGGAAAATCACATTTTTACCCTTTTTTAGGAAACCTTTCCGGATAAGGGCAATCATTCCTGCCATAGCTTTTCCCGAGTACACAGGATCAAGGATCAGGGATTCCGTTCGGGCGGCTATCTTTACAGCTTCAATCATGCTGCGAGTGGGGATGGTATATCCATCCCCCACATACTCATCCAGGCATCGGACCGGGGAGGTAAGCCCTGTAAAAGAGGATTCGAGCAGTTCCAGGGTCTGCTCGGCCAGGGTGCGGACTTTTTTTTCCTGTTCTATCCTGCCGCACAGTACATTGATTCCGGTCACCGGAACGTTCACCCTTGATTCCTGCAGTCCTGCCAGGAGGCCGGCGTGGGTTCCTCCGCTTCCGCTGGGAACTATTAGATGATCTATTGAAATACCGGCTGATTCAGCCTGTAGTAATATTTCCCTGGCACAGCACACATATCCCAGGGAACCGAGGGCTGAAGAGGCTCCGGTCGGAATTATGTATGGTTTTTTTCCATTTTTTTCCAGTTGCAAAGAAACTTTTTTCAATTCTTCATCCATATCCGTTTCAGCAGCGACTACCCTTATGGAGGCTGCTCCCAGCAGGTGATAAAGCAGGTTGTTTCCCCCCGCTCGCGAATCATAGGTTCCGGGAAGACTCTCCTTGAGAATCAGGTGGCATTCCAGTCCTTCCCTGTTGGCAAAAGAGAGAGTGGCTGTGCAGTGGTTGGACTGAAGGGAACCGCAGGTCAGGAGCGTATCCGCCCCCTGGGACAGAGCTTCTCCTACGACAAATTCCAGCTTCCTGGTTTTATTTCCGCCCTCAAGAGTATCATCTCTTTTAATGAATATATCGGGGCCGCCCAGCAGTGTAGTGAGGCGGGGAGCATACTGAAGGGGAGTTGATCCCAGAATGTAGTTTTTCTTTGGGAAGTGTTCGTAGGCAAGTTTCATGCTTTTATTGTACCCCAGGCTTCAACCCCGGCCCCTGACCGGAAACTTGAGCGGAATGTGGACGGAAGCATCCCTGCTTCCGGTCCGTGAGGACTGACGAATAGCAATTAACGATTGGATCAGCAGGGGACAGTGTTTTGTAATGTATTCGTTGTCGTGATCGTAATCGTTCGTCAATCAACTTCAGCCCGCATTTCTCACCTGATAACTACTGCGGCGGTGTGTCCATCGCCCTGACAGCATTATGCTCCTTCGGCCTCCTCGACCTACTGTACAAGTATGACCGCGGGGTCCTCTATTGTATGCCTCGTCATGGCCGGCGTATCTACCACCTCGCTACCTAAACCCGTGAGAAATACGGTCCAGGAAAAAGCCCTTTTAACGGCCTGGCCGTTTTTTTCCGGCCGGAAACTGAGTCCGGGTCATGTTAGCTGGCTAGTTGTGAATTGAATGCGGTTGGATGTCCTGGCGGGCAGTCGGTAAATTTTTGAATCTTCTATCAAATAGCAGATATACTTAAACAAATGAGACGGATGCTTTATAATAAGGCGCTGGAAGCAGTTTCATAACTGGGGCGGCGTACCCAAGTGGCTAAGGGAGAGGTCTGCAAAACCTTTATTCAGCGGTTCGAATCCGCTCGCCGCCTCCAAAAAAATAGGTCAGGGCTTAGGGAGAGAACCGTATCCCGCATTACGATCCTGACATTTCAGAGTAGCGGTACCAGCCTGTCAGAATCGCTGAAGAGCAGGTACAGTTTACATTCGTGACATTCTATTCAAGCAGTTATTGATCGACCGTCCATATTGATCTGGACACTCTCCAGTTACCATTTTTTTCCAATTTTAATATCCGCATCAATTTTCCGCTTCCAGTTACTTCCTGATTGTCTTTTTTTGAGACATATTTACCGCTGTAGTAACCCCATTCATAGGCATATTCACCTAATATGCGGACTTCTTTGAAGTTTTGGTTGTATTCAACCAATCTGTATTCTTTCAGGAGTTTCTGGTTTTGCCCCAGCATCCTTCGCAAGGCATCTTTTCCCTGAACTATTTCACCGCTGACCGGGATAGCTATGCCATCTTCGGTGAACAGGGACAGTAAGGTCTCAAGGTCTCCATTTAGAGAGGCGTTTTTGTCCTTTTTATGAAGTTCTTCTATTGATTGAAGTGCGATATCCCTGTTATTCATATCACTGTCCCCGCAATGTACCGGCATGGCTCCGGTCTAACCCGTATTTCTAATTGGCTTACATAGGGAGGCGGTGCGGACGCTGTCCTGGCAAGGCATGCGACCGTTAATGAAACCCCGGCAGTCGTACTTGTACAGTACGTCTAGGAGGGCGAAGGAGCATAACGCAGTCAGGGCGGATGTATACGCCGCCGCAGTAGTCAGCTCGGCCATCCCGTTAATTGAAATGTTTCACCCCCTCCAGGGACGATTTCGGCTAATGCCGGAAGCAATCATATCTTTAACAAATGCGGCGTCATCCCTGACCTGCCAGTCGAACATCCCGACACAGATAAAGTCAGCGCCTCTCTGGAAGGCATGGAGGAAGCTTTCCTGGGGCTTGTCTCTCCCCGCACCCGCAACCTTGAAGCCGATCCATGGCTTGCCAACGGTTTTCATGAAGGATTCGATCTCTTCCGGTTTCGACGACAGGTAGTCCACCTTATTAATTGTGAACATGTAATAATCGGGATTCAGTCCTGCCTCTTCGCAGGCCTTGATGGTTTCCAGGCTGTGTCCGCAAATCCCAGTGAAGAGACCGGTTTTTTTAACTGCCTCCACTACTTCCCCGATCTGGTCCACCTTGCCTTGTTCGACCAGCCTGTCGCATTGCCCCCCATGATAGTAAATGGCAAAGGCACCGTTGTCACGGGCTATTTTTGCGTTTTCAACCGGGTCGCCCTGTTCTGGAGCGGACTGAGCAATCCACTGCAGCCTGCCGCCCCTTTCCTTCTGGTATTGAGCGTAATTTCGGGCTATATGGTGATCGGCCCTCATTAAGGTGGTATTTATCCCGTTCTCCTCAGCCAGTGCCC
>Ga0255389_1061_pt1 | contig 12087 bp, 13 predicted proteins | sample ANMaggSeSYBR01E4_FD_182113 | JGI IMG/M metagenome (GOLD analysis project Ga0255389, IMG submission 182113) | Sediment cell enrichment communities from methane seep in Santa Monica Basin, California, United Staets - ANME aggregate JGI... | ecosystem: Environmental > Aquatic > Marine > Cold seeps >...
AGAATATAATAGAATAGCAAAGCCTAATGCTGCTATGATCTTTACTAGTAGTCAGCCTTTCACTAGTGTGCTAATCAATTCTAATATAAAAAACTTTAGGTATTGTTGGGTATGGGAGAAGTCAAAAGCAACAGGCTATTTGAATTCAAAGAAGATGCCTATGAAATCTCACGAAGATGTTTGTGTTTTCTATAGGAAGATGCCTGTGTATAATCCACAAATGTGGCAAAGCACACCTTATAATAAAGGTAAAGCACATAGACCTACAGATGTGTATGGAAAACAATCTGCTGTTTTAGTAAAGAACGATACAGGATTACGATACCCTAGATCTGTTCAGTATTTCAAGACAGCAGAGACGGAAGGAAAGACCTTCCATCCAACACAGAAACCCATAGCATTACTGAAGTATCTAATCAAAACTTATTCTAATGAAGGAGATATAGTTTTAGATAATGCTATGGGCTGTGGTTCTACTGGTGTAGCAGCTATAGAAACTGGAAGGAGATTTATTGGGATGGAATTAGATGCTGAATATTTTAATGTAGCTATGAAGAGGCTATCCCTTTAGATACTTATCAATGATATTGGATGTTATTTCATTTAGTTTTTCAACCATCTGAACAGCCATTATCAATTGAACCATATCTTTAGTGCTCATGCCACTAGATTCAGAATGCCCACAGTGTGTAGTTTTACCTGCATCTGTGGGCATTTTCTGTTGTTGCTTATGTGGTTCTATAGGTTGGGCAGTAGAGTTCTTTCTAGGGCTAATTACAGGGGATACTGGACTAACTTTCATAACTGCTAATTAGTTCTCTAACCTGTTGGTCATACTGTATACCTTCATCTGTCTCTGGTTGCCATTGATCTACTAGAGCTTTGAGATCAGATACAAGATCACCACCTACAGGTTCTGCTGCAGACATAGCTTCATCAACAGTTTCACTTTCATCATCTTCTGAAAGTGTTGCATCAATATCTTCTTCAGGCATTCCTTCTAATAGAACTACCATCTCATCTCTTGCGGCTTCATCTGTCAAGCCTTTACGTTTTGCCATTTCATTTCTCCTTTGATTTGTGTATAGCATACAATTGTTTAGCAGCATCCTGTCTGGACTTTGCTTTCTTTGATAGGGGTTTCCCTTTCTTTGATGTGGCTTTGTAACCACCCTTTACTTTTTTAATCATAAGTCTTTCCTACTTGTGATTGCTTCTTCACCTTTTTGTCTAGACTCTAGAATATTCATTGCTTTGGTTTCTCTCATAGATAATATATCTAAGGCATTCATCATCTCTCTATCAGTGCCATAAGTTTCCATATGATCTTCAACAAAAACTCTCATATCTTTTATCTGCTCTAGAACTTCATCTATATGATCTCTAGATTCAAACTGAATGCTCATTGTCTTAAGAGCCAAGTCATCCATTAGTTCACCAATATCATTGTTACTTGCTTCTGCCTCTGGGTTAACCTCTCTATCATCGTAACTTATTTCTGCCTTCTCTGGACGCTGACTCCTCAACCAAGCAGCTTTCTGTTTAGGTGTTAGGGTTTCCTTTTTTGGCTTTGATTTTGGTTGATCATATTTGTGCCACTGAACATCCTCACCTTCTGGGGTGGTATATGTCACTCCTTTCATACCACTAATACCAGCAATATTATGTTTAGGATCCCTTATGTTCCTGTACTTCCCAATGTTCCATGCTGCCTGAGCTTTAGAGTCTTGACGAGATTCCTGTTTCAGATATTTGTTTAACCAATTCTTTTTCTTTTTAGAATCCATCTTCTTCTCCTAAGCAACCATCATCTAAACCAATACAGCCATCACAAAAGCTGATCATACAGACTTGTGACCATCTCATATTACAGCATTGTGCTCTGTCATACTCAACACATATTGGATTAGTTAAGTATTGAACCATATCATATTGATCACAGTCCATATCCTGAACGATATTAATCTCTACTGTTGGAACCTCTACCTCAATAGGTTCAGTCTCAACTTCTAAGATACACCCTTCTAATACCCACATCATACCAAATAAAATAAGTATTAATATAATATTAAGTATCTGTATTCTAACTAATGATCTATTGTTAAATAGTTTCATCAGTCAAAGAAGATCATTATATCAGGTGTAGTGCCTTCATAAGTTAGTTGAAATGTTGCACCGCTTAATGGTAGGAACAGATTAGTTCCTGACGAAATCTTAACACCAACTCCTGCTGCAAATACCTGACCACTAGTCAAGAATATATCACTAGCATTTGCTGAGATTAATACACCTGTAGCATCAGCCAAACTAGTTGTAGTTGCTGTATCAATTTCTGTCCAAAGGTGTGTAGCCGCTGCACTGGTTGCAATTCTAACTGTCTCTGTCTTCCCATTTACAATAGGGTTATTGACATATTGTTTTTTTCCTAGTCCCATAATTGTTCTCCTTTAAGTAATTAACATATGTTGTTTAGGTTATTCAAATTGACAAGATTATTTAAGGAAGCCTTGCCACTCCCTACTACACCACCTGCTGGTACTTGTTCATAAGCACCTCTGGATGGTGTTGTGTTCCACGGATTACCAGCAAAATCTGTGCTAGGTAAAGCATATAAAGGATTGCCATTCTGAAAAGCTAATCCTAATGCGTGAGGTTCCATATTAGTTGGGGGCAATACGAATAGAGGATTACCGTTATTGGCAACGTCTGTGGATGTATAGTTGTTCCCATCACTAGATGAACCTGAACTAACATACAATGATGTGATCACTCCACTTACCCAACACACGGTCCAACCCATAGTATACCCTGCACCATATGATCTAACACCATATGATGTAGCATTAGGTGCCCATACAGCATTGTTGTGTGAATCACCAGTCCACATTCCATAGGTAGGATTTGCACCACCAGTCATAGCCTCATAGGCAGAGCAGTTAATGACAGTAGAATTAGGTGCATTGACTGCCATACCTGTCCACCCAATAAAGACACAAGCCTTAAGTATACAAGGATTACTAGTTATAGATCTAAAGCCATCCATACTTGTGCTCGTAGTGCTGAAGGGCATACTAAATAAGCAACCAATATAGGTGCTTCCTGCATCTGTTGTTGTGACACAAGAGGTGCCCATTGTAGTAAAGTATACATTAGTAGCATATACTTCAGCAGCGTTACCTCCCTTCAAAGCAGCCGATGATCCTGAAGTGCTAGTAGAATGAATAGTCAAATTGTTTAGAAAGCAATCACCAGATCTATTAACATTAACCACAGTGCCAAGTCTAGTAATGACAACATCTGCTGGTGTAGTTCCTGCTCCTGTAACTATAACACCTGCAGGAAAATTAACTGATGCACCTTCTGCATAGGTTCCTGGCTGTATAAGTATTGTATCACCTGAAGAGGCTGCTGCTGCAGCATCTGAGGGTAGGGCATATGATGCTGGTACATTTAAGATAGCCATTATTCATCTCCCCATAAGTATAAGTATCGTTGTTTTAGTTTCTTAAGTTTACTAGTCATATAGTATGATAGGCTCCCACCTCTAAACTTATCTTCTAACTTATCTATTAGTTCTCTGTCATCACCTTCACCAGCAATGCCAGTGCATAACATTCCAATTGCTTCTGCTATTTCATCTCTTGTCATTACGATTCTCCTTTAAGTAATTAACCGTGTCTCCATTTGGAGGCTATATCAACAGCAGCCTGAGAACCAATGTAGGTTAGGGCAATTGCTGTCCAGTCTTCTGATGTTAGTCCACCAGTTATAATTAGTGTGGTTGAAGTTAGAAACACAAACAGTTTTCTGCTGAGGAGTTTGTGCAATCCTTTATCTACTAGAGCTTTTACCATTAGTTCATTACCTCTTCCCAACTAATACCCATTTTTTCTAGGGCTTCTTTTGTTTCATCCTCATCCCATACTTCTTCTGATAGTTCTTCTAGTTCCCCAAACTCTACATTTGTTTCTGGACGAAAGGCTGGGGACATAGCTTTTGCTCTGGCTACTGCTGCCTGTGATAGTTTGTCATCTTCTAAGCCTAACAGTTTATCAGTCTGTGGAGTATACTCAGGTCTTTGTGCTGCTTCATCATCGTCTATTCTTTGTCTGACTTTTGTTAATTCTTCATCAGTTAACTCAGCCTCTAAAGCTTCTTGTGCAGTTGTTCCATCTCCATATTTTTTATAAAGAGATCTGAGCCACGGTGCAGCATTAACAAATTCACCTGATAGTTCTTCTGCTCTAAGAGCTTCTCCTAATTCAACTCCAGGTTTCAAACCAAAAGTAAGTTCTGCAAGAATTAGTTCTTTTAATCTTGCATTTTTTTCTTTATCAGATAGTGCATTAACTGCTCCTCTATCCCCATAAATATCTATTAGTTCACTACCTATAAAAACAGTATCAATAGCAGCACCTAGTGGTCCTAGTAGTTTACCAAAACCTTTAGGCTTAGGTATCTTAGGCTTCTTGCCCTTACCCTGTAGCAGTCTAAACTCTTTACGGGCTGCCTCTGCTGCAATCCTTCTAGCCTGTTCGTTTCTCATCCATAGAGGCATATCATCAGGACCACCAGCCAACCATCCTACACCATGATATACTTGACCTTCTCCACCTCTCCTAACCATTTCTGCTATTGCTGCTTCAATTGCTGCTCGTTGATATGCAGTAGGTGTCATTGTAATATCAGCTTCTAGTCCTTCTAGAACTGGTCCTAATACTGGACTGAACCTTCCACTAGCATCAATTAAATTATCTGGTAATGGGGCAAGTGGCTCTTGGGGGAATAGTTCTACAACATTAGATGCTGCTGTCTGTCTAGGTGTATCAGGTGGATCATCCATAGGTGGACCACCAGCACCTGGAATTGGTGGAGGATCATCTATAGGTTTAGGTTTTCGTCCCTGTCCAGGTTTACGACCTACTCCAACATCACGGGGAGGATTCTCAAAGTCTTCAATCTCTTGTGCTGTAGGCATTACACTATCTGATACTAATGTGTGTCTTCTACCCGATCTCTCAAGTGGTTTTATATCTTCAATTACTTCAAGATCTGCCATTTCATTTGCTATCTTAATCTCTAATCTCTGACCTAACTTATTTAATTTTTCTACATTGTGTTCAATCTCTCTTACCCGAGCAGTTTGACGGTTAACCTCCCTTTCACTCATTCTCATATTGTTAGATCTATTCAGTCTTTGCTTAATACTTTCAAGATCTGCTAAAAGATTGTCACGCTTTTTGAAGATACGATTAGATTCTTTTTTCATTGATTCAAGATCTGTTGGTGGTCCTATAACTCCTGCTGCTGCTAACCCTGTGCCACCTACAACAGCCTCGTCATCATCTAACAATGGTAGTAGTGCTATTAATCCAAGTGCTCCTAATGATGTAGGAATCCTAAGACCTAATCTTCTTGCTCCTTCTACTAGTTGTCTAGTTCTTTGTGGACCTAGTTGATTTAGTCTATCAACCATTTCTGGAGGCATCATATTACTATAAGACATAAACCTTCTAACATCTTCGTCTATAGAACCTTCAACATTTTCCAAGTAATCTAATACAGACTGGTTAACAATAACTGCAGTGTCAAGATCTGAATATCCCATATCAACAACATCTTGAATTAGCTTATTGATCCTTTCAATTGCTACGGGGTTTCTAGATTTAGCTCTAGCCTCCATAGCTTCTTGAGTTCTTGCTGCATATAAATCAGCAGTGCCAGGATCCGTTGCATAATATTTATCAGTGTTTAGATCTACTACTTCTCCTCTACCACTATTAGTCCTTGCCATTTTAGTAGCCTCAGGACTACTTTTAATTTGTCTAAGCACTCCCTTTAGGTCTTCAGTATATTGTCTGTTAAAAATACTGTTGTCTATACTAGTCTCAGTTAGATTAGTTGCACCTCTTGCTATAGCTCTGCGTAAGAGTCTATTAGTTTCGTCGTCCTCTAATTTACTAGCTAATTCCCACGCTAGATTTTTAGGAATTCCCCAAACTACGTCAGACTTACTACCCATTGCCATATCCATCATTATCCGAATAGTATCATAAGCAATATCTCTAGGTAGTCTGTCATATTTACGCAAAAAATCTTTAAGAAATGATTGATCAATAGGCACATACACAGTATCAATAGCACTAAGATATTGTTTCATCTTCCTATTGCCCTCAAAACGGTATATCTCATCACCAACTCTAGGTGTTCTTTCTAGTGCCTGAGTTAGAGCTTTTCTATATTCAGCCATTGCATGTGGGTCTTTCGTTTCAATTAGACGATCCTTACGTGGGGGATTAAATCTCTTTCTAGGATCACTTTTATAGATTCTTTCCCAAGCATCTTCTAAAACTTCAATATCAAAATGTTTTAGTTCTTTTTTTCTATATGCTCTTTTTTGCTGGTAGTCTTGAACTTCTCCTGTATCTCTGAATGTTTCAAGTTCAAGTGGTGTAACTGGAAATTGTTCAATAAAGCCCTGTGCTATAGTCATATTTTGAGCTAAGCTATTATCAAAAAACTCATTTGTTGCGTCTATACGTACTGCTCTTCTAGGTCCACCAAAGCTATTATTTGCTAGTGCTAATTTAAGTTTTCTGAGTCTTTCACTAGTTTCAGCAGGTAAACGAACGGCTGAATCAGCTTCAATGATCATCTCTAGTTGATCTTCTAGTTTCATTACTTGTTCTAGGGTGGGTTTATCTGCCATTGTCAACCATCCTCTCTAGTCTGACTACGATTGTTTCTAACTTAATGACATTAAGCTCTAGTCTATGGGTAACAGAACTTAGTTCTGAAACGTCTGCTTCAATTCTATCTAATCTAAATTCTGTATTAGCTTTGACATAACCAATAGTAAATGCCCAAGACAATAATATTATTGTAAGTGTTAGGACATTTCTCTTTAACCATTCTGACATTATATGATTCCTTTAAGTAAATCTTTAATAGCATGATAATGAGGTGAATAAGAAATCATTGGAAACTTTGTATTTACTGACATTATCATTCCAACTAACCGACCCTCACTGTCAAAGATTGGTGATCCTGAAGACCCTCCAATTGCTGGGATAGTGAACACCATGGAGTACTGGTTAAATCCAGAGTACCTACCTTCTAAAAGAGGTATGTATGTTTTAGATGAGTAACCTAAAGGAGAAGTTAAGTTGTATAACTTCTCTCCAAACTCAGGAGGTGTGCCTCTTATATCTATAGGTCTATGACCTAGCCTCTGAGTAATTAGTAAGCACAAATCATTTTGTTGATCTAGTTTGTGTATTGATGCTTTGAAAGTTATTCCATTCTGGTCTTGAATAAAATACTCTCCAACTACATGTTTTGTGCCAAGCTGCATCTTGACATACTCTATGTCACATACATGACCTGCTGTAAGTATGTATGAGCTTAGTTTGTGTGCTACGATAGATCCACTAGCGTAACTCTTTTTAGTACTAGTCAGACAGTGATCATCATGGCACTCATTGACTGTAAACTCTGCTAAAATTCTAACAAAAGATTGACGAGGTATTTGCACAGATGCACATCCAAATAAATTGAACGTTAAAAATATAACCAGAATGGCTGTGCATATGTATCTCACTGTTTACCTCTTCTTAGGTTGACTCAACTTTTGTAATACTTTCTGGAAGTGTAGCTTTTCTAGCATTATCTCCCCATCAACAATCTTATCTATCTCAATGATTCTTTCATTGATGTTGTCTCTATCTGTACCTGTTAGTGGTACACTTGGATCTTTCAACTCTGATCTTAGATCTTTAGTTAGAGAAGCCTTCCACTCTTTACCTTTGTTAATCCAATACCACTTGGATCTCTTTCCTACGTCTAATGGTCTAAAGCCTAAACCAGTTAGCCTTCTCATAGACCACTTAATATAGTCTTCTGATGGCTTATCAATAGTATTCTCTGCCCACTTCCTAGTAGTGAATGATCTAGATTTCTCTGGAAATAAACCAGCCATACCGATCTCTAGAACTCTAGCAGCACTGCCACCTAATACTGCTGTCATGCCAGTTTGCCATAACTTAGTCTTATCTAATATCTTACCCTGTCTGTCTGCTTCCTGAAAAATCACAACAGCATCCATAATTGGTGAGCCTGATAGACCAATTAGATTCAATGTATCACCTGATGTGAATCCTTCTCCTGATAACTGCTTTTTAATTAAGGCTCTTCTACGTAGAATATCTTTTTTCATTTCAGGATCTTTAACAGTCTCTAACATAAAATCAATCTTACCTGATCCTTCCGCAGTTTCCATATAGATTTCTCTTAGCTCTTCATTATCTATAGTAGCTACCTGACCTGCTTGAATGGCTCTAATTATTGCATCTGAAGGGGCAAACTGGTTGGCACTCTCCATGGAGTCATGACCAATATAGAATGGGCTGCCTGTTAATTCTAGAAGCTGCAAGTTAAATTCTTTTGGGGCATATGCAAGTATCTTACGTAGTGTTTCATCATCTTCTGCTAAGACTGCTTCTCTCATTGCTGAGATCAGGACATGTCGTCTGACACCTGTGAGATATGCCTTACTAGCTTTAGCAGCATTGAGTGCTTTGCTATTAGTTCTATATTGCGCTCTATCAGTTAAGGCTCTAGCCATTAATCCTTTCTTTCCAGGTAGATCCATAACCTGCCATGCCCAACTAAAGAAGGGTGACGTTACACCTAGAGCCTTAGAAGCTCTGAGCCACTTAACAGCATTAGGTAGGTCTGCATAGTCAACAAAGATTCCTCTTCCTGGCTGGGATGACACTCTGGCTAATATATCATCTAGTTGATTCCTAGTTAATGCCTGACCATCTAGTGTAAATCCATCAGGAGTTCTCTCTAATCTAGATAATCTTCCCTTACCCTTAATATCAAAGTCCATCCACTCTCCTACATTAAGAACACCTGTCTCTTTACTTATATGTTTGTAGTTATACCAAGCATCTTCCAACTTGAAGATCGTATCACCACTCTTATAGAAATGTTCTATAGCACGTTCTAGTTTCTTACCAATGCCTGGAATTAATCCAATTACACCACCCTTTGATTTACCTACACCACCTAGTTCAATGTCTGTAAGGTCTACATCTAGGTAGCCTGACCTTTCCATTGCAGCAAAGAACTTTTTCTTCTCGTCTGATAGCTTGATTGGGCTAAACTTACCAGCAGTCTTATGCTGACCACTCCTCCAAGCCCTGTATTCAGCTATCATCTTCACTAAATCAGCAGCTAGTAGTGGAGTACCACGTCTAAATGTCTGATATGCAAAGTTACCTGTAACATTGTTGAGGGCTGAGGCTAAATTCCTAGCAGTGATGTTACCTTTAATCATGGAGTTTAGTTTTTGCCAAAATCCCCTAGCTTCATGTACAGCTTTCCATGCATTCATCTCAAACTTAAGTGTACTATTAACTCCTTCAGGAGCAAACACTTCATAACTAAGTTTTGAGTCTGCACCTTCTGGTGTTGGTCTTTCTCTCTTTAGATAATCAGTTAATCCAAAGTGTTCAGCTAGATCAGTGTCCATACGTTTGTATGATCGGAGTCTATGACCAATATCCTGTATTACACTAGGGTCAACGTTGTATTTTTTAGCTAAAGTTGCCACAGTATCAGATAAAAATGAGGCTATCTGGTGTGGGTTCATAGCTATAGCAGGAGGTAGTTCTCCTCCTTCCAATAACTTAGGCATATGTTCATTAACCCAGCCACTTACAGTATTCTCTGGACCCATATGCTTTGTAAGTACACTAGCAGTCTTATCTCTCTTGGCTGCATTGGCTATATCCTCACCTGTTCGGGCTAATAGCTGTACATCTATCTCTTTACCAGAGTCAGACATAATATCATACACCATTTTAGCCACATCTAGTGTAACTTTAGGTTCTGAGAAGCCAACAACAGTACCATCCATGTCTAATATTGGAGACTTACCATAGTTAATTACAGCATTATTACCATAGTTACTAGATCCTGGTTCTCTTTTATTCATCTCTGTTAAGAATTTACCTAGAGCTTCTTCTGCTCTGAGTAATTGTTCTGGTGAAAGAAAATCTGCATCATCTAGTGCTGCCATAGCCCTTACAATTAATTCTTCTTTTATAAGATCAGACTTAAGTGCACCTACTGAGATCTCTAGGAAGTTTCTAACAAACGTTTTCTTAGCTTCTATTGGATCTACACCCTTAACCTCTACAATATCGTCAATATACCTATCAACAGTTTTACTTAAGTTGCTGTTTTTAACCCTGACATTTATAGGTTCAGCGTCTGAAGCTCTAACAAACTTTTCCCATCCACTAGGATCATCTAAATCTAGACCCCATGTAATTGTTTCCTGAGCTTCTCTAGAAGGTCCAATATGTTTGGCTGTTGGCTGATAATCATAGTCTTGTGATAATACTTTACCACCTGTTTCTGTGGGAGCAGTTTCAATATCAATACCCTTAGACTTAAGTCTTTCTTGTATAGGAATAAACTTGTCTGGTTTTTCCCCTTCTAAGAAAGCCTCTTCTAATTTTTCAACTGGGAACTTTAGACCCTCAGTATCAGCACCCGTTCTAGGTTTACGTAATGGAGCTTCAGTTCCTTTTGATATAGACTTTTTCCACCTTTCAGTGATAGTTCCTATAGAATCTCCAGTCCTTCTAACCTCATTCATTAGCTCATCAACAAAGATTGAGGCTCTTTCTGTAGCCTGAATAGTGGGATCTGCTACTAGTCTTTTAATGTCTCTCCACCTTTCCCCACCTGCTTGAGCTATCTTTCTTGTGGCTCTAGAAGCCTTAGTACCTGCTTTAGTTTTCTTAAGCTCTTCTTCTAGTCTTTCTACAACTTCAACAGCTTTTCTTATTTTGGAATCTGCAAAGGCTTCTACTGCTGGTCCATACTTTGCAGCAGCCATACCTTTAAGTTCAGCCAATAGAGGTGCAACCATCATAACAGTAGTAGCTGGTCTAACTTGGAAATACTCATCAAAGTTATCTGACAGTTTCTCCATATCTGCCATAGCTCCAGTAACCATCATGCCACCAGTTTCAGCACCCTTTTCCATCTGAGCCTGTAAGTGTTCTGATGTACTATAGTGTTCTTTAGTGAAATCATCTGTAACTCTGAGAAGGTTCACTAGCTCTAGGATTCCTTCTAGGTTATCACGAATATCTAATCTTAGTCTTTCTAGTCCAGGCTCTTTTAATCTAACAGCAAAGTCTTCATCAATGGCTGTACGTGCACTTCTTATTTCTTTAGTAGCCTGTTCCAACTCTGGAGTTTTTAGTACAGGCATACCCAATGTTTCTGCTGCAAATGGTTTAGCTATTGTACCTAACTTACTTGCTGCTCCTCCCACTAAACCAGCAACCTGAGATACAGGTTCCATTAGTTCCTCTTCCAACTCTTTCTGTCTATACCCCTCTGGTACCTCTGGCGCCCCCTTAAAGACTTCTCCCATCTGAGTAAAGGTTTTACCCATAGAAGTCATATCAATCCCATACTGAGCCAATAACTCACTACTGAGTTCATCTGGAGTTAACTGATTAACCTGAGCCTGTTGTAAAAACTCATCTAGTGGTAAAGGTTCTGCCATTATAGTCCTTTCTGAATATCAGCCCAAAGTTCATTAATTTCTCTGAGAGTTGCTTCTTTCTTCTTCAGATTATTTTGGAGAAGTTCTACATTTAATCTTCTAACTAGTTCTGCTAATTTAGCTTGTTTATCTTTAAGATCTCTAGCCCGTGTCCTAAGATCGCTTCTTATACTTGCCTTAGCTTTGTCTAAGGCTGCCTGTTTCTCTGCATCAGTCTTTGCATTACGAACATCTTGTAGGTATCTAGCTAAATCAGCACCATAATCTGCAGCAATTTGATTATTGTTCTTAGGATCCATAACCTTTGCTACTGTAAGATTTTGTAAGCCTGTTACTTGAGTTTTAATTCTTTCTTGAGAACTCTGAAAGAACTTACGATCAGAGTTAGCATTACGCTCTAATCGTTTCTCTAACTCGTCTAATTTCTTTCTACCTGCACCACTTCTGCCTCCACCACCAGTCTTAGGGATCTTAAGATCCTTATAGCCCTT
>Ga0255389_1062_pt1 | contig 12050 bp, 3 predicted proteins | sample ANMaggSeSYBR01E4_FD_182113 | JGI IMG/M metagenome (GOLD analysis project Ga0255389, IMG submission 182113) | Sediment cell enrichment communities from methane seep in Santa Monica Basin, California, United Staets - ANME aggregate JGI... | ecosystem: Environmental > Aquatic > Marine > Cold seeps >...
TGTGGTAGTTAATAACCAGGTAGGATTTACAACAAATTACCTGGATGCCAGAACCAGCACTTATTGTACAGATGTTGCCAAAACTATATTTGCCCCTGTTTTTCATGTAAATGGTGATGATGTGGAAGCATTGGCATATACCATTCAACTGGCTATGGAATACAGGGAAAAGTTTAACAATGATGTTTTCATAGATCTTTTGTGTTATAGAAAGTATGGCCATAACGAGGGTGATGAGCCAAGATTTACACAACCTATTTTATATAAGATGATTGAAAAGCATCCTGATCCAATGCAAATCTACAAAGAGAAATTGGTAAAAATGGGTGTGATTGATGAAAAAGAAGCCAAACATATTGAAGCTGAATTAAACACAGTTTTTGAAAAAAACCTTGCTGAAGCCAAACAAACCGAAAAAGTTGATATTACTTTTATCCAGGAGCGTTGGAAAGATATTCGGAAAGCGAATAAGGAAGATTTTGATGCTTCACCGGATACAAGTGTAGCCAAAAAGAAAATTATTGAAATAGGTAAAAAACTCACCCACGTTCCGGAAAATATCAAGCTATTCCGTAAAATAATACGGCTTCAGGAAAACCGGCGTGATATGATTGAAAAAACGGGGAAGCTGGATTGGGCTATGGGAGAATTACTGGCATATGGCACCTTACTGGATGAAGGGATTGCTGTCCGGTTAAGCGGTCAGGATTCTGCACGTGGAACTTTCTCACACAGGCATTCAGTGCTCACTGTTGAAAATTCGGAAGTGGAATATGTACCATTGAATAACATCAGTGAAAAACAAGCCCTTTTTGAAGTTTATAATTCACCACTCTCTGAATATGGTGTATTGGGTTTCGAATATGGTTATTCATGTCTCACACCCAATAGCCTGACAATATGGGAGGCTCAATTCGGAGACTTTAACAATGGTGCTCAAATTATATTTGATCAGTTTTTAAGCAGTGCCGAAGATAAATGGAATGTAATGAATGACCTCGTCATTTATCTTCCTCATGGTTATGAAGGACAAGGACCAGATCATTCTTCTGCAAGAGTAGAACGCTTTTTAACACTCTGTGCCGAAAACAATATGCAGGCTGTAAATTGTACTACTCCTGCTAATTTTTTCCATGTTCTAAGAAGGCAGTTTAACAGACCGTTTCGTAAACCACTCATTATATTTACACCAAAAAGTTTGTTACGGCATCCACGTTGTATGTCAAACTTAGATGAATTTACCAAAGGAGGCTTCAAAGAAACAATAGATGATGCATTGGCAGATCCTAAAAAGATTACAAAAATTGTTTTCTGCACAGGAAAAATCTACTATGATCTGTTGGAAGAAAAAGAAAAATTGAAAAATGAATCCATAGCCATTGTACGAATTGAACAACTATATCCGCTACCTAAGAAACAAATAAGGCAAATCGTTGATAAATACAATAAAGCAGAATCGTTGTTATGGGTACAGGAAGAACCTTACAATATGGGTGCCTGGCCATTTATTCATATGGAATTGGATGATATTCCTTTAAAAGTTATTGCTCGTCCTGCAAGTGGAAGTCCGGCAACAGGATCAAGTAAGTTTCATTTTATAAGGCAACGAAAAATTATAGAAAAAACATTCCAGGAATGTATTTGTCCGAATCTTGAAAAAGACTGTAAAATGATTTGTATTGGAAACAGATGGAAATCCTTTGAAGAGGAGATTGAAAAACTGAAAGTAGAAACGATTGAGAGTAAAACGATTTCAGGAGTAAAACGATTGAAATAAACTCTAAAAAACATTTAATAATTATAGATATCATAATCTCAATAACCAATAATACAACGTCATTGCGAACTTCGGGGTTGACCTTGAGGGTAAGCGTGAAGCAATCTGTTTATCGAAATTTAGGTTTGTTAAATAAGCAGATTGCTTCGCTCATGCGCCTATATCAATCCTTTTGGCTCGCAATGACGCTAACTTAATAATGCATGAGGCTTTACTAAATTTTATTTATTGAATAGATTTGATATTGTTTATGATTTATGCCGTAGGCATCCCTTCGGGAGAAATTAGATATTAGAAATTAAAAAGTTATGATAGACGTAAAAGTTCCCAGTCCCGGTGAATCAATCAACGAAGTGCAAATAGCAAGCTGGCTTGTTGCCGATGGAGATTTTGTGGAAAAAGACCAGGAAATAGCAGAAATAGATTCTGATAAAGCCACATTGAGTATTAGTGCTCAAGAGGATGGACAAATCAAGATATTAATTGAAGAAGGTGAAACGGTTGAGGTTAATTCGGTGATTGCCAGTATTGATACAAGTGTAAAAGGAGAGGCAAAGAAGAAAGAAGAAACAAATACCAAGACACAAGAATCAAGTAAAGAAATAAAAAAACCTGAGGTAGTTAAAGATAAGGTTATTGAGGATAAAACTGCTAATAATCAAATTGAATCTGAATTAAACATTTCACCTCTGGCTAAAAAACTGATGCAGGAGAACAATGTTTCTGAAGCTGAATTTATAAACTTTATGAAAGGATTCAGGGTGGGTAAAAAAGATGTTGAGTTCTTTATGGCTGAAAAAGGAAACACTCCTACAGCTGCTTCTACCTCCTGGGGAGGAACAAGAGATACGGAAAGTAAAAAAATGTCAACCCTCCGGTTAAAACTTGCAGAACGACTGGTATCGGTTAAGAATGAAACCGCCATGTTAACTACTTTTAATGAGGTGAACATGACTCCCATTATGAATATCCGGAAAAAATACAAGGAGTTATTTAAAGAGAAACATGGTGTTTCGTTGGGATTTATGTCATTCTTCACAAAAGCAGTTACTGAAGCTTTAAATATTGTTCCTGGTGTAAATGCCCAGATTGATGGCAATGAAGTGGTTTATCATAATTATGCTGATATTGGAATTGCTGTTAGTTCGCCTAAAGGCTTAATGGTTCCGGTTCTTCGAAATGCAGAACAAATGAATCTTGCAGAAATTGAACTCAACATTAAGGAACTTGCAAATAAAGCCCGCACCAATAAAATTACTATCGATGAGATGATGGGGGGTACATTTACAATAACGAATGGGGGTGTTTTTGGATCTATGTTATCCACACCTATCATCAATCCTCCGCAAAGTGCAATCCTTGGAATGCATAATATTGTTGAGCGTCCCGTTGCCGTGAATGGCAAAGTTGAAATTCATCCTATGATGTATGTTGCTGTATCTTACGATCACCGTATTATTGACGGAAGTGAATCGGTAACTTTCCTGGTGAATGTAAAAGAAATGCTGGAAAACCCCGCTAAAATGTTATTCGGTGGAAAAGAGCCGGTAGAGAATTTGCTGGGGTTTTAATTATTAATATAAATTTCATATATTTGCTTGGTGACCAATTATTCTCAGGCATTTAAACCCTTCAGAAAAGATTTGTTTTTCATTAAACCTATCCTTCTTTTTGTTTTTTCGGTATTCTATGGATTTACTTCAGCACAATCTGATAATTTATTTGATTATAGTTCAAAAGAAGAACAATTAATTAAAAACCAAATTAAAAAAGCTAATTATTACCTGGAGGTCAACCTTGATTCAGCAATATTTTTTGGTAATAATGCCTTCCAAAATGCACAGCAGGAAAAACAACCAGGTTTAGAATATGAAGCTGCTAAATTGATTGCAGATGCCTGGTTTTATAAGGATAGTCTTGCCTCTGCTATCGACTATTACCGAATGGCAGCTGATATAATAAAAGAAATTGATGGAGAATATTCGGAAAAATATGGAGCCAGATTAAGCGATGTTGGATATTGCTTTAGTGATTTGGGAATTTTTGATCTGGCAATTGAATATTATAATAAATCATTGGACATTTTTATAGCGTCGAATAACAGATCAGAAATAGGTAATCAACTGAACAATATTGGTACAGTTTATTTTAAATCAGGGAACTACAACCTGGCAATCGAATATTTAAGTCGAACATTAAACTATGATTCCAAACTCAATGATAGCCTGGCATTATCTTCTTCTTACAATAATATAGGGAAAGTATATGAAGCCTGGGCTTATTATGATCTTGCCATTGAACATTATTTTAATTCCCTTAACTTACTTGGAGAAAGAGGCAATGATGCTCGAAAAGCAATAAGATTAAGTAATATTGGCACGTCTTATTATAGGAAGGGAATTTTAGATAGTGCACTCATATATATAAATGCTGCATTGAAAATCGACCAGCAATTGAACAATCAGTTTAAAATTGCAATTCGTTACAACGAGATAGCCAACGTCTTCTCAGCCATGGAGAACTATGCAGATGCTATTGATTATAACCAAAAATCTCTTAAGATACTTCAGTCATTGAATAGAAATAAGTCTGAGACTATTGTATTGACCGATCTTGGAGCTATATATTTTAAAAATGCCAATTATCAATTAGCTGAACAATATTTACTAGAAAGTTTATCAATTTCTAAAAAAATCGGATCGCTGGCTGATGAAATGTCAGCTTATAGGACATTGATAAAAGTATATGAAAATAGCGGAGACCTTCAAAAGGCTATTGACACTCATCTTTACTATGATTATTTGAAAGATTCAATATTCAACTCAGAAAACCATAAGCAGCTTGCAAACTATCGAATTAAATATGAAACTGCAAAAAAGGAAAAGGAAAATGAAATACTAATAAAGGATATTTTTATAAAAAAAAGAACACAGAGAACCCTTATAATTATAGGGGGGTTTTTACTAATTTCCGTTATTCTGTTATTTTTCCTGTCACGATTAAAATTAAAAACATTTAAACAAGATAAAAAACTATCGACTCTAGAGTTGGAAAAACGAGAAATTGAAAAACAACATTTAGAGGACAAGGTTTTTGCTGAAAAACAATTAAATAGGTTACAACGTGAAAAATATGAAGCTGAAATTCAATTAAAAAACAGGGAATTGGTAAGTTCAACACTTCAACTCGTAAATAAAAATGAAGTGCTAACTGAAATCAAAAATAAGATCAGACACAATAATTCTGTGATACCAGAAAATGCCTACAATGATTTAATTCAATTGCTAAATCAAAACACTGATTTCGATCAGAACTGGAAAAAATTCCGGACAGAATTTGAAAAAATCAATCCTGGATTTTTTGACCGGATCAGGCATCAATATCCGGATTTTAGCGAACAGTTTGTCAGGCTATCTGCTTTTTTAAGAATTGAACTTACTACCAAAGAAATTGCACAGTTGATGAATGTCTCAGTAGCTGCTGTAAATAAAAACCGTCAGCGACTCCGAAAAAAACTTGATCTCGAACTGGAAGCCGATCTCTCAACCTTCCTGAAATCTATATAATACATAATTTTTTATCTTTCGTAAATCGTAAATCTCCCAAAGGGATGCCTTTGGCAAAAAATCGTATTTCGTAAATCAAATTCCTCCCTGTCCTACTACTTGTCCTACCATAAAATTTGGAAATACTACTATTAGTAACTTCCTTTGGATAACCAAACAAAACTTCAACCAGTGCCTTATTCTCGATACAGGATTCATCTCACCGGTTCTTTTTCCAAAAAAGGATTTGGATTTTCGTATATGCGATTGGCATATGAAAATAACATTACAGGATCTTTATTTTATGAATCACCCAAATCAATTATTCTGGACCTAACCGGTATGGATAAAGACATTTTAAAAACCATAATAAAATGTAAAAAAGAAGATTTCATTGAAAATGTCCATATTCTCAATATAACATCCACAAAAACCAAGTTACCAGACTTTAATGTGCTCAATCAAATAGATGAATAATATAAATAACAGGAGTTTATCATGAAAAACATCTCTATTTTCTTTTCAGCGCTTTTTACAGTTCTATTTTTATGTTTATTTCAGATATCAGGCATCAGCCAAATTTCAGACCAATCCAAATTAGGTTACTGGTTGAACAAAATGGAAGATCCGAACCAGAACTTTAATGATTTAGTCCAGGAATTTGATAATCACTGGAAAAATAAAGATAGAACCAACACAAAAGGAACAGGGTACAAACAATTCAAAAGATGGCAACATGCCAGGGCTGGAATGGTAGGCCCAGATGGGAAACTACAACCAGCAAGCTATTTATATAATGAAATCAATAAATTCAATCAACAATATGGTAGTGATGCAGTAGTCGGGAACTGGGAGTTTATGGGCCCTGATCTGGTTCCAACCCAACCTTCGTCAGGAGACAAAATTGGAATAGGAAGAATTGCAACTATAGCATTTCACCCAACTAATTCATTAACAATATTTGTTGGTGCCCCCACTGGTGGAATCTGGAAAACAACTACCGGAGGTAATTACTGGACAAATTTAAACACGGATGAACTACCTAGCTTTGGTGTATCTGCTATCCTGGTGCATCCGGATAATCCTGATATAATTTTTGTTGGAACTGGTGACAGAGATGCCGCAGAAGTACCCGGACATGGTATATGGAAATCAATAGATGGTGGAGATTCATGGACTCAGATCAATTCAGGTATGAATGATAAGTTAGTATCTGAGATAATAATGCAGCCTGACGATCATAATATATTGTTAGCCGGGGCCCAAGATGGTGTTTATCTTTCAATAAATGGAGGTTCTACATGGAACAAGACTACTGGTATAAGTGTAAATGTAAAAGATATGACCTACAGGCCAGGAGATCCTTCTATAGTCTACGCAACCGGAAATGGTAAATTTTATCGATCCGAAATATGGGGAGTAGTTTGGGAAGAGATCACAACAGGACTTGAAGATGCCAGCAGGTGTGTAATAGGAGTTACACCCGCTCAACCTGATCTTGTTTACTTATTCACTGCAAAAGAAGAATTTGATGGTTTCTATATCTCAACCAATAGCGGACTAACTTTCCCATTGAAAATTAATTCTTCTGCATTTAACGGTGAAAAACAAGGTGGATATAACATTGCATTGGCTGTTGATCCAACTGATGCGGAAATAATCTATGCTGGAATGGTTGCTACATACAAGTCAACTGACGGAGGTATTAACTGGACCAAACTCACTTTAGGTAATCAAATTCACGCCGACCAACATTATTTCACGTTTTCACCACATACAAACGATTTCTATATTGGAAATGATGGAGGGATAATTCGCACGACCAATTCAGGAAGCACATTTACAGATCTTAGTGATCGTCTGGAAATAACACAGGTTGCACGTATTGCAGTGAATGAAATGAACCCGGATATTTATATGGCAGGTTTGCAGGATAATGGAACCATTATTCCAAATAATAATAATTTTTATATGATACTAGGCGACGACGGAATGGGTTGTGCCTTCGATTATACTGATGATCAATATGCATATGCAAGCAAGCAAAACAATCATATTTGGCGAAGCACTGAAGGTGCTCAACCATCAGCATCCTGGTCCTGTATTTCCTGCTCAATTGAAGATTCAGCCCACTGGTTCAGGCCTTTTATTTTAGATAAGGATGATCCGAATACCATTTTTGCAGGATATAAGGATGTATGGCGAAGCAACAATGTAAAAGCTACAAATTCAAATGATGTTTCATGGACCAATATATCTGAGGGTGAAATTAATATGGATACCAGATCAGGAATAATGGAACAATCTCAAGCTGATGGCAATATAATTTATGTATCAAAAGATGGAGGTAACCGATTCTACAGGACAGACGATGCATATGCTACAGATCCAGGTTGGGTAGAAATTTCAAAGCCGAAGGGACGGCCTATAACATGCATTGAAACACATCCTACTAATCCAGAAATTGTTTATATGACCCTTGAACAAGATGTGTATAAATCAACTGATCGCGGAGCAAATTGGTTTTCTATAAAAACTCCCAGTCTTCCTAACCTTTCAATGCGATGCATTGCTTTCCACAATGGCAGCAATGAAGGATTATATGTTGGTACAGGGGCTGGAGTTTATTATAAAGATGCAAATATGACGAACTGGATCTTATTTAAGTCAGGTTTGCCTTTAGTTCCTGTTTTTGATATGAAAATTATCTATTCAACTGAACCTGACCGATTGCTAGTAGGTACTTTTGGGCGTGGCATGTGGAAAACAGATGTTATGCCCTCGATGACACCAGACCTTGAACCCAGCAATGCCAATGCTACTATAAGTGGTTTGGAGATCGACATGTCTGTTGTTGTCATGAATAATTCACAGATGGGAGATGCAGGGCCATATTTCATTGGATATTATGCTTCGGACAATGATATGATAAGTTCAAATGATTATTTAATGGGAAGTGATTCAATTCATATTCATAATCCTGGGATAGTTGTAGGTGAAAATATTGTAGTTAACATTCCAGATGTTGAACCTGAAATTCCTTCCGGGACATATTATGTAGGATCTCTTGCCGACTATAAAAATGAGGTTGATGAAACCATAGAATGGAACAATGGCATCACCTGCACACAGCAGATAACTTTATATGATGCTCCCGCACCAACCAATGTTCAAGCTTCTGATGGAACATATGCAGATCAAATAATTATAACATGGGATTCGCCTCCAGGTTCAACAGTTTATCACTATAGAGTTTACTACAATACCGTAGATGATCCGTTAACAGCTATTCCGATAAGTACTGATCCATGGCATGCCAGCACAACATTTGTGGATACAATAACGACAACACCAAGAGGTATTGATAATTATTACTGGATACAGGCCTCAGACACGTATTATGGATACAGGGCAGGTCCATTAAGCAACTCTGATATTGGATGGAAATATCTCAGTCCCCCTACCAATGTTGAAGCAACCTTTGGTCAATATGACGACAGAATAGCTCTAACATGGGAAGCTGCAGAAGGGGCAACCCATTATATGGTTTGGAGAAATACCACAACAGATTTCAATAGTGCCTCTCCCTTATTGCTAAGTTGGACACCAACTATTACGTATACCGATTGGACAGCATTACCTGTAACAACATATTTCTATTGGGTAAAATCAGCAATGAGTTCAACTGGCGAACGTGAATCGAACAATCATAGTTCCTATGTATCGGGGCTTGTTGCATTAACAAGTGCTCCTACAGCTGTTGCTTCTGACGGCTTATTTGTGGATCGGATCGAAGTAACATGGAATACAACCCCCGGAGCAACACATTACCGGCTATACCAAAATACTATGAATGATCCTGAAACATCAAGCGCTATGGGAGCATGGCAAACAGAAACCAGCCAAACAATTACAGCTGGAACCCGGGGAACTTTATATTATTATTGGGTTAAGGCAGCAGTTGATCAATTTGGCGGAATGCCTTCCGGATTTGGAGAGGGTGATAGCGGTTGGAAAAATTTTGAGCCGCCTGAAGATGTTCAGGCCACTGATGGTATTTCGACTGATTATGTGGAAATTATATGGGATAACAATTTCTGGGCAAATTATTACCAGGTTTACAGGTACCACCTTAATATTCCAAATTCAGCCGATACTGTTTCAAACTGGATTGATGAAGATCCCGGATTAACCACTACATTTAATGATAGTACAGCCCATCCTGGGCATGATTATTTCTATTGGGTCAAATGTGCCAATGACCCGGAAGGTGAGTTTGCCAGTGATTACAGCCTCAGAGATGATGGCTGGAGGGTACTTTCAAAACCAGATATCACTGCTACAAAAGGGGCATATGCTGACAAAGTCAGGATTACATGGGATTATGTCGTGGGAGCCGGTGCCTATAGGGTAATGAGAAATGTTTTGGGCATACCAGGGATAGTAGACACATTAACCGATTGGACAAGTGGTATGTTTTTATATGATGACTTTGCAGTATCTAGTTCCGAAACCTATCAATATCAGGTTAAAGCCGCTGATAATATCTTAGGAGATAAACCCAGCTCCAGTGGGAACGATTTTGGGTTTGCGGGGGAATGTGGAAATTTAACAGATGATCCAAATTACAGAAGTATTAATTTCCATGGGACGATATTGGAAATAACGCAAAGAATAATCAACAATGGATCATTCCCAATTACCAACCCCAGTCAAGTCGGATATGCATTAGAAGAAACTCCACCTGTCGCCGGCTGGAATCACTTATTAGGCAAAGCAATTGTTCCGCCTCTATCAGTGGGCGAATATTATGATTTAAGTTTTATTGTTGACCTGGATACTATTATTGATGGTCCTGTCCAGCTTGGAACATGGACAATTTCCAGCTATATGCCATTTGGTAGTGCCAATTGCCAGTCGAACCCATATGATGATTACCTGATTTGGAATCATACTTTTGAATATACTGATGCGCTATATGGTATTTATACAATTGGTGGTACTGATCCGGATTTTCTAACATTTTCGGATGCAGTATTAAACTTGATGAACAGGGGTATTTCAGATAATGTGACTTTTTACGTACGGTCTGGAACTTATTACGAGCAATTATATTTGCCTGAGATTAATGGCTCTGGTTCCGATAAAATTATTACATTCCAAACTGAACCTGGTGAGGCGGAAAATGCTGAATTAAATTTTACCAGCAATGAAGGAAACTTTACCATTCAGTTTGATGGATGCTCATACATTACAATCCAAAATTTGGACATCACTTCTCCTGGTTACTCCAACAATGTATCATCTTATGGGAGAGCACTTGAATTCATCAACAATGCCCATCATATTTCTATCCTGAACAATACCATAAAAGGAAGCACTGATGATTCCTTCATTTCAACAAACAATGCTGTTATTTATAGCGAAAACTCTAAATGTAATGATATTATAATACAGGACAATGAAATCCTGAATGGATCATGGGGGTTATACATTGCAGGGATCGGATCAGGTTCAAATCTTTCTTCGGGATTAGAAATCACAGGAAATACCATTCAAAATTTCAAATACATTGGTATTAAGCTGCAATATCAGGAAAATCCACAGGTAATCGGCAATACAATACAATTCTACACATCAAATATAATGCAATGTATTGGAATGGATCTGAAGAATATTGAAGGAGGATTTAAAGTTGATAAAAACCAGGTGATCATGGAGCCATGCGGATTAGTGAATGTTGGAATTGCTTTACAAGATTGTAAAGGAAGTTTATATTCCAGGGGATTGGTATCTAACAATTTTATTGCTATCGTATCATCTGGCAATCCGTTATATGGAATGACATTTTTTAATGGAAATAGTGTTGATATTTATCATAATAGCATCAATATTACAGGAACAAACTTCCAGGGTCATTATTGTATTAACCTTGACTGTAGTGATAATCCGGACACTTATGATATTGGCATCATGAACAATGCATTTTCTAATCAGGCTGGTGGTTATTGTTTGTTGATCGGTGATAATGCAATTGCCCATAATTATGTTTCATCATCAGATTATAATGACTTATATTCAACAGGTTCTTATATTGGACTTTACGGAAGCACTAATCAAGTTTCTGATTTAACGGCATGGAAAACTGTTTCAGGTTTTGAACAAAATTCCATTTCCTATGATCCTGAATTTTTCAGCAATACTGATCTGCATACGCTCTCCTATGCACTTGACAATAATGGTTTCAGTTATTATTCGCCTGTTCTGGATGACATTGATGGAGAACCACGCTATGGTGCCACCCCAGATATTGGAGCAGATGAGTACACCCCTCCCACTCCCCAATATGATGCTTGTCTTGTTGAAATATCTGGGCCTGAATCCAGCAAAGTATTAACCGACCAGGAACAAATTACCATAGTTATTGAAAACAAAGGAACTGAAACCATTTCAAATTTCCAGGTAAGTTATTCAATTAATGGAGGTTCACCTGTTACAGAATTGATAATGGACGCAATTCTCGCCTCTGAAACTTACAATTTTACATTTGCTACAACTGCTGACTTTTCTATGGTTGGGAGTTACGAAGTAATTGCATCAACTTTATTAAGTAATGACGAAAGGCCAACAAATAATGAATACAAAACCATTATTGAACACCTACCTCCTACATATTGTATTCCACTATATACTTATGATTGCTTTACTTCCGGTTCATTAATAGATGA
>Ga0255389_1063_pt1 | contig 11970 bp, 6 predicted proteins | sample ANMaggSeSYBR01E4_FD_182113 | JGI IMG/M metagenome (GOLD analysis project Ga0255389, IMG submission 182113) | Sediment cell enrichment communities from methane seep in Santa Monica Basin, California, United Staets - ANME aggregate JGI... | ecosystem: Environmental > Aquatic > Marine > Cold seeps >...
TTAACTGGTGTTATATCGATTTTGTTGCCCGATACAAGAGGATGCAGGGCTTTAATGTGATGTTCCCGCAGGGCTGGGACTGCCATGGCCTCCCTACCGAAGTAAAGGTAGAGGAAACCCACGGCATTACAAAGAATCAGGTACCACGTACAGAATTCAGGCAAATGTGTGAAGAACTGACCGTAGGTAACATCGACAAGATGAGAAAGACAATGCACCGCCTCGGTTTCTCAACTGACTGGAGCAATGAGTTCGTCACAATGGAACCTGAGTACTATGTCAAGACACAGACATCTTTTGTCAAGATGAAGGAAATGGACCGCGTGTACCAGTCAGAGCACCCTGTGAACTGGTGCCCAAGATGTGAAACAGCTATTGCGTTTGCAGAGGTCGAATACGATTCAAGGGATACTAAACTGAACTTCCTCCACTTCGACAAGCTGGAGATAGCCACGACAAGACCGGAACTGCTTGCGGCATGTGTTGCCATTGTCATCAATCCAGAAGATGAGCGTTATAAGCAATACATCGGACAGACAATGAAAGTACCACTGTTCGGTCATGATGTAGAGGTTATAGCTGACAAGGAAGTTGATCCAACATTCGGTACAGGCGCGGTCATGATCTGTACCTTTGGAGATAAACAGGATGTCAGATGGTGGCTAGAACACAACCTCCCGTTAAGGAAGGGAATTGACAAGAGCGGTATCATCACCGAAATAGCTGGAAAATACGCAGGAATGACAATACCTGAATGTAAAGCGGCTATTATCGAAGACCTCAAGAGCGAAGGATATCTCTACGAGCAGAATACGCTTGAGCAGAATGTAGGAATGTGCTGGAGATGCAAGACACCTATAGAGATACTGTCCGAGAAGCAATGGTTCGTCAAGATCGATAATGATGAGATACTCAGGACAGCAGATGAGATCGAATGGCTCCCTGAATATATGAAGGTAAGGCTTCAGAACTGGACCAATACCATGGAATGGGATTGGTGTATCTCACGCCAGAGGATCTTCGCAACTCCAATACCTGTCTGGTATTGTAAGAAGTGTGGCGAGGTCATGGTAGCTGAAGAGGAATGGCTCCCTATCGACCCTACACAGCAGCAGCCACCTGTGGCATGTAAGTGCGGCAGTGAGGATTTCGAACCGGAAGAGGATGTCCTGGATACGTGGATGGATTCATCCATCACTGCGTTACATGTTGCAGGATGGCTCAGCGATAAGGAAATGAGGAACCCAACACAGTTGCGTCCACAGGGACACGACATCATTCGTACATGGTCTTTCTACAGCATACTCCGTTCAATGGCACTTACTGGCGAGAAGCCATGGGATTCCATACTCGTCAATGGGATGGTTCTCGGGGAGGACGGACATAAGATGAGCAAATCCCTCGGAAATGTTATCTCACCTGAAGAGGTCATCAAGGACCATAGTGCGGATGCATTCAGACAGTGGGCAGCAGTAGGTGGTTCCACAGGCTCCGATGTAATGTTCAGATGGAAAGACGTAGTTTCAGCATCTCGTTTCTTCATTAAGATGTGGAGTATCTACAGGTTCTCCATGTCCCATATTGAAGACGAGCTTGCAGAGATCACATCCGTCAGACCGGAGAAACTCAATGTCATCGACAGATGGCTTTTGAGCAATCTTAACAGGCTCATCAGTTCGGTCACCGCAAGCCTTGATGCATACCAGTTCGACGAAGCATACAAATCTATAAGAGGATTCGCATGGGAGACCCTTGCAGACAACTATATAGAGCTTGTGAAGTCCAGGCTGTATGGTGAGGACAAGGAAGCACGCAGGGCAGCACAGTACACACTGTATGTTGCCATTGACGGACTTTCACGCATGCTTGCACCATTTGCTCCGTTCTTTGCAGAGGAAATGTACTCAAGGATAGGAGAGGGAAGCATACACGTTCAAGAATGGCCAGCTGTTGATGAGACACTCATCGATGAGGCTATCGAGAAGGACGGAGAGCTTATCAAGGATCTTGCAGGCAGTATCAGGAGATTCAAATCCGAATCCGGCATGGCGCTCAATGCACCCCTTGGAAAGATCGAGGTCTATGCCACCCTTGGAGATGCTTCAGACCTGACAGGTGTCACGAACTCGACCGTAGAGGTAATTAGCGGGGAGCCGGACTTTGAACATGTGCCTGTGAACGTTAAGCCGAACATGGCCATCATAGGCCCGAAGTTCAGGAAACAGGCAGGAGCCATAATCAAGACCCTGACATCCATGGACCCTGTGGAAGTTGCAGAGATCATCTCAAAAGGGAACATCAACATCAATATAGATGGTGAGGATATCGAGCTTGAACCGGAAAGTGTGACCATTGAGAAAGAGGTCATCTCTGAAGGAAGGGCTGTTGATGTCCTTGATGTCAACGGTACTGTCGTAGTGATAGTTCGCTAACCAAAACAGTTATTTTCTGCCCCGCGATAGTTTTCTATAACTATTCGCGGAGGTATTTTTACGAATTGTAAAGAATATAAAACTATTTTGATAGCTACCGACGGGTCTGTAAATGCAGAGAAGGCCGTAATGTCAGGATTGAAGATCGCATCCTCATGTGGCGCCAGTGTTCTTGCGCTGTACGTTATGGAGATGGATTCCGTCGGGATAACTCCCGAAACAGTGCACAGAGACTATCTCGCTTCAATGGAAGTCGCTGCCACTGAACACATGACAAGTGAACAGTGGAGGGAATTTGCCCGTATCGCAGATGAGAAATGGAAAACTGAAAGGCACAAACATCTTATGGAGAAGGGAGAGAGAATCACCGCCTATGTAAAGGACCTGGGAAAGCCCCTCAACATAGATGTAAGGACAATTATCGAAGAAGGACATCCGGCAGCTACGATCCTGAACACAGTCAAGAAAGAGAATGTGGACATGGTGGTGATCGGTACGCTTGGAATGACCGCAGACGGCACGTTCAAACTTGGTAGTGTCGCTGATAAAGTTATCAGGAACTCAACAGTGGAAGTACTGGCAGTCAGATAAAAAGAGAAAAAAAATTATAAAGCAGGCATTTTAAAAAATCATGCCTGCTCTTTTGTAAGACGTGCTGCGATCTCCAGAGCGATTCCTGCCACTTCCACTGCATCCCTTCCGAGTACACGGACCATTGGTTCCTTGCCCACACCGCCTTCATCATAAATGATGACAGGCACACGACCATACGAGTCGATGGCATAGGTCACGCCCCAATCCATGGTGTGTGTGTCCTCAGGCTCTTCCTGACGACTGAAAGATGATATGGTAAGCCCCATGTCCTCACAGATGGCAAGCACGTTCTTAGAATAGGAGATATTCACTGATGCACGCATACTGGGATCGAACTCCATCGCAGCCAATACTATACGTGCCACATGGCTGCTTGCCCCCATGCTGACACATCCTACGACCTTGGGTTTGCCCTGAAGCTTCACGATCCTTCCGTTCACTGCAGCTACGTCCTTCACTTCCCGGGCATGAGGTATTGCCATGGCGATATTACAACCGACCTCTGCAACAAGGCTGGCGAAGTTAACATCATCTTCCAGCATCCTGACAGCTTCCTCAGTGTTCCTCAACACGCTTTCTTTTGCTGCCATTGTATGGAGATATCCCATCTGGTTCACAGGACCCACGCCTTTGCCTATGTTCTTGCTCAGAAGGATTCCGTATTCTACGAACTCCTTGGCACCAATTGCGGCATCCTGAAGGGAATAGCCCCTTGCAAGATAGGCTGTTAGCGCTGATGAATAAGTGCAGCCTGAACCATGGGTGCCACCTTCGATCAATTTGCCAGATACCTCTGTGAACTCATCAGTAACTGAATCGTAGACAATGTCCACCCCATCGGAATGACCGCCAGTGATGATAACTGCCTTCAACCCGAGGGAAGCTATGGCTTTTGCAGCTTCCATGGCATCCTCACGGGTAGTGATGGACATACCTGAAAGGGTCTCTGCTTCGCTGATGTTAGGAGTTACAGCATAGCTTATGGGCAAGAGTTCATCTTTAAGGATAGATACAGCATCCTGTTCGAGAAGATCTCCACCTGCCTCTGCGGCCATCACAGGATCAACGACAACTTTAAGGTCATACTTTTTCACACGATCTGCAACTGCCCTGACAATATCGGCAGATGAAAGCATACCGGTCTTTGCCCACCTGACGTCCATATCAGTGCATACTGCATCCATCTGGTCAGATACCACGGTTGGAGGTAGCTCATAAGCACTCTGAACGCCTGTGGTGTTCTGTGAGGTCACTGAGGTGATGGCACATGCTCCATGCACATACAGGGAAGAAAGGGTCTTGATATCAGCTTCAATGCCTGCACCACCGCCAGAGTCAGAACCGGCGATGGTCAATACAACGGGAATGATCTCCATCTCATCCATATTTAAGCCTTCTCTTATCATAAGGTATAGGATTGAACTTTTTGGATAAAAAACAAGTGGTTATTTAGAAGTGTAATTAGCAACTCGATGAGGAGGAATGATATATGACCTCAACTATAATAGGTTTGAAATGATATTGCATATTTCGATAGGTTTATATATTGTATTTACAACATTGGAGCTTCAAGTTAAGAACTAAACGCTTATCAAGTTCAAATACAACATAAGGAACTATAAATTATAATTTCATTACCACAATTGGGGCAATAGATATGGGAAACAGACCTCTGGATATATTGAATGATTCATTGAACACATCAGTGATTGTAAGATTGAAGGGCGCAAGAGAATTTAGAGGCGTACTTCAGGGATATGATGTCCACATGAACCTTGTTCTGGACGAAGCAGAAGAATTAAAGGACGGAGAGATCGTTCGCAAGATAGGTGGAGTTGTTATCAGAGGAGACAACGTAGTCTACGTGTCTCCGTAACCTATATGAACAATAGATGCGTCAGGAGAAATCCACGGATATAACGATTACAATTTACCAGCAGTAGAGATAGGCTGCAAAATACATATTATATAATACAAAAGGGTGATTAAAAGATGTCAAAAGGTACTCCATCAATGGGTAAGAGGCAGAAACGCACACATGCAAAATGCAGACGCTGTGGAAGCGTTTCACTCAACATCCATACAAAACAGTGTACGTCATGCGGATTCGGAAAAACATCACGCATGCGAAGCTACCAGTGGCAAAGAAAGTGCAAATTCTAATTGAATTTACTCATTTGGAGCACAAATGAAAGAAGAATGTGGTGTTGTCGGCGTATTGATGCACACAGCTCATGCGAAGGCAAAACCCGCTTCACTCCAAATATATTATGCACTCTATGCTTTGCAGCATAGGGGACAGGAATCCACAGGAATTACGGTAAAGAACGGTGATAAACTCAAGTCCATCAAGGGCATGGGTCTTGTCCCGGAAGTATATTCCAAGGATGAACTGTTGAAACTCGAAGGTAGGCTCGGTGTCGGACATGTTCGATATTCGACCACCGGAGATTCTAACATAGTCAACTGCCAGCCTTTAATGGTGAACTACAAGAATGGAAATCTTGCAATTGCGCATAATGGAAATCTTGTGAACGGACAGGAACTTCGGGATGAGCTGGAATCCGAAGGACGCATTTTTATAACTAGTTCTGACACAGAGGTCATAGCTCACCTTCTTGTCAAAGCATTGCTAATACACGACCCCCTTGAATCCATCAAGGAAGTTATGTCAATGCTCAAAGGTTCATATTCACTCGCCATTATGATCGATGATCGACTTTTCGCTGTGAGGGACCCACTGGGATTCAAACCACTATGCGTAGGAGAGATCGACGGCGGATATGTAGTTGCATCGGAAAGTGTTGCCATCGACACACTCAACGGTAAATTGACAAGGGATGTCAAAGCCGGAGAGGTCGTTGAGATAACGAAAAATGGTTTTGAAGGCCATCAGATGTTAACTGAAAAGAACTGTGCTCACTGTGTTTTTGAGTACATCTATTTTGCAAGGCCGGATTCCATCATTGATGGTCAGCTTGTTTACAAGGTTCGCGAGCAGATAGGCAGAGAACTTGCAAAAGAGCACCCGGTGGATGCGGATATTGTATCCCCCGTACCAGACTCCGGGATCACCTCTGCAATAGGTTATTCTGATGAGTCAGGCATCAATTATCGGGAAGGATTGATGAAGAACCGTTACATAGGACGCACTTTCATCCTCCCGGGACAGGAGATGAGGGAAACAGCGGTTCGTCTTAAGATGAACACAATAGCTGAGAACCTCAGGAATAGAAAGGTCATCATCCTCGATGACAGCATTGTTCGCGGTACAACATCCAGACGCATAATCGAGATGGTACGTAACGCAGGTGCAAAAGAGGTACATGCAAGGATAGGAAGCCCTGCCATTATCGCACCATGCTACATGGGCATCGATATGGCTTCAAGGGAAGAGCTCATTGCCGCTAAAAAACCTCTCATTGATGTGAAAAATGCCATCACAGCAGATTCACTCGGATACCTCAGCATAGAAGGCCTTATCAAATCAATAGGTATTCACAGGGACGAACTTTGTCTGGGATGCCTTACAGAACGATATCCTATAAAGATAGTTGGCGAAGAGTGTTCTCGCTAACAGCTCAGGTCTGAAATATCAGAGAGCAACATCAATTAATTCACATACTCTTTTTTTGGAAATAGCTCTCAATCTGTAACCACAAATAGCCTATAATTATACCGAGCACAGCTCCTGCCATCACGTCAGAAGGGTAATGCACACCTGCAAACACACGACTTAAAGCCATTGCAATTGCACCTGACCAAATAAGAATACCATATTTTTTTGCTACCGGATGCAAGAACATAGCTGTTGCAAAGGCAGCTGTCGAATGTGCACTTGGCATGGAATAGCCCGAGGCTTCCACAACAAATCGAACATCTTCCGGACGGGGTACCATTAACTGTGATTTTATCAATGCGACCACTCCAACCAGGAAAAACATCATCGAACAATAATAGAGAGCTTTCTCCTTTGAGATCGATATGAACAAAATAGCAGCTATCAATAGCCACAATATATCAGCCCCTGCCACTGACAAAAATACCACAATGGGATCAAAACTGGCATACGAGTTCAGGATATGCAGTATCTGAGCATCCAGGGATGAGAACAACATAAATAATTGTAGGGGCTGTATAGATAAACATTTTTGCAAGATACCGAGGTTGAACATGTCCGTAAAAAACAGATGGCAATTCTGGATAGATAGGGGAGGAACATTTACAGACGTTATTGGCAGATCTCCCGAGGGAGAGACCATCACCCATAAACTACTCTCGGAAAACCCGGAACATTATGAAGATGCAGCAATTGAAGGGATACGCCAGATGCTTGACCTCGGAGCAGATGAGCAATTGCCAACAAAGGACATTGAATGCATAAAGATGGGAACAACGGTAGGTACAAATGCACTTCTTGAAAGAAAAGGCGAGAACTTTGCCCTTGTAGTAACCAAAGGGTTCAGAGATGCCCTAAGAATAGGATACCAGAATCGCCCGGAAATATTTGCACTTGATATCAAGCTCCCCGAAGTTCTATATGAAAGCGTTATAGAAGCTGAAGAGCGCTACAACTCCAGGGGTGAAGAGCTGGCACCCCTTAATGAGGACAGATTAAGGAGAGACCTTAAAGAACTTCATGATTCTGGAATATATTCTATTGCAGTAACTCTTATGCACTCTTATCGCTACCCGGAGCATGAACTTGCTGTTGAAAGGATTGCAAAGGAGATAGGATTCACACATATTTCCCTGTCCCACAAGATCAGCCCCCTTATAAAAATAATAGGACGCGGGGAAACGACCATGGTGGACGGGTACCTTTCACCCGTATTAAAGCGCTATGTTGACAGGATACATTCAGTATTGCGATCCAATGGAGATGAAACCAGCCTTTTGTTCATGCAATCCAACGGAGGGCTGACACAGGCGACCTCTTTCAGAGGCAAGGACAGCATCCTGTCAGGTCCTGCCGGAGGTATCGTGGGGGCGGCAACCGTATCAGAGGTTGCCGGATTCAAGGAGATCATAAGTTTCGATATGGGCGGGACTTCCACGGACGTAGCACACTATAACGGGGAATATGAACGCTCATTTGAGAATGAGATCGATGGAATACACCTCTATTCCCCGATGATGCACATCCACACGGTCGCCGCAGGTGGCGGGTCTATACTGCACTATGAAAATGGAAGATTCCAGGTCGGACCAGATTCTGCAGGATCAGAACCCGGACCTGCATGCTACAGGAAAGGCGGACCTCTGACAGTCACTGATTGTAATGTGATGCTCTCAAAAGTAATCCCAGAATATTTCCCACAGGTTTTCGGGGATTCAGGCACATTGCCCCTCGATACAGGAACTGTTCACTCAAGGTTTGAGGAAATGGCATCGGAGGTCTCGGAAGGATCAGGCAAGAGCAGATCCCCTGAAGAAGTGGCAGAGGGATTTTTGACAGTCGCTGTCGAGAACATGGGAAATGCCATCAAGAAAATATCAACACAGAGAGGATACGATCTTAAAAGTTATACACTCTGTTGTTTCGGAGGAGCTGGTGCACAACATGCCTGCCTTGTCGCGGATTCACTGGGAATGAGCACGATCTTCATCCACCCATATGCAGGGGTCCTTTCAGCATATGGCATGGGACTGGCAGACCAGAGAATGATACTTGAAAGGTCCGCGGAAAAAGACCTGAATACCGACACCATAGAGCAAATGCGAGAACTGTTCACTGAAATGGAAACTGAAGGATATCAGTCAATGCGGGAGCAGGGTGTCTCATCTGACAGGCTCATCGCTAAAAAGAAAGTGCATGTGAGATACAGCGGCACGGACACTCCGCTGGAGATAGAGTTCGGAAGTACGAAGGACATAACAACAAGATTCTTTGAGGCCCACAGGAAGCGTTTTGGTTTTGTAATGGAAAAGGAACTTGTGGTTTCCGCAGCATCCGTGGAGATGATCGGAGCAAATGAGGTCCATGTGGAAAGCAAGGAGATGGAAACTTCCGAGAATGACTCAGGACCATGCGGAACGGTACAGATGTACACCGATGGAAGATACCAGACTGCAAATGTCTACGAACGCTACTGTTTAAATACAGAACATTCTGTAACAGGCCCAGCTCTTATCATTGAAGATAATACTACGATAATTGTGGAACCACTGTGGAAAGCGGACATAGATGCTCAAGGCCATATCATCCTCACGCGCACAGCACCTCCAAAGGAGCATGTTGCCCTCGGCACATAGATCGATCCCATCATGCTTGAAGTGTTCAACAACCGGTTCATGTCAATTGCGCAGCAGATGGGATATAGCCTTCAAAATACCGCATATTCGGTCAATATAAAAGAGAGGCTTGATTTTTCCTGTGCTATCTTCGACCAGAAAGGAAATCTCATCGCCAACGCTCCCCACATACCGGTACACCTCGGATCGATGGAAGAATCCATCAAAGCGGTGATAGGGAACAGAAAGGGGAGAATGAATGAAAAGGATGCATATATGCTGAACTCTCCGTATGCCGGCGGCACACACCTTCCCGATATCACTGTAGTATCCCCGGTATTCTGCGGCTGCGATGAAGTGCAGTTCTATGTTGCATCAAGAGGTCACCATGCCGATATCGGAGGGATAAGCCCGGGTTCGATGCCACCCAAGAGCAGGTCCATCTTTGAGGAGGGGATATTGATAGATGATATCAAACTCATGGACAGGGGACATTTCAGGGAGAGTGAAGTTACCGAACTCCTGACCAGTGGTGAGCATCCAGTACGCAATCACCACCAGAATATCGCTGACCTCAGGGCACAGGTAGCTGCGAATGAAAAAGGCATACAGCAACTCGAACAGATGGTGGAGAAATATTCGCTGCCAACGGTAATGGCATATATGCAACATGTGCAGGATAACGCCGAAGAAGCTGTAAGGAAGGTCATCGAGGTCCTGCATGATGGAGAATTCACTTACAAACTTGATGATGACAGCCAGATCCACGCAAGTATCAGGATAGATAAGAACGAACGGTCAGCAACTATTGACCTTACAGGAACGTCACCGCAGCAGGATAATAATTTCAATGCACCTGCATCAGTATGTAAGGCTGCCGTACTCTACGTGTTTCGCACTCTTGTAAAGGACAATATCCCATTAAATGCAGGATGTCTGAAACCTCTCAATATAATAATACCACAAGGATGTTTACTGAACCCGTCCCACCCCGCAGCAGTTGCAGCAGGAAATGTGGAAACCTCACAGTATATAGTGGATACCCTCTATGGCGCACTGGGAATCATGGCAGCATCCCAGGGAACCATGAACAATTTTACCTTTGGGAACCAGGAATTCCAGTATTATGAGACCATCTGCGGCGGTTCAGGCGCAGGAGACGGATTCAATGGTACAGATGCCGTACAGACCCATATGACAAATTCCAGAATGACCGATCCCGAAGTCCTTGAATTGCGTTTTCCGGTACTCCTTGAAGAATACTCTATAAGGAAAGGAAGCGGAGGGAAAGGAGAATACTGCGGAGGAAATGGCGTTTTCCGTAAAGTGCGATTCCTTGAGGAAATGAAAGCAGCAATAATATCCTCGCACCGGAAATATCCACCCTTTGGTTCGAACGGCGGCTCAGAAGCGGAATGTGGTAAGAATATGGTGGTCAGGAAGGACGGAAGGGTACAGGAGCTGGAACCAACCGCTGAAGTGGATATGGAAGAGGGGGACGTGTTCGTGATAGAAACTCCGGGTGGCGGCGGTTTTGGTAAAAGGGAATGAAGCAGAATGCTAAAGGTGATGAGCCGTTTACTCTTAATGCTCGTGTCAGGGAGAGGATGGAGGGCTGAGATGAGAGTTTAAATATGAAGGATATGAGAAAAGTTATAAATTAGAGTATGGAATTAATCAAAATTGTCTATACTATAGGCATTTGGGTTTTTAATCACCCAATTTTCTAAAAGCTCATGACCGAAATACATTTTTTTGTAGGGATCAGTACTTATCTCCCAGAATCCAAAAACATTATCTTTACCTTTCATTTTTTTTAAGTCGAGTGTCCAATTTTTTTCAGCCATTTTTGCTGAAAGCATATTTTTATGGCCCTCGATATGAAGAACAAGTAATGGAAGGAATTCATAAGTAAAATTTGCCCCTCCTATTTCAGAACTGTGACTTTTGAATCTTTCTCTGAGATTGCTAGTAAATCCAACGTAATAATTTGATTCTTCACATCCTAGCACATAAACCCAATATTTTATTTCTGGACCATTTGGGGTGTTTTCAAAAAGTTCTTCTTTTGCCGTTGGAATTATATCTTCCCAAACAACTCGTATATCAGGTTTGGAATTAATAAATTCTGTATAAGTTTTTATATAGGAACCATATTTTACCCTAATATCGTCCAAAAGTTCGATTTGCCCCATTTTTGCATCCATTTCGTTATCATAATACATTTCAAATTCAAGTTTTTTCGGTTTGTAACCTTTAGTAAAACTTCCCATATTTCCATTTTTGTGATCAGAATAAGTTTTTGCTAAATTTGTTGTCATTCCAATATATCGGGCATTTTTATTACAAAGTAAACTGTAAACTATAAATTTCCCATTTGAGTTAAGACTTAATTCTCTTTTAGATGAATCTATATTTGAATTGGAGTCTAATTCTTTTTTAGATTGATTTAATAATGAAGATGTAAATTTATTCTCAGTTGAAAGCAGGCATTTTATATTGTTTTCCATCTCAAAATTAGAAACTTTTTTATAGCGTTTAGAATCCATTTTAACGTTGCATGGACCCATCACTTTAGATAATATATCATAAGCTATTACATTTAGAATCTCTGCTTTTTCAACTGAATTACTTTCACAAATTAGAACAATATCCAATGGAGCATATTCTTTAGTAAATGAAGGCCCTTTCCCATTTACCATTCTTTGTA
>Ga0255389_1064_pt1 | contig 11694 bp, 5 predicted proteins | sample ANMaggSeSYBR01E4_FD_182113 | JGI IMG/M metagenome (GOLD analysis project Ga0255389, IMG submission 182113) | Sediment cell enrichment communities from methane seep in Santa Monica Basin, California, United Staets - ANME aggregate JGI... | ecosystem: Environmental > Aquatic > Marine > Cold seeps >...
GGCATTTTTGGCCCAGCAGAGTGTCTACTTAAAAATTTGGCCGATGAAAGCTGAATTTCTGCAGGCTTTTTTTAATTGGTCTGGCGAAAATAAGGCCACACCCCTCACCCTGTTCAGCAATAAGGGCACCTGGCAGACCATGCGGAAAATCGGCAACATGTCCGGAGCAGCCAAAACCAAAAAAGCGATCAAATCCCATCCTTTTATTAAATGGCGTAAGCGTGTAACCCTCCGGGGCAAGGTTTGAACGCCTTGGATGGTAGCAATCAAAATAAAACCGATTCCATTGGGTACCGTCCATGCATACGACCTCATAACAATCAACAGGATTCTCGCTAACATTTGAATCCATACTGCCGATGCGATGGAACATGATAGCCTTGCCGGTCTTTCCACGCAGCTTGGCAAGGTACTTAATCTCACCAATAGATCCATTTACAGGAATGGGATTATTCAATGAACCAAAAGTACCCTTGCCGCCTGGCAGCTGGTCGCAATCAAGACCGTTTAAAAATTTCTCTGCCAGCATTAACTTCAATGGCCCTTCTACCAAAAAACTGACCGCCTCTGCACGTTGTATTTCTACAGGCTCATGAATGCTTGATTTCTTGAATAAACCGAACATAGCAGAATCCCCCCCTAAACATTTAAGTTGCTATTATTGATTTATACCCATCCCTTCCACTGGTACTGTAACAAAGGGGGGAACGCTCTGCGGAAAGGGGGCTATATGGTACTTGCCATTGGTGAGACTTTTTGCATTCAAGATGAAGATACGGAGATAAAATCATAATCATTTTGAGCTAACCTAAAATTATCGAGCATGTCCTCATCACCACTATAAGCTTTGGCAACTCGCTTGTTGAGGTCGAAAGATAACACCAAATAATCGTTTGGTTCCCCGCCTTTGCGACTAAAAAACCTGGCAAGACTCCATCCCGAATAATCCTTAATCCTCAAGTTTCCAATTAAGGTGCCATCAGATGATTTAAAGATAAAATCACCTTGTATGAACGCTTTCATTGCTGATGGAATCCCGAAAACACCGCTTTTTATTAAGCCTGTTGATAACTTAAAAGCAATCCAGATTTCCCCCCTAGAAGTCCAACCATAATCATCAATGATTTTTTCTCTTTTTTGATGTGGTCGTAATGATTCCACAAGACCGGGTTTAACTTTCGCACCACGAATTCCATATACACCGGTAGCAAATTTGGAAATTATCGGAGAATTTGCTAGAGACGCATAGAAACTACTACGTTTCATCCCTAAAGATAGGCAATTTCTTTCGAGTATTTCTCTCGACATTACTTGATCGTTCTCATTTAAGACCGCACACATTATCCATTCATTTGTCCCTTTAAGAATTTTTTCCCACTTTATTGGCGGATCAGCTGATATCGTTTCGTTGTCTACCTTACACCAGGATATCTGCTCACAAAGCGCCTTCAAAACCCGCCGAGGGGGTGCGATACCACCCGTGCGATAATGTCTCCTTACACCAGAACGTAGGTCCGCTATGTCAACATGAGGAGATACGGAAAGAATCTTCTCAATTTGATTTAATAAGCGATTTCTGGGAACTGAAGGCAACCAAAACCAACCACTTGTCTCTTCTAACCAACGAAAATTTTCTCGGGATGAAAGAATCAAAATTACTAATTCGTCAGGAACCAGCTGTTCTGTCTTTTCCTCTATTTGACCAGCAATATCTGAAATTGTTGATATCCCATAGCGTGATATAGATTTATTTGCTACTTGAAAAAGCATCGTAGGAATATTTGTTTTGTCATGCTTTGAAACAATTCTTGTCCCATACAAATCAACAATCTGGAATGGTACTTCGCGGCCAAGAGTTAATGCTGTTTTTCTCAAAGCCTCCAAACGAAATATTTTTTCAGTTATACCCTGCTTTACTAACCTATTTTCTAGTTCATCGGCAGAAGCTAAACTCAGCACTTCATCAGTCACAATTTGAAGCGCACGATCTAATAGAATTAAAGGAATCTCTGATCTCTTACATTTTTCTACAAATTTTTTTTCGAATTTCTTGTTTATTTGCCTCACGCGTTCGCGAGTAAGACCAAATTCCTGGCCAATAGACTCCAATGTTCTTGAACCATTTCCATCGGCACCAATATACATTGCAAATATGTGAGCATCACGTTTTTTCCCGGTCAGTTCTATCCAATAGAAAAGCTCTTTTTCTAACGAATCAAGATTTTTCTCAGAATGATGAAGAAACCTTTTCGCACTATCCTTTCTGAAGTGATTGATTTGTTCGGACTTCAGTTCTAGTAACTCATTTATTACGCTCTGATTCCAACCTACAATTTTTGATCCCAAATCCAAATCTATCTCTTTAAGTTTGAACTCAATCTCATCTATCGATTTTCGACCAAGATTTGGAAACTCGAATAGTTCCTTTCTTGTTTTTTGAATTAAATCTCCGACATGAATTATTCCTAAGTTTTTAAGCCATCGTTCGGTTCGATTTGATATTGCTAAATCCTCAATTTTTTGTAAAAATTTAACTAATATCTTTTCATCAATGTCTTGAGATTCTATATAAAAAATCTTTTCAGACCTTTTAGGTTGGAGCATCTCAAACCAATCTTCGAACTTCATATTTTCCCAATTGGGAATACTCATATCCAGATGCAAATTCTTCATTTCAAGAGTTTTCTCAATTTCAGCTAAGGACTTACGCCCCAGATTACGTATTTGGAGAAGATCCTTTCTTGTTTTTTGAATTAAGTCTCCTACATTATGAATTCCCATGTGCTGAAGGCAATGTGTTGTACGGACCGAAAGATCTAGGCTATAAATTTTTTTGAACAGAAAATCAAAGGAAGTCCGTGCACGCTCAACAGAGATTGAAGTTGTGAGAGAATTTTCTTGAATCAATTCATTAAACTTATCTAAACTTAAATCTTGTGATTGTTTAATGAATTCCCAGGCAGGAATAGTAATTCCTAATCGCAGATTGATTTTATTTAATTGGCCAAGAATCTCATCTGAGCAATCTTCCCCGAAGTTTGGCAATCTCATCAGATCGCTTATGGTTCTCTGAATTAAATCTCCAACCAAAGTAATGTCAGCTAATTTGAGACAATGCAAAGTTCTAATAGATAAATCAAGAATGTCTACATTTAGAAAAAGATTCTCTTTTAATATTTCAAGACTTGAATTAGATTTCATGCTGATATTTGTGATTCGCACGATGTAGATTTGCAGGTCAAATAATTATCGGAAAAAAATAGTGGCCACTAAACCGAAAACATAGATGCAGCTTTTCGTGCAATTCTGTTAATCGTTTCACGAATAGCAATAATGGGGTCCGAGGGATCAATATACTCATCTCTTGAATTTAATTCTGCAGCGAGCGCAATTGCATATTCTGAAAAAGCTATTTCATAAGTGATTTTTTGGAAATAAGGATCATCTGTTGAATTAAATCCTTTTGCAGCTTCGAGCTGAGGATGATCCAAATTTATGTAAATAGTACGGACTTCTCTATCATAATTAGCTCTACTCTCGCCAGCTCCCATTGATTTAAAATCAACGCTAAAACCACCACGAGCAGCAACTGGCTTATCGATGCCACCTGCCTTACGTCCCTTTTTTTCTGCATCAGTATCTGCTTCCGTTACTTGAGGTTCCAACTCTCTAGGAATTGTCCCCCCAGTGCGTGTCCCTCCATTCGAACCAAGCTCACCATTTAACTCGATAATTTCGGCTGGTTCCTCAGATCCAAAAATCAAATCATCTAGATCCTCCCCCCCTTTAATTTCAGGACCATAGTCAAACCCCCCACGACCTTTCGCTCTTGCTCTAATCACCCTTTGTCGAAAATCATCAAAATCTTCGTTAATAACCCTAGCTATAGTCTCTGCTTGTCTGGCTAGTTTTTCTGATTCTTCACTAGCTCTTCGTTGTTTTTCTTGTTTGACAAGCTGTCGGCGTACTTTATCAATTTCATTCCCTATAAAAGCATAGACAAAACGGACGGTCTCATTGTTAGGATTCAGTTGCATTGAACGGCTTAAATCAAATGGAGATATGGGGGATTTATCTTCTTCTAATTTAGGAACATCAATTGCACCAAAGATGTATTGCGCCATTTCGCGTCCTTGGTGCCCAGCTAAAGTTGTCTCATGCCATACACCTTTGGAATAAATTGATACTCCCCGAAGTTCGTCATCAGCTATTGGGGCTCCTGTTATTTTAATAATTAACTCAACATCTCCTATTTTTTCTTTTACTGAATCTTCAGGATGTATAATTTTCGTTTCAACTACAGGTGGTTCTGCAAACTCACATTCGTGGTTATTGACATACACAGTGGCATGTCGCCATTGGGCAAGATGGCGTTCGATGTAATGGATAACTCCAGCTTGGTCCAGTGATTTTAAGTAAATATTTTCAATTTCAATCATTGTTCCATTAGCTTTGTTTGTTGTAGTCTCAGCTTCTATGATTGTTAGAGGAATAGGGTCTTCTGAATTAATAGTTTCGATATCATTACGATGAAGCACGATTTTTGAGCGTTTGCCATTCCTGATAGTTGTAATACGCAAAATATCAGCAATGCCAAAAGCAGCAGATTTTCCTGTGCCGAAGCGACCCCTTCCTGGTTTTCCTTGCTTACGATCTAGGTTTTCTCCGTGCATTATGAAAAAGTTCTGTAAACCTTTCCAATCCATTCCCCGTCCATTATCCATTATAACAATTTGTTTTTTCTTACTATTGAGAATCACTTTTACAACAGGACTAGTTCCCTCATCAATATATTGAAGCCCATTGGAGACATATTCCCATATTACTAACTTATCAGTTTTAAACAGCGATGCGTTTTGAAGTAGATCTCTAGCAACATGGCTTTTCACATATAGACTATCTTTATCCGGCATCTGATTATCCATTTCCTCTAACCTTACTTTCTAATATTCTGATAAATTTACCCAAGTCAGGATCATCTTTAAACATATTTTTGATTCGAACAATTTTTCTCTCCCGAGCGCTGCCCGTTACATAGTCGTCAACTCTAAAAAATGCCTCAGCGTCCCGCACTGTTATACTATCAAGCCCATCGGAAATCAGTTTTTCGTAAGCATCACTGGAGAGCATTCTTTCTTTCTCACGATTTTTCCAAATCAACTCCTTTCTATTCATAGGGATTCGGTGCAAATCACTTTTTTCTAATTCTTTTTTTCTTTCCTTAGAAAAAACCAATCCTTCCTCGCTCAACATCCATCCTTGCTTAAATGAGCCTAAAAGATATCCACCTTTATTGGGATCCTTTGCATCAGATAATCTTTTCGCAATACTAGAGATGTTTATTTGATCGGGATACTTTCTCCAAGTAAATCGACCAGGTGCTAACTGATTGGCTTTTACAGCGATGTCTTCAGTATCTATAAAACTAGAATCTCCCCCTAATAGATACACAGATAATGTCACTATTTCAATATTGGAAAATTTTTTATCCACTAACTCTATCCTGCACTTTCAAAGAAATTTTATGGAGATAATAGTACCAGCCATTTAAAAGGGTTTAGTTCTATTATCATAGATAATCAGACTCAATCAAAGGCGCACTTTGACCATTACTCATCTTTACACTAATTGGATAGAACTCCTTTTCGCAACTGAATTCAAGGTATTAAGTTCTTGATCATATGAAATGTAAAGGCCTTTACCAGAAATCCGAAACTCTTAATGGTCATTACTAATCTCTCAGAACAAATCTCAATTCAACTGCAATTAGAAGCTCAAGTTTTTGTCTGGTAGCTAACAATCAAAAAAGTCTAATTATTCCCGGATTCGGCCTGTATCGCTAACCAGCAGACAAGCCTAACTTCATCAAGATCAATCTTCGGGTATCTCTCAGGTTGTTCGAACGGTTCTATTCCAGTGGCCTCTACGGCTCCAATGAGGGCCATTGCCTTATCCCTGTTTGAGGAGTACTCGTCCTTCCATACCTCGCGCAGTTTGTTTTCTTCACGCATCGGCCAAGGGCTTATTAAAATTTCAGATATACGGTCTAGCTTAGACTGATCAACATCAGCTGGAGGATTGTCCAGAAGGAAGGCCTCAACTTCACGATTCAACTTCCGTACTTTGGGCTGAAGATTACTGGGATCTGTATAGAAGTCCCAACTGGTCCAGATGTTTTCTCGTGCAAGATTCCAAGCACTGTAGGCTCGTTCCATTGTCGAGTCTGGGAGTACTCTCTCAGTCTCTTCTACACATTCAATAAGACGTAAGCAGGTTCCAATCTCCTCGACCAAATCGTCCACGGATTCGGCAGATTCGGGAACAAAGCGCAGGAAGGTCTGGTCTCCCACCTTCGCGCAGAAGAAGTGCCCGGCCCGGGGTCCTTTGACCATTCCAGAGCCCGCTTTCCACGGAAGTTCTATAATTTCGTCCTTTAGGTTAGTACTGAGAACCTTGCGCAGTTCTTGGCGGTATTCTTCACCAGTCTGGGCCGCTGAATCGGTGCCGCCCTTCTCGAAGATGTCAGTCTCCTCGCTTTCGATACGTTCGATTTCCTCCCTGGTCTCCGAGAATGACTGGTCCCTCTGTGCGCCCTCCTGAATGGGAGTGTCTGCAACACCTACTGAAGCGGCGGCAAGGGCAAGTTTACGCCTTACGCGTTCTTCCAGTTTGAGGAGAGAGTCGAGGACTTCATCGGGGAAAAAAGTGCGCAGGAAGACACGCTTGTGTTGACTCAGAAGCCGGTCGATACGTCCATGCCGCTGCACCAGGCGCATTGGGTTCCAGGGGAGGTCGTAATTAATGATGTTGCGGCACTGCTGGAGGTTTACGCCTTCTGCCAAAACATCGGTGGTGATGAGGAGGTCAAAGCGATCACCTTCAGTGTAATTAGACGGGGCAGCCGTCCGGGGCGCAAAGCCCCAGGATGCCTTGTCAGAATCGAGGACATCTGTTTCATCTGGCGAACCACATGTGGCTGCCAGGCGACCCCGGTAGCAGGCGAGACGGTCATCTGACTCAAGCACCTTGTTCAGCCAGTCGAGGATCCAAAGCGCAGTATCCTTAAAGTATGAGAAGACGAGAACCTTGCGATTGTCCCTTTCCTCCTCATCAGTTGAGCTATCTTCTTTAGCCTGGATAGCAAGGGTGGCCAGTTCCTCGACAAGTGCATGTAATTTCGGATCGTCGTCCGGCCGGACCTCTTCAGCCTTTTCAGCAAACTCTATCAGTAAGGCTAAGTCGTTTTCGACATCCCGCCGGAGGCGATCATCATCATAAAGACACAGGGGCTCGGAGTGATCACTTTTTTCGAGGAGTTCCTGGAACTCTTCATCTTCAAGATCTTCTGCACTTCCACACTCCTTAAAAAAGCTTTTGCGGATTACCATCCCCTCGTCCATGACATCCAAAAAAAACTGATGCTGTTTCGCCATCTTCCTGCAGGTGTTACCAAAGGCGTGAGCAGAAGACTCAAAGCGCTTGAGCAGTCCGGAGCGTAACAGGCCAACCAAGGCGGTTTCCCGGCTAGTGTCCTCGTCGGGCTCCAGAAGGTAGCGATCAACCTGGTAGCGGGCCATCATCAGACGCGGCTCTCCTACCTCCGGCATCAAGGCTTCGGCAAACTGCGCGAAGAAACCAGGCAAAACCTCGTCCAGATTATACCGCACTGTCTTCGGTACTGGTTTTGGGAAGGTGATGGGCACATAAACACCATCTGGGCCAGGAATCCTGTCATCCTGGTAGTGTTTCTTGATGAACTGACGCGTGCGCTTGACCGTTGTTGCATCTACCAGTGGATAGAGCAGGTCGGGATGGAGATCACCTGGATCAATCCTGTTGGCATCATCAAAGATCCCTTTGATGGAGGGAATGCCCTTCTTCATCAATCGGGAGTCTTGCTTCAGGAAAAAAGATACAAGGTGGTAGAGGTCATAGAGACTGTTATTGACCGGAGTGGCTGTAAGCATCATTAGATCACGCCGTGGGCCTCGTAATAGCTGACGCAACACACCGGCTCGGGTTGGAGCATCTGGATTACGGTAGTTGTGCGCCTCATCAATTACCACTAACTGGTACTCGTCGACGAGTCTTTTCAGGTGATGCTTCTTGCCATCAAACTGGGCGTCCCCTGCTAGTTTCTCGTAACTGATCGCCTCTACATCTTCTAGGAAATTGTCGTTGAGAAACTTGTCCCAGGTACCTTCCAGTGCAGCCGGACGAATCAAGAGAATCCTCTGGCGCCGATCGCGGTAGGTCTCAATCAATCCGCCCGCTATGAAGGTCTTGCCGAGGCCTACGCCATCAGCTACCACGACCCCCCCGAGGCCATCGAGGATCCGTCGAGCACGCCAGACGCCATGCTTCTGAAATCGAGTTAGGGTGAGATGTCCACTTTCCTCCTCCTCTTCCTCAACTTCTTCGCCGTAGAGTTCCCAGAGCACGCGCAGGTAAATAAGCCAGGGGGGGAATTCGCGAAAAAGCTCCTCGTAGAGATCGGCAAGAGCGAAAGGAACCGCCTCCTCCCAGACCTCGTCATACCACTTTTCGACCTCTTGAAGGAGAGGATCATCGTAATGGCCGATGTTGAGTTCCAGGTTTCGAGTCATGCCAGCTGCAGTCAAGTTAGAAGATCCAACCAGAATGCCTCGATTCTCTCCCCGGAGGAGCCAAGCCTTGGCGTGGAAAAAGCGTTTCTGATAGCGACGGACTTCCACTTTCTCTGATCGGAAGAACTCAAGAAGGCGCTTTAAGTACCCTAATTCCTCAGGACGGAAATCGAAGACTTGATCACGCTCCTTTTTGAGCACCTTAATTTGATTGTCCAGAGTGGTGGCTACCTGTTTTTGCGTTCGCTCTGGCTCTCTCGGGTCTCCTGGTTGTCGAGGCGTCATTTCAGCACTTGGAGTAGGCTCTGCCCCAAGAAGCAATCGGACCTTGTTTAGACGCTCGGCCTCTTTTGCTATTTGTAGCCAACCAGCTGCATTGAAGTAACCAGTAGCAATGCAAAGCTCCTCAGGTGATTCACCAGAATCACGGAGAGCCCCAAGATGATCATGGATTGACTTGGCGAAAGTGTTTCCCTCGCGGTTGTCGATGAAGTAGGGGCCGGTCATAGTCTGGAACTCCATTTCTGGAAATGCTTGAGCGTTTCATCGAGTCGAGCGTTGTAATCCCAGCCCTCGTGGAAAGTCTCAAAAATATGGATTAGCTGGCCCTTGCTCAGGCCGTAGAGGTGGGCGACTACGGCGTCCAGTTCGTAAATCATATCCTGCTTCTCATCATCTTCAAGAGGACCGCATTCCACGCCGACCTCCTTAGCCCAGTCCAGAAAGCGGTCATCGGGGCAGGCAAGACGACCGGCTAGTTGAATAACGCGGTTGCGAAAGGGGTTGCTGGAGTCAGGGCGGGGCACTGGAAAAGGATTCAAAATAAAGAAATTGAGATTGAGTTCGACGAATCTTCGTGCGTACCAGTCAAGGGGAATGCTCGCTAATACTCCGAGAAGAAAAATAGAATCTTCTACTCCTCCACGGGAGAGGATGAAGTAAGGCCCTTTATTAGTTAAAAATCTATTTGGAGGGATTAAACAGCAAATTACTGTTCTCTGATTGGTTCTGTTCGTGATGTCACGAAAGGCCACCCTCGGATGCAGGCAAGGCAATGTATTTGGATCAGAGCACCACTCTGAAGTGCAATCGAAAAAAACTGACTTCTTTAGCCTGTTACCACGCTCTCGTTTGTTCTGAAGTCGTGGAATCAGTGCATTAGGATCACCCCAGGCGTAATATGCCCCAGTGTCAGGATTCCACAGGTCAAAAGACTTACCCTTGTAGACCGGCCTGAATCCTTCGGGGCACTCTACGGATTCCAAATCCATAAGAATTTCACCAGTTTTTTTGTCCTTTTTGTCGTTTGTAGCATCAAGCTCTCGATGAGGCCGAGCTCTCCACTGATCAGGTTTGTTTAAGTCAAGACGAGGTGCCTTTCTCAACTGAATAAAAACTTCTAAAGATTGTTCCGACGGGAGAAGAGGCAAAGACGCCGAGTCGTTCCAAGACAAGATTTCCTTAGCCGTGAACGAAGCTCCTCCATTCTCCATCCTGGATTCATATGCAGGCAAGCTGTTATAAGGACCTTCCAGATATACGGTGGTGTCTTTTGTATCGGGAACTCTGCGTTCAATGTTTACTAATCCAATCGTGTATTGAGGATGAACATCTTCAAAAAACCAGTTTCTGTTATTTAGAATAAGCGTTGCATCAAAACTTTTTGCCTTCTTGAAAATCTTCCAACGAAATTCTTCCGAACCCTTAGCTGCAAGGGCACTACGGGGTAAAACGACACCTATATGGCCTCCATCTTTTGCTACAAGATGCCAAAACCTCCAACAAAATCCTTTATAGAGGTCAGGGTCACCTGTGCCCATACCGGGGAAAGGTCCGCTCGTCAGGTTGCGACGTAAGGATTCCGCTTCATTTAACTCCACCTTATATTTTTCTACAAGGTCGGGGCGGTTCTGTCGAAGCTCAGTTTTTCTTTTTTCTTGCTCCCGTTGAAGGAGTGAGCGCAATCCTGGAAAATGTCTGGCCCAGAACGCATCTTCTTCAAGCGTAGCCTCTTCCCATGGGGGGTTACCAAGGATCACATCGAACCCTGCTCGTTCCCGGAGAAAGACTTCGGGAAAAGCACTTGGAAAGTGAAGCTGATGCATCCCCTTCAAAACTTCTAGGGCATGAACGTGTTCATTGCTCCCAAAAACAGATCTCTTCATCTCTTCCCAGCGGGTAAAGTCGAATGAAGATACACTGCCTTCAATTCGGGCAGCGGTAAGAATATCGCATATTGCCCTGGCAGGGGCGGTTGCCGCGTCAGCGTCGGCCCAAGCCCTACGTGCCTCTATGATTTCACTTCGTGTAGCATCTGCCAGTCTTCCTAGACGGGATAGAGCTTCACTAGCGTCCCCTACAAAGTCAGTAGCACTAGCTTCGAAAAGAGCCATACCTTCTTCTTGAAAATCCTCCTCCAGTTCTGACAGATCAGCAATGCCAACCAGGGAATTCCCATGAACAAGATTTCGGTCGAGCAAAGACAGCGGCAGTCCTGGTACAAAAGTGTGAATCCAAAGGCCTAATCGAGCGAGTTGAACAGCAACCTCATTGATGTCTACACCATATATACATCTACGAGCGATTTGACGGCGGAGCAGGGCGTTATCTTCAAATTCTGGATAAGACTCAGCAGCTTCTCCTAATGCAGTCATTGCTGCATTTCGAAGGTGATTGAGTTCCTGGGATACTTGAGGCAGGGGGCGTCTTGAGAGGTATCCTGAAAAACGAGCTTCAATACGATCAACAGCGGCAATGAGAAAATGACCCGAGCCCATCGCAATATCTGCAACCCGAAAATCAAAAAATGCTTCAGAGGCTTCAAGACCCTCAAGTTCTTCAAGACGCTTAAAGTGGTCGTCAAGAGCGGGTTCGAGGGCTCGATCCAGAAGGTGCTCAACTGCAAAGTGCTTTGTATAGAAGGATCCGGTTGTTTTACGTGCACCTGATGCGTTATGGAGATAGATTTCTCCCTGAATAACAACTGGCTCCTCTCCCTCCCTGCAAGGCCGGTAAGCGTCTTTGTTTTTTCCCCGAGTCTCAACTGTAAGGTCTGTCTCAGCGACAGAAAGTTCTGATTCCAAAAGTC
>Ga0255389_1065_pt1 | contig 11639 bp, 8 predicted proteins | sample ANMaggSeSYBR01E4_FD_182113 | JGI IMG/M metagenome (GOLD analysis project Ga0255389, IMG submission 182113) | Sediment cell enrichment communities from methane seep in Santa Monica Basin, California, United Staets - ANME aggregate JGI... | ecosystem: Environmental > Aquatic > Marine > Cold seeps >...
TAAAGGAACTGGGCTATAACATGAACAAGGAAGAACTGGACAGGGCATACTTTTTCTTTACGAAACTGGCTGACCAGAAAAAAGAGGTTTATGACGAGGACCTGATAGCCATCCTGCATGATGGGATAAAACTGATTCCTGACACATACAGGCTTAAACACGTTTTTTCCGCCGGAGGGAACCAGCAGGTATCTTCAGCAGTTGTCACACTGGCCCGAGGAGATGAGACCTTTACTGATTCCGCCCATGGTGACGGACCGGTAGATGCCTGCTATAAAGCCATTGACCGAATTACGGGTATCCGGGGGCAAGCTGCAGGAATACTCAATAAACTCTGTCTCCCGCGGTAAGGACGCTTTAGGTGAAGTGTTTGTGCACGTGGAATTCGGCAAAGAAAGCTATTCAGGCAAAGGTGCCAGTACTGACATCATAGATGCCAGCGCCCGCGCTTATCTCAATGCCCTTAACAAGGCTCTTCACGAACTGCAGAGAAGTAAAAAAAATCCTCGTGAGGAGCGTAATTACCCTGGCAGTCTTTTATAATTAATTCTGTCTAAAAATATTACCGGGTCTAAATCAAGGCAGGAGTCCGGCAGTTTCCTTTGCCGTGCTTCCGGTCTTTCTCAACGCCCCATAAATTAATTGACAGATTTACCTTAACAATATCTGAACTGAAATTAATCATGAAAAAAACACTTTTTGAAAAAATCTGGGAAAAACACGTTGTCTGCGAGGAAACCGGAGAACCTCCCCTTCTTTATATCGATCTCCACCTGGTTCATGAGGTAACTTCCCCCCAGGCATTCGAAGGATTACGCCTGGCGGGAAGAAAACTTCGCAGACCTGACAAAACCTTTGCCACTATGGATCACAATATTCCCACGACAGACAGAAGCCTCCCCATAGTCGACAACATTTCAAAAAACCAGATAGACACTCTGTACAGAAACTGTGAGGAGTTCGGAGTGTCTCTTTACGGCCTGGACAGCCCTGAGCTGGGTATTGTTCATGTCATTGGCCCGGAACTGGGATTGACCCGGCCGGGGATGACTATTGTCTGCGGAGACAGCCATACTGCAACCCATGGGGCCTTCGGCTGCCTGGCTTTCGGCATAGGCACCAGTGAAGTCGAACATGTTATGTCTACCCAGTGCCTTCCCCAGTCAAAGCCGAAAACTTTCAGGATTAACATAAATGGAAAACTCGGGGCCTCGGTAACGGCGAAAGACCTGATCCTCTATATCATCCGCACCATAGGCACAGACGGAGCAACAGGTCATGTTATTGAATATGCCGGAGAAACTATCCGTAACATGTCCATGGAAGAAAGAATGACAGTATGTAACATGTCGATAGAAGCCGGCGCCAGGGCCGGGATGATCGCACCGGATAAGACTACAGTTGATTTTGTGGAAGGCCGCCGTTTTGCCCCTGAGGGCGAAGAATTCCGGAAGGCAGCGGAGTACTGGGCCACCCTGGCCTCAGATGAAGGAGCTGTTTTTGACCGCGAACTTGACCTGGATGTATCTTCCCTGTCACCACAGGTATCCTGGGGGACCAGCCCCGGAATGGTTGTAGATATAAACGGGAAAATCCCGGATCCCGAGTCCTTCGACGATCCAGTTAAAAAGGAAGGTGCAAGGCGTGCCATGGAATACATGGGACTCAAAGCCAACGAGCCGATTGCTGATATAAAAGTAGACACTGTTTTTATTGGGTCATGCACTAATTCAAGGATTGAAGACCTGAGAAAAGCAGCGGAAATCCTCAAGGGTAAAAAAATTGCAGACGGAATTACCGCCCTGGTAGTCCCCGGTTCCCAGAACATCAAGCTGCAGGCTGAAAAAGAGGGTCTGGATAAAATATTCATTGAGGCCGGTCTTGATTGGCGCGAGTCAGGATGCAGCATGTGCCTGGCCATGAATCCCGATGTGCTGCAGCCTGGTGAAAGATGCGCATCCACTTCCAACCGTAATTTTGAAGGCCGACAGGGCAAGGGAAGCAGGACCCATCTGGTCAGCCCTGAAACCGCGGCAGCGACTGCCGTTTCAGGACGTCTGACTGATCCCAGAATGTGAAAAAATGAAATCATCCCGGCTCCGCATAACCCCGGGGCAGGATAAAAATAACCTGCTGTTGCCTGAAAATAAGATTAACACTGCGGCAACAGCACCTGAATTATTGTGAGAAAACAACATGGAAGCATTAATTAAACATTCCGGCCTTGTAGCAGTACTGGACCAGGCTAATGTGGATACTGACCAGATAATCCCCAAACAGTTTTTAAAGAGAATTGAGCGGACCGGATTCGGAAAATTCTTGTTTTTTGACTGGAGATTTAATGAGGATGGAACCGACAATCCTTATTTCATCCTGAACCAGGAAAGGTACCAGGGAGCCTCAATCCTGCTGGCCGGGCCCAATTTCGGCTGCGGATCATCAAGGGAACATGCTCCGTGGTCCCTCAGCGATTATGGATTCAAGGTAATTATCGCGCCTTCCTTTGCTGACATTTTCTACAGCAACTGCTTTAAAAATGCCATGCTGCCGATAAGGCTGCCCTCAGAACAGCTCTCCCCTGTAATAGCAAAAGTGCTTTCCACACCCGGATACCGAATGACCGCGGACCTGGAAAGGCAGCTCATTTCAGGCCAACCTGATATTTCCATCCCATTTGAAATTGATTCCTTCAGGAAGGAAAGGTTATTAAAGGGACTGGACGACATTGGATTAACGCTCCAAAAGGAACACCTGATAACAGCTTATGAAGAAAAAACGGGGCAGTAGCAGATAGAATCAAAGGGCCAGGGAACCGCAGGTTCGCCCTCGCCCTGCGGCGGGCGGTGGCAGGAACTTTCTGCTCCTGATTAAAGACAGCAGAATAAGGCCTCTCTGCCATGATTCAGTTCAAGACTGAAAATCCTGATACTAAGGATTCAGGATTGATAAAATAAGTGATTCAATAACAAGTGCGAGGCAACAAGGAGCAAAAAACGGTTTGATTACCGTCACTAAAATCATGGCTGAAAATAAAAACAACTTTCCGGCAATTACTGAAAATCCTGCAGAGCTGATTTTCCGCAGTTGCTATGCTCCATTCGATGTCAGGAACTGCTTGCAGTCAGCCGAAACCAGATCCTTAATCAGGAAACTGCCAGCCGCCCAGCTGTTTTTTTCCATACAGGAACTGGACGAGGAGGAAATAGCCCTGATACTTCCCCAGCTGACTGAGGAACAGTGGGCTACATTCCTGGACCTGGACCTCTGGGAAAAGGATGAACTCAATACCAACTCGCTGCTTCACTGGGAGAGCTTCACCCTGGAAGCCGAAGACCCGGTTGCCAGAAAACTATTACGCGCTACTGATCATGAACTGCTGCAGTTGCTCTGGAAGAGAGAAATCCAGATCATTCCCCGGGTGGAAGAGGATGAATTTGAGCAGGAGCCTCCACTGGACCGGGATACATTTATCACTCCGGATAACAATTACCTGATAGTCCTTCCCGAGGATCCTGAGAAGTCCCGGCTGATTCACTCATTTATCCAGCGCCTTTACCATCTTGAACCTGAATATGCCCAGATGTGCCTGGAAAATTCACGATATGTGACCGGCATTGAACTGGAGGAAACCGCCTTCCGGAACCGCTGCCTGCGCAGTCAGGACAACGGCTTCCAGGATTATTTCGATGCCCTTGAAATTTACACCCCGAGATCCCCTGAATCCTCCCTTCCTGAAAAAGACGACTGCCGCAGTGATATCCCGAAAGATCTCCCGGCCCCGGCTACCGAAAAACAAGCATCCCGGTTTATTTTCATAGAGGCTCTGGCATCCATATCCCGGCAGAATGAAATTGAATCACTGCTCCAGGAGATGTTTTTTGTCTGTAACAAAATCATCTCTGCTGACAGGACTTTCGCGGGGGATCCTGAAAACATTAAAAATGGCATAACCAAGGGTTTACACGGCATTAATTTGGGACTTGATATCTGGTCAGGCGGGGATCCTCACAGAGCCGCGGACGGAATATTGAGGCATTTCATGGCCTCTTTCTTCCAGATTGGGTATGGCGCTCTCCTCAAGGTCAACCGGACTGCCGCTGCAACAGTAAGCCAGGAGCCAGGCTCCTACGGGGAAGCAGTTATAGAAGGATTTAAATCCCCCTATCCCCTCTTCACCGAGAGTGAAGAAGAGGACGGGAAGATTACATTTTCAACCCGCTACTTCAAAACAGCCGCGGACATTAACCAGGCCATGGACCTGCTGGAGAGTCTATCGTAGCATGAGCATCCTGCTCCAGTCCGTTGAGGAACCCCCGCAGCCGTACTTGTACAGTACGCCGAGGAGGCCGATGGAGTTTAACCCAGTCAGGACGGATAGATGCGCCGCCGCAGTAGTTATCAGGTAAGAAATGCGGGCTAGCTCAGTGTGCTCTATGGCGCACTGTCTGAAGCTTCCAGCTCCTGAACGGAAAACGCGAAGAAGGAATCAGGAGTGGGAAGCTCCTGACACTGCCAAGCAATGTCACGTCAATCGTCAATCTAATGATTGCCTTTCCCATTATCCCTGTGGCAGGATACAAACACTGTCCCCACAAACCGGACAGAATTGCCGAATGTAATAATCAGCCAGGTAATCCAGACCATGATAAAACTGCTCGTAATCGCTGACGATCTCACTGGAGCCAATGATACCGGAGTGCAATTTGCTAAACAGGGAATCGCAACCTTCGTCACCGTTGACCTGGATGTGGATATTAACGCGTTACCTTCTGATCTCCAGGTGCTGGTGGTTGATACGGAGAGCAGGCATCTTTCCCCGGATGAGGCCGCGCGCCGGGTAATAAAAATTGCGGGTTCCGCCCGGGAACACGGCATAGCTTATTTCTATAAAAAAACTGACTCAACGCTCAGGGGAAATGTGGGCGCTGAACTGGATGCGGCCCTTGCGGCTTCAGGCAACAGGGCGCTTGCCTTTATCCCGGCCTTTCCCAAAGCGGGACGGTATACCAGGAACGGACTTCAATACATCGGAGACAAACTGCTGCACCTAACCCAGTTTGGATCAGATCCGCTTGAACCTATAAAGAGCAGTTCTGTCCCTGAGATACTGGGGCTTCAGACCAGGCGCAAAGTGACTTCCGTAAGTTTGAGTGACACCGGAGGATGCGGATATGGACCATTCGGCGATGCTGAAATAATCCTGTTCGATTGCCAGAACGATTCTGATCTCCGGAGGATCGGCGCATGCCTGAGTGGCCGGGATATGCTCAGCCTGACCTCCGGATCCGCAGGTTTCGCCGAGGTGCTTCCGGAACTGCTGCAGCTTCCCCGGACCTTACAGGATTTCGGGCACCCTGAAGGTCCCCTGTTAATAATCAACGGGAGCCTTAATGAAGTTTCCTTAAGACAGGTTGCCTGCGCGGAAAAAAGGGGAGTAAAAACATTCGTGCTTGCCCAGGAGATGTTGTCAGGCCCTCCCCACAAAACAACTGAGCAGATCAGAAATTTATGTAGTAATCTTGCCCGGGAGGCAGCCGCGGGCAACGATGTGATAGTCCGCAGCGCGGCAAACAGGGAGCAGCTGGATGCTCTTTTGCTGAAAAATGATATAAACAGGGACATAAAAGATATCTATCGCGGGGCTTCGGAGCGCCTGGGTAGAATCGTTTTTGAAATTCTTCGGGCGGCTTCTTTCAGCTCGATTGCAGTATTCGGCGGGGATACCTTGATTGGTATTCTGAAAGCCATGGCCATTACCGGGATTCGTCCCCTGGAGGAAATTTCCCCAGGTATAGTTGTCTCGCGAATGGCTGACGTGACACAGCGTTTATCGGTAGTCAGCAAAGCGGGAGGTTTTGGTGAAGAGGATGTCCTAATGCGCATTACCAGCTACTTGAGAGGGAAAAACAGATGATCGGTATCAGCATGGGTGACGCCAATGGTGTCGGGCCGGAAATTCTATTGCGCGCGTTTCAGGAAGGCAAGCTGCCGGGTAAATTTGTTGTGACAGGCGATTACTCTGCACTGCGGAAATGTAACGAGTTACTTGGCCTGCGGGCACCATTGAACGTCATGGCAGATCCTGCCGGCTATCGCAGTGGTGATGTCAACATATACGATGCGGGGATGCTGGACGCGGAGGATATCACGCCGGGTTTTCTTTCAAAAAAGGCAGGACGGGCCGCGCTCAGTTATATAAAGGAATGCACACTTCTCGCCCTGAAAGGGGAAGTTCGGGCTATAGTGACGTTGCCGGTGAATAAAGAGGCCATTCGTTTAACCGAGCAGGATTTCAGCGGTCACACCGGCTGCATCGCGGCCATGTGCGGCACAAATAACTACACGATGATGCTGGTCTCCGATAAGTTGATTGTGACGCATGTATCGACCCATCTCTCCCTGAGGGATGCCCTGGAACAGGTAAAAAAAGACCGGATATGCGACGTGATCCGCCTGACTCATGAGGCGGCGGAAAAACTGCGGCCGCGAGCCAGGATCGCCGTGGCCGGGATCAATCCCCATGCCGGTGAGAACGGGGCCTTCGGCAGGGAAGAAATCGACGAAATTGCGCCCGCGGTGCAGACTGCACATAAAAATGGTTTTGACGTTTCCGGTCCAGTTGCTCCTGATACGGTGTTCCACCTCGCGGTAAACGGGCACTACGATGCCGTGGTCTGCATGTATCATGATCAGGGACACATCCCCCTCAAAATACTGGATTTTGAGGGAGGGGTAAATGTGACTCTGGGGCTGCCTTTTACCAGGACCTCGGTTGACCATGGCACTGCCTACGATATCGCTTATAAGGGCATTTCCTCGCTCACCAGTTTTTGCAACGCATATGATCTCGCGCTGGAGCTTTCAGAATAGTGAATACCTGATGAAGATTAAAAGTACTATTGAAAAAATACCCGGCGGAATGATGGTTGTTCCGCTGATTCTAGGTGCGGCAATGAATACTTTTTTCCCCCAGGCACTGGAGATCGGCGGATTTACCACAGCGCTGTTTAAGAACGGCGCTGCTGCCCTGATTGGGGCATTCTTGCTGTGCATGGGGGCAGGCATCACCTTTAAGGCTGCCCCGAGAGCGCTGAAAAAAGGAGCGGTAATTACCTTTTCCAAGTTAGCAGTTTCAGTAGTCATTGGTCTGGCCGTTGCTAAACTATTTGGCAGTGACGGGATATTCGGCCTCTCCGCTCTCGCCATCATTGCGGCCATGAGTAATACGAACGGCGGATTATACGCCGCTCTCACCGGGGAATTCGGCGACGAAACGGATGTCGGCGCCATCGCCCTGATCTCGGCAAATGACGGGCCCTTTCTCACCATGGTCGCCCTGGGAGCCACCGGACTGGCGCAGATTCCGCTGATGAGCCTGGTTGCCGTGATCGCCCCTATTATTGTTGGTATGATTCTCGGAAATTTCGATAAGGAGATGCGGTCCTTCCTTCTCAAGGGAGGCCCTGTTTTGATTCCGTTTTTTGCCTTTGCCCTGGGAGCGGGAATCGATTTCAGCATGCTTGTAAAAGCTGGATTACCCGGTATTTTATTAGGTGTAATAACAACAGTAATCGGTGGTACTGTGAATATTTTCGCCGACAGGGCCACCGGCGGCAGCGGCATCGCGGGTGCTGCCGCTTCAAGTACAGCGGGAAACGCAGTGGCCACACCGCATGCAATTGGCCTGGCCGATCCCTCTATGGCGGCGCTGGCAACGGCGGCCACTCCCCTGGTGGCTGCGTCGACCATTACCACGGTGATCCTGACACCGATACTGACCTCAATGGTGGCAAAGATGAGGAATGGGCCTTGTGGATTGACGATTGACGATTGACGATTTTGGGGATTCCCGCCACGGAGCCCCGGGCATCCCCGGGCATGCCTATCTCCAGATCGGCATCTAATTAACGCGCCGTCAGGCGTTACCTTGGCGAAGGCCGGAGGCCCGGCATAAAACAGCCCAGGGTGACCGAAGGGAACCCTGGGTAACTTCGGCCCTACCGAAACGGAAGCGCTGAAAATTCGACACAAATTCGTAATATTTTTCAGATATCTCCAGCATGGTTTTGTCAAAATCAGGATAATGGTCATAACATGAGTATTTACTATATTGATGGTTCATTTGTCGCTGCAGAAAAAGCAGCCCTGCCGGTCAGCGATCTGGCAATATTGAGGGGATACGGGGTTTTCGATTATATGCGGACTTACGGCGGCAGGCCGTTTCATCTTGATGCCCACATCAAGAGGCTGCTGAATTCCGCCCGGCTTATCGGATTGAGCTTCCCTTGGAATATTCAGGATATCAATCACATAGTGGAAGCAACCCTGGAACGCAACAGTTACCAGGAGTCCAGTATTCGTTTGCTGGTTACCGGCGGGGACAGTGTTGATTCAATAACTCCGGGAGAAAAGCCCCGGTTCCTGGTAATGGTTACACCGGTGAAGGAATTTCCCTCTCAGTGGTATGAAGAAGGAATAAAAGTCACAACAACCGATATCACGAGATATGTTCCCGGAGCAAAAAGCATAGATTATATACAGGCGATTCTCGCACTGAACAGTGCCAGGAATACAGGAGCGGTTGAATCACTTTATGTTGACAGCCAGGAGCGTGTACTTGAAGGTACTACTTCAAATCTCTTCGCCGTAATCAACGGCCGGTTGACCACCCCTCCGGATGATATTCTGCCGGGTGTAACACGGGATTTGGTTATGGATATTACTGCACCTGTTTTCAGTCCCGAATTGCGGGATATATCAAGGACAGAGCTTTATACAGCTGACGAGGCATTTCTGACTTCATCCAACAAGGAAATATTACCGGTCAGCCAAATCGATGATGTAGTGATCGGTACTGGGAAACCGGGAGCATTCACGCGAAAAATTCAACAATTATTCAGAACTTATACGGTTCAGTATTCCCGGAACAGCGTCTGAGGATTGACGATTGACGATTCGGATCTTCGGATTTCGGTTTTCGGATTTTAATTTTCCCGTCACAGGCGGATGTGCTTCCCACAAAGTGGACCCGCCGGTTCTGGATCATGGCTCAAAACTGTCAGGGGCATATCCCACCACTCCCGATCGAAGTTCTCATTGCTTTCCTTCAAGCGCTGTATTAGCCTAGACAGAGAGTCGGAGAGGTACGAGATCGGGTTATCTGTTTCCGATTACCGTATCCTGGAGTTGTTCCCCCACCCTCCTGCTCAATGAAAGGGACTAATCATGAAAATAAAAACGATCCTCGCGGCCCTGGTGTGGGTTCTCAGCTTATCCTATTTATTGGCAGCTGATTTCTGGGACCAAAAACCGTACACTGACTGGAACCAAAAGGAGTGTGACAAACTTCTTGAAAAGTCCCCCTGGTCTCACCCATACGCACTTACAGGGGTCATTATCCCCGGTATGGCGAATTGGAATCGTCCCTCATCTCCAACTTCCTCGCGCAGTTTTGGCGATGACAGCCTGGCCACCTTGACAGGGGACAGGGAGGTTCACTTGTTTCTACAAATCCGATTTATGACTGCCAAGCCCCTGAAAGCGGCCATCGGACAGAGTCGGTTACTTGCCGACCCAAACAACCAGGCTTTACAAGACCAGGCCGAACAGTACGTGAACCAGGCTGACGGCCCCGAGATCATAGTTGAAGTCACGTATTATTCAGAACCGGCGGGACACTGGTCCCTTCGAGAGGTCGCGGGATTCCTCCAAACAGCAACTCTTCCGGTTATCCAAAACAAAATCTGGCTCTCAGCCAGCTCCAGCGATACCCATATTCCCCTTCTTCGGTACCAGGGGCCCTACGAAGGGTACAACGGAGCTCTTCTTTTCTTTCCGAGATACGATGAAAACGGCAACCCTAATTTTAACGGTTCGGAACGCGAGATGCTGTTCCACATGGAGGCCGATTTCGTGACCGTTGATCTCATCTTGAAACCCGAAGATATGAAATTTGAAGATGTGTTTACGCTTTAACCCGCATTTCTCACAAGCTTGGGTAGCGAGGCGGTGGAGACGCCGGCACTGACAAGGCTTGCAATTGAGGCCCCCGCAGTCGTACTGGTACAGTACGTCGAGGAGGCCGATAGAGCATAACGCAGTCAGGGTGGATGTATCCGCCGCCGCAGTAGTAAGTTGGTGAGAAATGCGGGTTAAGGGGAGGCGATTCACAAATCGCCCTCGTTGCGGTTAACGACTCCGGCTCCGTTCCGTTTGGACATTCACCGATTCTTCAATGAAACGGCCAAAGCTGTTCTGCAGGTGTTTCGCATATTGCTCCTCTTTCTCCTCCCCCTCGCAGTGCGGCCCGGGGGCGGGTCATGCCGGGCTCAGGTCCGGTGGCCGGCCGGGGCAATGTCAATCTGCTATGCAGTGCCTTTCTGATTTGATTCCAACACCTTCCTGACCTTGGTGGCGAGCTCTTTTTGTGAGAAAGATTTTTGGAGAAAATGTTCATTCTCTTCAAGTTTGATTCGATCCAGAATGCCTCCTGAACTGTAAGCGGACATAAAGAGGCATTTAAGATCCGGGTTTATGGCCTGTAATTCGTTCCATAGATCACGGCCACTCATTTCAGGCATTACTATGTCAGTAATCAAAAGATGAAATCTGTCCGGATTCTCACAAAAAATCTGCAGGGCTCTGCGAGAACTACCCTCAGCAGTCACGGTGTACCCCAGATTTTCCAGTAATAATTTTACAAGCTCCAGGTAGGGCAGTTCATCTTCAACCAGGAGAATAGTTTCAGTGCCGGTTTGAGTTCTAACACTTTTATTATTTTCTTTGTTTGGTTTCATCTTCCCGGAGTAACGGGGCAGATAGACCCTGAAGGTAGTGGGTTCGCCAGGTTCACTGGAGGCGTAAATAAAGCCATTATTCTGTTTTACAATTCCATAGACCGTTGACAGTCCAAGTCCAGTACCCTTGCCCTGGGGCTTTGTGGTAAAGAATGGCTCAAATATTTTATTCGCTGTTTTCTTTTCTATTCCATGCCCCGTGTCTGTTACTGAAAGCACCGAATATTCTCCCGGGACCATTCCTGGTCTATCAAGACAATAGGCTTTGTCCACAATATAATTTTCGGTTTCAATTGTAATTTTACCCACTCCCTCGATGGCATCTCTGGCATTAACGCATAAATTAGCCAGAATCTGATCAACCTGGCTGGAATCCACTTTTACAGGCCATAACTTTTCCCCGGGCAGCCATACAAGATTAATATGCTCTCCGATGAGCCTTCTCAAAAACCTCAGCGCTCTATCCATAGAGTCGTTCAGCTGGAGCACTTCTGGTTCCACTACCTGTTTCCGGGCGAAGGCTAATAGTTGCCTGGTAAGATCGGCTGAGCGCTGGGCGGCCTTCTGGATTTCCTTTAGGGAAGGGTGGGCTGGATGGGATGAGTCCATTTGTTTAAAGGCCATCTCCGAATAGCCAAGGATAACTCCCAGCATATTATTGAAGTCGTGAGCTACGCCACCAGCAAGACGACCTACAGATTCCATTTTCTGCGCCTGCATAAGCTGTGACGCAAGTTGATTACGCTCAGTAATATCACGATCTACTCCCCTGAAGCCGACCACATCCCCATTTGAATTAAGGATAGGAGTGGCACTGCTTTCGAGGGTCCTCCAACTATCGTC
>Ga0255389_1066_pt1 | contig 11623 bp, 8 predicted proteins | sample ANMaggSeSYBR01E4_FD_182113 | JGI IMG/M metagenome (GOLD analysis project Ga0255389, IMG submission 182113) | Sediment cell enrichment communities from methane seep in Santa Monica Basin, California, United Staets - ANME aggregate JGI... | ecosystem: Environmental > Aquatic > Marine > Cold seeps >...
AAAGGCCCGGGCGCGTGAACCTCCGCAAATATTCCTGTATTCACAGATTCCACACTTTCCCTTTAACATTTCAGTGTCCCTTAATTCGAGAAAAACCGGGTGGGTCCTGTACACCTCGCTAACTGAGGCCTCCCTGATATTTCCACAGGGCAAGGGCAGAAATCCGCTGGGGTATATGTCCCCTGTGCAGCTGATAAACAGATGCCCCCTCCCGGCATTCACTCCCTTAGGGGCCAGGCCAATGCTTCCCCCAGGCCCAAAATCCCGGCGCATGTGCGAGGGAAAAAGCACTTCCGGATTATTGGTTTCTGGTTTTCCCGGGAGCTTGTCAGCCTGCTGCATCAAAAATCTTCGGTAATGAGGGGCCTCCGTTATCTTGACAATAAAACTGACCCGGCGGGAATAATCAGAAAGACGCTGGAATAATTCCTCGAACAGCTTCGCGGGAAGCTCACCCAGCTCCCTTCCACGGCCGGTAGGGACCAGGAAAAAAACCTCCCAGAATACTACCCCCAGTTTCTCGACCAGGGTTCCTATCTCTTCAAAATGTTCATAATTATGATCACTGAAGGTGGTATTTATCTGCAGGGGCAGACCAGCCTCCCTGGCAAAAGCAGCCCCTTCCATAGTCTTGCTGAATGATCCCGGCACTCCCCGGAAACTGTCATGGACTCTTTCATCCGGGCCATCGAGGCTGAGAGCGATCTGAGAAAGACCAGCCTCCTTCAAATCCTTTACCAGTTTCCCGTGGAGGAGTTCTGTTGCGGCCGGAATTGTAGCCATACGCATGCCAAGCCCCGCTCCATGAGCAACCAGTTCGCATAAATCCTCTCTCTTGGCCGGATCCCCGCCGGAAAGTACACAAAGGGGAGTTCCCATCCCGGCCAGGTCAGTCAGCAGATCCTTCCCCTCAGCAGTAATCAGTTCTCCCGGCAGGGGTTCGGAAACTGCTTCGGCCCGACAGTGTTTACAGGCCAGATCACAGGCACGGGTAGTTTCCCATATTGCCACAAAAGGAGTCTTGTCAAATTCAACGGCTTCAGGGCCTCTGAAGCCTTCTTTGCCCGGATGGCCCGCTATCTTCCTATTTTTCATATCTGTTTATAGTACCAGTTTTTTATGCGGGCTCTGCATCACTAGGCCCAGCGGGAAATCCAAAATTTGAAATCTGAAGCAGTAAAATCACCATGGAAATCCCCGGAACGCCAATTTTCAGAAAATTCCAAATCGTCAATCGTCAATCGTCGATCGTCAATCCACAAGACACTCAGGAGGTTTTTTACGTATAATGGCCTTCTTATGTTGAATCAGGATCTTACTCTTGACGAGCAGTTAGCCTACCTGACCAAGGGAACGGCAGAAGTAATTAATGAAGTAGAACTCCGCGCGAAACTTGAGAAATCCAGGAAAAGCGGGGAGCCCCTAACGGTTAAAGTCGGGTTTGACCCTACAGCCCCTGACCTCCATCTCGGGCATACCGTACTGATTCGGAAGATGAAACATTTTCAGGATTTAGGGCACAGGGTAATATTCCTTATTGGTGACTTCACAGGTCTCATTGGAGACCCCACCGGAAAAAACAGGACCCGGCCCGCCATGACCAGGGAAGAAGTCCTGGAAAACGCCGAGACATATAAAGCCCAGGTATTCAAAATTCTTGACCCTGAAAAAACCATAGTGGACTTCAACAGCCGCTGGCTGGGAAGCATGTCCTCGAACGACTTAATCAGACTTTGTGCTAAATATACTCTGGCCCGCATGCTGGAAAGAGACGATTTTTCCAGGCGCCTCAACCAGCAGCTGCCCATTTCCATACATGAACTTCTCTATCCCCTGGCCCAGGCCTATGACAGTGTGGCCCTCAAAGCAGATTTTGAACTGGGTGGGACTGACCAGAAATTCAACCTCCTGGTAGGCAGAGATATCCAGCGGGAGTACGGACTGGAGCCCCAGGTCCTGCTGACAGTTCCTATCCTGGAAGGCCTGGATGGCGTGGAGAAGATGAGTAAATCCCTCCATAACTATATCGGAATAACCGAAAAACCTGAAGAAATCTACGGCAAGGTCATGTCCATCACCGACCTTTTGATGTGGCGCTACTATGAACTTCTGACCGACCTGACCCCAAACCAGATCGCTGCCCTTCGCGGCAGTGTGGAAAATGGTGCTGTCCATCCCATGCAGGCAAAAAGGGACCTGGCAGCCTTAATTGTCACGGATTTCCATTCAGTTGAGGCCTCAGTGGAAGCCGCTGAACATTTCAGCCGGGTGTTCCAGCAGAGGGAGAATCCTGAGGACATGGCAGAATTCAGGATCGCAGCAGAGGGAGGGGCAATCCTTCTGGCGGAAGTTTTATCCCGGACAGAATTTACTGCTACCAAGTCTGAAGCAAAAAGACTGATCAAACAGGGGGGTGTTTCTATAAACGGTGAGAAAATTTCCGACCCCATGCTCCAGGTTGACCCTGCTTCCTATCCCGAATTTATCCTGAAAGTCGGGAAAAGAAAATTCGGGAAAATAATTCTCAAATAGTTGCAGGTCGCGTGTTCAAACAACCCGCTACCTGTCACCTGCTACCATTCAGTGGATCCATGATCAGGGATACGTCAAAAACCGGGCTGCTGTGGGTCAGACTTCCCATGGAAATAATATCCGCACCTATGGATGCGTATTTTTTTGCATCCTCCCCGGTCAATCCGCCGGAGACTTCAATCATGACCTTGCCATCCACGATTTCCATGGCCCGGCAGGCGGTTTCAAAAGACATGTTGTCCAGCATGACTATGTCCACTTCCTCCTTGACAGCCTCCCTTAACTGATCCAGGGTCTCCACTTCCACCTCCACCTTGGCCAGATGCCCTATTCTGGAACGCACGCCCCTGACCGCGTTTGCTAAACCTCCGGCAACAGTGATGTGATTTTCCTTGATCAAAACCGCGTCATCCAGGCCAAACCGGTGGTTAAACCCTCCCCCGGTCCGGACAGCGTATTTTTCCAGAGCCCTCAGCCCGGGGGTTGTTTTCCTGGTGCAGACAATCCTGGTATTGTATCCTTTTACCTTTTTCACAACATCCTGGGTTGAGGTAGCTATGCCGGAAAGAAGGCCCAGGAGGTTAAGGGCGGTCCTCTCCCCGGCCAGTATCGTCCTGGCGGAAGCATTGACAACGGAAAGGACAGTCCCGGAACTCACGCTATCCCCTTCAGGTACCATTATCTCTATTTCGGAGTCTGACTCCAGGAGGCTGAAAGTGTGGGTGGCTATTTCCAGACCGGCTATACACCCGTCCTGCTTGGCAATAATCCGGCCTGTGCCTCTTATGCCCTTCTCCACCAGGGCTTCGGTTGTAAGGTCACCAGCTCTTCCAAAATCTTCCTTCAGAGCATTTATAATAATTTCGTCAAAAAAAATAGGGTGAGGGGAATTCATTATTTCATTACCTCCATCGAGTCGGATCCTGATCTGACTGTGCCGGTCACATCACCTTCCAGACATATATGTTTATCCCACATGGGATCTGATTCCGTGTAATCAGTCCTGTAATGAACGCCGCGACTCTCCCGCCTTATCAAAGCGGACCTGGCAATCAGCCTTCCTACGGTGATTATGTTCATTTCTTCGCTCAGCCCTTCCCCCAGGGCCTCATTCAGTTCATCCAGCTCTGCCAGGGCAGTCCTCAACGATTCCTCTGACCTGAGGACGCCAACCTTCTCCCACATGATCCCGGCTACCTTTTCCCTGATACCAGGAAACACTTCACCTGTCAGGGCCGTTAAGCTCTCCTGTGGTTCCGTCCCCAATGAAGTGCCTTCACAGGTATCCTTTATGCTGCCGGCAACCCTGCCCCCGACAATCAGGGCCTCCAGCAGGGAATTGCTGGCCAGACGATTGGCTCCATGGATCAGGGTTGCTGCTGCTTCGCCACAAGCCCATAGACCCGGTACTGAACTCCGGCCGTCAGAATCAGTGAAAATTCCCCCAATATGGTAGTGGGCGGCAGGTACAACAGGGAGAAGATCCCTGGAGGGATCCAGGCCTGCTACACTGCAGTTGCTCATGACCGTGGGAAAACGGGAAGGAAATTCAGCATTCCATATGGGAGTACAGTCCAGAAATACCTGGGAATTATCCTGCCCCCTGTCCCAAATTGCCCGTGCTACTACATCTCTGGGTGCCAGCTCCAGCAGGGCGTGGATATCCTTCATGAACCTCCTGCCCTTGTCATCCACCAGTAAGGCACCTTCTCCACGCAGGGCCTCAGTCAGGAGGGGCAGAGGTTTTTGATCTGAAAGCAGTGCGGTAGGGTGAAACTGTACGAATTCCATGTCAGCCAGCCGGACCCCGGCCCGGAAAGCCATGGCCAGGCCATCCCCGGTGGATTCAACGGGGTTTGTTGACTGCCGGTATATGGATCCTATGCCGCCTGTTGCCAGTACTGTATTATCACTTTTCAGGCTGAGCCAGCCCCCATCTCCCTTCCTCAGGATTACACCGGTTATCCGCCCGTCTGTCTTTACCAGATCCGCGGCTGAATTATTCTCAATGATCTTTATATGAGGGCTTTTCCTGACAGCACTTCGGAGGGCTCTAACCAGTTCACAGCCGGTCCTGTCACCATGGGCGTGCAGAATCCTCCTTCGGGAATGGGCTCCTTCTTTTCCCAGGCTGTAATGGCCACTCTCATCCCGGTCAAACCTGACTCCAATATCTGCCAGCCACTTCACTTCTTCCGGAGCCGATTCCGTAATGATCCTGACAATCCTGTCGTCAGAAAGCCCTTTGCCGACAGATTCCGTGTCTACTGAATGCAGCTCGGGTGAATCATCAGCCCCAACCGCGACAGCCACACCTCCCTGGGCCAGATAACTGGAAGAACCTTCGCCGATCCCCGATTTTGTTACCAGCAGGACCGGAATCGGGCTGAGTTTAAGCGCGGTGACCATGCCGGCTACACCGCTGCCAACGACCACTGCGCCGGTTTCTTTAAACTCATCGATAATCTCATTTTTCATAACCCTTATGCCTAACTGATCTCAAGCATCCGCTCAACAGATCTCCTGGCAGGAAGGGCAATTTCAGCCGGAATCTCTATTTCAGGGGCCAGGGAAACCAGGGACTTGTATATGTTCTGCAGGGAAATCATCTTCATATGAGGACACAGGTTGCAGGGTCTTATAAATTCAGTTTCAGGAAAATCAACAGCAAGATTGTCACTCATAGAACATTCCGTTATCAGTACAACACGGGAGGGCTTGGATTCATCAACATACTTCATCATTCCCGAAGTAGAACCCACAAAATCCGCTTCTTCCAGGACGTCCATGGTGCACTCAGGATGGGCAATAACCTTGATGCCCTTGTAGCTCTTTTTCAATTCCCTTATTTCTTCGGGTTTGAACAGCCTGTGTACCTCGCAACTACCCATCCACAAAATGAGTTTCTTGTCAGTCTTGGAGGCTACATATCTCCCCAGGTGCTCATCAGGCAGGAATATGACCTGGTCACTCTCCAGCGAATCTACTACTTTTACAGCGTTGGAAGACGTACAGCAGATATCAGTCTCCGCCTTTACCGCAGCGCTGGTATTCACATAGGTAACTACGGGTATTCCGGGATGGCTGGATTTCATCATCCTGACATCCTCGGCGGTAATTGAGTCGGCCAGAGAACACCCGGCGCCGGGGTCGGGGATCAGTATAGTTTTTTCAGGGCTGAGCAGTTTGGCAGTCTCCGCCATAAAATGAACACCTGAAACAACTATTACTTCAGCATCGGTTTCCGCACCCATCCGGGCCATCCCCAGGGAGTCGCCCACCAGGTCAGCCACCCCGTGATAAATCTCGGGTGTCTGGTAATTATGGGCCAGGATAACGGCATTCCGCTCCTTCTTGAGCCTGTTGATCGCAGCTATATGGGGAGCGTGTACAGGCCATTCCTCTTCCGGAATGATTCCCTCCAGTTTTTTAAATATCTCAGCAGTTTCTTCCTCTATTTCAGGCGTATACTCTAATTTATCCATTTTGCAATCCAGAATAAATATTACTGCATATCTTATGCTCACTTTGAGCATATACAAAAACCAAAAAATAACGCTCACAAGCGTTTATTACATCTCCATTGTAACAGCTGAAGTTTATCGAAAAGGGCATGTGAATATCAAGTCCCGGGGGATATGGAGTACATGACAGGGAAAACTGAATAAAATCCAGCAGTTATTATTTCCCGTTAACCCGCAGATTTTACAAGCTTTGATAGTGAGGCGAAGGAAACGCCGTCCTGCCAGGCCCTGCGAAAAAAATCTTCGGGTCAGAAAAGGCAACCCCCACGCTAAGGATTCCACGGTTTGCTGGATTTAAAATAAATATTATTCCCGCCATAAACTGAGTACTCACGCACCTCCGGGAAGGCCCACTCCCGTATCTCTCCGCTCCCTCAGGACACTGCGGCGGAAGCGGAAAAACTCCGCCGGCCTTCCGCCGGTATTTTCATCAAGACATCCTGTACGCTCCACCAATCCTCCCCGGTCTACCAGGCGTCTGAAATTCTGTTTATGCAGTCGAACGCCACTGAGGGCCTCAACTATCCTCTGCAGCTGGTACAGGGTGAATTCAGGGGGAAGAAGCTCGAACACCACGGGCCTGTACCTGATCTTGCCCCTCATCCGACCCAGGGCTGTAGCCAGCATCCGTCGATAATCCATGGCCATGCGCTGCCCCATGACCTTATCCTTCTCAGGTGTGACTTTTCCCTCGGGATCCAGATCACTGAAAAACTCCTCGGCCATCCCCGCCTCATAGATCAGTTCATAACGTTCCAGGGTCTTCTCCACGTCCCAGGAGGCCTCTCCCAGCCCGAAAGCTATGGCAATCCTGTCCAGCCTCTCCCTTTGGATATCCTTACCAACAGCTTTCCCGGCCCAGTCAACCAGTTCCGGGACTATCTCTTCTTCTATTACCCTGCGCCCGTATTCCCGCCTGTCTTCCCATGGCAGAAAACTGTAATAACCCACCCATTGGGAATCTCCGTCCCCCAAGGGGACGCTCTCCCTGATCAGGGCCAGGTAGGCAATTGATATAAATCTGGAATTCCTGATTTCTCCCGGGTTTCGGCTTTTGTCTCCAAAAGTATAGAGCTGCTCAACATAACCCAGCTCAAGACCGGTCTGCTCTTTTACCCACCTGCGTACTCCCAATTCCAGGGTGCGGTCTTTTGCCGAATCAAGAAGCCCGAAAGGGAGGGCTCTCAGTTCCTGGCCCCTGAACAGGGAATTGTTGCCGTCCCTGATGGTGAGCACACGGGGGTAGTCTTCAGTAACCGCGACAATAACAGTGTTCAGCCCGATTACAATATTTGCTTTTTCCCCGGTCATCCTGTAATCCTCCATGGCACTTATTTCTCCGGATCAGCAACCGTTCCCAACTGCAGATCGGCTACCATTCCTTCTTCTTTCCTGCATTTCCACCACAACCATCCCGTTTGAACCAAAACACCCGCGGACATGGCCAGGATAGCTGCAAATAACCCCGTTATCCTCCCTGATAATACCGCAATCAGCAGCACCAGGGAACAGCTGAATATATACAGGATTACTGATTCCGTCACCGGCCTGGTCTTTCTCAGATGGACCAGCCTGGCCTGGAACCAGCTCTGGTAAACACTAAGCCCGGGAAGAACACATCCAAACCAGATACCGGCTTCCCCCAGTAAACTGAGGTTCAGGGACAGACCCGAGAAATAAAAAAACCATGCCCTGCCCAGAGGAGTGAATGCAATTAAAAAAAATCCCGCAGTGGATGCCAGGCTGATAATAGCCGCAAACCTGCCCAGCACTTCCATCGCACCCCTCCTGTCCAGCAGGGAAACCGCTACCTCCTGGAAGGCGTAACCCGAACAGCGGAGAATGAAAAACAGGCCATAAAGTACCGGCCACACTGCCAATGATTCCAGGGCCATGGGGGATCTGCTGACCGCTGAACTTATCACCGGCTGGAAAGCCAGCCTGAGAATGGAAGTCATGGCTAAAGGCAGATAAAAGGCTGTGAATGAGGCTACCGTAACAACCATCGCCAGTCCGGGCCTCGCCTCTTCCGCCTCTTCTCCCTGGTTCCTGTAACGGTCCAGCAGTGGACGAACCCTGTATCCGATAAACACTGCTTCGGTCAGAACCCCCCGATGCAATGGCAACTGCTGCCACCACTATCCCGGGCAGGAAAGCCGCCATCCATCCGGCTGCCAGGACAATAACTACAGTAAAAAGCCGTATCAGGGTCCCGGCACTTACTACCCTGGATCTCCCAAACCTGATCAAAATCCCCTGGTTAAACCTTCGGTAGGCTATGGCCCAGGTCCATAAAAGCATTATCTGCAGTCCGGTCCGGGCAGGCTCCATGATTTCCGCAGGTATTCCCATCAGCCGCCCGACAAGAAAATCAAACAAGGGAGTAAAAGCGATAAAAGCATGCAGGGCCGTCAGGAAACCTCCCATGGCCATCATGTAAAACCGGATTTTGAGATAGGATTGCCAATCCCGGCAAAGGGCTGTCGATGCCGTAAGCAGCATTATAATAGGCGCCTCAACTGCTATTGCAATCGGAAAAACTACAGAACCAAACGCGGCCAGCGTGATCTCCGGGTTACTCAGTCTGGCTATCACGGCGCTTGTGGCCGGCAGCTCCACTGACATGAGAAGCCAGCTGGCAGCCAGGGGCCACCAGATGCCGGCAGCCTTCCCCAGATCTATTTGACGAGACACCTTTCCGTAATGCACCTCATAAGGATACGCCAGTTTCAGTTTGGAAGAGAAGCAGGGGGATCGACGATTGCAGGCCTTCGGGACCGAGATCCAAACCGGCAAGGACTCCAGGAAAACGGCTGTGGCCATTGCACGTCAACTGCTCGGCTTTATCTGGGATATCGTCTGTCATGAGATGCCGAAGATCCAACATCAGGCATCCTAACCCGCATTTCTCACCAACTTACTACTGCGGCGGCAGATACATCCAGCCTGACTGTGTTATGCTCCATCGCCTCGCTACCTAAGCCCGTGAGAAATGCGGGCTAAAACAGTTTAACCAAATCGTTTACCATATAAACCACACAAATAAGGAGGGAAGGACATTTTGAGTCATGCCGGAACCAGGCCCGCGAGCGCTGAAAACGCGACAGAAAAACGACGAATGAGGAATGAAGGAATGCCAAAGTGCGAATGTCGAACGACCTGCAGCCCGCCGCCCACAACCCGTTACTATTTAAAATCCGCAATCGTCAATCTTTATGCCAGGTGTTATATTTTACTATCGCCCTGATTGCACTTACCCCATCCTTCCAGCTTATTTTCTTCCCCTGCTCAGCTGTTCTGCCGCTGTAGGATATTGCAGTCTCACAAATCCGGTAGCCACTCCTGGTTATCTTAGCGGTGATCTCCGGTTCAAAACCAAATCGTTTTTCTTCGATATTGATGGATTCAACCACTTCCCTCCTGAACATTTTGTAGCAGGTTTCCATATCAGTCAGGCGGATATTGGTAAACATGTTGGAAAGCCAGGTTAAAAATCTGTTAGCCGCCAAATGCCTGAAGGAGACAATTGGACGGGGAATCCCGTTCAGAAACCGTGATCCATACACAACATCTGCCTTACCTTCTGTTATCAGGGCCAGTAGCAGTGGCAGTTCGTCCGGATCATATTCAAAGTCCGCGTCCTGAACCACAAAAACATCACCGGTGGCGGCAGCAAATCCCGTATTGAGTGCTGCGCCTTTACCGGAATTCTTCTCGTGAAAAATTATTTCTTTTACTCCGGAAAAAACTTCCCCCCGCAAAATTTCACGGGTCCCGTCTGTGGAGCCGTCGTCTACAATAATAATCTCTTTTTCGGGTACCTGAACACGTTCCACCCGTTTTATAACTTCCCTGACCGACCTTGCCTCGTTGTAACAGGGAATTATTATGGAAAGCTTCATACCGCATCCTTATAAAAGCAGTTCAATTATTCAAGGTTTTAACTGTCTTCAATATTATCTAAGGGTTATCTTCAACGTATTTGAACCTGAAAACAGCACCGGTCTGGGAATCATCCCCGGTGGCTGTCAGCAGGCCATCCTCTATAGTTAAATAATAGCCTTCAGGCGTTTTCAGCAACAGCTCGTTTTTCCCTGAAGATTCTTTCATAAATATTTCCGATTCACCTATGGAGTCCTTATTGGCCGCGACACTGCCGCTGCCGGATTCTACTGATACATATCTGCCATTCGGAGCAAGCAGGGCGATGCCATTATCAAGGAATACCTGCCTGAAAGTGCCCGGGGTTCCGGTTATCCCGGTATTAACCGACAACTTTCCATCAATACCTTTAACAATGTCAAGTGCCTGGCCCTCGTACTCAACAGTAATCTTCCCCCTGGTATCAGGACGCCCAACCCTTCTCAGGACTGATCCAGAGACCCTGGCCCTGTGTCGTTCCCAGACAAGGGCGTCTTCAAACCTGCCGGCAAATGAAAAACCAGACTGCGACAAATCAGCCAGCTTCCACTTTTCCCTCTCTTGGTCACTACAAAGGTTTAAATGAATCACAACGGTTTCAGCCAGGCTGGCCTCGATCTTCTTCAAAGCTCTGCGTGAAGGGCCGGGATCAATGATCCGGGCCATTTGATTGACTTCCGGAGTTACCCAGCCGCTGATCCCTCCAATAGCAGGCCTCCAGTGTTTTGTCTGGTAATAAAGGTATTTATAGGGTGATCTCCCTATGGGAATCTCAAGTACAGGGCTGTCCTGCTCTCCACCCACGAGATAATCGTAAACCTTGGGCATTTGATCGGCTGTTTCTGCCAGGACGCCTTCGTTGTCCCGCAATGAATAATCAAAACAGAGGAATCCGGAGAATACTCCAATAATCAGCCACCGCTGCCATCCCGGCCACAGAGTGCTCTTTTTCATGAACCCAGAAATTGAGAAAGCTGCAAGCACTGAAAAACAAAGCAGCAGCAGCTGGAAGAATCTGGCAGGGACCCTCATGGCTTTAGCGCCTGGCACGAGATAGTAGACCAGTTGATAGGGCATCGGTATATTGGTGTTTTGATTAAACAGGACCAGGTAGGGCCCCAGCATCAGGATCATCAGGATCATCCCGGTCCAGAAAAAACTACGCTGCAGAATCCTCTGATTATGGCTGTAAAGGTTTTTCCCGTAACCATTCATAAGCCTGTTCAAAATCACCAGAAAAACCGGAACCAGGCCAAGAAATACCGCTCCTTCGCCCACCCTGATATCCATTGGGATATTCTTCAGGAATTCGTAGCTTGCCCAGCTCCCGGGAATCCCAAAAATGAAACTCAAGGGTTCTGCGGAATAGCTGCTGTTTTCCTGGAGTGAACGAAAAAAACTCCATTTCCCGGCGGTTTCAATATAAGGCAAACCCAGGGGCAGCAATACCAGCACACTGGAACCAAGGCCAATTAACATCAACTTCAGTTGTTTCGGGTCCAGAAAAAGACAAAAGCGGTCTTTACCCTCCTTACTGAACCAAAAGAAGAAAACCGCGAATATCCCGAGAGTTGTGAACAGCATGGTGCCCAGATATATGGAAGTGTAAAACTGCAGCCAAATCATCAAAAGCATGAGAAAAAAAG
>Ga0255389_1067_pt1 | contig 11588 bp, 14 predicted proteins | sample ANMaggSeSYBR01E4_FD_182113 | JGI IMG/M metagenome (GOLD analysis project Ga0255389, IMG submission 182113) | Sediment cell enrichment communities from methane seep in Santa Monica Basin, California, United Staets - ANME aggregate JGI... | ecosystem: Environmental > Aquatic > Marine > Cold seeps >...
AGAAGCCGATGATCTATTGAAGGCATTAGAGGGGAAGAAAAAACAATGACCGCAAATAATGAACGCCTGGAAATTCTAGATATGATTCAGCGGGGAACAATCAACGCTCAGGAAGGTTTAAAGTTAATCGAAGCACTCGGTGAAACCCAGGACAATCTCGACGAGGAATACCTTCTCGCTAAAGCCAGGCTTGAAGAAGGAATAGAACCGGAATCGGGGGACGAGTTTGATCCTCAACCCGTGGTGGAAGATCTTAAAAAGTGGAAAAAGTGGTGGATCATCCCTTTCTGGATCGGAGTAGGAACAACCATATTTGGCGCAGCTCTGATGTACTGGGCCTGGTCTGCCTGGGAAATAAGCTTTGGATTTATCCTGGCCTGGATTCCGTTTCTGATCGGTATTGGTATTCTGGTACTTGGCTGGAACAGTCGGACCGGATCCTGGCTCCATCTCCGGATTCAGCAAAAGCCGGGAGATAAACCCAAGCGAATTTCTATCAGCTTTCCACTGCCGATCCGATTCTTTGCCTGGAGTTTACGTACCTTCGGAAATCTCATTCCTGGCTTAAATGCTACTGGCATTGATGAAATCATTCTCGCATTGGGAGAAAGCGACCATGCAGAAACCCCATTATTTATTGACGTAAATGAAGGTGATGAGGGAGAACAAGTAAAGATATATATTGGTTAGGAAGAGGTTTCTAACGAGGAGAAAAACATGGTTACCAGCGAAGAACGGATGAAAATCCTGAACATGATCAATGAGGGAAAAATCACTGCAGAAGAAGGATCAAATATTTTATCGGCCTTAACCCAAAGAAGCGAAAAGCCGAAAAAAGTGTCCAGGCAAGGTCTTACCAGTCAGTGGCTTCGTGTGCGGGTTTCGGATATGTCTACTGGGAAAGCTAAAGTTAATGTAAACGTACCTATGAGACTCGTTGATGCGGGGTTAAATATTGCCGCGCAATTTATAGATGAGGTGGAAAGCGGCCAGATGATGGACGCTGTAAAGGAAGCGTTGGCAGAAAATATCCAGGGAAAGATCGTTGACGTGATTGATGAGGAAGACCAGGAACACGTAGAAATATTTATCGAATAACCCCCTGTCATCTATGAATGAAAAACAGAGAGAGCCCGGAGAAATCCGGGCTCTCTCTGTTTTAGCCTATTGGTAAGATTATTTTGTTTTCGGTGCTGCCTCTTTAACCTCTGCGGTTACTACATCCTCGGCTGCAGGTACATATTCCGGGACGATGATCATCATAATCACATAAGCCCAGAAAAGCACGCTGCCGGTCGCAAAAAAGCCAAAGACAAAGAGGAGCCGGATCAATGTGGGGTCAACGTCAAAATAATCCGCAATCCCAGCACATATGCCCGCAACCATCCGATCATCCACCGAGCGATACAATCTTTTATATTCATTAGCCATGATTCTTTCTCCTGATAACAAAATTTGTTGTTTCTCTACCAGGATATACGTCTAAGCCATAATAAAGTTGTATGTTTCTTATAATTTCCTGTTCAGCATACTGCTTCCTAATAACGAAAATTTTTTATCAGCCATCAATCCTGTCTTCAGCTCCAGAAAGGCACTTTCTTTTGATATAATCAGGACAGTATATTTAGGATGAGGTGCTATGGATATCTACGATAAGGAAGCCGTCTCAGTTAATATCAGTACAAGGCTGCGTGCCCTCCGGGAAGAACGGGATTTGTCAATCCGGGGGTTGGGCCGATTAAGCGGTTTGTCAGCTAATGCATTAAGTGTGATTGAACGGGGTCTTTCCTCCCCCTCTGTGAGCACATTGTACAAAATCGCAATTGCTCTCGAAATTCCAGTTACGGCATTTTTTGAAGAAACTCCCCCAAAACAGGATGTGGTTTTTATCAAATCTTCCGAGAGGAACCGCATTCCCCTCCACAGGGGATTATGGGAAGGTCTAGGTGGAGAACACTATGATGGTTTGATAGAGCCCTTTATGATTACCCTTGAAGCCGGCACCAGCAGCGGCAGATTCCCTATGTCGCATTCCGGCCATGAATTTGTGTTATGTTTACGTGGCCAGCTGGAGTATGAGATTGGCAATCAGGCTTATCTCCTTGACTCAGGAGATGCATTACTGTTTTCTGGCTCACTGGAACATAAATGGCGGAATCCAGGGAACATTGTTACCACTGCATTAATCTTATTGTCTGGTTTCCACCCCGGGGAAAGCCCCAGCCAATATCATATCGCTTCAGGAGATCCTATCGTCACAGAATAATTTTTCCAACGAACAAGAAGAAACAGCCTCGAAAATAATTTCGAGGCTGTTTCATTTTTCCTCTTATTAAGTTTAAACAAAAATAACTTGAGCACCTTCGGTTATATCCATAAACTCCATCGCGCTCAGAACTATTGATCCCTCAATCAAATCATCCTTGGTTAATTTCATCATGTCCATTGACATTTTACACCCGTAAACATTGGCTCCAGCATCAATGAGCAGCTGCATGAACTCGGGCACAGGAGGGAAATCCAGCTTTTTAATCTCCCCTCTCATCATCCAAGAAGCAGCGGCGGACATTCCCGGCAGCGCTCCCAACAAAGTTGGGATCCCAAACCAGGGGTGCATATTGGGATTACCCACGGTAGCAACGTGTAGCTTTCCCATTTTCTTTTTAGTGATAATGTCCAATCCCCAGAATGTGAAAAATAGCTCCACCTCGATGCCGCTCATTCTGGCAGCATTGGCCAGGATTAAAGGCGGGTAAGCCATATCCAGCGAGCCCTTGGAAGCTATCAGCGCCAGCTTTCTTCCGCCAGCTTCGCCAGAACTTTGATGTAAAGCTCTTGAAGGTTTTGCCATCTTCTTCTCCTTTTCCTAAATACAGCCGGTTGGTTTTTTAAGGCCTGCGATATTGGCGGCAATTTTTGCCGGTCCCCCGGGGAACAATTGGTACATTTCTTTCATGCTGACATCTGTCTGCTGAGTAATACGGCGCAGGGTTGGCGGCTCACCCTGAGCTTCAAACTCCTGCCTGGCGTACTTTATCACTTCCCAATGACGATCTGAAAGTTTAACCTCCAGCGCTTCCCCAATCGCCTGGGCTATTTCTTCCGTCCATACAGAAGGCTCTACCATAAATCCTTCATCATCGAAGGCAATGGTGTCAAGAATATCTTGAGTCAATTATCTGTCACCAAAATAAAAAACTCTGTATAATAGAATCAAGTTCCAGGATGACATAACTCAGGGAGGAGTTCTTATGAAATTGAATGTTAAAGCCTTTGCCCTCGCCTCTGGCCTAGTCTGGGGAATTAACTGGTTTGCAGTAACTTGGTGGATGATGGCCTTTGACGGAGCAACCAGGGAAGTGCTGTTCCTCGGACGCATGTACCGAGGATTTACACTCAGCCCAATTGGCAGCCTGGTTGCCCTGCTGTGGGGTTTCGGGGATGGCTTTTTAATCGGCTTAATGGTCGCTTGGATCTATAATAAAGTCAGCCCCCATTTGCAATCTGACAAGGAATAACTCCAGGTATCACCAGACCATATCATCACGAAAAAACCAAGTCGCGATTAACGCTAAAAGAGCCGGGTATATATTTCTCACCCGGCTCTTGTTCTATTAACTCAGATTCGCGAACTATTTCATTTCCTTTTTCCAAACCCCAAAACTGCCAATCCTGCCAGCAAGGGGGCAGTGCAAAACCCTCTAATACCTGAGGTGGTGGAGGACTGCTCGTGATTATTCGCCTGGTTTTCCTCCTCCGGATGTGAAAGTTGGGCTGGCAAACTCTCCAGTTCTCCTTCCCCTTCCACTATCTCGTAAACCATATCACCAGCCACAAAAATCAGGTGGTCCCCAAGTGCTAAATATTTTCCCCAGGAAGGTCTGGCCGCGATCAAATCAAAATAGACTTGTGATCCAAACCCGATTTTTAGAATATCTGCGGATCCAGGTTCAAATACAGTGTCGATCCACATTCCGTTCTGATAGAAGAAAGTTTTATCATCAATATATTTAACAGCCGGCTGATAAAATCCCTGACCGGAATCGCCACTTTGTATTTCCGCCTGGTAAAACGATTCCGCCGAACGCAGGTTTGATTCAGCATCAGCTTTCTCAACGGCTTCTGCACCTACAGCCGGTCCGGAGTATTCTGCCATCAGATCCCTGGCAGCATCATCCAGTCCTTCTCCAGTCAAAAAATCTCCTTCTTCAATCAGGAACGAGGTATAAGGGGTAATAACCCCATATTTAATACTGAGTTGGACAATCGCGTCCACCCACTCCTGGTTTTCACCCTTGAGGCGAATCTGGGATAACAAATATCCTATCTTCCGGGTTGCCCACAATCTGGGAATATAACTGGTTGAATTTCCATCCTCATCAGCAGGCGCAAAATCAGCTTCATATACAAATATCCTTTTTTCGCCATTTACATAACCCGACAATGTGATTTTTGTTTGTCCTGAACTGCCTGCAGGGTATCGATAATGGCCTGTTAGCAGCAGCTGTGTTCCTGAAAATAGATCAGGAATAACGGGTGGATACATATCTTCCACCAGGATTCCGCCAAAGTCCAGCTCCAGGTCAGTCAACACAGGTGTTTTGATCTTGGCAAACAGGGCAGACACTTCCTCATCGATCCGTTCCTGGGGACGCACATAGCTGGTTAATCCACGATTGTCTGCCGCCAGGGTATCCAGCAGCACAGTATTCACATCATCTCCCACACCAAAAGCAAAGAGACGTACGCTGCTTGATGCCATCGCCTTGATATTTGCGATGATCTGCTGGATTTCCGTGACACCTTCTGTGGGCAGTCCATCTGTCAGGAAAAGCACCACAAGCGGTCTTCCTCCTTCATCGCCTTCCAAATCAGCTCTGAGAGAAAGCGCCTCCAATAGGGCAAGGTTTATGTTTGTTCCTCCCAGCGCATCCATCCTGTTGATCCAGGATACCGCCTCTGGGGCCCTGGAGACAGGCTGCAGATCCAGGGCAAAGAGTTTACTTCCAGTAGAAAAAGCGATCACATTAAAACGATCTTCTTCATTGAGGTGATTTAATACATATTTAGAAGCTTCCTTGGCTTGATTAAGCTTCTCCCCTTCCATTGATCCCGAGGTGTCCAGAACCAGGATGATGTCCCTGGGTACAACTTGATTTACTTCTACAGTCGGCGCTGCCATCAAAAGGAAATATCCTTCCTGACTGGGCAACCCTGTTTTTTCAGGATAAGTTAATCCGTCCCACCATATTTTGTCAGGATAGGTCAGTAGATGCAAACCTATCTCCTCTTTACTAAAGGTGTAAATGAGGTCAAAATCCTGATCCGGCAGAACAAATCTTTCTTCATAGCCAATTACCACTCGATGATCCCCCTCCCGCTGGATATATACCCGGTCTTGATGGGTGGGTGAATATATAGTGTGCAGCGGTTGAGCTGATTCAAGGGTAATATGAACTGAGCACTCTTCCAGCGGTTGAGCAGAAAATTTTTCCGTATTAAGTGGATAACTATATCTCACCAAACCATTATCTGAGGGAAGCACCTGTGTATATTCCAGATCAATTTTCCTTGATCCTCCAGCCGGAATAGGAAAAATTCGTACCTGTACTGCATCCCGACCCACATATTCCAATAAAGCAGGGTCGCGTCGTTCGCGAACGATATCTTCATATATTTTTCGGGCTTGATCAGCAGGTAGAATTTTCCCCTCTATGGGCTCACCGTCAATCCACATCACAAATTTTGATATAGATGCCCCCAAGGGCAAAGGGAAGATATAAGTCCCCTCAACTTCCCAATCATACTCGTTTATAAATTCCTGTTCTACTCGCGTGACTGCGATCTGATTTTCAATCGTGACAGAGACCCGGTGATAACGGATAGTTAACCAAATGTCCTCCAGCAGCACGGGGCCAGACAGCGGGGGCGGATCAGGAATCACAATGCCATCCGCCAGGACAGGCTGATAAGTGACCCCTAACAGGATGAAAACAAAACCGAAACTGGCCAGTATTTTTTTTGGGAGATCCTTAATATGACACATTCTTCTCCTCCTCAGATAACTCTTGTTGATGCTGTTATGACGGTTAGCATCCTTCAAAAGTTCCCGAAATTCGTTCTGGCGGTTTCGAGCACTCAGGAGCAGAGCAGATTATTCGATTTTATAAATAAATTTCATATCAGGATATTCTGTGAAAAAGTAATGGGCCCAAATGTATAGATGGTTAAAGAGTGCCGCCAGTACTCCAGCTTTGGACAAAAACAGTAAGCCAGGAGCCCATAATAACAAGAACCCGAATAAATACATCGGATTCGATGACCACTGAAATATTCCTTTTTTTATAAAAGGTTGATCTCTGTAAATTTCAGGTTGAAAATGATCCTTGCCTAACGCTCTGTCTGCTCCAAAATATTTATACACCGAATAACCCAGATATAGTACCGGGGGAATACTCAAAACAGACAACAATATTCCCAGCCAGCCGGGGATAGGCAAAGTCCCCCGATTTGAGATCGCCAACCCTAAAACGAATACAGGGCGCGCGATTAATAAAATCATAAAACCTATGCCAAAGACAGAAAATGCCCTTTCTCCAAACCACGCTGACAAAGTTTTATAATGAAGTTCAGCACGCCAGAAAATCAACACATAAACTTGATGCGCTACTGGAATCAAGATTGAGAACAGCAGCCAGGATCTGGTTGATAAACCCAGAAACGATCCCTGCAGGAAATCACCCCGAGCCGCGTTATATACACCCAATAATAAAATAACCAAAGACAAGAAGTGGTATTGCTGCTTATCTAAAATTCTCATATTAGCTCCTCTTCTCTTTTCAATGCCTTCCAGGAGATCAAATTCCAATTAGATTTTTACCCATTTATCTATTAACCGAATAAATGGGTAAAAACGTTTAGTCTTATTACAACACTCCAGGTATTCCTCACCAAAGCGGGTCAGGTTGTGTTTTTCCTCGATCCGGGCAGTCAGGAACACACCCATAAAAAGTGTTCCTACCAATCCCCAGCCCAATAATGAAGGCTCTTTCAGGAATGCTACCAATCCAAAAAGCAGCAGCGAACTGTACAACGAGTGACGGACGAATCGGTATGCGCCTCGGGTAATCCCTCTCAATTTTCAAGTTCTTCTACAGCACTCAATACCTGAGAAATTTCTTTCACTTCCCGGTAACGATCCTGACTGATCTCAGCCAGCGGGTCATCCTCATGAGACCAGGTAAGGTGGTCTGATAAATAAATTGCCCAAGCGCCAAGTTTCAACACCGGAATGACATCAGATCGAAGCGAATTGCCAACCATAATAAACCGATGGGGGTCAATTTTATGCCGTTCCAGGATCTCGCGATAGACCTCTGGTTTTTTATCACTAACCACTTCTACGGCCTGAAAGAAACCTGCCAACCCGGATTCTACCAATTTGCGCTGCTGATGAAAAAGATCCCCCTTCGTAATCAGCATTAATGGATACTTTTTTGAGATTTCTTCCAACAACTGGCGGACTCCATCAAACATCTCAACTTCTGCAGTGAGCATCGCTTTCGCCAGATTAAGCAGCTTGCGGATATCCCCGGGATGAATTCTCTCCCCGGTCAGCTCGATAGCCAGCTCAATCATTGAGAGCGCAAAACTCATCACCCCATAGCCGTAATACTGGATATTTTCTACTTCAAATTCATCCACTCTCTCAAGTGCATCTTGATTTATATTGTAGTCAGCCAGTATTTGCAAGAAGACCTGCCTGCCATGCAAATACTCTTCCTCGTTTTTCCAGAGAGTATCATCTGCGTCAAAAGCAATCCAGTCAAACATAATTCATCCTGTTTATGCGGGGCGATTCCATCAGCTAAGTTTCACAGCTCCCAGATATTGCACCGTTCTGGAACCCATAATAGCTCCAGCCCGGCAGGCATCAGGCAAATCCTCACCTTTCCGAAGCGCTGCCAGTAATCCGGCAGCGAAAGCATCCCCTGCGCCTGTTGTATCAATCACATTCTCAACTTGCGGTGCAGGGATGAGTATCCCCTGGCTCGATTCTGACAGCCAGCATCCCTTTGATCCCAGTTTAATAATGACTGCAGCTGCTCCCCTGGCGTGAAATTCCGCAGAAGCGGATTCAGGATCACCATGCCCGGTTAAGATTTCCGCCTCCCGGAGATTGCATAAAAATAGATTCAGGCAAGGCAGCAGGGGCCATAAAAATTCAGGTTTTTCCATAGCCAGGGAAGTCACCACATCCAGTGAAGTGAATATGCCACACTTCTGCACAAGGCTGAGCACATCCTTAAAACCAGGATCAAGAAGTCCAGGCAGGACATAATATCCTGCAACATGCAATAATTGAACCTTAAGTTCTTTTAATCTGGCTGGTTCTATAGATTTTGGTTGAAGTTTCGCATTAGCGCCTGTTGTATGGACAAACCGGGGCTGGAAATCACTATCAACCAATCCAACACTAACACCGGATCCCTGGTTTTCAAATCGCTGAACAAACCTGATATCGACCCCCGTTCTATCCCAAGTCTGGCAGAGAATATCGGCAGCATCATCGTCCCCGATGCAGGCAATTAAATAAACCGTTTCTCCTGCCCTGGCAAGCCCGATTGATGTATTAGATCCACAACCTCCCGGTGTCACTGCAGCTTCCTGAAAGGTAATTGAATCGTGTCTGGGAACATCATCAACTGTTCTACAAATGATATCCAGAGTCACGTTACCGAGTACTGCAATTGCGTTACGATTCTCAGTCATTAGCAGGAAGTAGTGGAGGTCGTCTGTTCCGCCACTCCTCGTTTGCCGTCACCTTCTCAAAAGCGCGACCAATCCGCAGCAAAAGGCCTTCCGAATAATCCGGCCCCAGGAATTGGGCGCCGATGGGCAAGCCTTTTCTATCAAAACCCACCGGGATGGATAAACCAGGAATCCCGGCATGATTTGTAGTCACTGTCAGCTGATCTGAATACTGCATTACCACAGAATCGCCGTAAACACCTCCAATAGGAAAAGCCGTAGTGGGGGTTGTCGGTGTCAGCAGTGCATCCAGGCGATAATTCCCCTTGGGATCAAAGATGGTTTCAAAATCACTCCGGATGAGCGCCCTGGCCTTCAGTGCCCGCCGGTAATATCCCTTATCAAATTGGGCAGCGCTTAAATAGATACCCATCAGCATACGGAGTTTTGGCTCCACACCAAATGCAGCACCTCTTGTCTTCCGGTACAACTCCCGTAAATCTTCAAACGGCTGATCAGTCCGGAAGCCATATTTCACACCATCGTATCTGAGTAAATTCGATGAGGCTTCTACCCTTGTAATTACAAAATAAGTCGGGATCCCATATTTAGTGTAGGGAAGTGGGACATCAATCACTATATCCGCTCCCAATTGAGCTAAAAATCCGGCCACACTTAATACAGCATCCTTGATTTCACTATCGATGGGATTTTCCTTAAGTTCACCAGTATCTGCATCAAAATATGTAACCCTGAAAAATTCCTCCGAGAGACCAATCCTTAACCCGCGGATATCTTTCTCCAGTTCAGCCAAATAATCCGGTACCGGGACCACTGCAGCTGTATTATCCCGGGGATCCTCTCCGGCGATTGCCTGCAGGACCAGGGCCGCATCTGTCACGTTTCGGGCGAGAGGACCTGGGCAATCCAGGGAAGATCCAAAAGCAATCAGCCCATAGCGGGAAACCCTGCCGTAGGTTGGTTTTAACCCTACTGTTCCACAAAATGCGGCCGGTTGCCGGATTGAACCTCCGGTATCCGTTCCCAGTGAAATTGCTCCTTCTCCGGCAGCCACCGCTGCAGCACTGCCTCCGGAAGAACCCCCAGTAACCCTGCTTGTATCCCAGGGATTCCGGGGAACCGGTTTTAATGCGGATGATTCACTAGAAGATCCATAGGTGAATTCATCCAGGTTAACTTTTCCTATCATCACAGCGCCTGCTGTCTCCATCCGCTCTACGGCCGTTGCTGTGTAGGGAGCTACGTAATTGGATAGAATTTTTGAACCTGCTGTCGCAGGGATGCCTTTCACGGTAAAGATATCTTTGGCTGTATAAGGGACTCCTGCCAATGGACCAGGACTCTCTCCTGCTTTCACCATCTGGTCTATCTTTTCAGCCTGTTCCCGGGCATGTTCATCAGCCAGCATGGTGAACGCATGGACGCTACTGAGGTCTTCTTTAGATTGCGCTTGAGACGCGTCAACCTGTCCAACCCTGCCGTCCACATCCCGAACCCGTTCCAAAGTCTCTTCCAGCACTTCTACAGCAGATATCTGTCGGGTTTTAATTAAATCAGCAATTGCATAAGCGGGGAGATAACAAGTTTTCATGAGTTAATCCAGCTCCTCATGGGATATATCCGGAACCACGATATATCCATCTTCAAGTTCTGGTGCCTGTTTCAGAATATCCTCCCGGTGGGGATCCTGGCGGGTAACATCTTCCCGGGGAACTGGGCTGTTCATTTCCGTATAAGGAATTCCATGCGCTGCAGTTCCTGTTTCCGCATCAACGGGAATTGATTCCAGGACCTCAACGGAAACCATTTGATTGTTTAATTCCTTCCGCAAGTATTCACTCTCACCTTCCGGAAGCTCCAGGGAAGCAAGATCAACCAGACGTTTAAATACATCCGCTGAAATTTTATCTGTCATTATAATTTCCTTAAATAACTGCAATCTAAAAACGGTATTCCTATTTTATCATTGATTAATTCCAGGGTCAGAGTTGAACCGACCACATTTACAAGCCCCAGGATGCCCATGCCGCGCTCCTCGGCAGTTTTTATGGCGTTCAAAACATCTTTTGTCTCTCCGCTTTGACTGATAAAAATCCCCACATCCTCAGGTCCAACCGATGAGCCATATTGGGCGGCAAATTGCGTGGCAAGGACAGGTATAGCAGCTCTACCAGCGAACTGATTGAAGTAAACCGAACCAAGTAAACCTGCATGATAACTGGTACCGCAGGCAATCAGATAGATATTGCGGGCCCCTGCGAGTTTATCAAGAAACGGATCCAGATCTGTGGAATTGTCCAGCATATGCAGCAAATCTCCTGCAACTTTGCCCTGTTCACGGATTTCTTTGAGCATAAAATGGTCGTAACCGCCTTTCTGGGCAGCTTCCATACTGTCCTCGGCAATTTCAGGTTCACGCCCGATTTTGCTGCCGTCCTCAACGCTGGTAATCTCATAACCCCCGGCCCAGATAGTGATGATCTCGCCATCATTAAGGCGGAGGATGTTCCTGGTAATAGGCAGGATAGAGGGTAAATCAGAGCCTATACAGGAGAGGTCCTCAGTGATGCCTGCGACCAGTCCTGATCCTTTTTTAATGGCATAGAGGCGATCTTCTCCTACTTTACCGATCACGAAAGAGTAATCTCCTTCCAGATCCTGGGTTGCCATCCGGAGGGCTTCAACCATTTCGTATCCCTGATCATGGTAGCGTTCAACCGCATGGACACAGCTTTCACCATCGTTTTCTGATCGAACTGTCATCCCTTCTGCCGCGAATTGCTCCCTTAGTTCCACATTGTTAACCACATTTCCGT
>Ga0255389_1068_pt1 | contig 11491 bp, 8 predicted proteins | sample ANMaggSeSYBR01E4_FD_182113 | JGI IMG/M metagenome (GOLD analysis project Ga0255389, IMG submission 182113) | Sediment cell enrichment communities from methane seep in Santa Monica Basin, California, United Staets - ANME aggregate JGI... | ecosystem: Environmental > Aquatic > Marine > Cold seeps >...
CAACCTTGATGTTGAAGCAGAAACACACCCTGGAATTTCAACCGGCAGAAAAGAGCATAAATTCGGACTGGACCCCGGCTTTATTCCTGAAGCTTCCATGTTTTTAAAAAAACACCCGCTGGTCCGGCTGAAGGGAATAGGGTCCCATATCGGTTCCCAGATTATGGATTCAGCTCCTTACATCACCGCTTTTGACCGACTCCTTCCCTGTGCGTCAGAACTGAAATCTTCCGGTTTCGACATTGAATTCCTGGATATAGGAGGGGGATTCGGAATTCCCTATGATAATAGTACTGAACCTTTCAGGCTGGCGGAATTTGCTGAATATCTTTCAGCGAACAGGGGCCCGTACCGGATATTACTGGAACCGGGACGGTTTATAGTGGGTTCTGCCGGGGTTCTGGTAAGCAGGGTAACCCTGACCAAAACTACCGGAGGCCGGAAATTTCTGGTGCTTGATGCAGGAATGAACGACTTGATGCGTCCGGCCTTATACCAGGCAAGGCATCAGATATTGCCTGAAAGAAACACTTCCCGTGACGCGATAACAGCTGACATTGTCGGGCCAATCTGCGAAACGACAGACAGGTTCGCTGAAAATATAAGTATTCCCGCGTTGAAAGACGGGGACCTGGTGGCAATTATGGAAACAGGCGCCTACGGTTCTGTCCTGTCTTCCAACTATAACACCCGGGGCAGGCCTGCTGAAATAATGGTGTGCGAAAACGAAATGAGACTTATAAGGAAGAGGGAAAGCAACCAAGACCTGATCAGAGATGAGATTCTCTAAAGTGCAATATTCCCCCGGACTGAGGATTGACTCTTAACCCGCATACTGCACAAGGCTGACGACCGTTAATGAAATCCCGGCAGCCGTCCGCTTGTGAAATATGCGGGCTAATAAACCTGTTATTCAATAAAAGGAATTACGGGCAGGGAAAGGAACTGTCCTGCTTCCTGTCCCATTTCCAGGGCGGTAGCCACTATTTCACCACCGAATACCTCAACTTTCAGTGTTCCTGTGAACTCCTGGCGATCAAACGCAGGAAAGTATTCATCAATATACTTAGAAACATGGGCTCTTGATCCAAACTCATAGAAATAGCTGGGGTTCCTGATTTTTCCTTCCCCGTCAACGCCCAGGTCAACCAGCTCTCCATCCTCATACAGGCTCATCTTGAGGGTAACCGGTTTAAACTCGGTGTTGTGGATGGCAATGCCGGTATCAATGCTCTGTATGGGGACTACGAATCCGGTCAATGGCGTGCTGGCACCTACCCCAGCGGTCCCAATCCCGGGATAGGAGAACTTGAGAGCTCCTCCAACGGTTGCCTCTCCTGCTGACAGGGAAAGGTCAACCGATCCCACCTGGACCACCCCCGTACCCCCGGTTGAAATAACTACTGTCTCAAAGGGAGAAAGGCTGAAGGAGGGAACTGCACCGGATTCTTCATAGGATATGTCGAGCGAATCGTTTTTGTCACCCAGGGCTGCAACTACTTCCACATCCAGGCTCTGACCATCGGCATCCCTGAACTCAATAACACCTTCGACGGTATACTCATCTGATGGATTTGTAAGTACTATGTCTGAAGTCAGGCCTCCACCGGTACCGAAGTGGGCAAAATATATATGCTCAGTAATACCAACATCTACTGCCTGCAGCAAATCATAGGATTCTGACTGTACATCCTGACAGTAATCCACCAGGACTACGGCCCTCATATTTGACCAGTCTTCGACCCCGTAGGGTTCATTCATCTCTATACTGTATGAATCAGACTCGCCATCGGACACTTCGCTGATAATCCTGACATAACCATAGCTGTGTACAACCTTTTCAGTACACTGGTCATACACGTCTCCATCCAGCAGTTCCTCCTCTGGCTCACTGTCATCATCCTCATCCAGGATTACCTCATAAAGTATCACCTGGATATATGCCAGCTGTGCTCCGCTAATGGCCACTCCGCTCCTGTTGGTGAACACTACATCAAAAAACAATTCACCTCCGGACCTCTTGGCAACAGCATAGAGGTCCGCCTTGGGGGCGCGTGCCTGCGAGGCGAGTATCATGCTCCGGTAATCAGTTTCGTAATTTACCTCATCCGGGTCTCCGCCGAGAATCTGATCGCCGCTGTCCACCATGGAAAAAGGAGGGGCATAGTCTTCGTCCGCAATGGTCACGGCATGAGCAAACCTGGAACCTCTTATAGTCGCCGGACTGTAGGCATCATTCCAGTCATATTCAAAAAATATGACATCCTGACCTGCAAACTCTTCCCGGAGGGCCTCAATGGCATCGCCGGACTGAAACGTACGACTTAATCCGTCGTCCACTTCATCAACATCAGTGTAGTTACGGAAAACCTCGAAAACCACGAGGCGATCTTCACCACTGGTTTCCGCCAGGGCGGTCGTATGAAAAAACGTACCGAATAAGAGCAATACCAGGAACAAAAAAGCTCCATTTCGCTTCTCTGACATTAAAATTCCTTTCCGAATAAAGCAAAAAGCAACAGCCACCTCTCTAAAATCTTAAAAGGCCGCCTGAACAAAAAATCAGATGCAGATACGTCATTTAAGTATCATCCGGCATCAAAAAAATCCGACTGCCATCCTGATTCAGTCCGAACAAAGGCAGTCTGTATTTATCTGGCAAATTTTCACCAGCGTATCCAAAACAGATGCAGGTCCCAAAACAGGATTCATCCGTTGAAATAATACCAGAACTCCCCGGTCGTCTGCCAATCTCCGGGGAGTTCTATCCTTTTTTTCTTGCAAAACTTAACAGCATGCCGAAAGTTAAAATCAGTAATTACGGAATAGAGTTATCCGCATTCCGGTTTTATCCGATTGAGACTTCCGACATTTACCTCAGAACAAAAAATCAGGGGAAAAAAGGAAACATTTTTTTGAGAGTCTCCATGCCCGGATTCGATCCATATTCTGAAACCTGGAATGCTTCTACAGCTGTAACCTTCTCTGCCATCTCAGCTCCGTAGAGTTCCACGAGCTTGTCCTTGTAAGCTTTTACAGGCCCTGCCATAAAGGGGCTCCAGGATTTTTTCAGCCAGGCTTTCCGCTCAACCGCGCCTTCCGGAACCTGGTCAAGTATATTCATATTGTAAGGGATCCACTCATACATCTGCGAAACATGGCAATCCCAAATATCCAGCTTTTTGTCCATCAGATCGCTGATATCCACAACAATTTCAGGCTCAAAAGGATTCGGCACAGTGAAACGGTCATACATATACATGAAAAGAGGATTTTTCCTGAGATGGGGAACTGAAGGAACAATATTGGGAACAGTCACCATATAGGCGGCATCCCTGACCAGCAGGCCGGCATTACGGTGATCAGGATGATAATCATTGGGCCGATGGGAGATTACGACATCAGCCTTGAATTCCCGAATCTGGGCAATTACCTTATTCCTGTTCTCCAGGGTAGGCATCAGCTTACCATCGTCATTATCTATAACAATGTATTCACAGCCGGTGATTGCTGAGGAACACCTGGTCTCCTGGTACCGCCTCTGAGCTAAAGGACCTCCGCCTTCTGAAAAGTGACCGGCATTACCATTGGTCATGGAAACCATGCGGACCTTGTGTCCGGCATCCACGAATTTCATCATCGTCGCCCCGACCGCTTCAGGGTCATCAGGATGGGCGCCTATGACAATAATTCTTAGTTTATCGCTGTCTGCCAGTACCATTATTGAAGAAATCAGGAATATTGCAACATAAAATATTATTGTGATTCTTTTAGATTTTATCATAATCAAATAAATTAACAGAATACCCGTTTCAGGTCTACAACATATTAGTTATCCCCCCATCCCCGGACCCGGACTGATGCCATACCCCAGGCCGTCATTCCTTACAGACTATACTCTTTCCTATTACGAGGCTAAAATTCAGATTGGTCATGACAGGAACAAGAATTATTTATCATATAGATATGGATGCGTTCTATACTTCCATAGAGCAGAGGGATAATCCTTCATTAAGGGGGCGCCCTGTCATTGTCGGATCAGACCCGATGCAGGGGAAGGGCAGAGGGGTTGTTGCGGCCTGCTCCTACGAAGCCAGAAAATTCGGGGTGCATTCAGCTCAACCGATCAGCCAGGCCTGGCGTGTTTGCCCCGGTGCCGTTTTCCTCAGGCCATCCATGGGAAAATACCAGGAAAACAGTCGCCGGATACAGGCCATATTCCGTGAAGTATCCCCCAGTGTGGAACCCCTCAGCATTGACGAGGCATTCCTGGACATGTCGGATGCAGTTTTAAATTTTGACGATGCAATCAGGTTTGCCTATAAGCTCAAACGGAGGATCCACAAAGAGGAGGGGCTGACAGCCTCTGTCGGCATTGCCGCTAATAAATTCCTGGCAAAAATTGCATCAGATATGCGCAAACCAAATGGGGTTTATGCTGTAAGGCCTGACAAAATCCAGGCTTTCCTGGACCCCTTGCCTATTGCCAAACTGTGGGGCGTCGGACCAAAAACCGAAAGCCGCCTTAACAATCTTGGAATAGACACCGTCGGGCAGCTTAGGGAGCCGGGAGGACAGGAAATACTGACAAAGTTCGGCAGGCAGGGGAAACTGCTGGCCCAACTGGCAAGGGGAATCGATGACCGCCCCCTTGTAACATACCGGAACCCGAAATCTGCAGGGCATGAACATACATTCGCAGAAGACACCAGGGACAGGGCTATACTGCTTGAAACCCTGCATCAACTGGGAGAAAAAGTGGCCCTGAGACTTCAGAAACATGGCTTGCAGGGAAGGACGGTATGTTTAAAACTGCGCTATGCGAATTTTACGACCATCACCCGCCAGTCCCGTAGCAGGATGCCTGTGGAGACCTCGGATGATATCAACAGGATTTCCAGGGATCTTTTTCTTTTACACTGGGACAGGCGCCGGAAAATCCGGCTCATTGGAGTCTCTGTCTCCTCGCTGGTGGATGAATCAACTGATACCGGGCTGCCCCTTTTCCCACGCCCGGATCCGGGGGATTTGGTTTTTTAAGCCCGCATTTCTCACGGGCCTAAAAAACAACCTCTGGAAATAGTTTAAAAACCTCATCCCCGTATTTTCTAATCCAAGGGGGAACCTGCCCGGTTATTCGAGTTTCCATCCCTCGCGGTATTCGCGCCCCAGGAACTTTTCAGCTTCCGGTGCATTCGGAATTCTCATGTTCCTTGAATCCCACTCCAGCCTTTTACCGCTCTTGAATGCCACATTCCCCAAGTGGTTGGCTTCGGTCAGGGGACCTGAATATCCAAAGTGGCATGTTGTGGGAGAACCTGTCTTACAGGCCTGGAGCCATTCTTCATGGTGTCCCGGTGAATTGGGTATGGTAGGAGCAGGAGGTGTGAAACCTACAAATTTCTCCTCTGGCAGAAGAACATATTTTCTGTAATCCGCCAGAAGCATCCCATCATCTCCAATAAACAGGCAGGCGCTGTTCCACTGCGGGATCTTGCCATCTGTGAAGATTTTCGGTTTCATGGCTCCCTGGTACCAGGTAAGCTCAACAGGTGCCATATCACCCCTGGCGCCATACTCATACCTGGCGCTCATTGATGCCGGAGCCAGTTCAGGATGAGGTTTCGGCCCGCTGGCCTCGATGACTTTTGGTGCATCAAGATTAAGCGCCCAGAAAGGCAGGTCTATCCAGTGACTTCCCAGATCTGACATCGTACCACTGCCGAAATCCCACCAGCGATACCATTTAGGACCAGGCAGGTAAACTTCATTAAAAGGGCGGTGGAGTGCTGGGCCAAGAAACAGATCCCAGTCCACGCCCTTGGGAACAGGGGTCTCCTCGGTGGGCCGCTCCTCGCAATAAACTATATCCTTGTTTGCTTCAGCATCAGCTTTACTCTGGCGTCCCCAGGCTCTGGAAACCCATACATGAGTTTCGCGAACAGCGCCTATCGCGCCGCCCTGAATCAGTTCCACTACCCTCCGGTAATTTTCATCGGAATGGATCTGAGTACCCATCTGAGTAGCAACTCCAGCCTTTTCTGCGGCTTCTGTAATAATCCTGGTCTCAAGGACATTGTGGGTAAGGGGCTTTTCACAATAGACATGTTTGCCCATTTTTAAAGCCGGAAGAGTTGCGAATGAATGGGTATGCTCGGCGGTGCTCACCACCACCGCGTCCATATCCTTCACTTCATCGTACAGCTTCCGGAAATCCTTGAAAATCTTTGCTCCGGGCGCCGTTTCTTTTGCAGCCGCAAGGGCTGCGTCATTCACGTCACAAAGCGCAATTATATTTTCGGAAGACACTCTTCTCATGTTGCTCCTGCCCCTGCCTCCGGCACCTATGACGGCTATATTCAGTTTCCCGTTTGGGGAACGGGTACTGATTATCGCAGGAAAACCAAACATTGTGGCGGTGCAGGCTGTTGCAACTACTGTTGATTGTAAAAATTGACGTCTTGAACAAGGTAACAGGTTTGATTTACTTTCTTTAGACATTTGTTTATCGTATTGGAATAGAGGCCGTCGGTCAAGAAAATATTTTGAGTGAATGCCCTGAATCAAGGCCACCAGGGAATTCAAAATCCTTTCCGGAAGAATTGTGTAAGGACTCATCCAGGAATATCCGGATCAATTACCCGGTCTGCCGGTAATTTTTCAGGGCTCATGTCATAATCAGGAAACAGACCAGTCTAATACGAAAAGAAAAATGCTATGTTAGAACTAATTTCCCTGAACCCGAAACTCTGCTTTTTGGGACTTGTGTTCTTCGCAATCACTCCGGTGCTTCTTGCAGGATCTTCAAAATCAGTGGTTGCCCACAGAGGAGCCTCCGCCTACGCCCCTGAACATACGGTAGCTGCTTACAAGCTTGCCCTGCTCCAGGGGGCAGATTACGTTGAACAGGACCTGCATGTAACAAGCGACGGGGTCCTCGTATGCCGACACGACAATACCCTGGAAAGGACTACTAACGTAGCCTTGGTTTTCCCGAACCGCTATAGCAGGGACCGCACAGATGGAGACACCGAAGTTCACTGGTATATTAAGGACTTCACCCTTGGGGAGTTGAAAAAGCTGGATGCCGGATCCTGGTTTGATCAAAAATTTACCGGTTCCCGGATACTCACATTCGCGGAAGCTGTGGAAATTATTCGTGGAAAAGCCGGGATTTACCCGGAGCTCAAGGATCCGGAATTTTATTCGGCTCATGGATTCAATATTATAAGCCTGTTCATGGAGGAACTGAAAAAGCTCGGCCTGGAAGATCCGGATCAGGACCCCTCTACCCCGGTAATAATTCAGTGCTTTTCAGCTGACGCATTAAAAACCCTTAAAAAATCAGGCAGTCGGCACCCGAAGACATTCCTTGTAGGCCAGGCTGGGAAAAAATGGCTGGGACTGAAGGAAATGAAAAAAATCAGTTCATTCGCCGATGGTATTGGCCCTGATAAGACTCTCATCTACGAGGACCCGTCAATTGTCGGCAGGGCCTTGGGAATGGGGCTTACGGTAACACCCTATACCTTCAGGAAGCTGTCATTCCCTGAACAGTTCTCAAGTGTCACAGAAGAGATGAGGTACATGCTTTACACCCTGGGAGTCGGCGCCCTTTTTACGGATAACCCTGACCTTTTCCCCAGGGAATAAATCTTAAACCCGCATTTCTTACAAGCTGACTGAGTTAAACTCTGTCGACCTCCTCGAGGTACTGTGCAAGTACGCCTGCGGTGGTTTTCCTAACGGTCGCCAGCCTTGTCAGGGCGTAGCTTGCAGCGCAGCCTGACGTCTCCGTCACCTCGCCACGTGAACTCGTGAAAAATGCAGGCCAGCAGACAAAATCTGGGATCTTCTTATCCCGTGGACATTGACTTAAAGAACTGTTCATTACTCTTGGTCTTGCGCAGTTTGTCAAGGAGCAGTTCCATAGATTCCGTAACGGAAAGGGGATTAAGGACCTTTCGCAGGACCCAGACCCTCTGCAGGTCAACAGGACCCAGGAGCAGTTCCTCTTTACGGGTTCCGGAGCGATTGATATCAATGGCCGGAAAAATCCTGCGGTCTACGAGTCTCCTGTCGAGGATCAGTTCCATATTGCCGGTACCCTTGAATTCTTCAAAAATGACATCATCCAGCCTGCTGCCGGTATCAATCAGGGCGGTTGCTATTATGGTAAGACTCCCCCCATGCTCGAGGTCACGGGCTGCTCCAAAAAATCTTTTGGGCTTGTGAAGCGCATTGGAATCAACACCTCCTGAGAGTACTTTTCCGGAAGAGGGGACAACCGTGTTATAGGCACGGGCCAGCCTAGTTATGGAATCAAGCAGGATTACTACATCCTTACCGTGTTCGACTAATCTCTTAGCCTTCTCTAACACCATTTCCGCTACCTGAACATGGCGTGTGGCTGGTTCATCAAAGGTGGAACTTACCACTTCCCCATTAACCGACCGGGTCATATCTGTTACTTCTTCAGGGCGCTCATCAATCAGGAGGACTATAAGCGTAATTTCAGGATGATTCTTTTCAATAGAATGAGCGATGCTCTGAAGAATCATGGTTTTTCCTGCCCTGGGTGGTGAAACAATCAGTCCCCTCTGTCCCTTTCCAATAGGAACCATCAGGTCCATCACTCTTCCGGTCAGATTCTCGGTAGTTTCCAGCTTGATCTTCTCGGAGGGAAACAACGGTGTAAGGTTGGCGAAAAAAGTTCTTTCGCGTGCTACTTCCGGATGCTCAAAATTGATGGCTTCCACCTTGATAAGGGCAAAATACCTCTCCCCTTCCTTGGGGGGCCTTACCTGTCCGGAAACAGTATCCCCTGTACTCAGGGCAAATTTCCGAATCTGGGAAGGAGACACATAAATGTCGTCAGGACCGGGAAGGTAATTATATTCAGGCGCCCGCAGGAAACCAAACCCATCAGGCAGTGTTTCCAGGACACCTTCTGAAAATACGAGTCCCGACCTTTCCGTCTGGGCTTTCAGGATCTTGAAAATCAATTCCTGCTTTAGCATTCCGGCTGCGCCCTCAATTTCCAGGGTCAATGCGATCTTGTTCAGGTTCTGGATACTGATTTCCTTCAGTTCCTGGAGATTCAGCATGTTTTCCTGTTCGGATTTCCTGCCACCCTCGGAATTCTGGTTGCTGCGCTGGGCATTAACCGGTTTTTTGTTACCGCCCTGCTTATTTCCAGGTGGTTTATTTCCAGATGGTTTGCTGTCGTTGTTGATGTTGCGTCTCTTTGGTTTGGGAGCAGTTCCTTCTGCCATAATTCGTCCTCTTGGTAAACTGTAAATTATTGATACTTGCTGATTTCTTCCCAGAGTTCTTTTTTCCCTTCCCCGGTTACGGATGAGAAGGGAATTATCCGGGAGACACTTAAATCTCTCTGAAGATCTCTGATAAACTTTGCTCTTTTCGAGCGGGATACCTTATCTATCTTGGTAGCGACGACCGTAAATGTAATTTCATACTGACGAAGCCAATCGACCATCAGCTTATCCAGAGTAGTAGCCTCGTGCCTCGCGTCCACGAGCACTACAGTCATCTCCAGAAAGCTGCACTCCGCCAGGAGTTCCTCGATCATCGGGCCCCATTTGGCACGAATATTTTTTGGAACCCGGGCATATCCATATCCCGGAAGGTCTATGAACATCCAGGAATCATCAATCAAAAAAAAATTGATTAGCTGAGTCCTTCCGGGTGTGGAGCTTATCCTGGCCAGTTTATTCTGACCAATCAAACAATTGATAAGGCTTGACTTGCCAACATTTGATCTTCCTGAAAAAGCTATTCCCGGTAAATGGGTGTCCGGATACTGATTTTTCTGAACCGTACTTTTTATGAATTGTGCTTTATGATTCACATTATAACTTCATTCTTAATTCAATTTCATCTTTTCCGGTGTCTGAGTGTTAATTCGGCCAGCCTCACAGCCCAGGATAAAGCAATACAGCAGGGGCAAAACAGACATTCTGCCCCGCCGGGGCATCTAAGCCTGCTCCACTTTTGATGTCAGTGAATTCCAGGCTGGCTGCCGTCAGCACTGGTTCCTCCGGTATCCCCTTTTCTCAATTCCGGATCCCCGCCCCCGCAGGAAGCTTCCCCAGGCGCTGTCTCCAGCGCCTCTTCCAGGACCTCATCCATATTTTCAACAAGGATTATCTTCAGATCCTTTAGTACATCCTCAGATAATTTAACCAGATCCTTTTCATTTTCAGCCGGAAGGATCACAGAAGAAACCCCTGCCCTGTGGGCCGCCAGAATTTTCTCTTTCACTCCACCAATCGGCAGGACCTTTCCCCTGAGTGTGATTTCCCCGGTCATTGCCACGTCACGCCTGACGGGGATTTTCAGGAGGGAGGATACCATTGCTGTTGCAATGGTTATACCGGCAGACGGACCATCCTTGGGGATAGCCCCTTCCGGGACATGCACATGAATGTCCGTGTTTTTATGCAGTTCTTCTTCAATGCCTAAACGACTCCACCTGGATCGAATCCAGGAAAGTGCAGCTTTAGCGGATTCCTGCATCACCTCTCCCAATTTTCCGGTCAGCTCCAGTGCCCCTTTTCCCTTCATGGTAGTGGCCTCAGTCATCAGGATCTCACCCCCGACCTCAGTCCAGGCCAGCCCCACAGCTAATCCTATTTCATTACAATCAGAAGTCTGCTTCTGCCTGTATTTCTTAATGCCCAGCAAATCATTAATCCTGGAGACATTCACGACAAGGGGTTTTTCCTGTTCGCTTCCAGACACAACCATGCGGGCCAGTTTCCGCATAATATTTCCTATTTCCCTCTCCATGTTGCGGACACCTGATTCACGGGTGTAATGACGGATAATTTCAACTATCCCATCCTCTTCCATGACTATATCTTCTGGGGAAAGGCCTTTCAGTTCCCTCTGTTTGGGCACCAGGTACTGCTTGGCAATATTGAGCTTTTCATGTTCTGTATATCCTGAAAGCTCAATTATCTCCATCCGGTCCTGCAGGGGCCTGGGAATAGTATGGAGTACATTTGCGGTGCAGACAAAGAGGACTTCCGACAGATCAAATTCTGTATCCAGGTAGTGATCCAGAAAAGAATTGTTGTGTTCAGGATCAAGGACCTCCATGAGAGCGGAGGCCGGGTCACCCCTGAAATCGGAACTCATCTTATCAATTTCATCCAGCAGGAACACCGGGTTTCTGGTTCCGGCCCGCTTCATCATCTGAATAATCTGTCCGGGAAGTGACCCCACATAAGTCCGCCTGTGTCCCCTTATCGCAGCCTCGTCACGAACCCCTCCAAGGGAGTGCCTGACAAACTTCCGCCCTGTCGCTCTGGCTATTGACTTTCCAAGTGACGTCTTTCCCACTCCGGGAGGGCCCACAAAACAGATGGTGGATCCCTGGGTAACCTCAGTTCCAGCTTTGCTGAGCAACTGCCTTACAGCCAAAAATTCAAGGATTCGTTCCTTTATCTTCTCAAGGCCGTAATGG
>Ga0255389_1070_pt1 | contig 11361 bp, 6 predicted proteins | sample ANMaggSeSYBR01E4_FD_182113 | JGI IMG/M metagenome (GOLD analysis project Ga0255389, IMG submission 182113) | Sediment cell enrichment communities from methane seep in Santa Monica Basin, California, United Staets - ANME aggregate JGI... | ecosystem: Environmental > Aquatic > Marine > Cold seeps >...
ATGTCAGCGCCAAGATGCCTGGAGCACATGGCGATATATGCCCCTCCGTAACTTTTCCTGGTAATAACAGTGAGCTTGGGAACTGTGGCTTCGGAGTAACTCCAGAGCAGCTTTGCCCCATGTCTTATGATTCCGCCCAATTCCTGATCAGCGCCAGGCAGATAGCCTGGTACATCAACAAGGGTTACCAGTGGGATATTGAATGAATCGCAGGTCCTGATGAACCTGCTTGCCTTATCAGAAGCATTTATGTCCAGGCATCCTGCCAGATATTGGGGCTGGCTGGCAATTATTCCGACAGGCCTCCCGTTTAAACGGGCAAGGGCGGTAATGATATTTTCTGCGTAATACTGATGCGGTTCAAAAAAAGCCCCATGGTCGACTATATCGTGGATCACGTCCTTCATGTTATACCCGGATTTGGAGTCATCCGGAATAATAGTGTCAAGTTCCGGGCACATTCGGAGGGGATTATCAGTGGGTGAAATGCAGGGGGGCTCCTCCATATTGTTATTGGGGAGAAAGCTCAAAAGAGTTTTTACGCCGTTAAGGGTATCTTTTTCATCTTCGCAGGCAGAAAATCCAGGAATACCAGAATCTTCTCTGCAATCCGTATATCGCGGCGAAAAGGGGTTATGTGGACGCAGTCATAAAACCAGGGGAGACAAGGGTGAAACTGATCGCGGCCCTTGAACTCATGAAAGACAAGAGCGATACACTCCCGCCTAAGAAACACGGGAACATACCTCTTTAAAACGTAAGGATAACTCTTGAGCAGGAAAAAAGAAGCTGCACTGACAGGTGTACTCTACTACCTCCTTGGTGAGGAAAAGGAATTAATAGAGGATACAGTAATCTCTTCCCGTCCCGGGATTCCCGCGTGGTCACTAAGCGGCAGGAACCTGTCCTCCGGGCTGCAGCGGATCATCCAGAGTAGAAATTTCCGCCCGCCCGCCGGCTGCCGGGTTCATGAAAGCGGGACGGAGGGAAGGAACCCTGGTTTCTGCAGGGCACAAAACATTATGGAACCCCGGATCAGGCTGACCGGGTACACAGCAGGAAGAAGAAACATCAGCAGCCGAAACAAGTGGAACTCAGGGAGCTAGATTAGGATATGATTTTTTTTAAAAAGAAGAAAAAGAAAATCGATGTTATGCTGACCGCATTCCGGGATGGTTTTCAGTCCGTGTATGGAGCCCGTGTCCTGACCAAAGATTTTCTGCCCGCTTTACCCGACGCAATTGATGCCGGAATCACCCACTTTGAGGCGGGGGGTGGAGCCAGGTTCCAGTCTCTTTACTTTTACTGTAATGAGAATGCCTTTGATATGATGGATTCCTTCAGGGATGCGGTGGGGCCCGGAGCAAACCTGCAGACCCTGGCCAGGGGCGTCAATGTAGTAGGCCTTGATTCCCAGAGCAGCGACATAATAAAACTGCACGCCCAGCTTTTCAAAAAGCATGGGATGACTACTATCAGGAATTTTGACGCGCTGAATGACGTAGATAACCTGGATTACAGCGGACGATGTATCGTGGAGGCCGGATTAAAACATGAAATCTGCATCTCCATGATGGGCCTGCCTCAAGGGCTCAGCGGTGCTCATGACCCGAGATTCTACCTGAGAGTGCTGCAGGACATCATAGATGCGGAAATACCCTTTGATTCCCTCTGCTTTAAAGACGCTTCCGGGACGACATCACCAAAAACGGTTTATGAAACCATTAAAAAAGCCCGTTCCAGGATTCCCGGGAGCACGCCGCTTCGGTTTCACACCCATGAGACTGCCGGGATAAGCATTACAACCACCATGGCCGCACTGGAGGCAGGCGCGACAGGCATAGACTGTTCGATGGCCCCCTGTTCAGGGGGTACCGCACAACCCGACATAATCGTCATGTGGCATGCCCTTGAAGGTTCAGATTACGATCTGGGTCTTGATATCAAAAAACTGGTTATAGCTGAAAAATCTTTCGAGGAGGCTATGCGTGAGTATATTGATCTCCCTGAAGCTTCAAGGGTGGAACCTCTGATTTTTGATTCTCCCATGCCCGGCGGAGCCCTGACGGCAAACACCCAGATGATGCGGGATAACGACATCCTGAACAGGTACCCTGAAGTGATAGAGAATATGGCCGAGGTTGTTAAACGGGGAGGATTCGGGACTTCCGTGACCCCGGTTTCACAGTTCTACTTCCAGCAGGCCTTTAACAATACCATGGCCGGACCCTGGGAGAAAATTGCCGAGGGATACGGCAAGATGGTCCTTGGATACTTCGGAAAGACCCCGGTCCAGCCGGACCCTGAGATTGTTGCTCTTGCCGAAAAACAGCTGGGCCTGGAACCTACGACACGAAGTCCCAGGATTATGAATGACGAGAACCCTGCCAAGGGAGTGTCCGCGGCAGAGGTTATGCTCCAGGAAAACGGGCTCCCTATCACCCCTGAGAATATCTTCATAGCCTCCACTTGCAGGGAAAAAGGAATTATTTTCCTCAACGGAGATGCGGTAGAGAATGTCCGCAAGAAAACAAAGGGGGATACAAAAGATAAAAAACGCAATTATCCCGACAGTATTCCGTCCAAACCGGAAAACATCCGGGCCTTTGATGTATACGTTGACGGTGAATACTTCAAGGTTGAGGTTAATGATCCCCGGACTCACGTCCAGACAGTCTTCAAGGATACATTCCCCGATTCAAGCCACAGGAACAGCGCTTTGCATACTCGGACCGACAGTTTCAGGGTTGATACGGCTGATCCCTCATATGTACAGACCAAGAAGGGTGAAGTAGCTGTACGTGCCCCCCTTCCTGGAATATTGATCAGATATGAAAAAAAGGTCAAGGACCGGGTTAAGGCCGGAGAGACAATTGCCGTTATCGAGGCAATGAAAATGAACAATAATATTCATTCTCCTTGCGACGGCGACATTGCAAAAATCCTGATCAAACCCGGGAAGAGCATGGACAAAGGGAGTGTCCTCTGCATAATCAAAACGTCCTGAGCATGCCAGGCTATTCAATAACCCGTGTCCATGAGGTTCGTTCAACGAATGAATATGCCATGCGGCATCTGGATTCATTCCCGGACAGGCACATAATCGCAGCCGAAATCCAGACATGCGGGCAGGGAAGGCTGGACAGACGTTGGATTTCGGATATCCCGGACAATATTTATATCACCATTATCCTTAAACCTGTCTGCTCTTCGGTTTCTGACTCTCCTTTTGCAAATATTTCCCAGTACATGTCTCTCTGTGTTTGCGACCTGCTCGAATGCTACGGGACCAATGCAAGTCTTAAATGGCCGAACGACATACTGGTGGACGGTAAAAAGATAGGGGGAATTCTTGGTCAGACAAGCATCCAAGGGGACCGTTTAGAGGGTTTTACTCTGGGCACCGGAGTTAACCTGAACATGAATGAAAAGGATTTAGCCCGAATTGATCAGCCAGCCATATCGCTTAATCTCCTGACCGGTTCCCCGATCAACCGGGACAGGTTCCTGGATCAGCTGGCCGAAGGATTTTTCAGTGGGTATGATGAATTCATGGGAAAAGGATTCCCTCTGATTATGGAAGCATATAATAAAAGAAGCCCCTTCCTTGGAAGTGAGATCAGAATCCTTCTGCCTGGTCGCGAGATATCCGGAACAGCAAAAAACTTTACTGAAAACGGGTGCCTGATCATGGGAACCGGTGAAGGGAAAGAGCAGATTATCGCCGCCGGAGATGTTCTGCTCTCCAGATAGAAAAACCTGTATACGTCCCTTCCAAAGCCAGTTCCACTAACTCGAAACTTGAATGGTAACGGGTAGCGGGGTGTTTTGGTAAGGGTGGTCGTTGTCGTTGAAATGGACAGAGTGGACGAAAGACGGGCAGCCCGCCACCTGTAATCTGCAATCTCAAAAGGCCGGAGGCCTGACAGGAAAAAGCCCAAGGTGAACGGCAGTGAACCCCAGGGCTCACGTTTCCTCAGGCGCACCGTTACCCAGGGTTCCCTTCGGTCAGCCTGTTATCTGGACCTGGCGGCCCAGACCTGTGGATTGCCGCCTGTCGGCGGCGTTTATTAGAAACTGCCCTGAAATTCAACCCGGGTTTCCCGCCTGGATGATCCAGCGCTGCCGGTGGAGGAACTTGACCCGTATTTCACACGGAGTTATGTAACGAGGCATTGGAGACGCCGTCGCAGCAGTCCGCCTGTGAGAAATGCGGGCAAAAAGCAGGACCCTTTACAGCCTGGGTTCCCATCCCTGTTCGTAAGTCCTGTTCCAGTAACTCATAGCCTCTTTATCATTAAGGATATGCCCGTTTTCGGGGTCCACATCGAGGCTTCTCTTTACATACTGGGCGATATTTCCATGGTGACACAGCATGGTGCTTTTTGAGGCATCCTGAATTGGAGCGGTAAGCTTCTCCTGGTTCACAATAGCACCAGTAAAATTTTTCATATGGGAGACAGTGAGAGTGTCCCAACCGGTGGTATCGCTTGTGGAGCCGGAAGAGCCGGGATCGCTTTCTTTGACATGCTTCAGAACATTGCCTTCCATGTCATAGAGTATGTAGCTGGCACGGTCCAGCAGGATTGTCCCCTTGGTTCCATGGATCGTGCATCCCCTGCTTCTTTCATGATGGTTAAAACCGTTACAGCTCCGGCCTTCCCAGGTTATGGTTTTTCCCTGGTCAAATTCAAAACTGACCATCTGGGTATCATAGAATTCCCAGTCATCGTCGGTAAAGTGGAGTCTTCCTCCTGCTGAAACCGCCCGGTTGGGATAATCCACGCCGAGGGCCCAGCGACAGATATCTATTTCATGGGTGCCGTTATTATGGAGTTCTCCTGTGCCCCAGTTCCGAAACCAGTGCCAGTTGTATGGATGCACGTTATCCCGGTAGTCCTCGCGCGGCGCCGGACCCTGCCATAAATCCCAGTCCAGATGATCCGGAACAGGAATCACCTTCCCGGTACCGATTGTATCCCGGGTATTTGAATACCAGGCTTTTCCCATGTAGACATTGCCGATAATCCCTTCACGAATATCCTTGATTGCGATATTTGAAGACACGGAAGATCTCTGCTGGTTCCCCATTTGGCATACTTTTCCATACTTCTTCTGGGCATTGATTAGCAATTCATTTTCCCGGGGATTATGGCTGCAGGGTTTCTCGAGGTACACATGTTTTCCAGCCTGCATTCCCATTATTGCCATAGGAGCATGCCAATGCTCCGGTGTAGCAATTGTTATTGCGTCAACGTCCTTGTTCTCCAGGATCTTTCTAAAATCGGTTTCAGATTCCGGGGTATACCCAAGTTCCTCGGTGCTGTAATCCAGATGTTCCCTGAGGATCTCACTGTCCACATCGCAGACATGGCTGACCCTGAGGTTCTCGTTGTATACAGTAGCCTTGGTATGAGCTTTTCCTCTGCTTCGGACACCAATTACTGCCAGGTTAACCCGGTCATTGGCGCCCAGGGGGCCGGAAAACCCGGTCATGGACAAAGCAGCCGCTCCGGCAGCTCCCAATGAAGTTATTTTAATAAAATTTCGCCGTTTCATTGTAAACATGATAAAACCTCTTGGTTATTCAGATTTGATTTTTATGTTGCGGAAAGAAACTCGGTTTCCATGGTCCTGCAGCAGTATATGCCCTTCTTCCCATTCTCCGAAACCGGGCCATATCTTATATTTGCTTTCCTCGACCAGTTGCTTGAATTCAGGTGTGTTTCGTTCATATTCCAGTACCCTGCGTCCATTCAGCCAGTGCTCAACGTGATTGCCCTTCGAGACTATCCGGGCATGATTCCATTCACCGACAGGATTAGGGTACTTGTCCCCGGCTTTTATCAGGTCGTAAAGAGAAGCCTGAGTTCGGCTCCCCTCGTGATTTCCCAGTTTAGCGTCAGGGTGGATTTCATCATCAAGGACCTGGTATTCCAGCCCTATGGCTGAGCCCTGCTCTTTATTAAGCCCGGTATCAACAAAATATTTTATGCCGCTGTTGGCGCCAGGAGTTATCCTGAAGTCCAGGCGCAGCTCGAAATCAGCATATTTATCAATTGTGACTATGTCGCCCCCGTTACGGGATTCAGCTCCCCCTGAATCGAGAACTGTCAGTTCTCCGTTGCTGATATCCCAGCCTTCCGCAGGGAACCCTTCCTGTTTAGCACCTCTCCACCCCTCTGTTGTTTTACCGTCCCAGAGCAATTTCCATCCCCAGTCTTCTTCGCTGAAAGTGAGGCGGTTACTGTTGTCCCGGGCCGGGAGATTAATAGCTTTGCTGTACATTCCGGGCTGATCCGTTATTATCCGGATATTCTTCCAGCGGATAGTGATTCCCTCGTTGTCCTTATTATCCCCGATGCCGTGTACTTGCAAAGCGATGAATCCCTCTCTGGTCATATCGTCAACAAGATTTGCGGTCGGCACGTCATTAATCCAGACCTTGATGGTTTCGCCAATGGCTTCCACCCGGACCTTGTTCCACTCCAGATGCCGGTAGGCAGACTGGGCTTCAGGTTTATCCTCCAGCGGATAGAGCCATCCCCGGCGGGCTTCATCATATATGCCCCCGGTCCAGGCGCGGTCGGACGGATCAATCTCAATCTGGTATCCATGAACCCGGTGGTTATTATATTCAGGATAGCTGTTACTGCGGATCTGTACCCCTGAATTAGTGGGGGCATCCAGCTTGAATTCATATTCCAGAATGAAATCAGAAAAATGCTCTTCTGTGCACAGGAAGGTATTGGGGGTCTGGAGGACGGTCGTGCCGACAATAGCACCATCTTCAACTATATAGGTTGCTTCGCCGCCCAGCCTGGTCCATCCCTCAATGTTTTCGCCATTAAAGAGGTCTTCCCATGGAGCAGTGTCCTGCGGTGCGCAGGCTGCCGTCAGTAAAATTACAAAAATTAGTGTCAAGGTTGAAATTTTCATGGCTGATTTTTCTTACATAGTTAGATTGTTATTATTACTTCTGCAAAAATCCCGGACAGTTTTAAGAGACGGCCGGATATGAAAGCACCCGGCCTGAAAGCAGCAAAGGAACCTCCATAAAACAGGCGTCCGGATCGGGTTAAGTCCTGTATTTTTGCACCCAGCACCCTTTTGCCGACTCAAAAGAATCCTGCACGATGGGTTTGCTGATAAACAGATTTACGAACAGTATAATACCTGCCGGAAACAGAGTCGAACATAAATTCCCGGTTAAACAGACAGGCCCAAAACAGAATGGCTAACCCGGACATCGCGCCAACTGCCTGCGGCGGCGGCTGATACCTCCGCCTTGGCTGGGTTATGCTCCCTCGGCCTTCTCGACGTACTGTGAAGTTTCCGATGGCGACAACAATCACGGGAGCCATTCAGCCGCCAGTTCACTGAAAACGAAGTCTGGTCGAGATAGCTGAACAAATCTCAAATTTACACTCCAGTCAGGCATCATCTGTCCGCACCCTGACCTGGTTGGAATCCATAGCCTTAATCGCGGGTTTAGTCGTGATCGTTGTCGTTGTCGCCACAGCCTGGCGAGGCCTCCCTGAGGCCATATCCTCCTTTGATCGGGTCTGGTCCCTTGCTCCGCCTCGCTACGCGACCACGTGAGAAATGCGGCCTAAACCTTCAGTTTTTCCTGGACGCTGTCTATTTTCTCCCGCATCGTCTGCATGCGGTCGTTGCGGGTACCAATCTTAACGGTTGTTGAGATCCTGGGGGCCCCCATTTCATGCATGAGTTCATGGCATTTTTTGAGAGAAGCCATTACCTTGTCCCAATCTCCCTCGACATTAGTACCGTAGGCATGCAACTGGGGTTCCAGACCAAATTCAAGAAATACCTTTTCGCAAGCGGCCACATACCGGGAGACACTTACTCCAACACCCATTGGAATTATGCAAAAATCTGCTATTGTCCACATAAATCTTTCCTGTTCAGGTTAATAATCCTCTTCCCTGAATACATTATAACCTTCTCTCTCTATCAGTCTGTCGAACCTTTATTTCAAAAAATCTTCCAGGTGAAACCTGCACGGAACCAGCGCCCGGGCATATCAACTCCCAGCAATTCCTGGTAATTGGTATTCAGGAGGTTCGTAACCTCAGCAAAAACGCTGGTTTCATCAAAGTCCCGGACCAGGCGGGCATCCACAATCCAATAATTCCTTCCGTCATTCCTTTTCTTAAAATCAATTCGCTGCGAGAAAGAGAGGCCCAGGGGAAGTGAAAGGCTGGAGAACCCGGCTAGTGAATGCCGCGGATAATCAAAAATATATTTTGAAAGAAGGGTAAACTCGTCTGAAATGAGGTTCAGGTAACTGTATTGAATCTGGACCAGTGCACCCGTACCGAGCGGCCTTTCCAGGCTGACTTCGACTCCCCGGGCGTCAACTTCCCGGATATTCATGCTTTGCCATTTATCTTCATTAGAACTGCGGGTCCAGTCAATTACATCATCCTCCCACCGATAAAAAACATTGCCCCTCAGGAGCCATAATGAACTGGGGTACCAGTCAATTCCGGCCTCAGTCTCCCACGAACTCTCAGGCAGCAGTGAAGAACCGGCCTGGTGATTTGGATCCGCATAGTATTGTTCTGTAAAGGTGGGAATGCGAAAGGCATGGCCAGCGGAGGCCCGAAGCCGCACTGCCGGATGTATCCACCATCCGGAGCTGATGGCCGGATTGAATGCTCCCCCGAAAGCGGTAGTGTGATCCCAGCGTAATCCGGCCGTCAGCGAAGAATTGCTGCCCGCCATATACTTCATCTGGACAAACAGTCCTGAACGAAAAAACTGATGGTCTCCCAGGTTGCCCGACCTGATCCAGTCCCCCCCGAATTCGCTCCCGAACACCAGGCTCACCGCATCTGAAAGCGTTCGACTGGCAGTCAGCCTGCTCCCGACGGCATGGGTCCGATGATGGTTTTCAAAAAAACCCGGCCTCCGAATATCCCACAAAAAACGATCGCCGTGGGTACGATAAAAAGTCTGGGAAGACAGGTTCAGGGATCCGGGGCCGAGAAACTGATTTTTGAGGGAAACCAGGGTACTGTTGGTCCACTCCCTGGACGGAGAAGGCCCATAGAACTGATTTGCTCCAAAGGCCTTATCGACGTGGGAAAAATTAACCGTTGTGTTCTCTCCAAACGAAGTCTGGGAGCTTATTCCCAGGGTTCGGAAGTCCCGGTCGGGCATAAAACCTGAAGAGCGGTTTCCCCAAAAACTGAATGACTGGCGGATCATCCCGGCCTGGAAACCAACAGCAGCAGAACCATCAACGAGGCCATGCTGGCCTGCCGACAGGCTCATCCGGGAGGAAGTCTCCCCGCCCCGGGTAATGATATTGATAATCCCTCCAAAAGCATCAGCCCCATGAACTGATGAACCAGGCCCGTGCAGAACCTCTATCCGCTCAATATCCGAAATAGATACAGGGAGGTCAGCGTTATGGTGTCCGGTCTGGCTGTCATTCATTCTGACCCCATTGACCAGAATCAATGTGCGGCCGAACCCGGCGCCCCTGATTGAAATATCACTCTGCGTACCGAAGGGGCTTCGTGATTTAACTTCCACGCTGGCTACATAACGAAGCAGATCATTCACAGAAGATGCCGGTATCCGGCTTATCTGGTCACGGTGCAGCACGGTAACTGTACGCGACAGGTTTTCAAATCCTACCGGGGTCTGATCAGCACTGACCACCACAACTTCATTGAGATCAGACTGGGCGTAAGCCTGGACGCCAGTCAAAAGTATCGTAAATATCCATATGATTTGCCGTACCATGTTAAAACTGATTTTAACGTAAAAAGCCCCAATACTGAATACTCAGCATCGGGGCTCTTCATATTCCAAGTAAATGAACTATTTAATTATTAGTTAAATGGTTCCGCCCTGGCGATCAACTTATCCAGGTTTTTTTCCTTCTTATTGGTCGGCTCTCCCGGGTGGATGGATCCTGAAGGACAGCGTTCAGCGGCAACTACCAGATCCTTGAATGTTCCTTTTTTTGGATCTGTGACAATTGCTTTGCCTGAATCGCCGTATACGAACAGCTTGGGATTAACCTTGAGGCAGTCACCACACGCTGTACAGGTATCTTCCTCTATCCAGGGAGCCATTCCAGGTTCGGCCTCTTCTTCTGGAGCCGCGGCTTCAGCTACTGGAGCAGGTGCCGCAGGGGAAGAAGGAGCAGACGCCGCTGGGGCTGAAACAACTGAGCTCACAAAGCTGTCCAGGTTAGAACCCTGGCCCATTAAAGCTTCGGCCATCTTGCGGGCAACTTCCTGTGGATAGGACTGTTTGAGGCTTTCAATCTGCGCTTCATACTGGGCCTTGACGGCATCCAGTTTAGCTTCAAACTCAGCCTCTTTTTCATCGGAGACCTTATCCCTGACTTCTTCAGAAATCCAGTCGCCTGACATTTCCCGAAGTTCATTCCAGAAGTCGAGTCGTTCTCTGCCGAGGGTGACCAGTTCCTCTGAAACCAGGTACCGGTCGAGCTGGTTTTTAGATGTCAGGGCATAAATAAATGCCGTTTTGCCCTCAGCTTCCTCCTTGGAGAGTTTGAGATATTCATGGTAGAGTACCAGTTCTGTATCCGGCGTCCCCTTAACTCTCCGGTAATGCTTAGCAAAGCGAACTTCAGTAGCAGCCCAGTCAGCAATGGTCATAGGCAGTTCCATTACCTGGTCCTTGCCATTCTCATCCTTGTATTTGAGTTCATAGGTCGGCCAGTCCTGATCGATTTCCGGGTTGCCATCCAGATCAAGTCTCTCACTCAGGCTGGAACCTGCGTCCGGGTCATAGACCATGTATGGAACAGCACGGCCTTCCAGGGCCAGTCTGGAGTTCCTCAGCGAAGCGTCATCAGGGATCCCGTGCTCGGTCTGGCAGGGTGCGTAGATATTGAATATAGCCGGCCTTCTTGAAGCCAGGCCCTTCAATATACCTGCCATCAGGTGGCTGGGATTAGCCTGTGATGACTGGAGTACATAAGAAGTCCTGTGAGCCAGGGAAATCAGTGACAGTTCCTTTCTGGCTTCTGTCTTCCCGTGCTGGGCTTTCCCATAATAGGACATATCAGCTATCTGTCCGGTGAAACCGCTGGTGCAGGCCTGACCTCCGGTATTTGAATAAACCTGGGTATCCAGGATCACCACGCGGAGGGGTTTGCCCGAAGCCATGAGCCTTGAGAGGTTCTGGAAGCCGATGTCATACATGGCACCGTCTCCGCCCATTGCCACTATCGGCGGGCAGAGCAGGAATTCATCATCGGTGAACTGATTATAATCAAATGAGGAAAAGAACTCATCATGTTCATCAGGTTTATACGCGTCGTTCACTTCCAGATCAGCCCGGCGGACC
>Ga0255389_1071_pt1 | contig 11343 bp, 9 predicted proteins | sample ANMaggSeSYBR01E4_FD_182113 | JGI IMG/M metagenome (GOLD analysis project Ga0255389, IMG submission 182113) | Sediment cell enrichment communities from methane seep in Santa Monica Basin, California, United Staets - ANME aggregate JGI... | ecosystem: Environmental > Aquatic > Marine > Cold seeps >...
TCATCTGCTTGGCGGTCAAGGGATAAGTCACAATCCGGACCAATACGGTGAAAATAATGATTGCCCAGCCGAAATTCTGGCCGACTAAATCATAGATGAAAAGCATAACGGTAATCATTAAGGTGATAAAGGTATCCCACATAATTTTTTCCTGTTTGTTAGTTGTAAGAATCCAGGATCTGTTCTATATCCTCTTCTTATTTAGCCGGGGGATGTCCCCAGATTTGGGTTCCATTCTGATTGAGCGCGATCAGGAAGAATTCCGCTTCTGAGGGAGCAAGCAGGATGATATCTCCGTTTGATGCAGGGCTGGCGTATAGTTTGCCTTCGATGGGCAGATTGCGCTGCACAACACCATCCGTATTGACTATTACCAGGCTGCTGGTATCAGTGGAAAAATAAATTAGTCCATCCTGTACCAGTGGAGCTGAAACTATACTTCCGCCGGGCTGCAGCTGCCAGATCAGATTTCCTGTTTCCAATTCCAGAGCGTAAAAAGTGCCTGAAAGGTCACTGGTATAAACTTGTTCCCCATCAATTACCGGGGATGCCCAAGCCCAATCCGGAGTAGTATAACGCCATTCAACTCTGTGGCTTTTCTCATCCAGGGCAACGATCTCGTTGTTAAACGTGCTGACGATAACCAGGCCGCTTTCCGATACTGCCGGTTGACTGACTATGGGTCCGCCTAGATCTTCTGATTTCCATAGCAGGGAGCCAGTTTCCGGGCTGACGGCATAAAGGACATGATCCATGGATGCCACATAAATGCATCCACAGCTTTCAGACCAGGCGGGAGAAGCCCAAATTGGTTCTCCGGTTTCAAATGGTTCCCAGAGTGGGATTCCGTCTAAATCTACACCGTAGAGTTTGTTGTCAGCCGATGGGGCGAATATTCCCTGCTCCGTGACCAGGGGAGCCGCGATGTAGCGGTTTTCGGCACCTGTAAACGACCAATTTTCGATACCTGTAGCTGGATTAATACTGTAAAGATTGCTGTCATAACTGGCAACAATTAGCTGGGTCTCATCTTCAGTAAACACGGGCGCCGCATAAAAGTCTTTACCGGTTTCCGTTTCTACAGGGTATATCCATTGTTGTGCCCCGTTTTTTACATTGAGCGCGTAAACCTGGGGACCATACGAGAAATAAACGATATCTTCTTTGATGGTGATCTCGGACCATCCAGTTGCTGCGACGCGCTGGCCTGTGCAGGAGCTCAACGAAAGGGCAATCAGGACTAAGAGTAGGATTAGGAAATATTTTTTCATTGTTTTATATTCACTTTCTGGTGGTTAATTTACGGAACCGGGTCAAATCCCCCCTGGGAAAATGGATTGCAGCGAAGAATTCGCCAACTGCCCATTAGCCCGCCCCGGAGTACACCGTATTTATAGATTGCTTGGTATGAATAATGTGAGCAGCTGGGGTAATACCTGCAGGTATTACCGGGCAAGGCTTTTGATAAGGTCTTCTGATAGAGAAGAATTAAAGCCAGAACCGGAAATCTAAAGGCTGTCCATATTGTCAACTCAAGATCTTTTAGAAGAGGATCCTGGGGTGAATGGTGGTGTTCGGCCTGTTTTAAGCTGATCTCATTATTCATTGGTTTGAGTTAGAAATATTTCAGCTTTCCTGAAAAGTGATTCTAACGCTTCTTTCGTTTCTCTGCAGCTTGATTCCGTCAGCGGTTTTCTGGCAATCAAGACTCCATTGTATCCAGGTTTAATGTCCTGGATTAACTCTCGCAAAGCTGCCCGGATAATCCGTTTCGCTCTGTTTCGCTTGACTGCGTTACCTGCTGAAATTCCTGCTGTGACCGCAAATCGGGAGAGCGGGTGGTTCACTTCCTGAATTATCAAAACAAGAAGCGGGTGGGGATATGATTTTCCAGATCGCCGCACCCGCATGATCTCAATTGAACTTGTAAGGCGAAATCTCCGTTCCACAAGAATTTTATTAAAGCAGAGTTAACTGTTCCAGTTTGTTTTCTTGACGTGATTATTTTTTGTGTGCGCAAGTACATAACGGCCTTTCAAACGGCGTCGTTTTAGCACGTTTTGTCCGCCTTTGCTGCTCATGCGCGATCGGAACCCATGGACCCGGGCCCGGCGTCTTATTTTCGGTTGATATGTCCGTTTTGGCATCTTCTTGTAACTCCTTCAAGGTTCAAACTCAACTACCGACGAAACATTATACCGTGTGGGGTTAGTTTGGTCAAACTCCTTTGGGAATTGATTTATGGATATTTTTCCCTACTTTGACCTGCCCTGAGAGATAGTTACGGGATCAATTGGAGGGTTTGGAACTGACCTCAAAAGCAGTCATAAAGTATAATAATTTCAATACTTCACCCAGGATTAAAATCGATTGTAGAGAGACTATGAATAACAAAATATTAAATACCCTGTCGAATCACAAGCTCGTTGAAGTCCGGATTGGATTAAAATGGACAGCTGTCGTGGTGGATAAAGGGGACCACCAGCAGTGCGGGTTAGCTTCTACTCTTTCCGGAGATCACGGGCATACCGGGGAGCCGACAATTCCCGACCCGGGAAATCTGGAGACAAATTCAGCTTTAGAACTGGCAGGCTGGATTGAGTCGGAAATTCCCCTGCGGCGAAGTATAGGGTGCGCGGCTATTAATGCCTTGCTTACCCGGGACCCCTCGTCATGGGTGGATCTGAACGCTGAAGGTGCAATTTTGGAGCACGGCAGGGGAAAAAAGGCTGTTCTTATCGGGCATTTTCCCTTTGCGAATCATCTAAAAGAGGAATTGGGGGAATTAACCGTGCTGGACCTGAATCCTTCTGGGGATGATTTGCCAGCCAGCGCTGCCCCGGAAATCCTTCCCGGAGCTGACCTGGTTGCCATCACGGGGATGACTTTTATCAACCATACCCTTCCCGGGTTGTTATCTCTTTGTAAACCGGAAGCATATGTGATCATTCTCGGTCCTTCAACGCCGTTATCCCCTGTCCTTTATGATTTAGGAGTAAACCTGCTGGCAGGTTCTACGGTAGAAAATATTCCTGCTGTATTAGCTGCTTTGGGGCAGGGAGGCAATTTCCGGCAGATTCATCAGGCAGGAGTCCGGTTAATCACTCAAATTCCATCTAGCGGATAGGATCAATAAGAGAAACCTAATGGAAGAGATAGGAATTACCTTTCGTTCAATTGGAATTGTCCATACCCCGTTCCGGGATTTATCTGGTATGCCCATTCAGCCCAGCGCGGCTGAGGGCGTAGAAGGTAAGGTAATTCTTGATCCAGCACTTCAGGAAGGTTTACAGGACCTGGAAGGATTTTCACATATAATTCTGCTGTATTATTTTCATCAGGCAGGTGATCCCAAATTGCTTGTGAAGCCATACCTGGATGATGAACAACGCGGTTTATTTGCGACCCGGGCACCCAGTCGCCCGAATGGCATAGGGTTCTCCATTGTAAAACTGCTGGAAATCCAGGGGAACATTCTCACAGTTGCTAACGTGGATATCCTGGACGGGACCCCGCTGTTGGACATCAAACCTTATATTCCCTACTTTGATCACCCGGATGCAGATCGGGTGGGTTGGCTGGAAAAAAGCAAGGGTAAAGTTGGGGGAAAATTATCAGATGACAGGTTTGTCTAAATAGCGCAGAATAGATATAGGAAAGAAGGAAGCGGGAGCCTTTCGATACGGCCTTCGGTCGCAGGATAAAGACTAAGCGTCCCTGGAGAGGGACGCCCAGCGTTAGCTCTTTCTACGACTTTCGCGAAGCATCTACCCTTTGGGTCAAGGGCAGTCGGAACTCCAAAAGGATCCGTCCCTTTTTTAACGCTCAAGCGGGAGAGGCAGCTCCCGTGGACCAGATGCCCGGGAGAGCTGTCTCTCTCCCTCAAGCATATTAATAACGCTAGAGCTAGCTGCGGTTTTATTCGCTTGTTTTTGGTGATGTATCGGGATCCTTCTCTGCCGGCTTTCCTACCCAGCGGAAAGCAATTGCGCCCAGGATGAGGGGGACCCAGAAGATCACTCCCCTGTACGCCATGGTAATCACCAGCGCATCGCTGACTGGAATATACATCGAACGAAGGACAAGGGTTAGGACTCCCTCCACGACACCTAACCCATAAGGGGTAGGGGAGACAATCAGGAATAAATAGGACAGACTCGTGCCTGCGATGAGGGTGCCTATAGATGCCGGCACCTGGAATGCTTTAAAAGTCAGGAAAAAGATCAGCAGCAGGATTAATTTGTTGGAGAGAGCCAGGAGGAGGGGATAAATTAATTCCAGGGGGCGATTGCGCAGTTCATTGAGCCCGCCAACTGCATCATTAGCTATGGATCTTGCCCCTTCTTCGCTGAATTCCTTGCGGCGTCGAAATGGTTTCAAGAGACGGTTTCCAGCTCTGGCTAACCAAGCCAGCGCATCTGCGAGCGCTTGTTCGGATTTGAATCCCAGATAGAGCAGCAAGCTCATGCCTGTGAACATGAAAAATAAGATAATCGAGGCGGTGATCTCTGTTCCGCCAAGGATATTTCTGCGGAAGAGGACAATTAAACCCAGCCCTAATAGCGCAAAAAGTCCCAGATAATCAAATATTACAAACAGGGCTCCTGCTACTAAGGCCCTGGCGCCGGTTTTTCCCTTTTGCCTGGCTTCAGCGATGAAAACAGACATCCCGCCAATCCCGCCGGAAGGTGCAATTACATTGATAAATGTGGCGGCTGTTGTCAGGACCAGCAGCCGACCTAAAGATTCCTCAATTCCGATTACATGGAAAATCGTTTTAAAGGAAGCTGCCATATTGACCAGCCAGATCAATACCAGCAGGACAGACAGCAGGATGAAACGCCAATCTCCCCGCTGAAGGGTGACTGTGATCTGCTCGACTTCAGTAAAATTGCTTGCTAAGAAGATCACCCCTAGCAGCAAGCCTACAGCGAAGATGAAATTCCGCATGGTGTGATTATAGCAGAAATTAGTTTTGGGCTATTTTGCCAGAAATGAATTATTGAGGGATGAAATTAGTGTGTTTTGGATTATCGCCGTCTTCCCCGTCCTGAGACGATGGAAATCCAGTAGAGCAGCTGCATTACTGCTGTTAACAGGGAAGCAACATAGGTTAACGCTGCGGCATTCAGGACATTGTTCACTCCCCGTGCTTCTTCCGAAGAGGAAATAATGCCGCTATCTCTCAGCAGTTGTTTTGCCCGGGAGGAAGCATTCAATTCAACCGGGAGGGTTGCCAGGGCAAATAGGGCACCGCCAGAGAATGCAATAACACCCAGCCAGGCTAAGCCAATAGCGTTGATTAACAAACCAATCACAATCAAGATCCATCCCAGTGTGGAACCTATGTTCACAGCCGGCACAAGGGTTGATCTTAAACGCAGAGGAAAATAGTTTTCCTTGTCCTGCAGAGCATGTCCCAGTTCATGGGCAGCGATGGCGAGGGAGGCAACCGAATTGCCCTGGTAGACACCGGGTGACAAACTGAGCACTTTTTTCCTGGGGTCATAATTATCGGTCAGCTGACCCTGGATCTGCTGAATCTCAACATCGTGCAATCCACCGATTGAAATTAATCTTTGAGTCGCTTGTTCACCGGTCAGACGGGAGCTGGTTGGTATTTTGCCCCATTTATTGTAGGTGGATTTTACATACCACTGTGCTGCCATCATGGCGATAATCGCCGGTGCCATATACAGCAGGTATTGCGGATTAAAATAAAACATTCTTCCGTTTCCTGATTTGTTATTCTGTGATTTCCAACATTAATTCAATTGCCTTATCCAGTTGGGGATCCAGCTCGGCCAGGTAATCTTCTTCGGTTAATTCCACCAGAAACTTTGGTGTGAGACCTGTTTCATGGATTTGTCTCTTATCCGGGGTCAGCCAGCGGGCAATTGTCACCCGGACCGCACCCTGTTCATTTCTAAGCTCAATCCAATTCTGGACAGAACCTTTGCCAAAGGTTGTTGCGCCGACCAGTGGCCCTCGCTGATGATCCTGGATAGCTCCGGCAACAATCTCTGATGCGGAAGCTGAGCCTTCATTGACCAGTAAGACAAGAGGAATTTCGGTAGCAAGGCCTCCCTTACGGGCGAGGAATTCCACCATTTCCTCTTCAGTGCCATAATCTTCGTAGAGAATTACACCTTCGGCAATGAATTCAGATCCCACCTCTACAGCTGTTTGTAGGTATCCGCCCCCGTTGTTTCGCAGGTCTACAATTAACCCAATCGGGTTCTGTTCTAGTATTTCTTCTAAATTCTCTCGGAGTTCAGAGCGGGTATCCCCTCCGAAGGTAATGATTTGAACATAACCGATATTTTCTTCCAGCATTTTGCTTTCAACGCTGGGGATGATGATCTTTTCCCTGATAATGGTGACATCAAAAGGTTCTGGTTCTCCTTCTCGGCTGATGGTTAAAACAACTTTGGATCCTGCCGGACCAAGAACTTTCCGGATTACCAGAGAGCCATCGATACCAGTCATATCTTCCCCGTCAATCATGATCACCTGATCTCCGGGCATTAACCCGGCTTCCTCTGCCGGAGAATTAGGCATCGGGCTGATGATGGTGAGATACTCGCTTGTGGTGTCAACCCAGGCGCCAATTCCTTCATATTCTCCATCCATCGGAATATTGGCCTGCATAAATTCGTCTGGATTCATATAGGAAGTATGCTGATCCCCCAATGAGTCCAGCATTCCTGTAATTGCTCCTCTCATTAAGGCGGTATTGTCAACCGGTTGGTCAACGTATTGATCATGAATGATTTCCCAGGTCTCCCAAAAAGGAATAAACAATTCCTCAGTTGAGATAGTGGCAGAGGGATCAGCTGCTGGTGTCCCCTCAGGGCTTTGTGATGGCAAAATCTGGGTTGGTTTAGAAAACCAGGATGTGTCTGGTTTGGGTAATAAGATATTACCGACAATTGCGCCGGCTGAGAAAGCGCTGGCAATAACGATCAACCCGCCTGCTATTCCAATAATGATCCAGGTGCTCTTTTTCATCCAATTTCTCCACTATAATGTTCCCGGGATATCTCTTAAACTTATCTTGTCATACCATAAAGGTTATCACCGGGCGGTTAATTCAATCTAAAAAGTATATCAAATAATTATTAAGATACAACTATATCCTTGAATCAGGTAAAGGATACGATCTTACTTTAAATATTATTATTCTGATCGTATGGTAGGGAGGAAAATTATATCCAGATCCAGGGGGCGATCCAGTTCGTTTTCCAAAGCTGCAGCCAGGTCATTAACAGTCTCCTGGTTCAGTGGTTCTGTGGATCGAACTGTTGCGCTGATCAACAGTTTATCCTGGGACTGTACTCTTTCGATGTTGATGATAGACATTTCTTCTGTGAGAGGGGATTCGAGTAAGACTCGCTCAATAGTTTGTTGTTCCCGGTTTTGTTTGATGATCCCGTTCATGATAAATGCCAGGGGAATGGTAATCAGAAAGACCAGGAATAAAATGCCTGTCACTCCTCTCTGGACTCGTTTTTTGGTCTCTGGTTCCAGGTTCAGGGGATGAATACCCAGCAAGGTGAAGATAATTACACCGCCAAGACTGATGGTGACCAGGTTGGTGGTGAACAGCAGCAGAGCACCGCCAGCTGCCTGCATGTTTCCATTAGCGAACCCCAAACCAACTACGCCGAGAGGCGGCGCCAGGGCTGCGGCAATTGCTACGCCAGGTAAAGCTGCGCTGACATCTTTTCTGCTCACCGCATAAGCGCCGGCCATACCGGAAGCCAGGGCGATGAACAAATCCAGGAGAGTCGGTTGAGTTCGGGAGAGAATTTCGGGTGTCATCTCCTTTAAGGGAGAAAGTAACCCGATTATGATCGCAACAATTATTGATGCCATTACACCCTTAAAGACAGATTCCAGTGAAGTCCTGACTAATCGTCCTTCACCGAGGATTATCCCGAGTGAAAAACCAAGGATGGGAGACATCAGAGGGGCTACAAGCATAGCACCGATGACAACTGCCGGGCTGTTAAGCAGCAATCCCAGGGTAGCGATGATTGAAGATAAAATAATCAACACGAAATAATCTGAGCCGGGCTGAGCATCTTCAATTAGTTCCTCTCTGACCCCAAGCTGTTCTTCCGTTGTTAAGGTTGGAAAGAGGTTAAAGATAGCGGTCAGCACCCGGCGGGAAAGGAATTCTCCGGCGCCGCTGTATCCTTTGACCATAATGGATGTGTTCGGTGCCTGGGCAGCTATTCTAAGGGGGATGCTTCCGAAAGCAAATTGGTCAAAGGATCCCTGTTCTGTGGCACCGACAATGACCAGGTCGTGGGCTTCGGCTTCCTTAAGGATGCCATCCAGGACATTGTTAGCCATGATTACCTTTTTTTCAGGTGGTTGGCTGAAGGTCAGGCCCTCCAGGGTTTCTTCAATAGTCAGCCGGTTTTCTTCCATCCGGCGGGGTGTAGCCCGGCCAACCTGGACATACAGCCCGGTTACGGCAGCTCCATAAACTTGAGAAAGTGTGGCTGCTAAGCGGGCTCCAATTGGAGCGTTGGGACCTCCGGCAGTAGGCACCAAGATAGACTTGATTTCCTGTGTATGATCTCCGCGTACGATTAAAACATCACAGGGAGCATTTTTAATGACCGGATCAATAACTGGTCCCAGTGAATTGGAGATTGACCGGGTATCTCCTAGCCATCCGAGTAATATCTGGTCGACCTGTTCCTCTCTTGCAGTATCCAGGATACCTTCTGAAACACTGCGCGATACACGGGTCATAGTTTGAACCCGGAATTCCTCTTTTGTTGCCTGATCAACTGCCCGGTCTAAAAGAGCATGGTCGGTTTCTGCCTGTGAACTTCCCTCGGATAGGGGAACCTGGCCGGGCACAGTAATTACCCGCAGGGCGATGACTTTTCCTCCTTGCTGGCGGACAAGTGTACCGGCTAAACGAAGCAAAGTTTCCGCAGTATCCGGGTTAGCGATTGGGACTAGTACACGAACACTCTGTTTGGTTTTTACTTCCTCCAGATGTGTTTTAAATATTGTGATACCTTCTTTGGCTGTGATACTGTGGTGCCGTCCGTATCCAACAAATATGGCAAAACCTATCAAAAGCAGTAATCCGGCAGCAGGAAGATATTCTACCCAGGTCAAAATAAGCAGGGAATCAAAAACTAAAATCAGCGCTGGAATCCAGGGGTGAATGGGAAGGTGAAAGGGGGCTGCGGTGATTTGTTCCCTTCTGGCGAGGGTGAAGTTAACTGACATCAGCACGATCAGGTAGAGCAGTCCACCTAGCCGGGCTAAATAATCCAGGGGGAAAAAAAGCGTCAGGGCAATCAGAATTGTGAAGACGGCAACCAGGAGTACCGGCGTGTTTGCCCGTTTGTTGGTTCGTTTAAGGGATTCAGGCCAAAATCCGTCATTTGTCATGGCATACCCTTGATGGGTCAGGAGAGTTATGATCCTGTTTAATGCCAGGGGAATAGCCGCAATGCTCAGGAATAATATTACGACCCTGCCCCATTTTCCAGCGGCCAGATCAGCCAGCTCAGCCAACGGCAACCCCAGCACAGCGGAAGATCCGGTATGGAATACTCCGCTGGTAATGCCGGCAAACAATGCAATTACTAAGCCGGCGAGTATTGGGGCAATAAACAAGGCCCTGGGGGCATTCGTGGTGCGTTTGGTAATTTCCCCTTGCAAACCCGCTGTGATTTCCAGGCCGAGAAAAGAGATCAGCAATAGATTAAATGAAACACTCCAATCAGGATTTGTTGGTTCCAGGTTATCCAAATTGATTTCAGGTAGAGCGACCAGGCAGAAAACCAGGATTGCAGCGAGAATTAGCAGCAGCAGGTAGCCGTTCCCTTTCTTCTTGAGGGGAAGAAATTTAATCCCGGCTGTAAGAAGGAGTATTCCGACAGCAAAGGGTAATTGTGGCAGACTGATACCAGCCAGGGTTTCAACCAGGGCAGTGCTTTGACGGGCAAAACCCTGGATAAGGATCCCGCCAGCGGTGATTCCAGCCAGGAGCAGCGCCCAACCGGTTAAAAACGCCAGCCAATTTCCTTCCTCGCAGTCTTGAACAAGTCGATAAGCTCCACCGGGCTGAGGAACGCTCATAGAAAGTTCAACATACCCGAGCAGATTTCCTAACACGATTAATGAGGACAGCAGGACAATAATGGGGATTGAAGCGCCATTTGTGGTTATTAAATCACCCAGCAGAACAAGGACGGAGATAACCAGCATCACCCCCAGACTCATTGAGATAGCGCGCAACAGGCTGATACTGTAGCTGTAACGGATTTGCTGAGGATATTCGTTTTCGCTCATGGGTTTTTCCTCATCATTGACAGGGATGGACCTGGATCATTCCCGGGACCATAGCTGGGGCATTTTTTCTTTCATGTCGTGGATTGACTTTAACTGAATATCAACCTGGTTGGAAGAACCATTTTCCCCAACCAGCGAGGTGTAAAAACCTAGTTCTTTAGCAGGTATCAGGTTTTGAATCAGATCATCAAACATCACACATTTTTTTGGATCAGTCACACCTGCCAGCTTCAGAGCTATCTGGTAGGCTTTTCGGTTCGGTTTAACTATAAAATCCAGCGCAAGAAGATCCACGATCCCTGAAAAGAGATCGCTTATTCCCAGTTCATTCAGTACTCTGCCTGCATGGCGATGGTCTGCGTTGGTAAAAACCCATAAATCCTGGGGAAGGGTCTCCAGTAAGCCCCGGAGAACAGGGTCCGGTTTTAGAAAATCCTTCAAGGGGAGATCGTGAACAAATTTTAGATAATCATCTGGCTCTACCTGGTGGTGAATCCTGAGTCCTTCCAGCGTAGTTCCGTATGTGGTCCAATATTTGTCTCTCGTGGCAGCGATCTCCACCTCCGGGATTCCAATTTCTTCCAGCATGAACTTGTAAATCCGGAGTCTGATTTGTTCCCAGAGCCCGTTCGAGGCAGGATAAAGTGTAGCGTCAAGATCAAAGAAAAGGGTAGAAAATTGCATATCCGGATTATACCTGATCCTGATCTTAGAGGATGAACCGTGCGAATGATAGCAATTCTGCCGGGTTTAGAAATCGCGGAAGGTTTTTTCCCATTCATTGTCCTCACTCCGTTATAATATCTTCATGTCTATACAAATATTGTCAGAAGAAGTTGCCTCACAGATTGCTGCCGGAGAGGTTGTGGAACGTCCCTCTTCTGTGGTGAAGGAATTAATCGAGAATTCACTTGATGCCGGGGGCAGATCAGATCACAATCCTGGTCCGCGAGGCAGGAAAACGCCTGATTGAAGTAGTGGACAACGGGGCGGGAATCCCGGCAGGGGAAC
>Ga0255389_1072_pt1 | contig 11343 bp, 8 predicted proteins | sample ANMaggSeSYBR01E4_FD_182113 | JGI IMG/M metagenome (GOLD analysis project Ga0255389, IMG submission 182113) | Sediment cell enrichment communities from methane seep in Santa Monica Basin, California, United Staets - ANME aggregate JGI... | ecosystem: Environmental > Aquatic > Marine > Cold seeps >...
GCAATGGATTTTACGACTTGGCAAGAGTAGATTCCTTGTATATATTAATCACCCTTTTGGTACTGGCTGCAATTCTTACAGCTAAGAGAAAGGCAGGTTTAGGGGTTTCTGGAATTTTGTTTGCTATTGCGTTTTTTACTAAACAATCTGCTTTAATTGTATTCTTTCCCCTGGTAATTTACTTTGTGTTTTTTGATTTTAAAAGGACCTGGATATTTCTCTCAGCAGCTGTGACTGGAATAGGAATTCCATTATTATTAATAAACGCAAATTCGAATGGTTGGTTTGGATATTATATTTTCATGCTTCCGAAAGAGCATGGATACTCAATTCTTGATGCGATTAACTTTTGGGTAGGAGACACTTTACGTCCGCTGGGTATAGCAATGGGTTTTTTGGTCTTGAATTTTCTACCAAAAAATGTTTTACACAGGAATGAAAATAGACAGGGGAAGGATGCAACTACGAAAGAGACAAGAATCAAATTTATTCAAGCGAAAATTGATTATGCTAAATCCAATACAGATATTATTTACCTTCTGTTTGTGATTGGAGCTTTTCTTGCTGCCTGGATAACGCGTTCGTCTAATGGCGGGGGACCTAATAATTCTATGTCCGCTTATGCTGCACTGGCTATAATGTTTGGATTTGGATATGATCTGGCTCTGCGGAAAGCAAAGAAAACAAACCTGGATGCAGCGACAATGTACGTGTTTATCTCAGCATTGGTGATAATTCAACTAGCAAGCCTGATATACAATCCATTTAACTATATACCCACCAAGGCTGACCGGGAAGCTAACTTAATGCTCATGGAACTGATAGATGAATCTCCAGGGGAGGTTTTAATCCCTTATAGAAGCCATTTGCCAGGTTTGGTAAATGAAGAGACTTATATTCATGTTGTGAATTTGTTCGAAATTGCAGGTTACTTTCATGGGGAAATTCAACCCGAGGGGAACGAAATAATTAATGAGATTCGCCAAGGTATATGTGAACAAAAATATGCGGTTATTATCCTGGATCAGCCAGTGCCATGGTTTGGGGAACAGATTGCAGAAACTTATAGTTTATCGCAAGAATCGCAAAATAAAGTAATTGGAATGAGAAGCAGGGAGATGTTATGGCAAGACGGGCTAGAGCATTTATATTTCCCCGTTGAAACGGGGAATCCCGAGAGTTGTTACGAAACTTACTAAGCGAGTGTTGAAAAAGGGAGCCAGATTGAATTTGAAAAATAATAACAAGTGGAGCTGGTTGCTGGTTGCTTTTCTTGCAGTGGGTTGTATTATTGGCTTGTTGTGGGTAAATTCCTCATTTTCCAAGAACAATCCTGGCGGAAATGATTTTTTGGTTCATTACGTGGGAACGAGATCGTTTGTATTTGAAGGTCTCAGCCCCTATAGTGATGAGGTAGCGAACCGTATTCAAACTGCCGCTTATGGTCACCCTGCACAGGGTGATGAACATGAATTGCGGGTAGCTTATCCTTTGTATTCGATCTTCTTATTTTTGCCATTTTCTCTTATAAAGAATTATATTTTTGCCAGGGCAGTCTGGATGACAGCGCTTGAATTGGCATTGATATTAATGACATTTGTAGCGATTAATCTTGCGGGTTGGAAACCGCCTCTCTGGCTGCAAGGAGTTCTCCTGTTGTTCTCATTAATTTGGTATCACGCAATCAGGGGATTCGTAAATGGAAATGCTGTTATTTTTGTCGCCTTGATGTTAACGGGTATCTTTCTGCTGATGCGGGATGGCAAAGACCGGCCCGCTGGTTTTTTGCTGGCAGTAACTACAATTAAACCTCAACTTGTAGTTTTGCTGATTCCGTTCATAATCGTCTGGTCTTTGTATCAGAAACGTTGGACTATGATAAAGTGGTTTTTTGGAACCCTGGCAGCCCTTGTTCTAATAGGAATTCTTCTTATTCCCGATTGGATCCTCCAAAACCTTTGGGAAATACTGAAATATCCAGCGTACAACCCTGCAGGAACACTCGCAGCTGCGTTATCAGAGTGGAGCCCCGGGCTGGAATCGCAATTAAAATGGGGGATTTTAATCGTGCTAGGTACTTTGCTGCTTTACGAGTGGTGGACTGGAAGGAAGGGTAGTTTTGAAAGATTTTTATGGGTAGCGCTACTAACTTTAACTATTAGTCAATGGATAGGAATTCAAACTGATCCGGGAAATTTCATTATTCTTTTTCCAGCCATAATATTAATTTTGGCTACCTTGGATAAACGATGGAAGGAGAGAGGGGCGCTTATTGTGACTTCTGCTTTGGCATTGCTTTTCTTTGGTTTGTGGATACTCTTTATAATGACTATTCAAAAATCTTATCAACCGATTCAAAGTCCTGTTATGTTTATCCCGCTGCCGGCAATTTCTTTGCTTGGTTTGTATTGGATAAAGTGGTGGGTGGTAGCTCCTGCTACATCGCACTGGATCGAAATCAAATGAACTGGAAATATTATTTACTATATAGCGGTCTAGGCTTATTGATTTTAATTCCAATAGCCCTTTTGCAAACTGCGCCTGGTTACATGGACGCTGAATATTATTATGCGATGGGATTGCGCATAGCAAGGGATAAAAGTTTATTAGAACCATTTATTTGGAACTATTTAAACGGATTTTCTAGTCTGCCTCAGCCTGCTTTTACCTTCTGGATGCCACTCCCGTCTTTCTTGGCTGCCCTGAGTATGGCACTGACTGGTTTGTACTCCTTTACGGGAGCAAAAATAAGCTCTATTGCCGTTTTTGTTTTTGTGCCACCTTTAACAATGAAAATTGCCTATGATTTGACTGAGGAGGAAAAAGCTGCGAAACTGGCAGGTATTGTGAGCATCTTTCCGGTTTTTTACAGCTCTTTTCTGGGAACGACAGACTCGTTTGGTATTTTGATGATATTAGGATCAGTATTCTTTTTACAGATAAGAAAAGAAGAAGGATTGTGGAAATATATTATCCTGGGTCTGATTGCCGGTTTTATGCATTTAACAAGAGCAGACGGCTTGCTCTGGTTTGCAGTCGCTTGCTTTTATATCCTCAGCAGGCAGGAAAACACAGTTAAGGCTGTGTCTTTATTGGGGGCAGGCTATTTATTTGTTATGGCACCCTGGTTTGTTAGAAACTGGTTTGTGATTGGAGGGATAATGCCTCCTGGTGCTTCCAGGATGCTCTGGTTGACTGAATACAACGATTTGTTCACCTTTGAGCCTGGTAAGCTAACTTTTATGAATTGGTATAAGCAAGGATTAAATAAAATTTTACGAGACTTAATCGGGGCTTTCGGTACAAATATAAAGACTGCTCTGATTGTGCAAGGGCAGATCATTCTCGTGCCATTGATTGGAATTGGAATCAGAAAAACTTGGCAGGATTGGGGTGTTAGATCTGCTGTATTTATTTGGGGATTGATATTTGTGGTAATGACCCTGGTTTTTCCTTTTGCTGGTTCAAGAGGAGGATTATTTCATTCAGGCGCTGCTTTGCAGCCAATTTTGTGGGCATTGGCTGTTGTTGGCTTAATGGATTTTATAACCTGGGGAGTAAATCAAAGAGGGTGGATCGGGAAGCAGGCGGAATTAGTTTTAGGGTTAGGTCTTACAATATTCCTTGCTGGAATGACAATATTTATTGTGCAGGACAGGGTTGTAGGCGGGGATATCTCTCAGCCGCAATGGGATCAGAGTTACAGGGAACACTTGGAGATAGGAAAAGAGCTAACCCAGTTGGGAATAGATGTTGAATCTTTGATCATGATTAACAACCCTCCCGGCTTATATATTGCATCAGATAGATCCTCCGTGGTTATTCCTAATGGAGGAATTGATACATTAATTAGATCCGCTGAGGAATTAGGCGCAGAGATGCTAATTTTGGAAGCAAATCATCCAGATGCTTTGGACTATCTCTATTCGGAACCGCAAAAAGAAAGCAAATTAGAATACCTTCAAACGGTTTCAGATGCGCATTATTTTAAATTTTACAACATAGAGGAATAAGATCCGGATATGATCTCTCGTAAAAATGTTTTAACATTGGGATTGGTCGTATTAGCGTCCTTTGTTATTTACCTGGGGTGGAGTTATTTGACTTCAGGTTTTGGCTTCCCCTTAGATGATGCCTGGATACATCAAACATACGCCAGGAATTTTGGTGAGAAATATCAATGGAGTTTTCTGATAGATGCTCCGTCAGGAGGATCAACTGGCCCGTTGTGGGGTATGTTGATCGCTTTGCTATACCTGTTGAAAATCCCTTCGCTCTGGGGAACTTATTTTATTGGATTTTTAATTTTATGGGGAACCGCAATCGCTGGATCTGTCCTGTTCGAAAAACTTTCTCCCCAAAATGGATCGTATACATTAATTGCAGGGGGATTAATTGCCGTGGAATGGCATCTTGTTTGGTCCGCGCTCTCGGGCATGGAAACCATACTGCTAATATTTTTGGCGCTAATCTTTTTTTGCTGGTTAATAGACAAAAAGGAAAACTGGTGGCTTCCGGGGATACTGATTGGAATAAGTACGTGGGTCAGGCCAGATGGTTTGACATTGTTGGGCCCGGCTGTGATGAGCTTAGCTTTGCGGAGTTATCCGCTTAAAAAGGTGCTAAAAAAGGCGTTAGCCTTTGCTGCGGGCGCCCTGATTTTTTTTGGCCCATATATTTTATTTAATTGGTTTGTATCAGGAGATGTCTGGCCCAATACTTTTTATGCGAAACAAGCTGAATATGAGGCTCTCAGGCAAACAGGTATATTTAATAGATATCTGAAAGTTGGGTTGCAATTTATTACCGGAGTGGGTATTTTGCTGCTGCCTGGAATGGTTGTGGAAATGAAAGATAAAATACAATCAAAAAACTGGGAAGCCGCGGCTATTTTTATCTGGATGGTGGGCTATATAGGGCTGTATGCCTGGAGATTACCGGTCACTTATCAGCATGGGCGATACATCATTCCTGCAATGCCAATCGGATTCTTGTTTGGTTTATCAGGGCTTATTAAATGGACTGATATACAGGCAGGGAAAATTTGGCGCAGAGTGGTTAGCGGAGCCTGGGTTGTTTCCGCAATAATCGTGACGGTAAGCTTCTGGGTATATGGGGCGAGAGCATACGCCCTGGATGTAGCTGTGATAGAAACCGAGATGGTCCGTACTGCCAGATGGATAGAAGAAAACACACAAAAAAATGCACTTATAGCTGCGCATGATATTGGCGCATTGGGATATTTTGCTGAGCGAAACATAGTGGATTTGGCAGGATTGATCACCCCGGATGTGATTCCGTTTATTCGAAATGAAGAGAAACTGGCTGAGTACCTGGACCAGAAGCAAGTAGATTATTTAGTAACGTTCCCAAGTTGGTATTCAAACCTAACAGACGGGTTGGCGCCTGTATATCAAGGCGGAGGAGACTTTGCTCTCGGTTTTGGAATGGACAGCATGGCTGTATATGAGTGGAAATGAATTAGTGGTCTCCGGCACAAAAACAAAAGGAAAACAAATGACGAATTGCTTGCAGTGTGCACCTATGCTATACTCACAAAGAGGATAAGAGAGAATATTCAGGAGTAAATATTATGGTATTAAATATTGCTGGTGACACAGAAAAAACCACGGAACAATTAGAGGAAAGTCTCGAGCAAAAAATTCAGCAGGCCGAGAGCAAACTGGACAATATTTCTAAAAAGATTAAACAGAGTCAAGTAGAAGTTGATAAGCTGGCTCAACGACAGGTAACAATCTCGGCAAAGATTAGAAATATTAAGGAAAACGCAGAGGAATTAGGCCCGATTGTGGTAAGAGATGCATACGAGGAAGCCCTTGATGTACAGCAGCGATTGTTTGTTATGCGTGGACAAATGGAAAAATTTCGAAATGAGCAGGTCCATCTTCAGGATTTTATTATGCAAATGCAAGATATCAGGGAATATTTAACAAAAACTCCCCTGCTGGAGGGTGGTGATGTAGAGCTAAACGCGGCCGAAGTGATCGAATCGGTCATTCAGGCGCAGGAAGCGGAGCGTCATAAATTGTCAAGCAAAATGCATGATGGGCCAGCTCAGGCTCTGTCTAATTTTATTCTACAGGCAGAAATTGCTCAAAGACTTTTTGACATGGACCTCGATCAAGCCCGGGAAGAACTCGATGATTTAAAGGCTAATGCTAATGCTACTTTCATAAAGGTCCGCGATTTTATTTTTGAACTCAGGCCAATGATGTTAGATGATCTTGGATTAATTCCAACGCTCAGGCATTATATTGAAGCTCTGAAGGAGCAAAATGAAACAGAAATCCAGTTTTCTGCTTCTGGAACCGAAAGAAGGCTGGATGGGTACCTGGAGATCATGCTTTTCAGGGCAATTCAAGAATTGCTTAGCAATGCAACCAGGCATAGTAAAGCGGATACGATACGGGTTCATATAGATACAGGCGAAGATAAAATTGTTGTTGATGTGGAAGATGACGGAAAAGGATTTAATGTTGAGCAGGCGATGGAAAACAGTATGGGTATCAAGGTAATAAAAGACCGGGTAGAAATTCTAAAAGGCGACTTTAACATTGATACTGCTGTTGGCCAGGGGACTAGGATCGGTTTCACTATACCGACAGGTTCTGAAGGGCAGGACGTCTTTGCATAATTGTAAGGAAATGCTTATTGCAATTTGATTTATAGTTATATATAATGCCTACTAACCTGAAGGGTACGCATACACCTAGATGGAAATCCAAACTAACAGGAGGTAAACACCATGTTATTCGCACCGAAAGAAAAAGGCCAAGGTCTCGTAGAGTATGCTCTAATTCTTGTATTAGTTGCAGTCGTAGTGATCGTTATTCTATCCCTTCTTGGCCCCGCCATTGGCAATATTTTCAGCAATATCGTTGGAAATATCTAAAAGAACCGTATAGGTTCCAGGCGAGTGACCGCCTACTAAGTCACATATGCTAAACCCTACCATCCGGTAGGGTTTTGCTTATGTGAGGAAAATATTGAAAATTGACCTCACAAGATTGAAATTAAAACTACTGGAAAATAAGAAAAATATCCGTTAAACTATGGTAGAGAAATAAACAGGTCTAATGAAATTATTTATGAGGTAAAATAAGGATGCATTATTCAGGCAACAAGCTAGGAGGTTGAAATGCGACGTGGAAGAGTATTCCTTTACTTAAGCTTAATCGTGGTGTTGTTAGTCGTCGGTGGTTATTTCCTTTATCAAAATTTCATGAAACCCGATACAACTTCAGTTGGTGTGCCAGCGGAAGTACCGGTGCCAGACAGAGTAGACATTGTGGTGATAACCCAGAAAGCGCCGAGGGGGACGGTGCTGAACGAAACCGTTTTAGGCCTGATCTCACTGCCGCGTGATCTGTTGATCTCTGGCATGTTTACCGATTTAGCCCAGGTTGTTGGAAGGCAGGCAAAATTCGATCTAGACAGCGGGATACCCTTGACTGTAAATATGTTGGTTGATAGCGCTGCGCAGCTATCAGATGCTGGATCAGTAGCTGCTCTATCGATCCCTGAAGGAATGGTAGCCAAGTCAATCCCAATTAGCAGATTAGCCAGTGTCTCATATGCGCTTCGGCCTGGTGATCGGGTTGTGGTGATTGCTTCGATGCAGTTTATTGACCTGGATGCAGACTTCCAGACAATACTGCCTAATTCAACCGGTCTCGTTTATGGTTCTAATATAGTGTTCTCTGCTGAGGGCGGTCCCCCCCGGTTGACTTCAGAAATAGTTATTACGGATGGAAAATTCGGAAGAGCTGTGAAAGACAATGAACTTACCGAGGAGCAGATATATGTAGTGCCTTCAGAGGCGCAACGACCCAGGCTGGCAACTCAAATAATAATTCCTAGCGCAACTGTATTACACGTTGGTGATTTTGGTTATGGTACTGGGTCATTAGGAGCTGGCGAATTGCCTGCACCTGAGCCTACACCAATTGCAGCGGAAGGGGAAGTTGTCGCACCTCCGGTTGAAAAACCGCCAGATAACATCACTCTGATTGTTTCTCCTCAAGAAGCTGTGAACCTGACATATTTAATTGACAGTGGAGTTGAAATCAGCCTTGCGTTGCGATCAGCTGGAGACAGTACTGTAATTGACACGAAAACCGCAACGATGCAGTTTTTCTTGGATGATTACTCGATACCGCTTCCTGCTAAATTACCTTATGGCTTAGCTCCCAGGGTAGACAAAGTGCCAAATCCGGGAAATAGTACAGGTGAAGCTGAAGCAGTTCCTTAACAATAAGACCTACAACGGTTAGTTGAAAGTAATCTTATGTCAGATCAAGAATTCAATGTATTGATCGTAGACGATCAAGATGATACAAGAAAGAATATCGCCCGGCTCCTGCAATTTGAGAATGATATCAATGTTGTAGGAACTGCTCGGACGGGAAAGGACGCTATCAAACAGACAATTTCCCTGGATCCGGATGTGGTGTTGATGGACATCAACATGCCTGATATGGATGGTATTGAGGCTACAGAACGGATCCAGGAACAAGCGCCTGTTTCGCAGATTGTAATTTTATCCGTACAGGGCGACACAAACTATATGCGAAGAGCTATGCTTGCGGGAGCAAGGGATTTCATAACCAAGCCGCCCAAGAGCGATGAACTGGTGACTGTCATCCGCCGAGCAGGAGCTAAATCAAAAGCAATCCGGAAAGAAGCCCAATTTATTGGTAGGGGTACAGGTAGTTTAATTGATCCTCGGGGCACGACAATAGCCCTATCGGGTTTAGGTAAAATTGTTGCAGTGTACAGCCCGAAAGGTGGAGTTGGCACAACGACAGTAGCTACTAACCTGGCGGTTACGTTGCACAGCTCGGAAACTCCTGTGATAATTGTAGATGCCAATCTGCAATTCGGAGACGTGGTCGTGTTTCTTAATGAGCGAGGGAGAACGTCTATTGTTGATTTGACTCCCATTGTTGATCAGTTGGACCCAGAAATTGTGAGAGACGTAGTTATTCATCACGAGTCGTCTGGGATAGATATTTTATCTGCCCCTCCTCATCCTGAAGATGCTGAGAGAATTTCAGGAGCCCAATTTGTAAAGGTCATGCAATTTTTGGCAAGACTATATTCTTACGTGATCATTGATACAGACTCGGGATTATCTGATGTGACATTAGATACACTTGACGCAAGCGATTTATTGGTAATGATTTCCTCTCAGGACATACCGGCAATAATCAATACTAGAATGATGTTAACTCTATTGACTAATCTGGGTATAGATAAACAAAAAATCCTCTTAGTAATGAGCCGATTTGACAAGCAGCTAGCCATTACGCCTGAAAAGGTTGGGCATAACCTGGGCCATAAAGTAGCTGCTGTTTTACCAGAAGATAGAGAAATAGTCGTGCCGGCGGTAAATCGCGGAATACCATTTATGATGGGTGAGGGAAAAACAAAGGAAATAGGAAAGAGCATTCTGGAATTAGTAGGAAAAATTCGAGAAAGGCTCTCAAAATTAGAAGAGGAACCAGCTGAATAGAATTAGAACATCCATTTCAAGTTAATTATCAAGTACCAGGACAAAACACATGTCTCTACTTAAAAGAATTGAACAAGGAAAACCGTCTGGCGATGAGGATCCTTCATTGGGAGGAGGCGGCTCAAGATTAGGAACCCTAGAGGCCAGGAGGGTATCACCTCCAAGGAAAGACGCTCAGGATGAGACCTATGCCGATCTGAAAGTGCGAGTTCAAAATAGGTTGTTAGCTGAGTTGGATCCCTCGATTGATGTTTCCGAAGTAGAAAAAGTTCGGGGAACAATCCGTGATTTATTTGAGCAGATCCTAACCGAAGAGAGTATTGTCCTCTCCCGGCAAGAGAAGCATCGTCTGTTCGAACAAATTGCCGCGGAAATACTTGGTTTTGGGCCTTTGCAGCCTTTGCTGGAAGACGATGCCATAACGGAAGTTATGGTAAATGGAGCAAAAAGCGTTTATTTTGAAAAAACGGGAAAGATTTCCAGAGCTCCGATAACATTTGAGAGTAACGAGCACGTAATGCGGATCATTGACCGTATTGTAGCCCCGTTAGGCAGGAGGATTGACGAATCGAGTCCATATGTGGATGCCCGTTTGCCTGATGGATCCCGTGTTAACGCTGTTATCCCTCCAATTTCACTGGTTGGACCTTGTTTGACAATCCGGAAATTTGCCAAGGATCCATTTACGGTTGAGCAGTTAATAGATTTCGGGACTTTGACGCCTGGCGCAGTATTGTTTATGGAGGCGGCGGTAAAAGCACGGTTTAATATCATCATATCTGGAGGTACTGGTTCAGGAAAAACTACATTACTAAATGTTTTATCACAGTTTATTCCGAATACCGACAGGATCATTACAATAGAAAATGCGGCCGAACTTCAGATGAGGCAGGACCATGTGGTTACATTAGAATCCCGACCGCCGAATATTGAAGGGCGAGGAGAAGTAACAATTCGCCAGCTCGTGATGAATTGCCTCCGTATGCGCCCCGATCGAATTATCGTCGGTGAGATCCGTGGTGAAGAATCCTTGGACATGCTCCAGGCTATGAATACAGGCCATGACGGATCACTCACCACTGCACACTCTAATGCACCCAGAGATACCCTTGCAAGAGTCGAGACGATGGCATTGATGGCAGGGATGGATTTGCCTATCAGGGCTATCAGGGAGCAAATTGCTTCTGCGATTGATTTGATCATCCATCAAAGTAGAATGCAGGATGGAACCAGGAAGGTAACCAGTATTACTGAGGTTGTAGGCATGGAAGGTGAAGTGATAACCATGCAGGATATTTTCCGGTTTGAACAAACTGCGATTGAGGATGGCAAGGTTCTAGGCGAACTAGTTCCAACGGGACTTAGACCTAGATACATGGATAAGATCGAAGGTGCTGGTATACATTTGCCTCCTTCTATTTTCTCAACAAAAAGAGGATAGTTAAAACTATCTAGATCTGCTATTGGGGCTGATCTCTATGAACATAATAATCATTATTGGCGGCGCACTATCCGTGATTTTACTTGTAGTCGGGATTGTTATTACAGTCAGGGATGAACAATCTGTTCTTGATGATCGCTTTTCTCACTACGTAGAGGAAGAATTTGAAGATGCGGTTGCACTGGCTGAAGAACAAAAGATTTCAGCTTTTTCAGTATGGCTGGATAATCAGCTGGAAGGATCAAAATTCGGGGATAGGATCGGGACAAGTTTAGCCCAGGCAGATTTGAAATTACGGCCAGCTGAATATGTCGCAGCTATGGTTATTGCGGCTTTCCTTCTAGGATTTTTTGCCTGGGCAATAGGC
>Ga0255389_1073_pt1 | contig 11243 bp, 12 predicted proteins | sample ANMaggSeSYBR01E4_FD_182113 | JGI IMG/M metagenome (GOLD analysis project Ga0255389, IMG submission 182113) | Sediment cell enrichment communities from methane seep in Santa Monica Basin, California, United Staets - ANME aggregate JGI... | ecosystem: Environmental > Aquatic > Marine > Cold seeps >...
GTGAGGGGGAAGGTTATTCCACCTGGCAATTTAACTTCTGGAACTATGGCGCAACGGTCGAAATCACCGCACCCTGAGATCTTCCAGGTGAAAATGGACTTCATAGCCGGGATTTAAAGTCGCGTTAATAGCAATCCTAATATTTATTGGCTCCCTGGGCCTGACTGTGGTCTCCGCGGTCCTGCCCGATCTTCCATGATTCCTTCCAGAAGGTCCCCTGACCTGCAAATCAAGTTTAGGAAACGATGCTTGTAAAGAAAGTGGTGAGACCCGGGTAAGCGGTGGCGATGCCACCAGGCACCTGGCCCGCTGGACCGGAAAAGTCCACGGCCGCTTTGCGAAGGCCCTGTTGGTGAGCGACTGAACCAACCGGGCATTAACAGCCTGAACCCTCTTTCGTCCATCCCGGATGAAAGAGGGTTTTTTCTCCTTCAGAGGGATTGGAGCAGCAGCCCAGACAAATAAAAAATCCTGGTTTGTTCTTCCAATTTTCCCAGTATAATAAATAGATATCTTTACAATTTTCTAAGCTCTATCTTTCATTATCTACCTGACAAGGAGACTTCCATTGAGCAACCAAATCCAGAGCAACCAGCCGCCAAAAAAACGGGGCTGGTGTTTTTGTGCAGGATGCCTGCTCACCCCGGTGATCAGCATTTTGTGCCTGGCAAGTGCCTACTTTTTTGGACCTCCCCTTGCCAGCTGGTTGGGTATATTTGGAGATGAAGCGAAAGAAGTCTACCAATATGCTCCAAACCAAGCGGCCAGCCAGAGCCTCACAGAAACCTTTAATGAACTCGGCATCACCGGTGTGAGAGTCTATGTGCTCCCTATCAAGGGGCAGCCCACCCGGGGTGCCTTTATCATCCTGGATGCCAGTGCTGGATACCAGGGACTGGATCCCCTGGATACAAAGGACGATATGCTTTTGCTGATTTTGCAGGATATCACCCGGCGCAACAGGCACGAAAACCTGCGCCTGGCCCATGTCACAGTGGATTACCGGGATGAATTTGGTGAAACCGCCACTGCCTTCACTGCTGACCAGGAACTGGTCGAAGAGTACGCCGATGGCTTGATCACCCAGAAGGGATTTTTTGCCCAGATCGAGATCGATTTAATAGGTACCCTGCAATACCTGGGAATAGATGGCATGCTGGAGGAAATCCAACAATGAAAACAGCAACCAAAAAAATGATCTTGCTCCTGATCCTCGCTCTCCCAGTTTTGTTCCTCAGCGGCTGTGATGATGTGGACTGGGACCTGCTGGAGATCGCTTTTGAATCCTGGGCGGAAGAGAACGGTTTGCTTGAGAATGGAAATTGGAAACCGGATGGCGTAGTTGTGAAAGCGGTTGAAGATAAGGTGGCAGAGATCACCAATGAAAACACAGCTGTCCAGTTGGATGGATTGAATGCGGTCCGGGATATGGAAAAGGCCACTCAACTCGCAGATGAAGCCTTACTCGATCTGGATACTGCCAAAATGGCCTCTGCTGTCTCTCTCCGGCCCCATGATTGGACACTGCAGGAAAAAGATGCAGCAGTTTGGGCTGCCCACGGAAACAATGCAGCCGCTCAGGCCGCCTTCGATCGGTCTGATGACCTTTTGCTAGAATCCTTGACCAATGGTGGGGATTGTGTCGAGTTAAGGTACCAGCAACTAAAAAAACGTAGAGATACCTTATTAGATGCGGCAAAAATTTGCCAAAAAGATCCAAATTGTTCAGATACTGAAGTTGAGTGGCTCTGGGCATATTACACTACAGCTTCAGGAATGGCCTCCGATCTCTTTATTTCTCGAACTACGGTTTTCTGCCCTGATAACTGATCAGAAATTGATCTGGATCAAGAACCGGCTCTTAGCCGATAGTGGCTGCACAGCAGCCGACCGCTCGACCTGCAGCCCAACTGCCAGGCAGCTCTGGCTTCCGAGTGAGTCCCGGATGGACCTTTCCTCATTTGACAACCATCCGTATTTTTTTTATACTAAGGAATGAGGAGGAACACTATGCTAGAAAAAATCCAACAGGCAGAGACCGCAATCAAATCCGGTGATACCAGGACTGGTTTCCAGATTTTACGCGATGTGCTGGCAAAAAACCCCAACAGTGAACGAGCCTGGTGGGTAATGTCCGGTTTGGTACCGCGTGAGCAGCGGGCGCACTGCCTGAATCAGGTACTGCGCATCAACCCAAACAACCAAATGGCCCGGGAGACATTGGAAAATCTCCGTCCAGAAAAACCTGAAACGGAACCCACTGAGACTGAGAAACCATCGGCTCCTCAAGGGAAAGGCACTCTAGGCGGATATCAAACCTGGCTCTTCGCCCAGCGTTCCCGTATTTTTCTCACTTTGCTGGGAGATGAAGAACTGATCAGCGGGGAAACCGAGCCCAAAAACCTGGCCCGGATCCGGGTAGCGATAAACAAAGGTGAACTGCCTGATACCCTGTTTAAGAAGAAAACTGTCATTCCCCTGGAAAGCATCACCCGGGTTCGACAGATTGTGAGTTCCCTGCAGGTGCACTACCAGGTCAAAGGGAGTGAAAAATCCACCCGCCTGGAACTGGAAAACGAGGGAACAACAAACCAGGTGCTGTCAGCCCTCGAAAACCAACTAGGTCCTTCTTTTTCTCTTCAAGCAAAACCGATGAAGACAACGATAGCTTTAATCATCTCCCTGATTCTCACTATCAGCGCAGCTGCCCTGACAGCTTTCCTTTACGGAAAAGTAAATGAGCTCTTTGGACCTATTGGAGCTGTCCTGATCGGCGGGGTTCTGATCCTGATTTCCCTGGGAATCAGCGCCTGGCTCTTGCTGAAACCACCCGCGGTCACGGAGCTTAGACCAGTTGAGAATCAGTAAGCAGTAAGCTGTAAGTTGTAAATGGTTATCCAATTCAGCTGCCTTGAGCCCTTCGCCAAGGCAAGTAAAGTTCTATTGTAAAACTTCTTCCGCTGGAATGAACCGCTGAGGATTTGGCAAGTTGAAATTTCTTCTTTTTCCAATTTATCAATTCGCGGATAAAATAAACAGATAGATAAATCTGCCCTAAAAATCACTCACTATCGTTTATGAATACACTTTCTCTTCAAAACATTTACAGCCACGGATACCAGGGCGAGGATCTGGACCTGCTCCAGGGACTTGGTTTTAGCTGCCGGCCGCAGGTGTCCACTTACGCTGGCGCCCAGACCCTCAATTTTATTGATTTTTCATCCTGTCCCTGCCTGGAATGTATAGAAGTTACTGACCACCAGGCTTACCTGGACTTTATCCCTCCCGGCATGGTCCCTTACACTCCGGGGATCAGCCTGGCGTTGGCTGAAGAATCACAAAAAAGCATCCAGGATTTCCAGTCAGAGTTTGAGGATTGGGGACCCTACCTGCTGCATGAAAATTACGAAGGGGGTCAGGAAGAATATCAGCCGGGCTGGAATTACCTTAACTTCACCCGCAGTGTGATTCCGGATACTTACGTCTGGATAACTGAATGCGAGAAACCCTTCCCGGCCACACTTCCCAAAACCAACCACCCCAACAATGTTACCGGCATCTCCGGTTTGGTCTTTGACCTCGAAGAAGGGGATCTGGCCGGTCTGAGCACCCTGACCGGAGAGCCGTTCCGGGAAGGCAAACTGGACCTGGGCGGGGTAAAGATTTACACCCGCGAATCTGCTCCATTAAGCGAGGGGCTGCCGGAAAAAGAATTCCCTTTGTCCGCTGTGATTCTTGAAGCAAAATCCCTGGATTTCTTCAACCAAATAGAAACATCACTGACAGGATGCAAAGTCCTGGGGCAACCCGCCATCCGGATAAAGACTCCGCCGCAATCCTGGGACCTGATCATAACCAGCTGAACAAAACTATGTTTTTATTCCCTCAACCCCCAATTTGTGAGCGGTTATGCTGCGGTATCTGCTGATCGGTGCCAGCTTTGCGCTGGCTGCCGGCTTGCAGCCGGGACCGCTGCAGGCGTTTTTTCTTTCCCGGGTCACTAAAGATGGCTGGCAGCGTACCCTTCCGGCAGCTTTTGCTCCCCTGATCAGTGATGGATCCATTGCCCTGGCAGCGCTGACCCTCTTGAGTTATCTGCCAGATGGGTTTCGGGACCTTCTGCAGTTAGCCGGTGGTATGCTGCTTCTTTTTTTCGCCTGGTCTTCACTGCGGGATTGGAAAAATTATCAGGAAATTGAAGCGGAAGAACCGCAATCCGGGCCAAAAACTATCCTGCAGGCAGTCCTGGTGAATTTGCTTAACCCTAATTCCTACCTGGGCTGGAGCTTGATCCTGGGTCCGGCCGTACTTGCAGCCTGGGATGAGGGTCCCCGCTTCGCAGTACTGCTGATTTCTTCCTTTTATTTCACCATGATCAGCATCTCAATGGTCCTTATCATGCTAATGGGGAAGGCTCTGCTGTTGAGATCTGAAGCCCGGCGCTCGCTGTTATTAATCTCCGCCCTTCTTTTGGCTGGGTTGGGAATTTATTTCATATCTCTTTCCGGTTGGAACCTGGCAGGAAAATATCTCTCTGAAGCTGCCAACCACTTATACCTCTCTATACCGATTTGATTTTAACAGGAGAAAAAGATGACTTTTTTAGCACAAAAAGATATCGAGGAAAAAGAAATCGTACCCGGCTACCGGGCAAAATTTGTCCATTCAGATAACATGACCCTGGGCTACTGGGACGTTGATCCGGGTGCGGAGCTGCCGGAGCACAGCCACCCCCATGAGCAAATCGCCAACGTCCTGGAAGGACGATTTGAACTCACGGTGGATGGTGAACCCCGGGTTTTGGAACCCGGCATGGTCGCGGTGATTCCAGGCGGCGTTCCGCACAGCGGTAGAGCGATCACAGCTTGCCGCCTGCTGGATGCCTTTCATCCAGCGAGGGAAGATTACAAATAATCAAAATTCAGATGATCAGCTATCGTTTAAATATTACCTCAGCTTAGTTTTGAAAATACCGTTAAGGTAGGGACAGTATGAAGCCCACTATAAATGGAACAGGATTTGGTTATATTGACCTGAACGGGGAGCGTATTAAACACGACATCCTCATCCGGCTGGATGGAGAAGTAAAAAAGAGGAAAAAGAAGCTCTCCAAAGAAATATACGGGACTTCACACACCATCTCCCTCGCAGAAGCTGAGTATATTTACCAGGAAGGCGCTGAACAGCTGCTAGTCGGCGCTGGCCATTTTAGCCGGGTTCGGCTCTCCCCGGAAGCGGAGAACTATTTTCAAGAGCAGGGATGCCAGGTGAAAATTTTATCCACCCCAAACGCAGTTCAGGCCTGGAATGAAAGCGAAGGGAATATAATCGGTCTCTTCCATCTCACCTGTTAATTAAACGTTTAAGGTTTCAAACCATAAATTGCCGATAATCCTTCCCTGTTCCAGGTTTAAATGTTTAACGTTACCAAATAAGCCTGTCCCGAAATATCATAGAAAAGTACTGATCCATGCTGGGGAAATATTGACAAGGAAAACAACCATGATTCCAATTGATGTCTTATCTGCGGCATATGCCAGGAACCTTGAAATCATCAAAATGCAGACAAAAAACCTGTCCCACCAGGACAGTTTAATTCAGCTTCCCTTCCGGAGCAATTGTCTCAACTGGGTGGTCGGGCATCTGCTAGCCAACCGCTGTAATATCTTCCGCCTTCTGGACGCGGAAGATTTGCTGCCCGGTGTGGATCTATCCCATTACGAGCGGGAATCCGATCCCATTCAGAGCGAGGGCAAGGGTGTACTGCCCCTTGAAGAACTGCTAGGCTATCTTGAAGAAACACAAATCAATCTTTCCCATCTGCTCGAATCTGAAACGCCGGAATCTCTCCAGCGCCCAAGGGAATATCGCACCAGGGGAGAAAAACCTCTGGCCTACTGGCTGTTTTTCCTCTATTTCCATGACAGCTACCACGTTGGACAAACAGAGCTGCTTCGGCAGGCGGCTGGAACTGATGACAAGATAATATAAAAAGAAGGGAAATCTGCCATGGCACATAACACACTCAAATCCAGCTATTCCAGACTAACTGACAGATTAAATCTTGCTCCCCAGGGAGCCCCCCCTTCAGATCTGCTGTATAAAATACTGGCAATACTTTTTAGTGAAAGGGAAGCTGAATTAGTATCTACAATGCCTATTAAGCCCTTTACTGCAGAAAAAGCCAGCCGAATCTGGAAGATGGATTTGACCAACACAAAAAAGGCACTGGACCAGATGGCTTCCCGGGCTGTTCTGATCGATATCGAACAAAATGGAAAGACAGTATATGTTCTTCCCCCGCCAATGGCAGGTTTCTTCGAGTTCTCCATGATGCGTGTCCGGGAGGACATTGACCAGAAGGTCCTGAGCGAATTATTTTATGAATATCTGAATATAGAAGAAGATTTTATCCGGGAACTGTTTACAAAAGGTGAAACACAGTTGGGACGCGTTTTTGTCCACGAGCCAGTCTTAACCAATCAAAATGCTCTTCACGTTCTGGATTATGAACGAGCGAGCGAAGTTATTAAAACTGCTACTCACCGGGGAATTGGAATTTGCTACTGCCGCCATAAAATGGATCACATGGATCGAGCCTGTTCCGCTCCCCAGGATATTTGCATGACCTTTAACTCTGTAGCCGGCTCATTGATAAGACACGGCCATGCCCGTCCAGTAGATGTATCTGAAGGACTTGATTTATTGCAGGAGGCTTACGAGCACAACCTGGTGCAATTTGGTGAAAATATCAGGGAGGATGTAAATTTCATCTGCAACTGCTGCGGATGCTGCTGCGAAGCCATGCTTGCCGCTCGTCGATTCGCGATCATGAATCCCATCCACACCACTAACTTCATCCCGGAAATCAATCTGAATCACTGTAACGGGTGTGGAAAATGTGTCACTGCCTGTCCTGTCGAAGCCATGACTTTAGTATCAGCTAATGATCCAGACCAACCTAAACTAAAAAAAGCCCGCTTGAATGAAGATCTCTGTCTGGGCTGTGGGGTCTGCCTCCGAACCTGCACAGTGGAAGCTATTCAGTTGATATCACGCCCAGCGAGAGTAATTACTCCCAGGGACGGAATCCATAGAATGGTCTTCATGGCCATAGAACGCGGTAAATTGCAAAACTTGATCTTTGACAATCAGGTTTTATGGAGCCATCGTGCTTTGGCTGCAGTTCTGGGTGTAATATTGTCACTTCCCCCTCTTAAACAGGTCCTCGCCAACCAGCAAATCAAATCCCGCTATTTGGAAACTTTGATTTCCCGTTGGGATGCCATGAACCCCACCTGATAGTAGTTAAGGAGGGAACTGACGACAAAAATATATAGGGAAACGGTATCCCTAGAGGATACCGTTTCCAAGGTTATCGATTAAGAAAGAAAACAAAACAGAGTTTAATATAGATGGAGGGTGCGGGACCTTTGAAGGATCCCGCATCCTGTTTATTACAAGTTATTTCTTTTGCATCCCTTGTGTTTGCGTACCGGCTGCAGCAGAAGCGATGTCTTTACCTGTGAGACTGTCCATTGGGTAAACAATTATCATGGCGCTTTCCTCTTTGGACATATCCAGCATAGCCTGGATCTGCCGAAGTTCCAGCGACCCCTCTGCTCTGGCTAAGACTGTGGAGGCTTCCGCTAGCGAATTGGCCACATTCACTTCCGCATCGGCCTGGATTTGTTTAGCCTTGGCAGACCGCTCAGCCCGGGCAATCACTGCCAGCTCTTCTACCAGGGCGGGCGGCGTGCCTACATCGGTGATCCGTACCGCTCGAACGTTGATCCCATAATCTGATGCTGCGGAATCGATGATTTTCTTTAGATCACTGGCTATTCTTTCGGTTTCGCTCAACAACGGACGAAGGTCATTGCCACCGATGGTGCTTTTCAAGGCTTCCATGGAAGCCCATTCAGTAGTTTTCCAATAATCCTGGACAGCGATGGCAGCCTTCTCGGGATTTTCAACCTCAAGCTCAATTGCTGCTGTGACATCGATGGGAATATTATCCATTGTTAGGGTTTTGGTCGCTTTCACCTCATAAGTTTGGATGCGGATATCCAGGATCCGGGCTACTGAATAAATGAAAGGTGGAATGATAAACAGGCCGGGACCCCGGGTTCCGACGGACCTTCCCATCCTGAGCAGGACCAGGCGTTCCCATTGGGGCAGGATATAAAACATCCCGGCGACAATATTCGCCACCCAAAAAAGAAATATGGTTATTACCCCGCCAAGTATCAGTTGATTAATATTGGATCCGCCCCAAGCCCTGTTAAAAATTCCCAGAGCAAAGATCAGCCACAAGGGAACGAACACCACCAGGCGGATAAAATTCCGGATAAAAACCTGGACTGGGTTTTTCATAATTGACATGGTTTCTCCTTTGATAAGTATAAAGGTTTATTAGAAATAATCAAAATGCCAAGTTTGTCTCACTAACTATTGTACTGGAGAAATCGGTGAAAAAACCTCTCCATCAATAGATGAATATTGATTTACGGAATGATGGTATTCAAATTACACTGAACCAAATCACCAGGTATTTTCACATTAGTATATACGAAAAAATGAACATAAAGTTGTGCTGACCATATCCCGGGTAAAGTCAGAAAAAAACTCCTCCGTCAAATCATCTGGAGGAGTTTTATATTTAATCATTGGAAATTTATTTGACAAACTTTAAGCTCAGCGGATAGCGAGTTGGTTTGTCAGATAACACTCGAAGGGTATTGACAGCTCCCTGGTAAGTAATGAAAAAACCAATCAGGATCATCGGCAGCACACTGATCAAAGCCAGGGTGCTCATCAGGGTAACATTTCCACCGCCCTGTTCCATAAAAATCAGGGCTGCAGGTAATCCCACAATTAGGCATAATGCGCCCGTAAACAGAGCCAGGGTAATTGTGATCTGAAAGTTCATTACCTGGCGGCCATGTTTATCAACTTGATAGCTCCTGGTTTTCAGCCAAGACCAGATCAGCAAGGGAACCAGTACAATACAAAACATGCTGCTTAAGTGAAGAGCTGCTATCCAGAACCGTTCATTTTCCAGATCGTTCTTACCCAGGTCAAATTCAAGCACATTGCTTAAGCTGTTGCGGGTGAACGCCCGGGGTTCCACATCACCGCTTTCAATCCGCTGAATAGTGCGGGGCGTTACCTCGCAATCTTCAGCCAATTGTTCCTGGGTAAAACCCTTTTCCTTACGTAGTTCAGATACTTTGAGTCCAAGATCAGGTTGTTTCATGACAAACTCCTTCTAACTAGATTTTCCCCCATTGTAGGAAATTTGTCCAGAAAGACCATGTCGTGTTAACGACATTTAGGCGACATTGAAATCATTTACCCTTTTTCAGAGTGCATCTTTACAAATTTTAAACCTCATCTCAGGTAATTTTGAATTCCATAGACCCCAGAAACAGAAATTGGCAACCCTGGATCTACAGAGTATTTATTCAGCACGCCATTGGTAATTTTCATCGCCCAATTAATACGCTGGTCATCATACGGCTCCGGGTATCCCACACAAATATAACTCCTGCTTTCCTCCCAGGCGAGAGTTTTCACTCCACTACCACTCAAGATGCAAGTATTGGGATTATAGTTCCCGGTGAATGTAAAGGTTATAGTAACCTGGCAATAATCGCCTCCTCCTTTGTCCTCCAGATACTCCACGACTATGGAACCCGAAACCGGACCTCCGCTCAAGGGGAAAGTGATATCAAAGTGATTGTCATTATCCCTGAAGTAAATTTCATCATCAACAATATGGACACTCTGACCTGATCGAGTGGGGATTAATTTCTCACGAACAGTCTCGCAAGCAGCAAGAGCATCTATCAGGCATACTCCTTCAGCTGCTTTCTGCTCCAGGCATGTTTTATAAACGGAAGTATCCGAACAACCTTTGCCCTCACTAACCAGCAGGGGAAGCACCTCATTCTCCCAATAATCAACACTCATCCATGGCTTTGAAGGATCGCAATTATCATCTTCTGTTATTTCATAGTCATCATCATCCGATTGATCATCAAGATCTTCGCCGGAAAGGCCAGCTTCTACTTGCTCCCGGGCCTCTTGGAGCTTTTCAGAGGTACAGTCACCCACTCCCGCAGCCTGCGCAAAGGCAGCCTGCCCTGCTAATAAGCGTCCCACTCCGTTGGAGAGCAGTCTCTCCAGTTCCCCTTTTCCAATGTTTCCGGCTTCCTTTATGACAATTTTTCTCAATATTCCCAAACTTAATGTCCCGCCTGAAAGCACCACCTCCACCACTTCCGGGCCCACACGTCGTAAAAGCCGTCGTACTCTAGGTCCAACCGCGCGCCAAACGTTTTCTCCCGAGCGTTTAATCCCGTGCCAGATCTTGGTAATCAGCTTGCGCCGGTCCCCGCGCAATTTATGCAGAAAACCCAGACGAGTGTTGAGTTTTTTCTCCTGGGAGGAACAATACTCTTCCAGCACCTGGCGTTCACACTTGCGATCACTGGTACTGTAGACTTCTTTTAACTGTCTGCAGGAGGCATTCAGTGCATTCCTCTGATCCTTTGTAGCTTGAATCAGGTTGGCCAGCGCAGCATCCCCGGCATCAGTCTGAACTGCTGGATTCACAACCAGCATCTCCCCCGGCGCCCTGGACGTCCCTGAAATGTCTTGCTCGTCCAGCAAAATCGCTCGGCTGGCATGCAGCAGAGCCACTGAATCGTCAAGGATTCTCTGAGTTGGATTCTCTGCACCAGCGCTGGTTACTGGAATGATGCTGCCCAGAAAAACAATTAATAACAATAATGACTTTGTTTTCATCTTCATTTCCTTTAAATATTTCTCTTGTTTGAATAATTTATTGGCAAGAAATGTCCATTAATTGTCATTCGGTTAATCCCAATACTTCAACCATTCTCAGCTCATCATCTTTCATTCCAAAGGAAAGCTGGGGACCATAATATACTTCGCTGCCTTCAAGGTAATCTTTTTCAAGCGGGATCACAGCATATTGATCCAAGCCGGCAGCAGTCATGACTTCATCTAATGACATATAGGCTGTGAATTGTTCCGGGTAGTAAGGGGGAAGTATCAGGTTACCCAATTGGGGATTGTTCAGGGTTTCTAGGCCAGTTTTTTCCCCATTGAGAAAAGAGAGCTCAATTCCCTGGCTGTAATAAGTCCAGGACTCTAAACGAACCGGACCGATGGATCCATCGGGAAGCATTTCATCATAAAAAAGAATTCTAAAC
>Ga0255389_1077_pt1 | contig 11124 bp, 8 predicted proteins | sample ANMaggSeSYBR01E4_FD_182113 | JGI IMG/M metagenome (GOLD analysis project Ga0255389, IMG submission 182113) | Sediment cell enrichment communities from methane seep in Santa Monica Basin, California, United Staets - ANME aggregate JGI... | ecosystem: Environmental > Aquatic > Marine > Cold seeps >...
TAAATAAAATGATACTTGTCACCGGGTTCATTCATAATCTTACTCATTCCGATAGTCGAAATAAGTGATAACTGCAGGTTTTTAGTAATATCATATTTATTGTAGGGAAGGTTTAATCCCATTGAATGAAAATCATAACCCCAGTTATTCCTGATATCGTAGAAGATTCCGGGACTAATGGATGGGAAATATTTCGATGAATAGAAATTCAGTGAGTTAAAGAAGTAATAGTTTTGATCGTAGCCCTGAATATAATTATAATGATTCTGATCGTAAGTATATTGATTGTAATTGTTAATCAGGGACATCTCAATGTCTTTTGTGATGTTGATCCGCGATCTGTGATTTGCAAACCAACGCTCGAAGCCATATGTTCCAAATCCTGGTGAAGTATATGATCCGCGAAGATTTAATTTCCAGTAGCTTTTGAAAAAATAGCTTGTATAACCGGCACCTACTAAATAACCTTGTCGCGTAAACTTATTTGTTGGATCGTAATAATTATACCTGTTACTAACGGCTGCTGTAAAGTTGATGGAGTGCTTTTTGAAAAGACGCATCTTTGGTTGAACAGATAAAACATCAGTAATCAGGTTAGCGTATTTATTATAACTGCGTGAATATTGGGTAATGTTGGAAAAATTATTCAACTCTAATTTATGATGTGCACCATAAGATTCAAGTCGGGCCGGTTGAAATAAATTGGGTGAACGTGCATAAAATCCTCCAATCCAGTTGCCGGGCAAAAACTTAATTTCACCTTTTGCACCTTTACCACTGCTCTGAACTCCAATAGCCCCACCATTTACATAACCTATCTGTAAGTTTTTATTGTCATCAAAATAACCAATGTACCAGGGTATATTCCGGTAATAATTTTGCCCATAGAAATTCTCCATGGAAGAAAAATAGAAGGTGGCATTATATATTAAATTCCCACCATTGCTCAGGAATTTCTGACCCCTCAAATGTAAACTTGAGAACACCACATCACTTAACAGATTATTAACCCTTAAATAGGCTGATAAGGGTAAAACATCGCTTCCATAAGGATTTACCTTTTTTGCATTCGGTAATTTTACAAAATCAACTTTGGCGTATCTGTTAGCAGTTACATCATTAAAACGGGTTGGTTCTGCGGAGTGAAAGTATAAGCTATATTGTTTTTCGTCATTCAGGTATGCCGGGTTGTAATTTTCGATATCGATATTCTTGAAATTTCTTTTGGCAGCCAGGTAATTTATTTTGTATTTAAAAGTAGTATCGTCCTGTGCATCTAACGAAATGTCGTATTTAAAATCAGAAATTGCATTTCCTGCGGTATCCATTATCAACAAATTACTTCTGGCATTTGCCATGGTCATAATCAGGTCCTGTTTTTCATTACCCGTGTTTAAAACCTTTAGGTCAAAGTTTGCAGTACTTTCATTGTTTTTAAAATAAATGCGTGAATCGGGATTAACTATCATTTCCCATTGGCTGATCCGTTCAGTTGAAGCAAAAAAGTAAGTACTGGCAATTTGCTCCCTGTTTTCGTTTTCAAGGTAAGCATTGATATAATATTTTGTATTTCCTTTCATAAATGCCTCAGGGATTATCCTTACCGGTAAAAATATGGAGTCATCCTGGGGAATCGTATACATTCTATCAGTATTAAAAAGACATTTCCAGGTTGGGGGATAATTTAAACGGATAAAAATATCTAATGAATCAGTACTGATATTTTTAACTTTTATGACATTCGAAATGATTTGTCCTTTTGTAATGACAGTCTCTGGCTGAACAAATGAAAGTTCAATTCCATGAGTTGTAGCGCCATCAATATAAAAAGTATTTACCTGGGAAAATAAATCATTGAAACTCAATATTACCAGAATAAATCCAATAACAATGGCACTTGTATATTTTATATGTCTTTTTTTAGCTGTCATCTGTATCCTAAGGAACTTCTGTCAATTCAAATTTTACCTGGAGCTGATAGATACCCGGATCAAAATTAAAACCAGGAACAATCCTGAAATCTATCTGAAAATGAAATTCATCATAATTCATAAGATAATTTCCAGGGCCATTTACATTTGTTGTACAGGATCCTGCATCAATACGTATTCCTGTGTTTTCAATAATTTCAATAAAATCTCCAGTCTGAATAAAATGCTGGTAAACACCATCAGCAGGTGAAGTACTACATCCATTTGTTATTCGTACATCAAGAATTTCAATATCGGGAGCAGCAGAACTTCCTGAGCTATAATTGACTAATGTTTCCCACTTATCTACAGTTGTACCACCGGATGGATTATTTTCAACTGTCATTGAAAGCATCCATTTACAATCAGGGTTTGGAGGTACCTGATCATCTACTTTAATGTTAACCTTAGCCACTCCATAAAATGTAACCCCGGAAATATATTTACTAAAAGAATCAAATACAAAATCAGCTTGTTCAGTAGTTGCCGGCAGGATTTCCACATCAGCACAAACAATTTGTGATTGTGTAGAGAGGGTTACCGTCAGCAGACTGATAGCAAGTAGAATAATTATATTTGATTTTATATTTTTCATTTTTTTATTATTTAAAATCAGGATGACAACTTCATGAAGTTGTCATCCTGAGGTGTTTTTATTGGTCTTCTACCAATACATATTGTACATACATTGTGTATACACCAGGTTCAGCATAGCTGTTTGGACCATTTACCGAAACCAAATCCTCCGGAGTTGCTGCATCAGCATCATAAGCATTTGGGAAAATAGCTGGTAAACCCGGCATTAACCGGTAATCAACTACATAGTAAAAGTCACTGGTATAACCACCTGCAGTCAGGTATGAACCACCTGGCATTGCATCATCACCAAGCCCTGAAGTACCGGAATGACCGGCAATATATTTATCAGCAGCTGTTGGTGGTGTTAATGTACCATTGTTTACATATAGGCTATTTGCGCCATTGTGTACAGTTGAAGCTGGAAATGGAGTAGAATAGTCAATATAAGTTGCTGTAATTCCACCACCACTGGCTCCACTGTTAGGTTGAGACTGATGTAATTCAACACAGCTCAACGGGAGTTGATTGATAGCATTTGTTCCGGTACCGGATCCATAATCGATCACCTGATCCCAGAATTCAGGGCCAATAGTTCCATTGGAACGACCCACGGCATATAAGTCCCAACTTACAGTTGAGCTTATTTTTAAGATAGTTGCACCGTACTTTGTGATACCGGCATAATAATCCTTGATATCATCAAATACGAATTCCACCTGGTCTGCTGTTTCCATATCCAATTGAAGGATAGGCTGCAGATCCATAGTGACAGATACAGACTTTTCGTCCTGTAACTGGGCAAAAAGTCCTTGCTGCAATCCCATAACCAGGGCAAGTGCAGCAATAACTAGAAATCTACTTTTCATAAGCATAGTGTTAAAAAAATTAGTTATTAAAAAATTAATTGAATTAGACATGTATTTAAATTTCACGTATTTCTTTTCTAAATTCTTTGGGTCACCAAACACCTCCTTTCCTAAAAGTCTTTTGATTATTAAATAATTGTTGATTTATTTGATTTATATTGTATACAACCATTAAGTAGTTTATCCTCAGATTGCTGAAAATGTATTTATGGTTGGTTATCATGTGTGTATTTTTGGATGTTTAATAAGGATTATTCAATGGATAGTTCCAGTTCGGCAGCTACAATCTCTTCATCACTATTGTAATCTAATACCCCGACTGCTGAATAGTTTCCTTTTTCCAATGTGCCGGGCACTTTAAAAGCAAAGATGCGCTTGTAACCCGGGAGCAAAGTGTAGTTTTGACCACCAAGTGATTTTTGTTTACCGGTATTTAGGCTTGTAAGCTCAACATATACTTTACAGAATGCAATACCATCGCCTTTATTTTCGGCACTTAAAATCAATAGCTTTTGATCGCTTTCCGAATCATGAATAAAGTCTGTAATATCCACATGGTTGTTTTCTACATAAGATGGATTTTGATAAACCCATATACCAAATGAGAAGATGGGAGTAATACCAAATGCTATGGTTTCACTACCCGGACTTCCAGGATCCAATACCTTTTTTTCCTCGGCTTGTTCAATCAGGATCACTCCCCATGCTGCTTTTGCTGCTTCGTCTCCTCCGGGAACCTGCACGGTGATTGAAACCTCCTTTGCGGAACCTGGTTCCAACTCGATAAATGTGGGAGAGATACTTACAAGTTCAGACAGACTATAATCACTTGTACCTGGCTCCAAAAAGGAACTTTTCCCATCTATACTGATATCAAAATCATTATATTTAACCGCGAATTTTTGTTTTGATTCGGTGTAGTTTGTGATTTTTATGGTTTTTGTTTTCATTTTCCCCATATCCACATTAAATTTCAAATGTGATGGAGAAACCGTTACACCTTTATTATATTTATCATCTTCCTCTTCTGATAGAATTGAGTTTGTGTTTCCTTTTGATTGAAGGCTTACTAGAAGAATGATAATAATGTTAAAAAGGATCAGAATAAAAATTGATCGATAATTCTCTTTCATTTTTAATACATTTTTGATTGGTACTTAAATTCTTTTTCAAAATCATTAGTTTATACTTAGCTCACAGCGTAGGGTTACGGAATTTTTCCATATTTTGGAAAATTTATATAATTGAGAATGGTTTTTCAGATTTGGGAGTGCTTCTTTATTTGAATATTAATAGAATTGCAAATAATTAAGAAATTATGGAAGGAACAGATATATGAAGTTGTTTTTTTATAATTTAGCAAAAAAACAGAATTCATCTTATTAAATACTTTATCTCATGAGAAATTTATCAGCTATTCTTTATTTATTTGTAAGTGGATTATTATTTTGGTCATGCACATCCAGCATCCAGGTTTCACCTGATGAACAGGCACCTGAAATTATTGGTAAGCCAGATCTGAAAGTTACATCTGATAGAATGACCCCTGAAGTGCTATGGGCATTTGGCCGTGTAAGTGGCCAGGAAATTTCACCGGATGGTAAAACAGTATTGTATGGTGTTTCCTATTATTCAATAGAACAAAACAAGGGTAACCGCGAAATGTATGCTGTTGATATTGATGGAGGAAACTTCCGGCAATTAACACATTCGCTCAAAAGTGAGTTTAATGCGGTTTGGAGGCCCGATGGAGAAAAAATTGGTTTTTTATCATCCGAAAGTGGCTCTGTTCAGTTGTGGGAAATGGACCCGGATGGAAGTACCCGTACACAAATATCTGACATTGACGGAGGTGTTACTGGATTTAAATATGCCGCTGATCAAAAAAAGATCCTATTTACAAAAGAAGTCCCCATCGAAAATAAATTTGCAGACTTATATGAAGGATTGCCCAAAGCAAGTGGTAAATTAATGGATGATTTGATGTACAGGCATTGGGATCATTGGGTAGAAAGTTATAGTCATGTTTTCTATGCTGATTATGATGGTTCAAAAGTCTGGAACGAAAAAGATATTCTGGAAGGAGAACCTTATCAGGCTCCATTGAAACCATTTGGTGGTATTGAGCAAGTCGACTGGAGCCCGGATGGAAAGATCATTGCATACACTTGTAAGAAAATGACGGGGAAGGTCGCAACTCTATCCACTAATTCAGATATTTATTTTTATTACCTCGAAACAGGTGAAACAATAAATATTACCGAAGGCATGAGGGGATTTGATGTGGCTCCATTATTTTCACCCAATGGTAAATTTGTTGCCTGGGAAAGTATGGAAAGGGATGGTTATGAATCAGATCAAAACAGACTTTTTATTATGAACCTGGAAACAGGTGACAAGATTTATGCTTCTAAAGGGTTTGATCAAAATGTTGGAGGATTATGTTGGTCAGGTAAAAGTGATGCCATATTCTTTACCAGCGACTGGCACGGAACATTTCAGATATATAAAAATGACATAGAAGCTGGAACCATTGAAAAACTTACAGAAGGGATGTTTGATTATAGAAGTGTAGCTTATGCAGGAGAACAGTTAATTGCCTCCAGAAATTCCATGTCGATGCCGACGGAACTGTATGCAGTTGATATTGCCGATGGGAATGCAGCACAAATAACTTTCACTAACAAAGATTTACTGGAAAAGCTTACCATGGGAAATGTTGAAGAACGTTGGATGAAAACCCATGATGGTGAGGATATGTTGACGATGATCATTTATCCTCCGAATTTTGATCCCAATAAAAAGTACCCTGCAATATTATATTGTAAAGGGGGACCTCAGGGGCCATTGAGCCAGAATTTTCATTACCGCTGGAATTACCAGATTATGGCTGCCAATGATTATATTATCGTAGCACCAAACAGGAGGGGAGTTTCCGGATTCGGACAGGCATGGCAGGAACAGATCAGTGGGGATTATCATGGAAAAAGTATGCAGGATTATTTAACTGCCATTGATGAAATGGCTAAAGAGCCATTTATTGATGAGAATAGATTGGGAGCTGTTGGGGCAAGTGCCGGTGGTTATGCGGTATTTTATCTGGCTGGAATTCATGAAGGACGGTTTAGTGCTTTAATTGCACATGATGGTATTTTTAATGAAGAAGCCCAATACCTCGAAACAGAAGAAATGTGGTTCGAGAACTGGGATAAAGGTGGGCCTTTCTGGGAAAAGGACAATAAAGTTGCCCAGGAAGCTTATGCACATTCTCCACACAAATTAGTTCAAAACTGGGATACACCTATTTTAATAATACATGGAGAGTTAGATTACCGCGTAGTGTTTACACAAGGAATGACAGCTTTTAATGGAGCTATATTAAATGATGTAAATGCACAATATCTTCATTTTCCTGATGAGAATCATTGGGTATTACAACCACAGAATGGTATCCTCTGGCAACGAACGTTTTTTGCTTTTCTGGATAAATGGTTAAAATAGTTCAGGGTTCAGGGTTTTGTGTTCTGTGTTCTGTGTTTTGTGTTCTGTGTTCAGGGTTCTGAGTTTTGTGTTCGGTTTTTATCATTCAGCATCAACCCAAAACTCTTAACTAACTAATTGATTGTATGAATAAATATAAAACACTCATTTTATGGAAAGCACGTATTCTTGGTGGTTTAGCCATTATGTTCTTTCTTTATATATTGATCAGTGTGTGGATCTCAGAAGATTCCGTGCAATATAACCTGCCAGTTAATTCGATGATATTGCTGCTGGGGTTTGCTGCCCTGGGTTATCTTTTTGCCTGGTACCGTGAAAAGGAAGGCGGGATTATAATGGTTGTAGCAGGTTGTATTATGGGAATGTATATGTATTACAATGGCGGATCGGCAAATATATGGTCATTTACAATGTATATCCTCCCTTTTTTAGTCCCGGGGTTATTGTTCTGGTGGGTAGGTAATAAGAGCGTGGAAGAATAATTACCTACTACTACACTCAAATATCAAACCATCTTCTATTTCAATAGGCTCAGGACACCATTCATTTAAGTTTGTAATGAAGGCTGATTCCCTGAAAACTTGTTTCAGTTTTCTGAGATTATTCTCGGCAGCTTCCCTGTTTTCGAAAACAATAACAGTTCTATACCAGCCATCACGCAACCAGAGTTGAACAATTTGGTATCCCTGTTCTTTGAGTTTATTTACTTCAAACAATGCAGCATCCACATCCCTGTCTGCACCTGCCACAACCGCCCATTGGCCGGTTAGCGAAGGTGGTGGTAAGGATTGTTCTTGTCTGATCTCTTTCAGGATTTGATTTTGTTGTGCAATATTATCTTCGATATTCATACGTGCCATTTTGGAGGCATCCCATGTTTTTTCGATTTGATCATTTATTTTTACAACTTCTGCTTTGGTTTCATTATCAAGATTGGGTGATTCGGTTAATATGGATATACTGTTTTTTATATCTTCTAACTCCTGCTGGTATTGTTCCATTACCTGGTTGGCATCTTCTAACCTGGCTGTGGATTCAACAAGTTCACTTTCCCAGGTGCCAAACCCAAAATCAAATTGCTTAAAACCTGCCTGTTCCATTATTATTTTGAAATTGCCAGGCCAGAATAGAATAAAAATGATCACCAAAACGATGATTATTTCCCTGGCAAGGGTAGCAAGCGATTTGAGGTTATTGACAAGATCGGTAAACCCACTTTTTATTGTATTCATACTTTTTGCAATTTTATAATCAGTTTATAAATGCGAATCAATGGTTGAATAATGTTGATTATCAATAATTCAACCCACTTTGGGGTTGATTTTACAACTTATATTCCAACCCCCGTGCTTCGCACAGGGCTATTATTGTTTTTGTCCTTCGGACAAATTAATCCTGAAAGGATTTAATATTATTAGCCATGGGTGTAACCCGTGGATAATCAAATGAATAAATACAAAACCCTGAAAGGGTTCAACCCTTGATTCACATTATAAAGTAAATTCAACACTTACCGGAAAATGATCTGACGCATCCAACAAGCTTGTTTTAATTGGTTTTGCTTCATCCAGGTGGTAAGGGTTCCAGATTTTATAACTTCCATTGGTATAGTTTAATCCGGGTGACATTAAAATGTGATCGATCCAGGCATTTATATAAGATTCGGTAAAGCGATCTTTAAAACGTGTGGAGGATGGTTCCCAGCCATATTTACCCCATTTTGGCCTCCCACAATAATTCCGTAAAATCTTGTCCGGTTCAAAAATATCACCCATGATAATTTCCACTGCACTCCGGCCAAATTGTGCTTCATAATAATCCATTCCGGGCCCGTCATTCATATCGCCCATAACTATAAGTTCCCGGTTTTTATTCAGCCAGTCATCTACACGTCGCCTTATCCAACTGCATTCAGCAAATAATTTCCGGCGGTTTCTTTGGTTTTCTTTTTCCCATCTTACCATGTCGACCGCTGAAAATATACCTTTGGATTTTGTGTGGGCTAAAATGATATAGAAATTTTTTCCTGATTGTTTTTCAGTAATTTCAACCTCAAGTGGTGGCCGGTAAAATTTGTAGATTTCCTTGATACCATCCCCTTCCGAATCAAATTCAAATATTTTATCAAAAGGTGGGTTTTTTTTGGTATTGCTGCCTCCTTTAGAATGATGGACATCAAATTTATTTTTATCATAAATAAGTGCCAGTTCCTGACTGCCGGCAGAAATAATACCCGTGATTATTTCATATTTGTTCAAATTAAAATGCTGCAAAAAGTTTTTAAGTTTTGTAATGCTTGATTGATTGCCTGTTGAAACGGTTGTGTTTGGTGCTTCCACAATACCATAAATATCGGCATCTATGGTTTGAAATATGGTGCCCAGGCCATCAAATTGTTTTTTCAGTTTTTTGTTTTTAGTGTTTTCCGGTTGAAATGAAATAACCTGGTTCTGATTATCAAATAAGTGGTCGAACCATTCTACATTGTAGGTGCATACTTTAATATTCATGATATTTGGTTTTTTTGATTAATAATTATTTTGGTTTCGTAAGAAATATTCCTTTGCAGGAAATTATTTTGGTTTTTCTATAGAACCATAAAGATAGTAAAATCAGAAGGGGATGTCAAGAAGTATTTATGAAAGTTTTATGTTGACAGGATATTAATATGCATATCTCAGCAATTAGTATTGAGTTTATATAAGAGTATTAAAATAGCTATTACATAGTGTGTAAATTTTTTGTTAATGACTTTATACTTGATAACAATGTAATTTTGCTTACCGCAGAGAAAATAGAGAATACACATAGTATAAAAGAACTTTAGCCCTGCTTCGGTGGGGCTTTTTTACACTATCAGGAATTAATCTTTTAAGTAATTGCAACCTTCTATTTTGTAATTATGTCTATTTGTCGATATTTGCAAATAAATAGATATTTAACTATATAACTTTTTATTATGAAGAAATTTGCACTTTTACTTTTAGTTCCGGTATTTATTTTTACATCGTGTAATAAAGATGAAGAAACTGATAATCCCCAGGATGAACCAATAACCCCAAAGCAAGAACAATGGGGTTTTGCCATTAATTATACAGCTACATGGTGTGGCCCATGTGGAGATTGGGGAGCTCCACTTATACATGAACTTTCGAATGTAGGTGATGTTGTTGCAATTACTGCTCATGCTACTGGTGATCCAATGTTTATTTCAAGCCTTTATACAAGTTTTGATATGGATCGTCCTACAGGTGGAGGTATCCCATCGTTTTGGATTGGTGATGAAAAATCAACGCAGGTAAGTACTATGAATACGCTGTTGCAAAAAATCCCTATTGCTGGTATAGCCATTGAATCTACCAAAACAGATTCTTCCATTACTGTTAAAACCAAAACTGAGTTTTTTGTAGCCGGAAACGGAAAATACTTTTTATCGGTCCTGATTCTTGAGGATGGAATTGATGGTTCTTCTACTGCGGGGGATTATGAGCAAAATGGTGTTGAAAACCCAACGACCTACAAACATGATTTTGTTTTAAGGGCTTCGAGTGTCAGCAATAATGCTTATGGTGAAGAAATTGTTAATGGCCCCGAACAAGGAGCTGTTATAGAAAAAGAATATGTAATAACTTTAAATCCTGATTGGGACCAGCATGTTTATCCAGTAGCCATTCTCTGGCATGTTGATTTGTTTGGAAGTCCTAACTTTAAATTTATTAATGCAATAAAATAAGGCGTCAAATTTTATAGGGAATCATACTATTAATGATGATTTGATATTTAACCCAATTAAAATTCCTTCATCAAATTGGCCATTTCAATAGCAGCCATAGCAGCATCAAAGCCTTTATTTCCTGATTTGGTGCCGGCACGCTCAATGGCTTGCTCAATACTCTCGGTTGTGAGTACACCAAATATTATTGGAACTTCAGTTTCAAGCATTGCATTTGCGACACCTTTAGATACTTCGTTGGCTACAAAATCAAAATGAGGAGTTGCACCTTTTATTACAGCACCCAAGCAAATAATGGCATCATATTTTTTTACTTTGGCCATTTTTTTCGCAATCAATGGTATTTCAAATGAACCTGGAGACCACGCCATTTCAATATTTTTTTCATCGGCCCCTGACCTTTTTAAAGCATCAATGGCCCCACCTAGTAGTTTGCTACTGATAAATTCATTGAAACGTCCTACAACAATCCCAA
>Ga0255389_1078_pt1 | contig 11118 bp, 7 predicted proteins | sample ANMaggSeSYBR01E4_FD_182113 | JGI IMG/M metagenome (GOLD analysis project Ga0255389, IMG submission 182113) | Sediment cell enrichment communities from methane seep in Santa Monica Basin, California, United Staets - ANME aggregate JGI... | ecosystem: Environmental > Aquatic > Marine > Cold seeps >...
CAAAATCATTGGATATTCCTATACATTCATCCATGGAATCCGCAACGAGGATAGCTGCATTCTCAAGAGATTTGTCAACGATCTCCCTACGTACAGCAATGGCAGCCTGCTTTTTGACCTCGGTGTTAGTCTGTTCTGCAAGTTCAGATGATGTCGTCACAAGCACAGAAACAGATTTAGGATCATGTTCTGCCTGTGCGAGAATATCAGATGCTATCATAGCAGCATCTGCAGAATCATCTGCAATGATAAGCACTTCACTCGGACCTGCCGGGAAATCGATCTCCGCTTTATCCCGCACCATCATCTTGGCAACGGTCACGAACACATTTCCAGGTCCCACAATCTTGTCAACGCTTAATACCGTCTCAGTACCATAGGCCATTGCAGCGATCGCCTGAACTCCACCGACCTTATAGATATGATCTGCACCAGCCACCTTGCCTGCCACGATAGTAAGCGGATTTACCTTCCCATCAGAACCCGGGGGAGTACACATAACGACATTCTTTACTCCTGCAACCTTTGCAGGGATTATGGTCATGAGTGCAGTTGAAGGATAAGAAGCACGTCCACCTGGAACATAGGCACCTACCGATGCTATCGGAGTGGCCATCTGACCAAGTTTGATCCCGGGAGACGGTTCGATGTACCAGACCTTCTGTGGAAGCTGTGCTGTATGGAAGTTTTTGATGTTCTCTGCTGCGATCTTAAGATGTCTGAGAAGTTCTGCATCGACCTCTTCCATTGCCTGCTCGATCTCTTCGGAACTGACCTCAATATCATGAATGTCAGCCCTGTCGAACTTCTTAGTATATTCACGCAGGCCTTCATCGCCTTTCTCCTGCACATCCTTTAGAATTGATGAAACAGTATCAGCAACGTCCATCATATCTCCAGTGCGGCAGAGAAGCTTCTCCATCTCTTCGTCAGTGACTTCCGATAGGTGTTTATACAGCATATGATCATCTCGTTTTAACCAGTGACAAAAAACAATAACAATTAGTATTTACGAACAGAAACCAAAAATGGATAGTTCAACATCACTGGAAATCATTGAATGTCTTTTGGTTTTTGTCCAGTATTGTATCTAGAGTATTTGAACTTATAGGTATGCTTTCAAAGTGCTTGCCCTTGACCCGAACACCGATACCGGACAGTATATTGTAAGCGACCTTAGGCCCGACAAGTTTTGATAATATCGACATGTCAGCACCCTTAAGTTTTGCAACCGAAACAAAGCCCGCATTGTACAATTTACGTGCCCGCACACGTCCCACACCCTTTATGCCCACAAGTTCCATAAGATCAAGCCCTGACCCATAACGTATCCTTTTCTCAAGGCTGTACGCATGCGAAGAATGTTCCACACCCAGCAACTCTGCCAGTTTTGCAGCAGCATGCATCAGCCATTCCGAAGTATCAGCAAGGGCATGGAGATCCCCTTCCCCCACATTGAAATGCCGGGTGATATCCTCAGCAGATACCTCGGTGACCCACTCTTCAAGAAGCATGGCGGTCTTCACCTCACCCATGAACCATTCATAATCGATCTCCTTGAACTGATTAGGAATATCATGGAATTCATCACTGTGAACCATAATATATTCGTTCACTATAGTATAGTCGGCATTACGAAGGTAGAGCTGCCTCATGTCCGGAGTACTACAAACAAGATGCAGAAGGGTCATGTCTGTCACTTTGACAGCATCCTTACCCGCATTTTTTTAAGCCATCAACGATATTTGCACCTGAAAGCGGGTCTATATAGAGCATGGAGATCAGACCGCCAAGACGGGTACCTCTTAAGATCAGCTTACTTACATCTTCAATATCCTCGGTTTCACTCACCATGACATTATCGATGAGGAATTCCAGACAGTCATTGATGACCTCCTCCAGCATCCATGCATCCTGCTGGTAAGCAAAAAAAGTAGCTCCAAAGAAATCGAACAACTCATGCCTTGTGGAAGCAAAACCATTCACTATCGTGGACAGCACATGTGTTCGCAGTGCGTTCTCAGTCCCGAGCTTCGACCATATATCTTCCGCATCAGCTTCAACATAGTTCTCCATGAGCTGTGCAAACTCGTCATAGGTCTTCGCGATCAGAACAGATTCCCCATACGGATCAAGATGAGGACGACCTGCCATCCCTGCCATCTGTTTATATTCGAGCACCGGGATCGGCTGCATACCAAAATTGGAATCAAACCTGCGATAGCTCCTGATGATGACACGTCTTGCAGGCAGGTTCAGACCCGCTGCCAATGTGGGTGTACTGGAAATAAGCTTGATGAGATTTTGCCTGAAACCATTTTCCACAAGCTTCCTGTGGTTCGAGTTCAAGCCTGCATGATGAAAAGCAACACCCTTGCGTATGCAGTTGGCAAGTACGATGGCAGTGTCGGTCTCACCTGTGGACTCCACTTCCTCAGCTATCCCTGCCAGCTTAATCTTTGCATCATTATCAAGGATCTTCGCAACCTTTGAAGATGCGGTCTTTGCAAACCCCGCACAATTTCGCCTGCTGCTTTCAAAAACAAGACACTGCCCTTCTGACCTGATAGTATCCAGAACAAGGTTCACAGCATCGTCCTTATCAAGCCGATCTATTTTCTTCTGGCTTCCGGGGAAATTAATGGCTTCCCCAAAAAGCACACCTTCATGAAGGTCAGTGGGCCGCCACTGACTAAGCACAAGACCCGCACCGAGCCAGTCTGCCATCTCCCGTGCATTCCCCACGGTGGCAGAGAGTGCCAGTACCTGTGCATCCGGATTTAGTCGCATCAGCTTGGTGATAGTGACCTCCAGTGTGGGTCCGCGGTTCTTAGAATCCAACAAGTGTACCTCATCAACAACAACAGTGGTTATCTCGTCCATCCAGGAAGTGCCGTTGCGTAGAAGGGAATCGGTCTTTTCGGATGTGGCAACGATAATATCGTTAACTCCGAGCCAGTCGGCCCTTGAATCCAGATCCCCCGTGGAGATCCCCACCTTGATACCAAAGGGTGCAAGTTCCCTGAAACGCTCGAACTTTTCAGAGGCCAATGCACGAAGGGGAACTATATAGAGAGCTTTGCCACCTTCACGAATGGACTTTATCATTGCAAGTTCCGCAAGGAGCGTCTTACCTGAAGCTGTGGGTATGGCTGCAAGGAGATTCTTCTTTTCAAGCAGACCCATCTCTATTGCTTCAGCCTGAGGAGGATACAGTTCCTTAATGCCGGAATCCTCATAAAATCCAATAATATCCTCTGGAATGTCAAGCTCTCGTATCATCATGGAAAATTCACATCACTGTTAGAACGTTTGCTGCAGTATTGTATAAGTAATTTCTTAAAACTGGCAAAGGAACATCCACTACAAAAGGTTAAATAATCTGGGATTTTACGCTATTTGATGTACGTCGAAGAGATCATATCCCGCCTTAAGAAATTGTACCCAAAGGGCTATTTCCATATCAACAGAGACCCTTATTACATTCTAATTTCCACTGTATTATCCCAGCGCACCCGGGACGAGGTCACGATACCAACAACCCAGAAGCTATTTTCAGTTTTCGATACACCTCAAAAAATAGCAAATGCTGATGTGGATGAAATACAGGAACTAATAAGGAATGTTGGATTCTACAGGGTCAAATCACAGCGCTTAATAGAGATATCCCGTATGCTTCTTGATGAATATGACGGGATAGTTCCGGATGATATTAACGAGCTTGTTAAACTGCCCGGAGTAGGCAGGAAGACAGCCAATTGCGTACTGACCTATGCTTTTGACAAAGATGCCATTGCGGTGGATACTCATGTACATCGCATATCCAACAGGATGGGACTTGTTAAGACCACTACTCCTGAAGAAACGGAGATCGAACTTGGAAAAGTGGTGGAGAAGGAAATATGGAAAGATATCAACGGGTTGATGGTACTGTTCGGTAAAAGCATATGTCGGCCAGTATCACCAAAATGTGACGAATGTATTATGAATGACATTTGTCCGAAGCTTATCTGAGGATCACATCATTTAAAAAGAAACTTGCCGCAATAAGGTTGCAAAGTAAAAAAGAAAGTATAGGGAATACGGCAGTTACGCCGCTTTCCTTGATCATTCGTTGCTGAGTCCACCACTGAAATACTTGTCGTAGGAATACATATCGAAGTGACCGTGTCCACTAAGGCAGAACAGGATGGTCTTCTCTTCTCCAGTCTGCTTGCACTTGAGAGCCTCATCAATAGCGCATTTAATAGCATGATTTGACTCTGGTGCTGGTGGAATACCTTCACTGCGAGCGAACATCACGCCTGCTTCAAATATCTCTATCTGATGATAGCTGGTAGCTTCCATAAGGTTATCTGCGGTCAGCTGGCTGATTATCGGTGAGCAACCGTGGTATCTCAGGCCGCCTGCATGGATGGCAGGTGGCATGAAATCGTATCCGAGTGAATACATCTTAAGGAGGGGGGTCAGTTTTGCCATGTCCCCATAGTCATACTGGAACTTGCCGTCACAAAGGGTTGGACAGGCAGACGGTTCCACAGCGATGATACGTGGATCATGGGTTCCCTCGATCTTATCCCTCATGTATGGAAGGCTGATACCTGCGAGGTTACTTCCGCCACCACAGCATCCGATGACTATATCAGGATATTCCTCTACCTTATCGAGCTGTTTCTGGGCTTCAAGACCTATAACTGTCTGATGTAGCATGACGTGGTTGAGCACACTGCCAAGAGCATATTTGGTATTGTCGTGCTTCACAGCATCCTCTACAGCTTCCCCGATAGCGATACCAAGACTGCCCGTGGTGTCCGGATATTTCTCAAGCATGTGACGTCCGAACTCAGTATCAGGACTTGGTGAAGGTACTACAGTTGCACCCCAGAGATTGATCAGGGATTTGCGGTATGGTTTCTGCTCGAAGCTTGAGCGTACCATGTAGACCTTACATTCGATATCAAAATAATTACAGCTAAGTGAAAGTGCACTGCCCCACTGACCAGCTCCGGTCTCGGTGGTTATCCTCTCTGTGCCTTCCTTCATATTATAGTAAGCCTGTGCAACAGAAGTATTTGGTTTGTGACTGCCTGCAGGACTGACACCCTCATACTTGTAGTAGATCTTTGCAGGTGTGTCAAGCAATTTTTCAAGCCTGTGTGCACGGTATAAAGGAGCCGGTCTCCAGAGCTTGTATATTTCAAGAACCTCTTCCGGAATATCAATGTATTTCTCACTGCTCATTTCCTGTTTGATGAGCTCCATAGGGAAAAGAGGAGCAAGGTCCTCTGGTGCCAGTGGCTCATTATTTGCAGGATTAAGTGGAGGAGCCAATGGAGTGGGCATATCCGGAAGGATATTATACCATTTTTTTGGCATCTCGTTTTCATCAAGTAGGATCTTAGTCGGTTCCATAGATATTCCTCATATAATGCACAAATAAGTACTATGATGTAGATTAAATTATGATATATAGATGTTGTGTTCTAAGTTGTATCAATAGCTACAACTTATAAAATAAAACAAAATTACCCCTGGCAGCCCTGCTTCCTACCCTCAGAAATTGGAAAACATCAGACCGCTTAACCCATTAAAGCTTCAGGGTTTACATCCAAGTGATACACGCTCTTCCGGCATCAGCTCGAGATAGAAATCGATTATCTGCAGGTCATTGAAATTCTTATTATGTAAAGCATCAAAGAACCTGTCAAGAACATAGATGGCCTTCTTTTCAATTGGGTCAGAAGACAAAAGCCCTTCAGCTTCCTTCACAAGACCTACCTTCTTTAAACTTGTAGTCATACCTTCGATAGTGTCCCTGTCGTGCTTGATAAATTCTTGTCTGATATGATCAAGGTCGACATATCCAGATGAAATTGACAAGTTCATACTTTCCGGCTTATCTCTTTCCAGTTCCCTGCAATCCCTTGCAGTTATATCGGAATAGAGATTGTTGTACCTACAGGTCATATCTTTGTGTTTTTCAAGATACCAGGACCAGAACCCATTGGTGACCTGATGACCAGCAGCGTACCTATTGTCATCTAACTGCCTTGTCTTCGCATTTTCAACAAGCCACTCCTTACGCCACATTTGAAATTCTTTTTTAGAAGACGCAGAGCTCAAACTGAAAATATGATGCCCCATAGAACCATTCGCATCTATCATACAATAACACCCATTTAAACACGTTTTCAAATTGTTGAATATGATACAAAAATAACAGGCAATACCATTCCTGAACGACACACAATAATCATTCAAAAATACATAATTCCCCGAGATATTATCAATATCATATATATTATAACCATAAAATAAGTGGCATTTTTGTATTTAAGTTTATCTACAAGAATTTAGATAGTAATCATCATCATGAGGATGACTACACGGCCCGTATCTGTATTTATTATAAGTAGAAAAAAAAGTCAAGATGTAGAAGAATGCAATTTATAATATATTAATATATAAATGCCACCAAAACATATAAGCAGGAAGCACCATAAAGGATTCAGATAATACTTGGTCATTAAAAATTTTTGACCAGGTTCAATACCACTTGATAATTCATCACACTATAGACACATTCTAAAAAAATTATATTGTAGGGAACACTAATGGCATCAAAAACCGAAACCACAATGAAAGAAGATGAATTGCTTGAAAAGGTCGTCTCAGGAGAAATGCCACTCCGGAAAATAGATGCATATACCGACACTGACACAGCTGTAAGGGTTCGAAAATGTGCCATTGAGAAGATGAAGGGAATTAAGTTCGAACACATACAGAACTATACGATAGATGCTGAAGCAGCCACCAAACGCAACATCGAGAACATGATAGGCACCATACAGATCCCGCTTGGTGTTGCAGATGCTATAAAAGTGAATGGAGAATATGCCAACGGAGACTTCACGCTTCCCCTTGCAACCACTGAAGGAGCACTCGTGGCAAGCGTTAACCGTGGATGTACAGTGATCACAGCTTCCGGCGGTTCAAATGTAAGGATATTCCAGGACCTCATGACACGTGCCCCGGTATTCAAACTGGAGAATGTGAACAAGGTAAAGGACTTTGTGGATTGGGTCAAAGAACCGGAAACTTTCACAAATATGAAAGAGAAAGCAGGCGAAACCACACGTTTCGGAGAACTGCTCAGTGTAGATCCATTCATCACAGGTAACACTGTATTCCTAAGATTTGCCTATGACACCAAGGACGCAATGGGAATGAACATGGTAACCATTGCCACCGATGCTGTGCTCAACTTTATCTCAGAGGAATTCGGAGTTTACCCGATCTCACTTTCAGGCAACATGTGCACCGACAAAAAACCGGCTGCAATCAACAATATACTTGGCAGGGGAAAGACCGTTGCTGCAGACGTTACAATTCCAAAGGAGATCGTGGAAAAGAAACTAAAGACGACCCCGAAGATGATGGAAGAGGTCAATTACAGGAAGAATCTTCTGGGTTCAGCAAGGGCAGGTGCCCTGGGATTCAATGCCCATGCAGCAAACATTATCGCAGCACTCTATCTGGCATGCGGTCAGGATGCTGCCCATGTTGTAGAAGGAAGTAGTGCCATAACAACAATGGAAGTAAATGAGAACGGAGACCTTTACTGTGCCGTCACTCTCCCGTCAATACAGGTAGGAACCGTTGGAGGCGGAACAGGCATAGCCACCCAGAGAGACTGCCTTAACCTGCTTGGAGTTGCAGGAGCAGGAGAGGTCCCCGGACATAATTCGAAGAAGCTGGCAGAGATAATCGCCGCTGCAGTCCTTGCAGGTGAAATATCACTGATAGGAGCACAAGCAGCCGGACATCTGGCAAAAGCACACGCAGAGCTGGGGCGTTAACTCAGCTTAACTTTTTTGATGAGGAAACATCCTTAAAAAAAAGGATTTAGCCTCTCTGTGATAAATAGATACTCTCGATACGATCTATCGTTTCAGCCTCTTCCGGAGATTTATCTTCCCTCACATTTACAAGCCGAGGGAAACGGAGAGCATATCCTGAATCATAGTTCGTACTTTTCTGGATCTCCTCGAAGGCGATCTCGAACACCACATCAGGTTTAAGTTCGATCTCCCGAGCGGATTCACCAACAATAAGCTCGGAGAAGACCTCAGTAAGCTCAACAAGTTGCTCATCTGAAAAACCTGTAGCCACTTTGCCGATCGGAAGGAAAGTTCCATCTTCCGGGTTATGACATGCCAGAGCATAAGAGCCGATAAGATTTGCACGCTTCCCATAACCCCATTCCGCACCAATGACAACTAGGTCGAGTGTCTCCATTATAGGCTTCTTCTTGAGCCAGTTCTTACCCCGCTTGCCGGGAGAATACGAAGCTTCCGGGTTCTTTAGCATGACCCCTTCGTGTCCACCATTCAACGCAGCAGTATATATCTCGTTCACAACGTTCTCATCATCTGTGAGAACCTGCTCATCCACCTTGATGCTATCACAGTTCTCCACACATGAGACCAGTTGTTCCCTTCTTCTTAAAAGAGACTGGTCCATCAATACCTCTCCATCAAGATAGAGAATATCGAAAAGGTTCAACGTAAGAGGGATCTCACGAACCATTGCCTCAACGTCATACTTTCTCCTGAAGCGTTTGAGTATATCCTGGAATGCACGAGGAGCTCCAGTCTCATCGACCGCTACAGCCTCACCCTCCAGAATGGCAGAATCCGCCTTCACATGGAGCTTCACTGCCTCAACGATATCCGGCAGAGATAGTGTCACATTCTCAAGCCTTCTCGAAAAGATGTTGACAGAATCCCCATTCTTATGAATTTGAACCCTTGCACCATCGAATTTCCACTCAACAGCAAGCATACCAAGATCCTTGATCGCAGCCTCAATGCTAGGCGTGACCTGTGCCAGCATCATCTTTATCGGACGGTCAAGCTCCATCCTGAGCTTTGAGATCTCCTCAATGCCACCCTCTTTTGCAGCAACTGCCACAAGACCCAGGTCGTTGGTCACCATAAAACCACGCTCAATCTCCCCTGCCGGAACATCGAAAGCCTTAGAGATAGCATCACGAACGATCCCTTCACCAACACCAATACGAAGGTCCTCGATCGCCAGTCGGGCAAGATAACGTGCTTCTTCAGGGCTGGATGAATTGAAAAGGAATTGCAGGTTCCTCATCTTATTACTCTGTGAACCTGCGCCTGAAGATCTGGAAATATCAAGGAACCGATCAAAGACATCCATTATAGAGATGGAAGGTTCCTCACCCATGAATGCAGAGAATGTAGACTGGTTCTTTTTCTGTTTACCAAGTGCCGCTACCGCGGTTTCACCTATATCGCCGGTGGAACGGACAAGGTCCTCAATGTCTTTCAGAGAAAGACCGGATGATCTTGAAAGGGCACCATACAGAAGACTCGTACCCACACCAAGCTGTTCAACACTCCATGCAGGAAAAACATCCCCCATCACAAAATGGGTCACAACAGGAAGTTCCTCTGTAGATATCGACTTTAACATATCCGAGACAACATCTGTCATCTCCAGTGAACTTGAGATATGTTCGATCTGTTTACAAACGTCAGCGAATTCCTTGAAATCGGTCATGAGTCAAATTTCCTGTCGTTCCCATCTGGTAATCAGATAGCCATCAGTCCTTGTAGATGGATATAATATCACTCAAGATAGCACTTGCAGTCTCAATAGAACCTGCACCCCTGCCTGTAACCGTAATGGTCCCTGCAAGATCGGTACACACCGATGCAACGTTCAACGTACCGCCCACAGCCAGAGGATGGGATGCCGGCACAAGGCGTGGTGAAACACGAAGACGATCCTTCTTGACCTCACCTATAAGCTTGATGACATAGCCTTCATCATGGGCAAGAGAAAGAGATTCCAGAGTTACTTTGGTAATTCCGGTAACATCCACATCCTGATAGGTTGCATCCTGATCGAATATGGAATTTGCAAGAATGACAAGTTTACATGCAGTGTCGATACCTTCCACATCATAGGTAGGGTCGGTCTCAGCAATACCAAGCTCCTGTGACTCCGCAAGCATCTGCTCATAGGAAGCATGCTCTTCCATCATGCGTGTCAGAATGTAGTTACATGTACCGTTAAGGATGCCTTCCACACTGAGTATTTCATTTCCGGCAAGCGTATCCCTCACAAGATTGATGATAGGCATTGCACCGCCGACGGTGGCCTCAAAGAGCAACTTGCGATCAGCTTCCTTCGCAGCTTCGGCAAGCTCCCTATATTTCAACGCAAGAGGGCCTTTATTAGAGGTCACCACATGTCTGCCAAACTCAAAAGCAGCAACCATATTAACAAGGCCGACACCACCGGTCTCTATATCAGTAGGAGTGGTCTCGATCACAATGTCATGGTCCACACTTTTGATGACATCTTCCCCAGTAAGATCATCGATAGCAACAGTACCGAATTCCCGCTTTCTGCCAAGTGCAGCTTTAAGATCGATACCAGCAAGATTTACCTCAGCACCTTTGGAATCAGCGATGGCCACAACATCGAGGTCGATACCAAGAGACTTTAATTCATCACCCTTTCTCAGAAGGACCTCTGCAACACCCTGTCCAACCGAACCAAATCCAATAATGGATGCACGTACTTTTCTCATTGAATATCACCTTTATGAAATTTCAGCTTCAATTGGTTCTATGACCAGAAGATCCTTCTTGATCGCGACCTGCCTAAGGACCGATATCGCTTCATGAAGCTCATTCTTGCCCACAGCATCTATCTTTAAGGAAGCAGAAGAACGCATGTCTATCTGCGGCATTGAAAGAGAAATGTTCACGACCTCTGCAAAGCCGGTATTATCAATAGTATCAATAGTATCCTGTATATCAGTATGAACTATATGACCTATCAGGAGGACAGCACCATGTGCTGTGAAACGATTCTCATCAACTCTTGCAACTCCAATTCCATTCTCTTCAAGACGACCTATAAGGACCTCAAGATTGGCTGGTTCAATCTCAAAAACAAGCTGTACCGGAATGGTACTTCTTGGAGTTCGTTCTTCATGATGATGCACGATCGATTTCAAGTTCCCTTTTAGCTCCGAAATCGGATCCAAAGCCAGAAGCAATTGTCCTGGAGTGT
>Ga0255389_1080_pt1 | contig 11082 bp, 11 predicted proteins | sample ANMaggSeSYBR01E4_FD_182113 | JGI IMG/M metagenome (GOLD analysis project Ga0255389, IMG submission 182113) | Sediment cell enrichment communities from methane seep in Santa Monica Basin, California, United Staets - ANME aggregate JGI... | ecosystem: Environmental > Aquatic > Marine > Cold seeps >...
AAATACCATCATAATTTTAGAAGCTATCCTCTACGGATGGTTCCCTTCAGCAGACCGGGAAACTCCGGCAGGCCACCAGCAAAGTCCTGACGCAAATATCCCTGCATAAAAGCGGTATTTGGAAATTGGACTTTTGGAATATAAAATGGTGGGCCTAGGTGGACTTGAACCACCGACCTCACGCTTATCAGGCGTGCGCTCTAACCAAGCTGAGCTATAGGCCCCAATTTTGGAAGGTTGAATTATACCCAGAATAGTTGATTGTTATCAAGAAACAGCACAAAAAAATCTGCCGGCCAGGCTGGTTAAAAGGGTGCCGGGATCAGCGGATTATGGAAATGATAAATGACAACAAGCAGCAAAGGGCGGAGACCTGAAACTAACCTCCTGCTGCCGATTCTATCCCTGTTTTATTTATGATATTGTTGGTTTCCAGGAGGGATTAACGACAAATGAGACAAATACACCAGCCAGTAACTGCTTTTGCCCCTGCAATCCTGATCATCTTACTGTTGATGTCCGGATGCGCCCCGCCTGGGGATGGTGTAATCCAGTATTCAACTATTGACGCACTTCTTGCCGGTGCCTATGACGGATTTGTGGAACTTGAAGACCTTGACAGGGCCGGGAACCTGGGGATCGGGGCGTTTGACCGCCTGGACGGGGAAATGATCCTTCTGGATAACGAATTCTGGCAGGCACGGGCTGACGGGAAGGTCATCCGCATGGATGGGAAAGCGACAACTCCCTTTGCGTCTGTATGTGAATTCAGGCCCGATATCACCCGTGTACTCCATCCGGAATCTTCACTGGCTGCTCTGACCGATACCCTGGATGGCATTTGTAAAAACATCAACGGGATTTACGCTGTCAAAATCCAGGGGGATTTCAGTTATGTGAAGACCCGCTCCGTGCCGCCCCAGCAGAAACCTTATCCACCGTTAACCGAGGTGACAAAAACCCAGCCGGAGTTTGAATGCCAGGACAGTTCAGGGACCATAGTAGGGTTCAGGCTGCCCCCCTTACCTTAAGAGCCTCAATGTTCCGGGATGGCACCTACACTACCTGGCGGATGACAGGTCCTTCGGGGGACATATACTGCAGCTGGAGCTGAAAAAAGCCACCTGCCAGGTTGACAGCCTGAACCGGCTGACTGTAGAGCTGGAGAAAACCGGCCGGGGAATGGCCGGACTCGACCTGGAGATAGACCGTTCCGATGACCTGAAACAGGTCGAAGGCACTGAATAAAACACCCGGCATCAACAAAAACTGAAATATAACATCAGGAAAATAAAATAAATGAAAAAAGAAAAACCTTCAGACAAAACCGTATTGATAACCGGAGGGTCCGCAGGAATCGGCATGATCGCGGCCCGGTCTCTGGCTGAAAAGGGTTATACGGTCTACGCGGCAGCCAGGAGGCTTGAAAAAATGGAACCCCTCAAAGCCTCCGGTGTCCATCCTGTCAGGATGGACCTTACTGACAACGCCTCAATAGAAAGCGGCCTCAAAAAAATCCTTTCCCTTTCCAGCGGCATTGATATCCTGATCAACAACGCGGGATATGGTTCCTACGGAGCTGTAGAAGATGTGCCGATTGAAGAAGCCAGACGCCAGTTCGAAGTTAATCTTTTCGGCCTGGCTGAACTGACCAGGGCCGTTCTCCCGGGAATGAGGAAAAAGAAGAAGGGGAGAATTATCAATATTTCTTCCATAGCAGGAAGAATTCATACTCCCTTCGCTGCCTGGTACCATGCGTCAAAGCATGCCCTGGAGGGGTTTAGCAGTTGCCTGCGCACAGAGGTATCGCCGTACGGAATTGATGTTGTTTCGATTCAGCCCGGGCCGATTCGGACCGGCTGGCTGGAGATATCGGCCAGTAACCTTATCAAACGCTCCGGCAGCGGAGCCTACGCCGGGGAAGCCGAAACTGTTTCAAGGTCCTTCAAAAAGATCTTTTCCATCCCCTTTACATCAGCCTCCGCTGAGGATATTGCCCGGGTAATAGTAAAATCAGCGACAGTCAAAAAACCCGCCACCAGGTACATTGCTCCTTTCGGAGCCAGGCTCATGTTGTTTCTTCGCTGGATTTTACCTGACCGCATCATGGACTTTGTTACCAGGAAAAGTATTGGCCTTTAAAAAAAACGGGGATTCGGAATAAAATTTTATTCAGTTAAGTTAATTACATGACGGGCATCTGGAGGAGCCTGGGATATTCACTCCGGCAGACTTCTCCCAGGTGCCGGGGACAACCACCTGCCGTCTGAAAGCAGGTTAGACATTACCGGATAATTAGCCCGGATATGTCACGAGTCCGCGTAGCGAGGCGGCGGAGACGCCAGGCCAGGCTGCAAGCCACGCCCTGACAGGCAGGCCTGACAGGATTTATTAAGACCGCTAACGTTAATGAAGCCCCCGCAGTAGTACTGGTATAGTACGTCGAGGAGGCCGACGAAGCATAATGCAGTCAGAATGGATGTATCCGCCGCCGCATTAGTTATCAGGTGAAATACGCGGGTCTGTCTCCGCAACATGGCAAAGCAGTCTTAAATGGCAAAACAAAACATATATTCCCGCATCGGGCCTCTGGCAGCATTATTTGGAATTGTCATACTGGCAGGAGGCCTTGGTTTCAGGATTATTGAAGGCTGGACCTGGCTAGAGTCAATCTATATGGCAGTTATCACCGTAACCACGGTAGGATTCAGTGAGGTCCACCCTTTATCGATAAATGGGAAATTGTTCACAGCCTGCCTGATTATCGCAGGTGCCGGAATTATTACCTATTCATTTCCCATTGTGATCAGATACCTTTTTGAGGGTGAATTCAGGGGGATAATCAAAACAAAAAAAATGAAAAAAATACATTAGTTCTCTTTCCGGGCATTTCGTTGTGTGCGGATATGGCGCTATCGGCCGCCAGATCTGTGCTGAACTTAAAAAGGAGCATCATGAAGTTGTAGTTGTGGAGCATGATCCTGAAACAGTAGCGCAGGCTGAAGCTGAGGGCTTTCGCGCCATTGAAGGTGACGCGTGCAGCAATGAAATCCTCAGGCTTTCCGGGGTTGAACAGGCCCAGGGACTGGTTGTAGCCACAAATGAAGACTCCACTAATCTCCTGGTGGTCCTCACTGCGAGAGGACTCCAGGCCGATCTGCATATCGTGGCCAGGACTAACCGGGAGGAGGTAACCGGAAAACTCCTGAGGGCCGGGGCTGACAAAGTCCTTTTTCCCCAGGCTATTGCCGGAAGCCGTATGGCACAGCTGCTGACACGACCCGGGATCTGTGAATTCCTGGACATAGTATTCCAGAATTCCCAGCTGGAGCTGACCCTTGAAAGCCTGACTGTTGCCGCGGGGTCCCGGGTGGAGAACCTTTCGATACAGGAAACAGGGATAAGAGAAAAAAGCGGTGTTACTGTGATAGGAATGACTAAACCGGATGGAACAGGATCATCAATGATCACACCGGAGACGGTCCTGGGCACCAATGATACTGCCATCCTCCTGGGTACCAGGGTGCAGATGGAGAAGGCACGGGGGCTATTTTCAGCCTGATTTACCCAGTCCGCCGCCGCAGTAGCCAGTCCGTGAGAAACGCGGGCTAAAATTCCTTCCTGTTGACTGTCAGGCGCCGCCCCTCCTGGGAATAATTCCCCTCGCATACTATCCGAAGCGCTTCAGGATAAGCCTGGTGTTCCTGAACCAGTATCCTGGCTGAAAGGATATCGACAGTATCGGCAGCCAGCACCGGGACCTGCCTCTGGACTATTATCGGGCCGTGATCCAGTTTTTCATCCACAAGATGGACTGTACATCCGGTAACCTTGACTCCCCAGTCCAGCGCCTGTTTCTGGGCATCCATCCCGGTAAAGGCAGGAAGCAAAGCTGGATGTATGTTAAGTATCCTCATGGGAAACCGGGAAACAAAATAACTGCTCAGCAACCTCATGAATCCGGCAAGGCAAACGAAGTCCACTTCAGCCGCCTCCAGTTCTGCAACAACCTCCCGGTCGAAATCTTCCCTGTCTCTTCCTTTGGAAGGAATATAAAGGGTTCTGTATCCCCGTTCCCCGGCGTGTTTCAGACCGGCAGCATTCTCAAGATTGGATATAACGAGGACAATTTCAGCGGGGATATCACCCAGGTTAACAGCGTCCGATAATGCCAAAAAATTAGACCCTCTGCCACTTAATAAAACAGCTACTTTCTTCATGATAGAATCACCTTGCCTGTCCCCTTAACTACCCCGCCAAGGATGACCGGCTCTTCACCTTTCGATCTGAGCATGGTCAGAACCTGCTTTTCAGCAGCATTCCTGACAATCAGGATCAATCCTATTCCCATATTAAATGCCCTGAACATTTCCTGGGTTTCTATTCTGCCCTGTTCCCGCATAAATTCAAATACCGGTGGGATTTCCCAGGCAGAACAGTCAACAACCGCATCAAGCTCACTTGTAAGCGCCCTGTTGAGGTTACCGGGTATACCGCCTCCCGTGATATGGGCCATACCATGCAGAAAGCCTGTTGAAAGAAGAGGTTTTACAGAAGGCAGGTAATTTTTATGAGGGGTAAGAAGCTCGTCCCCTACTCTCTTCCCCAACTCATCAACCCAGGTGTCCACCCCCATGCGGAGCTCTTTAAAAAAAAGTCGTCTGGCCAGTGAATATCCGTTAGTGTGCAGGCCGCTAGAAGGAATGCCTATTAAAACATCTCCCTCACGGACCATTTCAGGCTGAAGAATCCTTCTCCTGTCAGCTATGCCTACAATAAATCCGGCCAGGTCGTATTCTCCGGGCTGATAAAAATCAGGCATTTCGGCTGTCTCTCCCCCGATCAGGACACACCCGGCTTCTTTGCACCCTTCAGCCAGGCCTTCAACAATATCCCCTACAACTGAAGGATCAAGCACCCCGGTTGCTATGTAGTCCAGAAAAAACAGAGGCTCTGCTCCCATGACAAGGATATCGTCAGTACAGTGAGAAACTAAATCCTTCCCAACTGTATTATGTTTTCCGGTCATGAACGCAAGTTTGAGTTTAGTACCGACACCGTCGGCGCTTGAGACAAGGACAGGATCAGCGTACCCTTCCAGGTCCGGCCTGAAAAGGCCGCCAAAGGAACCAATTCCGCTGACAACTGAGGAATTAAAAGTAGATTCCGCCAGCTTACAGATCCTGGCCTTGGCCTGATTAGCTTTTTCAATGGACACCCCGCTGTCACTGTAGGTGATCCCCCGGCGGGCCGTGTCTTTATTATTGCTCATAATACTCTGCTCCAGAAATCCAGTTTTGGCAGCCGGGCCCGATCAGACGGGCAGGACTTTTAACCCGCAACTCTCGCCTAATAACTACCGCGGCGGCGGATACATTCACCCTGACTGCGTTATGCTCTATTGGCCTCCTCGACGGACTGTACAATTACGACTGCGGGAGCCGGTGCAGTTTCAAAAAATTGGTATCCTTCCATGGCATCTCCAGACCTCCTTTCAGTCTGGTAGTTTGCCATTACCTGTGTTCCCCCAATCGTCAATCGTCAATCGTCAATTCCCAGTCCGGCCGGCGTCTCCACCGTCTCGCCAGGTAAGCCTGTGAGAAATACGGGTTACCACTCATTTATAAATTTCATTTATTACGGATGCCTTCGATTTCCTTCCGTTACGATTATCCTCAAACAAACGGCCCTGCTCATCAACAGATTTTATCGAAATCGGGTACTTCTTATCAAAACAGGCGCTGCAGAATTTGCCCTGGCCATCAACTGAATCAAGCAAACCCTCGAGGGACAGGTAGGCCAGGCTGTCGGCTGTTATGAATGCCCTTATCTCTTCAATGGTTTTGTCGCTGGCAATCAGCTCCCCGCTGGTAGGGGTATCAATACCATACATGCACGGAGCTACCGTTGGAGGGGAGCTTACCCTGAAATGGATCTCGCTGGCACCCGCAGACCTGACCATCTGGACTATTTTCTTACTGGTAGTACCCCTCACAATAGAATCATCAATTAACACAACCCTTTTACCTTTAAGGATCTCTTTGACCGGATTGAGTTTGACCTTGACTCCGAAGTGCCTGATAGACTGTTTGGGCTCAATAAATGTACGGCCGACGTAGTGATTCCTGATCAGTCCAAAATCAAATTGCGTGCCGGATTCTTCAGCGTATCCGAGGGCTGCAGTGACACCGGAATCAGGAACAGGTATGACAAGATCAGCGTCCACGTGGGTTTCACGTGCCAGCTGGATGCCCATTTTCCGCCTCATCAGATTAACACTGCGCTCAAAGACCAAGCTGTCAGGACGGCTGAAATAGACATGTTCAAACACGCAGTGTGCCGGCTTGACTTCCGGTTTCATATGAAATGAAGTGAGGCCGTTTTTATCAATCCTAAGTATCTCGCCGGGCTTTATATCTCTTATGTACTCCGCCCCTATTAAATCAAAGGCACAAGTCTCCGAGGCCACCACGTATCCGTCTTCGCTTTGGCCCAGGCACAGCGGTCTGACCCCGTGCCTGTCCCTGATAGCATAAAGAGCCGCTGATGAAAGCATCAGCAAAGAATAGGCGCCCCTGAGCTGCTTCAGTACTTCCTTAATGGCTTCGTCCCTGTTAGATAATGGGCACCGGGCCAGGAGGTGGAGGATAACTTCTGTATCTGAAGTGGACTGAAAAATGGCGCCGTCTCTCTCAAGCTCTTTTTTCAGTTTCAGGGCGTTAACCAGGTTCCCGTTATGGGCCAGTGTTACCGGTCCCCGCCAGCACTCTGAAACTATCGGCTGGACATTGGAAGGGATACTCTCCCCGGTTGTTGAATATCGTACATGACCAATAGCGGATTTCCCCTTAAGATTTTCCAGTGTCAGGCCGGTAAAAACGTCGGCGACCTGGCCCATCCCCCGGGCCCTGTAAAATTCCTTGCCGTCGGAGCTGACTATACCTGCAGATTCCTGCCCCCTGTGCTGGAGACTATAGAGCCCGAGGTAAGTTAAACGAGAAGCCTCTTCGTGATTAAAAATGCCAAAAACACCACATTCGTCTTGGAATTTATCATCAAGAATCAAAACTATTTACTCCCTAAACCTGGCTCAACTGCAGTTTACTTAGAAGAGGGTGCGGTTAAAACTGTATTATAACAGGTGGGCACGTACAGTATTACTCCGGATACTGCATGAGCTTGCTAATCGAGGCGGCGGAAACGCCCGCATGACAAGATTTATTCAGGCAAAGGCCCCGCAGTCGTACTTGCACACTACGTCGAGGAGGCTGACGAAGCCTAACCTGGAGGAGGCTGAGGAAGCCTAACCTGGTCAGGCTGGATGTATCCGCTGCTGCAGCAGTCAGCTGGTGTTATATCCGGATTAAGTAGAGTGCTGGCCGGCGGCTGTCATCCGTGCAGCAGTAAATGAGGAGATAACTCCCGGACCTGCCCGAAAAGGAATTTCCTTTTCGGGACGCTGCACCAGCAGGTTTATGGCGTACCGGTCTTCTATAATCTGGTGGTTAAAATATGTTTGCTAAGCTGTCCGGAAAACTTATTCACAAGAGTACCGATTACCTGGTCATAGACATAGGGGGAGTCGGGTACCAGGTCCAGGCACCCCTCTCTACATACTACGAACTAGGTGAAGAAGGGTCAGATGTTTCACTCAGGATCCATACTATAGTCAGGGAGGATTCGATAACACTGTACGGATTCCTGACCGAAGACGAAAAGATAATATTCACCCACGTTATACAGGTTTCAGGAATTGGCCCCAAAACGGGAATTGGTTTATTATCAGGCCTGTCGGCTGGAGAATTTGTGGATGCTGTGATCAGAGAGGATGCCGGCAGGATTTCAGGGGTGCCTGGAATCGGAAAAAAGACAGCTGAGCGAATAATCCTGGAACTGAAGGATAAGGTTAAAAAACTGTCTCTATCTCCCAATTCCAGCGGTCCTGTACCGGAAGTATCACCGCTGCAGGAAGATGTGTTATCAGCTTTGAATAACCTGGGTTACCAGAAAAACAAGGCAGATAAAGCAGTCACGGAAATTATCCGTGAGTACTGCCCGGAACGCTTTGATGATTTATTGAGAAAGGCGCTGAAAAAACTTTCCGGCTGATTAATATGAATAGCGAAGACAGAATTATGGATCCCAGTGAAAAGGAGGAGGAAGTCCTCATTGAGAACAGCCTTCGCCCTAAGAATCTCAGGGACTTCGTCGGGCAGAAACAGGTCCGGGAGCACCTTTCAATTGGTATTGAGGCTGCCAGGCAGAGGGAAGAGGCTCTGGACCATGTCCTCCTCTTTGGCCCTCCGGGACTGGGTAAAACAACCCTGGCCCATATCATAGCCAATGAAATGGGCAGCAATTTCAGATCAACATCCGGCCCGGCAATTGAAAAAAGGGGTGATCTTGCCGCCATCCTGACAAATATCTCCGAAGCAGATGTTTTGTTCATTGACGAAATTCACAGGCTCCACCCAGCGGTGGAGGAGATTCTTTATCCGGCAATGGAAGATTTCCAGATTGATATCATCATCGGGGAAGGAGCCGGGGCACGCTCTATCAAAATAGATATCCCCAGTTTCACCCTGGTAGGGGCAACAACCAGAACAGGCCTTCTTACTTCTCCACTGCGCTCACGTTTCGGAATAATCCAGCGCCTGGATTTTTATGATCAGAAAAACCTGATGAGGATCATAATCCGTTCCTCTGAGATCCTGGGTGTAGAAATTGAAAAATCCGGCGCAGAAGAAATCGCCAGGCGCAGCAGAGGCACCCCCCGGATTGCCAACCGCCTGCTCAGGAGAGTTCGGGACTATGCACAGGTTCGCGACAGAGGCAGAATTTCAAGGGAAGTTGCTTCTGACGCACTGGAACTGATGAATGTGGACCAAAACGGACTGGATGATATAGACAGGCGTCTCCTGGTCACCATAATTGAAAAATTTAACGGCGGTCCGGTTGGCCTGAGTACGATTTCAGCGGCTATAAGTGAAGAAAAGGACGCCATTGAAGATATCTATGAACCCTATCTCATACAGATGGGTTTCCTGAACAGGACTCCCAGGGGCAGAATTGCGACAAAATCAGCCTACGAACACTTTGGGATTCCTGTAAACCCAAGAGCAGAAAGATTGTTCAACCTATAAAACCCCGATTGTCCCACAGCCAAATGCCTGCGGTTTTATTTACTCCTCATATTTCACTAACCCACATTTCTCACGGACTTGCGTATTGAGGCGGCGAACCGATCCGGTCTCAGTGCTGAGCCCTGGCAATCTGTCCTGACTTCGCGTTGCTCCATTCTCCTTGTCAGGGCCGGAGTCTCAACCTCCTTGCTGAATAAGCTCGTGAAATATGAGGGTTAATCGTGATATCCTATCGCAAATGAAGGAACATTTTGAGAGAATCTCCGCGAAAGTATCAGCCCTTCAGGAATCCATTCAGAAAATTATCAAAGGAAAACCTGAAGTAGTTGAGCTGACTATTGTTACACTCCTGGCCGGTGGGCACCTGCTCATTGAAGATGTGCCGGGAGTTGGTAAAACCACCCTGGCCCATGCGCTGGCCCGGTCTTTTGACTGCGAGTTCCGTCGGATTCAATTTACGAGCGACCTGCTGCCCTCAGATCTAACTGGTATCTCCATGTACAATCAAGCCAGCGGGAAATTCGAATTTCACAGAGGGCCGCTTTTTTCCAATATAGTGTTGGCAGATGAAATAAACAGGGCTACACCAAAGACACAAAGTGCCCTGCTGGAAGCCATGAGTGAAGGGAATGTCTCCACTGAAGACCGCACACTGCCGCTTCCTGAACCCTTCATAGTCGTTGCCACCCAGAACCCGATTGAACATGTCGGGACCAATCCTCTTCCCGAATCCCAGATGGACAGGTTTTTAATAAAAACAAACATGGGTTATCCGGCGGAAGCTGATGAAAAGGAGATCCTCAGATCAGGAATCGGCTACAGTTCGGCACACCAACTCAAGCCAGCAATAACTACGGAAGAGATCCTGGAGGCCCGGGCTTTCTCATCAAGGGTGAGAATTGAAGAAGTGCTTCTGGATTATTTAATGAACCTGGTAACAGCTACGCGTAACAGCAGGCACCTTTCCCTCGGTGTCAGCACAAGGGGAGCCGGAGCTCTTTACAGATCAGCCCAGGCTCTGGCGATCGTCAGGGGCAGGGAGTACTGCGATCTTGACGATATCAAATCCCTGGCCCTGAAGGTCTTTCCTCACAGGGTCCTGGTAAGTCCCGACTACTCATCTCCCTACCGCCAGGGAGAAGATGCCAGGGAGATCATCCATGACCTCCTAAACTCGGTGGAAGTGCCGGTTTAATAAAGAATCCAGTATTCTTTATTCCAGAAGTGAGAGCTAAATCACAATCCGGAAAAACAAAAAATGGAATCATTAACCTATCGGAGATCCGGGATCCAGGATGCTTCTTTCAGTACCCGGAAGTTTTTGATTTATAATTAATAAAGCAGTCAACCTGAATATTGTGCGAGTTTAGGTAGCAAGAGGGTAGCGACGCACGGCCTGACAAAATTTTTTAAAACCGAAGCCCCCCGCAGTCGTACTTGTACAGTACGTCGAGAAGGCCGACGGAGTTTAACGCAGTCAGGCCGGATGTATACGCCTCCTTTGCAGTCAATTGGTGCAATCTCCGGGTTAAAATGCCACAGGCTTCTCTGCGCTGCAAAAACTGGAAGGACCGCAGTCTGATGCCTCAGATTCTGTATTGTCATGGATTTTTTTACAAATCGAATTGAAATGCGCAAACAATTCCGGGAATTTTTCTGGGGTTCAGCTTTATTGATACTGGCTCTTCCAGTAGCCCTGACGAGTACAGCTGCCCGAACCAGCGGATACTTGTTCCTGGCAGCAATTTTATCCGTCTTTGCCCTGGTGATGACAGGCATAGCAGCCGTTAACCTGATTCCCAAACTGGTCCGCAGGGTAATCCGCCTCCACTGGGATCCTCTGCGCTACTTCAAGGTGACGAAAAGAGGCATCTTTTTTATTTTCCTGCTTGTGCTGATCTCAGTAGCAACATTTAACACAGGAAATAACCTGCTAATA
>Ga0255389_1055_pt1 | contig 11014 bp, 10 predicted proteins | sample ANMaggSeSYBR01E4_FD_182113 | JGI IMG/M metagenome (GOLD analysis project Ga0255389, IMG submission 182113) | Sediment cell enrichment communities from methane seep in Santa Monica Basin, California, United Staets - ANME aggregate JGI... | ecosystem: Environmental > Aquatic > Marine > Cold seeps >...
TATTTTGGAAGCAAAACCCGCGCTCCTCCTGGGGTCATCCAGGAACTGACCGAATCTTGATTAATGAAATACTGTTTGATGCGAGATTTATCTGATAGTTTTGCAGCAGTTGGAGCCAGGGAGATAATCGTCCCCAGGTCAAGGTTGGTGGTCACATTGTTAACATAGGTGTTATATAATTTTGGAATTTTACTTATCGTATCCAGAGCAAAAAATCTGTCCAATATGCCATTTAAAACCAGCTGTTGGCGGACATTGCGATTAAAATCATTGGTTGTCATCCGGGACCTGACGTACCAAAGTGCTTCCTTGCCGTAGAGATGTTGTTTCCCAGTATATACACAATGGGATAATCCATGATTCCAATTGTCGTCACAAATTGTCTGCGGCACATTCACATAAATCCCGCCCAGGTTATTGATGATGTATTCAAATGCCTGAAGGTTGATCAGAACATAATAATCCGGCTTGAACCCGAAGTTATGCAGGAATGTTTGCTGCAAGCTTGAAAATCCAGTATTGTCATAACGGAAATATCAACGAAATTATTGACAAAGCTGTCAAAGCAAACTACAGCCATGTCCTGATAAAAATCGCCAATGGGATATACAGCTATAACTATGATTGGGAGAAAAAGATTGATCTGGTTCCCCCTTTGGTTCAGGCTTTAAAAAGTAAAGGAATTGAAGCCTGGGGTTGGCATTATCTCTTCGGCGACCAACCGGGGATGGAAGCCCAGAAAGCCATCAGCCGCATCCGTGAACTAGGAGTAGATGGATATGTCCTGGACGCGGAGGGCCACTATAAAGGAAAATACAGCGCCGCAAATACATTTATGAGTCAACTTAGAGCAGAGATTAATGATATTCCCGTCGCGCTGAGTTCTTACCGGTATCCCTCTTATCATCCCCAGCTTCCCTGGGATGAATTCCTGAAAAAATGCGATTTAAATATGCCGCAGGTGTACTGGATGCAGGCTCATAACCCCGGCGCGCAGCTAAAACGAAGTGTGGCTGAATTTCAAAACCTCACCTACTCGCCGCCTATTTTCCCAACAGGGGCCGCTTTTACCGAGTGGGATTGGACTCCCACAGCCTCTGAAGTAAAAGAGTTCATGCAACAAGCCCAGTCGCTTAATTTATCCGGGATAAATTTTTGGGAATGGAGCAATCTACATAAAGCTCTGCCGGTAGATATTTGGCATACCATCAGGGACTTTAAATGGGACAAAGATCCTCAACCGCCGGACGACATCGCTGAACTACTCATCCAGGAGTTAAATTCCCACAACTCTGATCGGGTTCAGGCTCTTTATCGAGACCAGGCAGTTCATATCACCAGTGAAAGAACAGCGCAGGGGAAGGAAGCTATCAAAAGCTGGTATGCCACTTTGTTCACCGATATCTTGCCGGATGCTGTTTTCAATTTAGCCGGTTTTACTGGTACTGGCAATATCCGCCACATCAGCTGGACAGCAAATTCATCAGTCGGGAACGTTCAGAATGGCAGCGATACCATCGGGTTGAGAGACGGAAAAATTGCCTATCACTTCTCAGAATTCACCGTAACCAAATAACCCGCGGGGCTTAGGTTTTATTCCTCAGAAACCGGGCGGACCATTTCCCAGGGGATAGTTAGCAGGGTCACCCGATCTTCCTCCCGCATCTCCACAACTTCTTTCCCTTTTTGCGCAACTCGGGTTTGGAGAGGAGCATCATCCAAACGAGTGGACCTTGGTGCAAATTCCTTCAAATGAACAGTCACTCGCATGGTTCCCTTACCTGCTGTCATACCTGCCAGTGAATCTTTTTCCGGTATTTTCCAGGCTATCACACCTTTACCGTACCTGCCCTGAACTGGAAAATCGTCTTGTTTCACCCGTTTTGCCCTGCCTGAGGCTGTCAGGAAAAAGAGCTCGCCCTTCTTTGGCAGCATTTCCATGCCGACAATTCGATCCTCTTTATCAAGTTTCATGCCGTTTACACCAGCAGCCACCAATCCCATCGGTCGCGCATCTTCTTCACTGAACCTGATTGCCATGCCCTGGCTGGTTGCCAGGAAAATATCTTTTTTGCCATCACTTAAACGGATGGATACCAGTCTATCATTGTCATTCACTTTCACCAGAGTAAAGAGCTGCGCGGAAGGACCAGGTAATTCGCTGATTTCGCTTTTTTTCAACATGCTCTGCTCGGTGATGGTGACCACATACCAACTATCATCTCGATTTTCTTTTGGGGGTACTCCAAACACGGACCCCAATTCTACATCCTCTTTGAAGGGGGTTAACTTGGAAAAATGAATGCCCTGGGATGGTTTTGGCGCTTCTGGAACAGTATGGGCAGGGATTGCAGCCGATTCACCGCTCTCTGAAACCAGATACAGTGTGTCCCTGGTATTCACCCTGACCAACCAGTTAGGAACATCCCACCCGCTAGGCCGGGGAGGATCATCTCCCGGGGTTCTGGAAACTAACCCATCCCGGTTGATCATCACCCAAACATTTTCAGATGGGGTGAGCTGAGTAAGCTGCATAGGCGCCGCGTCCAATCCTCCTTCCACCATTGCGATTTGAGTCCTTCGAGCATCGGCATACTTTTCCTTGATTTCTTGCAGGGATTGAGCTATCACTTCACGCATCTTTTTAGGAGATTTAATTAAGCCAGACAGATCCTTGATTTGTTTTTTTACACCCTTATATTCATCCTCAATTTTTTTCCGCTCTAACCCAGCCAAGCGCCGCAAAGGCATATCCAGGATGGCCTGGGCTTGAATCTCGGTCAATGAAAATTCCCGCATCAGGTTATTGCGGGCAGTCTGCACTGAGCGGGATTTCCGGATAACATCAATCACGGCATCCAGATTGTCCAGAGCTATCGAGATTCCTTCCAGAACATGTTCCCGGGCTTTGGCTTTTTTCAAATCATATTGGCTTCTTTTTTTGACAATGGCCAACCTGTGATCAATATACACCTGCAGAGCGCTCTTCAGGCTTAACAGTTTTGGCTCATCGTCTACCAGCGCCAGCATAATGATGCTGAAAGTATTCTCCAATGTGGTACGTTTAAAGAGGGCTTCCAGCACTTCTTCCGGCTGGGCTGATTTCATCAACTCGATCACGATCCGCATACCCTGGCGGTCCGATTCGTCTCTCAAATCAGAAATACCTTCCAGCCCTTCATCACGCACAAGCTTGGCGATCCGTTCCAATACAGTCACTTTTTTGGTCATGTATGGAATCTCGGTTATCACGATTCGGTGCCGGCCCCGGGACATTTCTTCCACGATGGCCTTAGCGCGAACGCGGACTTTACCACGGCCTGCGACATAGGCGCTTTTAAGTCCGCTCCGGCGCTGATCTTCAATAATCACTCCCCCGGTTGGGAAATCCGGACCCTTAACAAATTCAGTTAACTCCTCAACGGTAATCTTATCTATGGATTTCCAGTTCTGGAGCATATAATCCAGGGCATCAATTATCTCCCCCAGATTGTGGGGCGGTATGCTGGTGGACATGCCGACTGCAATGCCGGTAACACCATTCACTAATAAATTTGGGAAAGAGGCTGCGCGCAGTGATGGCCAGCCCGGATAGCAATACCAGAACCATCCATAATTTGGGCAACATCATGAGCATGAATATCGTTGAGATAGAAAGCAATTACGCCGCCCTTTTTCTCTGCCGGGGGACCCAGAACAGTAAGATCCGGAATCTCCGCTAATTTTTCCATCGCATAGTTTGTCAGCAGCCGTTCGTGGTCCTCAATTTTATTCATCCCCAATTCCAGGAGATAATCAACCGCCGCGCCAAAGCCTACCGCTTCGGCAATCGCCGGTGTTCCTGCTTCAAATTTATGCGGTAAATCATTTGCTTTAAATGACCGCAGTTCTACTCGCTTGATCATTTCTCCTCCTCCCAGAAACGGAGGCATCTTTTCCAGTAAATCCTTTTGCCCATAAAGTGCTCCAATGCCTGTTGGGCCGCACATTTTATGAGCTGAAAATGCATAAAAGTCAGCTTCTAGATCCACCACGTTTACAGGGAAATGAGGTACGGATTGCGCTCCGTCAACCAGGGTGACTGCGCCAATAGATTTCGCATCGCGAATGATCTCTTTTAAGGGATTTATTGTTCCCAGAACATTCGACATATGAGTAAGGGCAAGCAGCTTCGGGCTATTTTTTAACAGCTTTTGGTACTCGTCAAGGTCCAGGATGCCTTCCGGCGTCACGGGAATAAAATCCAAAACCAGGTCTTTCTCCGCTGCCAGCAGCTGCCAGGGAACAAGATTGGAATGATGTTCCATCTCTGTCAACAAAATATGATCACCCGCAGACAAGTTGTTCCTTCCCCAGGAAAATGCGACCAGATTAATTGCTTCAGTTGTATTACGAGTGAATATCAACTGCTCAGTAGAGGGAGCATGAATGAACCTGACAATCTTTTCACGAGCTGTTTCGTAAGCGTGAGTAGCTTCTTCGGCAAGTTGGTGTATGCCCCGATGAATATTTGCGTTATTTTCCCGGTAATAGGCACTCATCGCCTGCAATACAACTTCAGGTTTCTGGCTTGTTGCAGCTGAATCCAGATAAATCAGCGGAACTCCAGGCCGGACTTCTCTTGATAATACAGGAAAATCCTTCCGGACCTGCTGAACATCAAAACCTGTTGTCGTTTTAGCAGTCATGGAATACCAGCTCCAAATCAATATTCAATTTAAATACTATTTATGATTTTGTACGGCGTTTCTCTACCGGTTTTCGGATATTTTGAGAGGTTACTGCACACCATAAAACCCGATCAGGTACCATCCACCCATCAGTCAGGTACACATTCTTATGGAATTGTACTGCTACTTTCTTATGTCCCCTCTTTACGACCACTCCATCCAGCCAATCGCGGACACGGCCATCCTCAAAATCATGATCACAAAGCACTTCTACATGGTCGCCAATCTCAAAAATCATATCGTCAGCAGGCGGTGCTGAAAAAGGAATAGTTGCCAAGGTGTCCTCCATCCAATTTGTAATAAAAACCAATTCTATCAGGCTTCTCTGAAAAGTGAATAGTACTGCCAAAAATCCACAGCATTACTTCAGCGTAAATCTATTTACAATTTTATTCCAGATTTGTTCGCCTACTTCCTGCAAAGGAAATCTGGAAAAGATATCATCGAAGAAGCCCTGGATAACCAACTGTTCTGCTTCATGCCGGGGAATTCCCCGGGAAAGGAGATAAAAGAGCTGCTCCGGGTCAATTTTTCCTACGGTAGAACCGTGGGTACAGCGGACATCATTGTTCAGGATTTCTAATCCAGGAATGGAATCAGCTCTGACGTTTGAATTAAGGAGTAAATTTCGGTTTGCCTGGTAGCCGTCTATATACTGCGCTCCAGGAGCAGCGTAGATCATCCCTCGCCAAACCGAACGGCTTTTCCCGTCTAACGCACCTTTAAAGAGCAGGTCGCTGGTGGTCCGGGGAGCAAGATGACGCTGCAGTGTATTATAGGAAAGATGCTGCGTCTGGTCCGCAAAAAACATGCCGGACACTCTTCCTTCAGCGCCCTGACCAATTAAGTCCACAGTAATGAAATGCTTAGACAAGGATGAACCCAGGGCTGCAATTTCCCATTCCAGGTATCCATCCCGATCAACAAGGGCTTTTTTATGACCAAAGCTCCATACCTGATCGCCGTAAGACTGAATTTCAGCAATTTTCAGGTTGGCGTTTTTACCAACGAATATCTCTACATTTTCTCCACTAAGAGCGGGTTGAGAATTTTTCTCAGGAGAAAAGGATTCATGGATATAGGTCAAAGAGGATCCTTCCTCCAGATAAACCAGGAACTGGAAAAAATGTGCTGTTCCTTCCCAGGGGGCAAACCCAATACTAAATAGTGGTTCATCGACCTGAACGCCTTTTGGAACATAAATGAAAATTCCATGATTAGCAAAAGCTGCTGTTGCTGCAGCAAATTTCCCATCGCGGGGAGATACAACCTTTCCCAGAACTTTTTCCACTAAGTCAGGATGCTTTTCTGCTGCTTCAGTAAGGTTTAAGAAAATCACACCCTGCTCTATAAGTTTTGCAGTTTGATTAATCTCCACTCCCGCCGGGCTGAGGGTGGCAATTGATTTTTTTGCCAGGATACTTTCAGTAAGAATGCTGCCGGTGATATTTTCAGGAACCGCTTTGCCATTTGGCAACTTAATCTTATTAAAATCAAATCCTGAAAGGGATGTTCTGCGCCAAGCTTCATCCTTCAGGGTTGGAAATGGCAGTTCCTGATAAGCGTTCCAGGCATCGGAACGAAATTCCCGCAAGAGGGCAGGAACCTTGTCAGAATTCGCAATCATATCGCGGGAAAAATTGAATCCCTTTTCAGGTTGTTTTCTTGCCATAATATTCCTTCATCAGCCGATTGATCCTTCCATTTGAAGCTGAATCAATCGGTTCATTTCTATCGCGTATTCCATCGGCAGTTCTTTTACCAGAGGCTCAATAAATCCCGAAACAACCATGCCAGTTGCTTCTTCTTCAGTTAAACCCCTGCTCATCAGATAAAAGAGCTGTTCATCTTCCACTTTGGATACAGTAGCTTCATGTCCTATGTTGACATCTTGTTCGTCGACCTCAATATAGGGATAAGTATCGGAGCGCGAAGTTTCATCCAGGAGAAGAGCATCACAGACAACATTTGACTTGACATTGGTGTTGCCCTTGTTTACTCGTAGTAATCCCCTGTAAGAAGCTCTCCCGCCATCTTTACTGATGGATTTTGAAACGATCTTGCTGGTCGTATCTGGCGCCAGGTGAATGATTTTGCCACCGGTGTCATGATGCTGTCCTTTGCCTGAAAAAGAAATCGAAAGAATCTCCCCATGAGCTCCCTTTCCCATCAGCATACAGGAAGGATACTTCATAGTTACTTTCGATCCCAGATTGGCGTCTACCCATTCCATGGTCCCCTTTTCTTCTACACGGGACCGCTGAGTCACCAGGTTATAAACGTTATTAGACCAGTTCTGGATAGTGGTATAGCGGACCCGGGCACCTTTTTTCACAAAAATTTCAATCACCCCGCTGTGAAGGGAATTGGTTGTATACGTAGGTGCTGTGCAGCCTTCCACATAATGAACCTGGGATCCTTCATCAGCGATGATCAGTGATCTTTCAAATTGCCCGATATTGGCAACATTCAACCTGAAATAAGCCTGGAGCGGCAAATCCACCTTAAGACCCGGTGGTATGTAAACAAATGAGCCTCCCGACCAGACAGCGCTGTTAAGGGCAGCGTATTTATTGTCGGAATAGGGAATAACTGTGCCAAAATATTCCCGGAACAGTTCGGGGTGTTCCCGAAGGCCATTTTCTATGCTTTTAAATAAAACGCCCTGCTCTGCCAGCTGTTCCTGGATGCTGTGGTAAATCATCTCTGATTCATATTGAGCCCCCACTCCAGCCAGAAATTTTTGCTCTGCTTCTGGAATTCCCAATCGATCAAAAGTATTCTTTATAGAATCAGGAATATCATCCCAGGATGATTCTTCTTTCTCGGTTGGTTTTACATAATAATAGATATCCTCCAGATCCAGGTCCGAAAGATCAGGACCCCAGGTTGGCTCTGTCCGCTTTATAAAGTGCTCATACGCTTTTAACCGGTAATTGAGCATCCATTCCGGTTCGCCTTTCATCTGGGAGATCTCTTCTACTACACCCCGGTCCAATCCCTTCCTGCTTTTAAATACATAGACTTCAGGATCACTGAATCCATACTTATAATCGCCAATGCTATCGATCAATTTCTCGTCATTCGGCATGAGAAATACTCCTAAAATTTAACGAAGGAAAGCGCCTTTTCAAAAGAAACTTATGCGGCGTGCTTCTCCCGCAACCACTCATACCCCTCTTCTTCCAATCGGAGAGCCAGCTCAGGGCCGCCAGATTCAACAATCCTGCCATTCAACATCACATGGACAAAATCTGGTGTGATGTAATTTAATATTCTCTGATAATGGGTAATTACCAAGATGCCCTGGTCCTTTTTGTTAACAGCTTTGATTCCATTGGCTACGATCTTTAAGGCATCAATGTCCAATCCTGAATCTGTTTCATCCAGAATAGAAATCTTGGGTTCCAGAGTGGCCATCTGTAAAATCTCAACCCTCTTTTTCTCTCCCCCGGAAAAACCATCATTAAGATACCTTCCGGCAAACGATTCATCCATGTCAAGAAGGGCCATTTTTTCTTTTAGTTTTTTCCTGAAATCAGGAATCGAGATGCCTTTATCTTCAGGATTCTGCCCTTTCCGATGGGCATTAATGGCTGTCCGCAAAAAGTTAGCAACCGATACTCCCGGCACGGCAACTGGATATTGAAAGGCCAGGAATAATCCCAGCTTGGAGCGCTCGTTTGGATCCAAATCCAACAAATCCTTTCCATCCAGAGTTGCCTCTCCTTCTGTAATTTTGTACTTTGGGTGACCCATTAATGCATATGCCAGGGTTGACTTTCCCGTCCCATTAGGCCCCATGACTGCATGAACTTCACCTGACCTTATTGTGAGATTCACGCCTTTCAATATTTCAGTATCTTCAACACTTACTTGGAGATTATTAATAACCAGCTCAGACATTTATAACCGCTCCAATCATTGATTTTTGGTATTTTACCCATTTTTTTGACAGGGAAAATTGTAGCATAATTCCCCTGATAAGTCAATATTTAAGATAATTATCATATAAATTATTGACATTTATTTCCTTCGATGTTAGACTTTTTATGAAAGGTTAAAAATACCTGTGAAAATTCAATGATTAATAACACCCGAAATGGAGTTCTTCGAGCCCTTCTCCTTCACCAACGGAGAACTGTGAATGATTTAGCTGAAGCTGTGGATATTAATCCAATTTCAGTTCGTCATCATGTCACTAAACTGGAAGCGGAGGGTTTAATTCAGTCCGAAGAAGAACGACACGGAGTCGGAAGGCCCCGTTTGATATACAGCTTAACCAACAAGGGTATGGAGCAGTTCCCTCAACGGTACCTGCAATTATCCCTTCATCTGCTGCAGCAGTTAAAAGCTAACCTCTCTGAGAAGGAACTTGGTGAAATATTCCAGAATCTAGCCAGAGAAATTGCAGGTGAACTTACTAAGGACGTCAACCTGGAGAATCTAACACTGGAAGAACGACTTCAACTCCTTCAGGAAGTGTTAACCGCAGAAGGATATACAATCAATTTGCAGGAAGAAGAAGGTTATTATCATCTGATAGGAGCAAGCTGTCCCTACCATCATGTTGGGGAAGATTTCCCTGAGATTTGTGTAGTTGACCAGGAATTAATCACCCATTTTACCTCCTCAACACCAGTGCGGATTGAATGTATTCTTGAGGGAGACAAACAGTGTAAGTACCTGATTAAAAAAACCACTGAACAAGGATAATAATGTCGTTAGAAAATTGGCAATTAAAGAGTACAACTCCAGAACTGGCCGATACACTTCATAAAGGACTGCAGAATGTAATGGATCCGGAACTGGGGATGAATATCATTCAATTAGGGCTGGTTAGAGATGTGCAAATCCAGGATGATAAAGCTCTCGTTACTATGATTTTTACCACTCCATTTTGTCCTTACGCCCCACAGTTAATGGAAGCTTGCCGCAGCAAAACGGAAGAAGTTCTGGGAATACCAACATCAATTGAGATGGGTCGGGAATTCTGGGACCGCTCCTTTATGGAAGATGACCCGGTGGATTGGGGTTTGTACTAAATCAGCAGATCCAGTATTCGCTGCCCAGATAACCACGAACCCATTAAGCTGTGCTATAACCAATAGTATCCAAACCACCCCAGCTGAACAAACAGGCTGGGGTTTTCTATAGCAGCAGGAGAAACTCAGATGAGGCCATCAATCAATCTTCTCACAAATGGGATAGTTCAAAAAATCATCGATGAGGGATTCGCTTTGCTGGAAAATCCCGGGATTGAACTTCACAATCAGGATGGCAGGGAGCTGCTCCTTGCAGCTGGAGCTGAAGCAGACCTTAACAGCCAGGTCGTTAGAATTCCTGAAATAATCGCCCGGAGTGCATTGGAGAGCTGTCCAAATTCCTTTGCTCTTTACAATCTCAAGGGAGATCCAGTTATTCAGTACGGATCAAGTCAAGTCCATTTTAATCCCGGCTCATCAGCCCTTACAATCCTTGATCGGGGAACCCAGAGAGCTCGTGAGGCAGTAACTGAAGATTTTGTCCAATTTGTAAAATTAGTTGAGATGCTTCCCCAAATAGATGCCCAGAGCACGGCCTTAGTCTGTTCAGATGTAACAGAGGAAATTCAAGATTTATACCGTCTGTACCTGGCATTAAATTACATGTCCAAGCCAATCGTTACCGGCGCTTTCCGAATTGATACCTGGGAGATTATGAAGGATCTTCTGGCTACAGCTGCAGGCGGATTATCGAATCTTCAAAAAAAACCACTGGCTATCTTTGATGTCTGCCCCTCCCCTCCTCTAAAATGGAGCGATCAAACCTGCCAGAATTTAATTGACTGTGCCAAATTCAAAGTTCCACTCCAGATTGTACCCATGCCTATGGCAGGAGCGACTTCTCCGGTAACTTTGGCCGGCGCGGTTGTCCAGCATACAGCAGAATGTTTAAGCGGGATAACAATTGCTCAATTGGCAGGAGAAGGAGCAAGGATAGTCTGGGGAGGATCTCCAGCTATCTTTGATATGAAGAACAGCACAACTCCGATGGGAGCTGTAGGCACCTGGATGATTGATATTGCCTATGCGCAAATCGGACAGTCTCTACAGCTGCCAACCCAAGCCTACCTCGGTATGTCTGATGCAAAAGTTGTAGATGCCCAATGTGGGCTGGAAACTTCTGCTGGAACTATCCTGGCTGCCCTGTCGGGAGTAAACATGGTTTCCGGTGCCGGCATGATGGCCTTTGAAAACTGCCAGAGCTTTGAAAAATTAGTCATTGACGCTGATATTATCGGG
>Ga0255389_1082_pt1 | contig 10864 bp, 8 predicted proteins | sample ANMaggSeSYBR01E4_FD_182113 | JGI IMG/M metagenome (GOLD analysis project Ga0255389, IMG submission 182113) | Sediment cell enrichment communities from methane seep in Santa Monica Basin, California, United Staets - ANME aggregate JGI... | ecosystem: Environmental > Aquatic > Marine > Cold seeps >...
GCCTTCCTTGATAAATCGCAGGTAACCATATTTTCATAGCCCGTCCAGGTTTCATTGGGTTTGGTTGAACTCTCTCAATAATCGGATGGGCTTTTTTCGAGGTTGGGATGAAGATAGCCAGGTTCACCCACGACTAAAATTACTGGCACTTATTTTTTGGGATTTACTACGATTAATTGTTATTTTAGCTATTGTTTATTGGGTTGTGAAGAGTTTAATTAAATAGAAGTTATTTGAAAAATTAGAAATTATGAAAACAAGAGTATTATTGTCTACTACATTCATTTTGTTATCCATTTCAGGAATTTCTCAGGTAATGGTTAACGGAGTTGAATTAACTACCTCGCAGCAGAGCTGTCGAGGTATAAATCGGAAAATTATCTTCATATCGCAGCAAGCTGCGGGGAATATTACCCAGAGATCCCGATATGCTTCTGCCAAAGGCATCGCTTCGCGAGCAATCGGGATCCCTGCCTGTACTGCTAGTTTCGGCAGGCAGGAGTTCGACTAAATGGTTTTAATGCGTCTTCGCCTTTTAAAATCATAGTCTCACTGATTTAATTCAATTCCAAAATCAAAGGCAACACCCATTATCGACATTACCCCCCTTATTGGACGGATTGAGATAATAGTTTTTGTCCTGGTCCTGATCTGGATTGTTTACGCTAATACTATCAAATGATATTTTATGTGTCAAATTTCGTATCAAATAATAAAAAAAGAGAGTCACATTTTTACTGTAACTCTCTTTTTTTTTTAAATGTCTAGTCCTGAAATAGCGTTACACAAAAAGTAATGTTATGAATAAACAGAATGGCACAGAGTACATTAAGCGTACTCAAAAAGACTATTCCATGTCTTTTAAATTACAAGTTGTTCAAGAAATTGAACGAGGAGAGCTCGGAATAAATGCCGCGACCCGTAAGTATGGCATCCAAGGGAATGCAACAGTGGTGACCTGGCTCAGAAAATTTGGTAACTTTGATTGGGAAAATCAAACGCCATCGAATATGCCAAAAACGCAAGAGCAAAAGCTTCTGGAGCTGGAGCAAAAAGTGAAGTTGCTTGAAAAACAAAAAGCATTTTTAGAAAAGCAAGTTAAAACGGCTGATAAGAAAGCGATCATATTTGATATGATGATAGACCTGGCCGAGAAAGAGTTCAATATTCCTATTCGAAAAAAATGCTCACCCGGACAATCGACTATTACCACAGCAAAACAAAAGAAACAATAGTTTCTGCCTGTAGATTGTTTGGGGTGAACAGACAGGTTTATTATCGCTGCAAGAAAACGGTACAGGCGAAACAAGAAAGGGCATACAAAATAATAAGTTTAGTCCAGGCCGTACGTGCCCTAATGCCACGTATTGGAACGCGAAAGCTTTATTATCTTTTAGAAGAAGAACTAAATGAATTAAGTGTTGGCCGGGATCGGTTGTTTGATATTCTCAGGGCAAACCATCTGCTGATAAAGCCAAAAAGAAGTTATAGAACTACTACAAACTCATACCATCGGTTCCATAAGCATAAGGATCTGATCACAGGTATAGTTCCACAAAAGCCAGAACAAATATGGGTATCTGACATCACCTATATTGGTAATAGGGACAATCACCAATACCTTGCACTAGTTACAGATGCTTATTCGAAAAAGATTGTTGGATATGATCTGTCTTCAAGCTTGTCAGCAGAAGGGGCACTAAGGGCATTAAGGATGGGTATAAAGCAACGATCTTACACAAACAATACATTGATACATCACTCAGATAGAGGGTTTCAATATTGCTGTGATGATTATCAGGATTTATTGACCAGCAAGAAGATAAAATGCAGCATGACAGAATCATATGACCCATATGCAAATGCTGTGGCAGAACGGGTTAATGGTATATTAAAGTTGGAATTTCAATTTGAGAATTATAATGCTAAACTATTTGTAATGAAGCAACTTGTAGAAAATAGTATCCAAATTTATAATACGATGCGCCCTCATTATTCATGTTATATGAAAACCCCAGAGCAGATGCATAACCAAAGTGAAATAAAAATTAGAACGTATAAAAAAACAGAACCTTTCAAGGCTAGCCTTGAAAGGTTCTGTTAAATGATTTATTTTTGTCCTATAAATCTGTATCGCTTATTTAGGACGAGACATCAATCTGGTATTGACTCAATACGCAGTAGCTAAGAAAAATATCGAGGATTGCTTATTCTGATTTAATTCTATTATAAATTAAACATCAGTTTATATTTTTTGACTAAAACTTTAGTAGCCAATTAGAGAATAGTAAAATAGTAATTGTGTATAGATATCAGAAAGCAAAGGTCACAAAACCAATTTGACAATCCTGGAAATATTGATATAACCTGGACTATTATTTATAAATGCCCGTTAAAAGTAACCCTTTCACCATTTTTATAAACAACAATGAATGCATCAGCTACACCTCTGGCTTTAATCTCATCACGAATTTTAACAGCCTCTGCTTTAGATTTACATTTACCGATGGTGTATTTCCGCCAGTTATGATAAACCTCTTCATTTACCACATCCTGAATAGAATATATTTCTTTCAATGTTTGAGGGTCTATCTCACTTTTCATTAATGCCAGCATCTGAACACGATAACAGGTACCATTCTCCTTGTATTTTGTTTTATGTGGATAAGCATCGGGTGCCAGCTCTTTCAATTCACTTAAGCGGTTAAGTCTTTTTCCCTGGTAGTAGGCCACGATAAAGGCGTCACGAACACCATGTTCTCCGATAATGGTATTACGATAACTTTTTGCTTCACCGTAGGAGGCAAAGGATCCAATGGAATAACGATACCAACTACCCAAATAATCTTCTTTTATATCTTCGTATAGTTTATATTTTCCAGCCAGGTTTTGTAGTGGAATCTTAGCCTTAAAAGCTGCCCTTACCTGTACCCTGAACTCAACATCTTCTTGAGGAATAACCGCTTCTTTTTCAATAATAGGCTCATATACAGGCTCTGCAATAACAACTTCAGCTTCTGCTTCCTCCACAACTTCTTCCTCTAATACAATAGGTACTGCAACTATCGCATCTGGTTCAAATAATTCAATAAATACATTAGTTTTGAATGAATATTCTTTTTCTGTTTTTTCAAAATACAATACACTATTCAATGGTAATGTTCCATATATTTTATTCAATCTGACCCTATAACTTACTTCAAAAACAGAATCAGCCGGAACTTCACTCCAATGAAGGTTTAATGTGTAATTCTTAAATTCTGTTTTCGCACCTGCAATGGCCGTGTCAAGCACATCAAATCCAATGGGTAGTATTTGTGTCAATTGGGCAGGTCCATCAATATCGCCTTTATAAATTTCGCTTTTCAGAATAAATTCATCATACGATTTGAGCTCGCGGGGAATATCATAAATCAGGTTTACCATATCGCCTCCGGTTGTTGTTGGTACTTCTTCAACTACTTTCGCCTCTTTAGGTTTTTTCTCTTTTGGTTGTTTACGGCTAAAATTAAATGAGACACCAAGTGAAGTATAATAATATGCATCATTATGTGATCCACTTTCTATGGCATCCAGTTTATCTGAATTGGTTAATCTTACTGCAGTCTCGAGGTTGAGATACCACCGGTCTGCCAGTTTGAAATCCAAACCACCACCAATAGGTATGGCAAAAGCTGTTTCTCTGCTGGTTTTTTCTCTTTCACCTTCAGTAGTATACCCATAATCGTTTACCAATAAATCAGAAGAGATTCTACGTGCCTCACTCCTAAACATGAGTGCACTTACACCAGTAAGTAAATACAAATTTACCCTTCGTTCTTTATTTTCCCCAAAAAGGTTGATTAAATTTATGGTAGTCCCCAATTGATATTCCATCACATTGGAGTTAAATTTTAGATCATTGGCATCTTTTTGGCCTTTTAAATTTGCGTTTAAATATTGCAAATGTATCCCAAACACTGAACCTACGTATTTCCCTACCCGGACCCCGTATCCGATATCAGTTTCATTTTGCAATTTAGCGAAATGATTGTTTTCATTTTCAACATCACCAAAAAACTGTGATGCACCTCCATTGGCATTGATATACCAACGATAATTAAGCGACGACTGAGCCCGAAGCTCATTTGTAAATGAAAAAATAAAAAAAGTAAAAAATACTATAATAAAAATGTTTTGGGTACGCTTTAACATACTCTTTAGATTTACGGGGATTTACAAAACAAATTTAAAAACATATACCTCTAAAGATAGAATTGACTGATAAATTATTTAACAAAATATTGTTTATAATTATACATCTCTATATAGCAATAACAGCAGGCCTTTGAAAGTGATTTGGTAGTTAATAAATTTGTAACTTTGTTAATTAAAAATTGAATAATCATGAATACAAGACTCAGTGTTAACATCAATAAAATTGCCACTATCCGAAATGCAAGAGGTGGGAATGTCCCCAATGTATTAGAAGCGGCTATCAATTGTGAACGTTATGGTGCACAAGGAATAACAGTCCATCCAAGGCCAGATGAACGACATATCCGATACCAGGATGTGAAAGATATAAAACCTGTGATAAAAACTGAATTTAACATTGAAGGCTACCCCAATAAAAGTTTTATAGACCTGATCCTTGAAGTAAAACCAAACCAGGTAACCCTTGTTCCTGATCCACCGGAAGTATTAACATCAAATGCTGGATGGGATACCATAAGAAATGAATCATTCCTGAAAGAAGTGATTGCTGAATTTCAAAATAATGGAATCAGGACCTCTATTTTTATAGAAACCAATCCTGAAATGATCAAAAATGCGGTAAAATCAGGAACCGACAGGATAGAATTATACACTGAAAGTTATGCAACCAATTTTCCGCTGGACAAAGAAAAAGCCATTCACCCTTTTGTGGAGTCTGCTAAACTGGCCAACGAATTGGGATTGGGTATCAATGCTGGTCACGACCTTGACTTAAATAACCTTAAGTATTTTGCGAATAATGTTTCGGGATTATTGGAAGTGTCCATCGGGCATGCCTTAATTTCAGAAGCCCTGTATCTCGGACTTGAAAATACCATACAGCTTTATTTGAGGCAATTGATGTAGTCTGTTAAAGACATTGCAGTAGGCTTCTCTCTTGTCCCGAGAGTTTTCAAAAGGAGGATGCTCTTACAACATGATTTTGAAATGCAATTAATTTATTCCATTTTATTATCGATGTACATATAAAAGAAAAACAGTCCATTAAAAAAGGAATAAAAAACTACCCCTGCCTGTCGTTCGAACATTGATTCAAAAAGTAAATTGAAGCTTATCAAAAACAATATTAATAAGTATAAGATAGTTCGCTGTTTAAGTGTTTGATATAATGGGATGAATAACATCCCGATCAATACTAAAAAGCCTATGATACCGATGGCAATAAAGGTTTGTAAATATTGATTGTGCGCATTTAACCGTTTTTCCAATGCCCCTGAATATTGATTGGCTTTATAAGATCTTAAAAGTGCATCATTGGCATCACCCGTACCAACACCAAATAAAATATTTTCCTTGATTATGGATACAGCTGATTGCCAAATATGAATTCTTTCAGAAGTACTGTCTGTTGCATCATTCTTCACATTTTCCTTGGCGATTGTTTTCTGGGCATCCATTATCCTGGATGAAGTAATGGAAAAGAAGGTAAACATTCCCCAAATAACCAAACTTGAAATGAGGAATATGGCTATTCCTTTCAAATATTGTTTTTCATAAAGGAGTATCCCAATATAACTTAACAATATGATGATAAATGTAAGTATTCCTGCTTTGGAGCTTAATAAAAAAATGAATGTACCGAAATAAATGATCAGTACAACCAATAAGGGTTTTGGTGTATTTTTAAAAATACTCTTTGTGTGAACCTGATACAATAGTATGCCTATCGCAAATACTAAAAACATGGATAGATAGCTTGCATGTTGATACCATGACAGGCTACTGTAATAGAATTCATTTGTCGAATAGCTCTCCAAAAAATTATAAAATGAATGGGATAACAAAACAATGGTAGTAACAAAACACCCAAGGATATAATAAAAAAGAAATTTTCCTTTTTTGTCTTTTAAAATATTGTGATCAATTGTAGCAAATAGTAAAGGGAATACCAACAATGATAACTTTGTCTGCAAATCCAATAATCCATAAATTTGGTTTTTTGTATAAAGAAATCCCAGCAGATAGAGAATATATATCAAACTAAATGACAGAATGTAACGCCTGAATTGATCCTTTTTTATCCGCAAGAATTTTTGGCTGAATTTTCCTTCAATGAGCCAGGTAAACATAATCAAAACAATTGCCATTGCTGCAATCCTATCATATAGTGGAATGGAAAATGCAAGTACTCCAAAGAAAAGGATATAGAGCTTGTAATAAATATTTTCCAAAGGTTTATTCATTCATCAAGCATAGATATTTAACAGATCAATTAAGTTGTAACAGGTTTTTCTGAGAAATTGGCAAATGGCCCTGGTAAGGAAAAAATGCATGGTCGATATAATTTTGTATCAAAAGTAAATATTTAATTGATAAATTTTTGCATAGCAGTGCTACGGAACAATTTTTTAACGCGAATACAGCGGAAAATAAACGATTTATATTTATCATTTTGGGGTTAATTTGGTATAATTACCTGTTGGCATCAATCAACTAAATAATATCATTTAGGTTTTCCTTTAAAAACTCAATGATTTTATGAGGATCATCAATGTCTGTAGGGAGGTTTACTATTTGCTTCGAGATAGTATTTGCTTCAGGAATATTATCAATATTCAAGTCCCATAATTCAAGATTTTTACCAACCGGATACAAAGGAGTACAAAACCAATCACCTAGTTCAATCTTGCTTTTTACTGCTTTATCTTCAAAAATTGCTCGTTGGGTAACTAAAATCGGATATTTTAAAAAAGAATGATTTTCATGAAGTACTTTATCTACATTATATTTATGGTTTTTCGCAAGAAATTCAGTATAAATTAAGGCATTCTCTTTTCTTTTCTTTAATAATTGATCCATGCTTAAAATATTCTTTACACCTTTTTTGTATTGTACATCACCCATTATTTTGAAGTAATTTTTAGGCATCAAGGTGCTACTTAATTCCATTCCCTCACTCGATCCTATTACTAAATTATTTTTACTCATCCATCTGTACATTGATCGTAATTGCCAGTAATTTGAAGGATTTAAAATATTATCTCTTGCGAAAAGTAATGCTGTCAACACCAAATTGTCTTTATAGGATGGTTTAAGGAGATATTGGTTCTCCTTTTCTAATTCATTAATCAATTCAAAATTATTCACAGTTGCAAATCCGCCAATACCAGTAGAAAATGGTTTATTCCATTGTGTTGAAAAAAAAGCTGCGTCGCAAAAAGAGCCATTGGGCTTTCTTTTAAAAGTACCACCAAACCCATGTGTACAATCTTCAATTGAATAAATTCCATTTTGCTTAGCCATTTCGGAAATTTCATCAACCTGAGTTGATAATCCAAAAGTATTTTGAGAAATAATAACTTTAGTTTTAGGGGAAATCGCATTAATGAAATGGTCAAGTGACGGGTTCATTGTAATTCTGTCCACATCAACATAAATGGGTTTTGCTCCAAGATATTTTATTGCAGATGCTACAACTACACAAGTAAACCCAGGCAAGATCACCTCATCTCCTTTGCCAACTTTCATAGCTTTAAGTAGGGCATACAATGCAACCCTTCCTTTCCAATAGAAATAAATATGATCATTTTGAAGATATCTTGCAATAAACTCTCTAAAGTTTTGTTCCATTGTTTCCCAAGAATAGTTTATCAAATTGTAATAGTCCAATTAATGAACCAGTTCCATAAGATAAATGTAAAGTATAAAAAGCTTTTAATAAATAATAAATACCGGTTGATTTATCATTTAATTTTATTGAAGTGCCAAGAATTAAAATAAAATGAGATAAAACCACCACTAAACTAATTAAGATAAATGGCAAATAATAAAAAGATAATAAAACGGGCAAAATAATTGATAAAACGAAAATTAACGGAATAAAATGTCTAATACTAAGGGAACTGTTCTTTTTAGTAATGTAAACGACTAAAATATTCCATAATCCATTTTGAAAATTATTTTTTGCCAGGGCTTCGTATGTTTCGCGAGCAAAATACTTACAGGAAGTATCGGAAATGAGAAATATTTTTTTACCAGCCTTAATTAGTCTTTTCGACCACTCCATATCATGATTTCGAATAAGCTTTTCATTATACATTCCTATTTCAATAAATAATTCCTTTTTATATAAACCGAAAGGAACAGTATCAACCCTGGTAGGAGTATCAACACCAGTTCTGAAAAGTGAATTTCCTACACCAAACTTGTTTGAAAGCACTTTTATTATTGCTGTTGATTCTTTTGTCTTGTTTCTAACATCAGTAATTAATTGTCCACCAACACCATCGGCGTCAAGTTCTTTCATATAGTAAATCAATGTACTTATATAATTCTTCGGAAATTTCGCATGAGCACTTGCAATTAATATATAATCGTTTTTGGCATTTGTTACTCCAAGATTTAATGCTACCGGAGTAACTTTTTTCTCATTATTTATTAGTCTTACAAAAGGATACTTCTCAGCATATTCAGTTACAATTTTTATTGTACTATCAGTACTTTCCCCATCTATAACAATTATCTCCAAATTATCAATAGGATAATCTGATTTTAGAAAAGAATCAAGGCAATCAGAAATGTAACCTTCCTCATTCCTGCAAGGTATTACAATGCTTATTGTTTGTATTTTATGCTTAATTTTCAAAACTATTATGTTGTTCCCTACCGCTAAATTATAAACTATGACTTTTCTTAAGTCAAATTATTATAAGCAATAATTAATTTTTTCTTTTCACTATCCCAATTATATTTTTCTTTAACCATTTGCAATCCTTTACTACCCATTTGTTTTGCTTTTTCAGGATTTTGCTGAATGTATAAAATGGCATCAGCTATTTGAACCGGATCCAAAGGGTCAACACAAATACCACAATTATTATTTTCAATAATCTCTTTCCATAAAGGGAAGTCAGAAGCAATGACCGGAATACCTGCCCCCATGTATTCAAACATTTTTACTGGTAAGGAGTCAATATAATTAATAATGGGGTGTAAAGTTACTAATCCCGCAATTGATTTATTCATAATATCTAAAGTATCTTTTCTGTCGACAAATCCATGCTCCTTAATATTTTCCCATCCACTTGTGTCAATTACTTTTTTTCGGAGATCATCAGGTGAAAATTTACCGGCCAGGTGCATGGTAATATTATTAAGCTCTGACATTGCTTTTGCCATCTCAAAAATCCCTCTTACCGCAGTTATACTTCCGATATAGCATATTTCCTGTTTTCTGCTTTCCCATTCAGGAATTTTATTATCAGAATTATGTATGGGGAAATTATTGATATCTACTACATTGGGATTGATTTTTAAGAACCGCTCACGAATAAATGGAGTTGCTGTAATTATTAAGTCAAGTTTCCTGCAAATTCGATTTTCAGTGACTTCGGCTATTGAAGAAATCAATTTTCTGATGTTACTATTGATCCAGTATTTACTTAAAATTTGCCTTGGAACATCTTCATGGGCATCATAAATCACCGTTTTGCCCCTTTTTATTAATCGTTTTCCAATAAATAGTAATTCCGGATCATGCAAATGGTAGATGTCAGCTTCCAGTGTGAGGGCTTTTTTAAAAATATTTTTGGATGATTTAAATATTCTGGATAGCCTATTCTTTGGAGCACCTGTATCAAATACCATATATCCCAGCTGCTGTTTATCCCCCTTGCCATCTGCAACAACTACACTTACCTGAAATCCTGCTTCAACCAAAGCCGGTAATTCCTTAAAAAAGATACGTGTATCTTTTCGGTGGTGTACAGAGGTTAGATGACAAACCTTCATGATTTTTCTGATAAAATATTTTTGTATATATCAATGAATTTATTTCTATTGACTTCTTTTGTACCATACTTACTGATAATGTCTCTATTTATCCTAACTGCCTTTTGCATATCCAAATCCAATGCTTTTTGTAGAAAATTTTCTGTCAAATCCTTAACGATTATACCATTTTCATTATTTGTTATCCATTCCTTATTTGCCGGCAGATCAGAAACCACAGGTAAACATCCGGCCGACATAGCTTCGAGCAAGCTAATAGCTGTGGCATCCGATTCCGGGATAGAAACAAATATCTTTGCCCTATTGTAATAATTATAATTTTCTTCTTTGTTGAGCCAGCCAACAAACTCAACTTTATCAGAAATATTCAATTCCTGTGCAAGTGCTTTTAAGTTATCCGTTTTCTCACCAGTGGCTGCAATAATTAATTTCCATTGCTCTGCTTTATCCTTGTTAAATACGGAAAAGGCCTTTAAGATCAAATCGATCCGGTAAAGCTTTTGGTGTAACCGATTGGAGTAAATAATTTTTTCTTTAGGTTCATTTTTATAAAACGGATCAATTCCAAAATTTGCAATAAGAATATCATTTTTTGTTTTTCCAACTCGTTCTACAATTTTGTCAGCAACATGCTTTGCATCTGCAGTTAAATAACCAGCATTTTTTAAATTAAAAATGATCATGTTGTTTATGAGGTGACTTTTTTCTGGAGTGTAAAGCACATCGCTTCCCCAAGCAGTAACGATAGTTGGAATATTAGTTTTTTTTGCAGCTTTAAGAGTTAAGTAGGCTGTAGAATTTGCCTGATGTACATGAATGATATCAGGTTTATATTGTTTGATTTTCTTCCTTAGAAAAAGATAATTTTTATATGCTT
>Ga0255389_1083_pt1 | contig 10832 bp, 6 predicted proteins | sample ANMaggSeSYBR01E4_FD_182113 | JGI IMG/M metagenome (GOLD analysis project Ga0255389, IMG submission 182113) | Sediment cell enrichment communities from methane seep in Santa Monica Basin, California, United Staets - ANME aggregate JGI... | ecosystem: Environmental > Aquatic > Marine > Cold seeps >...
ACGTTCATTACCATTCAATTTTCTATTGGAGCAGAAATAGCCTTCTTCTTCTGCAGTTGGGTTGAAAATGATGGCAAAATCATCTGAGTTTGTATTTAAGGGAAATCCCATATTTACCGGGACTCTCCAGTTCTGATTTTCATCTATGGTAGATTTAAAAACATCCAATCCACCCATTCCGATGTGACCATCAGACGCAAAATACAATACTGTATCTGATCTTAAAAATGGAAATCCTTCATTAGATGGTGTATTGATAACAGGACCTGCATTTTTTGGTCTTCCAAATTCGTCTGAACGGTTTTTACGTTCTGCAAACCAGATATCAGTTCCTCCATAGCCATGTTCAAAATCAGCTGTGAAAAAAATGATTAATTCGTCTTCATCGAGGGAAGGGTGTATTATCCTTGAAGTACTGTCGCCACCAAGGTTAATAATGGCAGGATCACCATAACTTCTTCCTGATTTTTTTGACTGATAAATATGGCAACCTGATCGTTTGTTTTTTTCATTACCACAACGGGCAAAATAAAGTGTAGTGTAGGATGAATTCATCATCGGACTGCCTTCATTGGTTGCGGTATTTATAATTTCTTCTGAATCCAAAAGATCCGGAACACTCCATTCTCCTTTCCTGTCTATCCGTGTGAAGAACAGGTCTGTAAAGTTTTGTCCTGTCCATTCATCAGCATCTTTTCCGGTAGAGCCTTCCCGATTGGATGTAAATATCAGGTCATTATAATTTTCGCTGGCATAGCATGCATTAAAATCATCTTCACGGGAATTTACCTTTTTTAAGTTTGCAATTTGATGGTTGGTAGGGTTTTCGACCCATTCTTTTTGTTTGTTACAAGATTTTAAGCCATCAGAGCCCCTTGGGTCATCTGGTTGTAAACTCATATATTGCTCAAAAACAGGTACAGCCAAATCGTATTTTCGATTAATCTTAAGCATATTGGCATAATGCAGGAGTACAATCGGTTCTTTTTTATAGTAATTATTACGGACTAAACTTTTGTAAGTGGGTTCAGCCCGTTTTGTAACATTCATAAGCCGGTAACATTCTGCCATTTGAAAGCGGATGCGATTTTTTTCATCCCTGTCTTTTACTTTAGCATATGCTTTTTTGTATTTATCAACAGCTTCGGCATACTTATAATCTTCAAAATCTGCATCAGCAGTTGCTGTTGAATTACGTTGGGCAAGCAAACTGATATTGAACATTAAGGTAAATGCTAAAAAGATTCCTATTTGTATTTTCATAAAACCTGAGTAATTCTAAAATTTGAGCGCAAAGATAATGATTCCAAATTGTAACGGTATAGATTATGAAATATTTCATAATAGAAAATGAGGATTTATTTAAATTTGATATATAAATCCTATACAGGACAATTAACGGTTACGCCCTTTAATAAAGAAAATTAAAAGGATCAGGAAAAAAACTGTAATACTTGTGACAATAAGTGCTTGCCTGTAAAAGGTTAGTTTTTTTTGTTGTTTGGTAATTTCTGATTCATATTCTATAGTGGAGCCCGTTTTGGTTTTTTTTATTTGCTGTATTTTTAATGAATCTTTCAAAATAGCAAACAAATCCAAATAAATCGAAGCACTATCAAACTCATTTAAGGAACCATATGCAAGTACCATTTTTTGGTAGTTAGCCAGAATTTCAGACCTGGCACCAATGTCTCTGGCTATTGCCAGGCTTTGTTCAAAATATTCGATGGCACTGCTAAAATTTTTCTTCTCCATAAGATTCTCCCCTATTAAAGTAAATGTTTCAGCAATACTTCTCTGGTCTTCCAGCTCTTCACTAATTTTTAAGGATTGAAAGTACAAAGCAATGGCACGATCATATTCTTCTTTCTTTTGGTATACATGGCCAATTAGCTTCAGGGTTGATGAAATACCAGTTTTATCATCAATCTGATCCCGGATAACAAGGGCTTCATTCAGAAAATCAAGGGCATCGTCTAATTTGTTTAATTGCAGATAGTTAGAGCCAAGGTTGTTCAGTCCGATGCTCTCTTCATGCTTGTTATTAAACTTTCTGCTTAAACGAACAACTTCTTTGTTATGTGAAATGGCTTCCTCTAACATTCCTTGTTTTTCATAGATGGCTCCAATATTTACAAGGCATGTTACCCTTTCCTCTTCATTGTTTATTTCGTCATAGATATCAGCACTTTTATTAAAGTATGTAAGGCTTTGATCGTATTCCCCTAAAAAATAATGTATGCTGGCAATATTAATATAGGAAGTTGCGATGCCTTCTTTGTTATTTTGTTGTATTTCAGAATCAAGTGATTTTTGAAAATAATAAAGGGCACTATCGTATTTTCCCTGATAATCATAAATAACCCCAATATTATTTCCACATGCAGCTATTCCTGTATTGAAATTAATGAGGGAGAAAGATGAAATTGCATTCAAGAAATTTACAAGTGCTTTATCGTAATCCCCTTTAAATAATAAAATATTACCAATATTATTTAAAGCTACACCTTGTCCTTTAATGTATCCACTTTCTTTTGCATGCTCTAGGGCTTTTGTAGCAAGTTGAAAGGCCTGTTCCCTGTCATTGTAGTAATAATTCACACAGGCTTTATTCAGACTGTCGACCAATTCTTTAGAATCTGGATTTGGTTCTTCTGGTCCTTTATTATCTTGTCCCTGCATATATGCTTTCTGACTGAGCAGGATAAAAATAATGCAAACCAGGATAATAATAGATGTCGTTTTTTTATGAATCATGATTTAATTCGTTGTCAAATATGGCATTATTTTTTGATATAACTCTTCATAAATTAATTTTGCATTTTTAATCTCCTCAAGGTTTTTATAATAACCATTTTCATTTCTGCAAGTGATTATCGATTTTGCAACATAAAATTCAATATAAGGATGTTTTATCATTTCTTTGATAGAAGACCGGTTGATGTTGATTTTTACAATAAGACTATCATTGACCTTAATTTGGTTTTTTAAACCATCAAATCTTTTTTTGTCCATTCCGTAAACTTCCAATAATTGATTTTTATCATAATAACCGCCTAATAAATTCCTGTATTTGATAATCCTTTTTGAAAAAGCCGGACCGATTCCTTTTAGTTGTTGTAAATCAAGTGAGTCAGCAGTATTTATCTCAATCAGTAGTGAGTCTGAAAACTTGGTTGATAAAGCTCCACTTTGGATAGAATCTTTTTCAATTATAATAAAAGGTTCCAAAAAGGCATATTCCTCTTCAGTTATTGTATAGATTTTTTGAAGGTCTTTCTTTTCATAAAATTTACCACCTTTATCCCTGAAGTTTATAATTGAATTGATAAGACTTTCCCTCATTTTCATTTTTTTCAGATCTTCCTTTGATATGCTATTTGGATCAAACGGAAAAGGTGTAAGAACTTTTTTGCTTGTAACTTCAAATTTTGTTTCAATTCGAATATATGGTTTTAGTATTTGGTACTCTTCTTCACTGATGCTGTACATTTTGGCAAGATCTGCCGGTTGATAAAATTTGCCTCCTTTTGATTCGTATTTTTTTATCATTGCAATTTGCCTGTCCTTTAATCCCAGTTTTTGCCATTCTTTAAGTGGCAAGTTATTTGGGTCGAAATAAAAAGGAGTTATGCGAATTGTGTCATCTCGCCCATAAGTTGTGTGGCTCAATCGTTTGTTATTTAATGAATCTTCAATTTCAAATTGGCGTTTTTCAAAAGCAAGTATCGTTTCTTTAAATTTGCCAAAATCCGTTGAATCAGTTTTTATAAGGTAAGGAAGTAAAATATTAATTGTGATGGTAAGGAGCAATATAACAAACAGAACTAAAATTCCATTTTTTTCAGATCTGGAATATCCAAAATAATCCTTTATTCTTTGTAATTTGTTTGTCAAAAGATAAATTATAAAATCGCATATAAAGTTAAATTATTTTTGTCATTATCCAATAACCTTATAATTTATATTGATAATCCGTTTTGATACCAGAAAAATAAAAAAAGAAGTAGCTATGGATTATTTCTCGCAGATTACGCTAATTACGCAGATGAAAAAAACAAAATTCTGCGTTTTATCTGCGATATCTGCGAGAGAAATCATTTACTGGTACAATTAAGGATATTCTTATAATTTATATAATATATCTGAATTTTAGCAGGCTAAATGGTCTTTAAAGTTTATTATGGTTTGTCCCTCTTTATCAACTTCAGGTTCAATAATCCGTTCTCAATCAGGGCTTGCAATATTTGATAGTCATAAATAAGTTTGTTGAGGTAGTTTTTCAAAATGATGTCTGCATGTGGAATGTTGGGGGTAATGTTTGATCTGTTCATCAATACTAAAACCAACAATGCAAATGATCGGGATTATCTGACTAAATAATAATCGGTATTATTTTAGTTTTGATAAGCTCAAAAAAAAAATAAAAAAACGCCGGATCAATTATCCGGCGTTTTTTTATGGATTATTAAATTCCTAATTTGGAACCTGTGTGCTTTCATCAATATTTATCAGCCATGCTTCGTTTTTGTCTGAATTATTAATTTGTCCATCCATATTGTAATCACCTGACAAATAACCACTTTTCCCAGATAAAATTGACCAGAATGATGTTTTGTCAACATTGTTAACTGTTCCGTTGGCATCTCCATCTCCTGCAATCATACCCCACACTTCCTGGCCAAAAGTTTCCAATTGTTTGGCACCGGCGGCACCGCCATAAATATTTCCGGCAGCATCTGAAAAGGCATATGCATAATATCCGTCAGTTTTAACCAAAGGATTAGCTGACATAATTCCAAGGTGGTTTCTATGCTTTATCACAACAAACATATTTTCATTGATTATGTTATCAAAGCTGAGCCTGCTAGTTCCATCCATCCCAACGATAGAACCATCCTGTAGCAAAAATGCAGCTTGTTGAGCTATTATAGTTGCGCTTGTCGCAGCGGTGGCAGTTGCAGCATCACGTAGCTCAACCAACAGCCAGTCGACAATATTCGTATTTGGCAATGCAACAACCGACTCAGTACCTGCATAATTCCATGGTGCTGTATTATATGGCTGTGATAAAGGTATGTAGTCAGGATTTAGACCAGTATTCATTTGGCTGCCACCAGCATACGGTCCTTCCATAAAAGCAATAAGGTCTAAAACAAGCGGGTTGTAGATTAATTCAATATCATCAAAATAAGACTCAGTGCCAAGTGTTGCTGATTCATCAGCAGCACTTACCACTATTAGTATATATTCGGGGTCGTTACTATTTAAATAGTTAAAGGGTGCTGAAAATCTAGTCCATGTAGGTGTGGTGGCCGGAACATTTATTTCAGCCATTGCGATATAATTTGTTGAGGTCGCATCAGGTATTTTAGCAGAGCCTGTGTGCAATAAAGCTTTTACCTGTGCTGCATCACTGCCTGCAGGAGCATGTTTTAACCAAACAGCAATGCTATCCGGTTTTTGGGTAAATGGGGTATTCCATTGTGCATCTGCCGGAATTGTATAAGCCCAGCCAGTTCCCGACATTTCAGCATGTATCCGGCCATTGGTAACAGTTCCTGCGGCAACTATTCCAATTACACTTCCATTAATCAGTTTGACAGAATAGGTTCCTGTGTGCGCATCTGTACTTTGTTCCCAAACATACGGGGCCATACCATTCAAAAAAGACCCTCCATCAGATGTTTTGATAGAACTCCAATCAATCGGTTCCGGAATATTAAGCCCAACATCTTCCCAGTTTTCAAAACCTGGATTTTCAGGTTGTTGTTGCCCTAAAGCAACTATTGAAATTATGCTAGCGATTATTAAAGAAAGTATGTTTTTAATCATAATATTTAATTTTATAGGTCAATAGAAGTTTTAAAGAATTAGTTTTTTATTATTTTTTGAGAAAAGTTGATGGAAGAATTTTGAATTTTACAAATATAAATTCCCGCTGGGATATTTACATTGATTTTGGATATTTCATCAGGTTTGATTTGCTTTGATAGTAATATCCTTCCAGAAAGGTCAACGATCTCAAGTTCACATGCCTCATTAATATTTGTGTTGAGAAAATTAGTAACCAACTGATTATTAGAGAAATAAATATTGATATCATCTTTAGTAAATGTTTGAATATCAGTTTCATGATAGATCATTTCAAAATCATCAAGGTAAAGAATGCTACCCAGTAATGAGTTAGCTCCGTCTCCAGCGTATATTGCAAATAATAAATATTCTGGGGTATTCGAGTTTAAATAAACGAAAGGAACTTCAAATTCTGTCCATTCGGTTGTTTCCTGTGTAAAATCAATGTTAGCTACAGCTATCCAATTTGTTTGCAAAGGGTCAGCAATTTTTCCAGTATCAGAATGAAGAACAGCAACAATACGTCCGATATCGCCACCTTGCGGAAAGTATTTAGCCCAAACCTTTAAACTGTCGGGTAAATCCGTAAAAGGAGTGTGAAACTCAGGCATCGTGTCGATGGTGTACACATAAGCATTAGAAGGTGGTAAAGTTGCATGCACTCTTCCATTTGTCATAGTGCCAGGTGCAACCATGCCCAGAATAGTATCATTCTCTAATTTTACTGAATACATTCCAGTATGTGCATCGGTACTTCTTTCAAGCGTAACAGGGATTACTCCATTGATCAGATCACCACCATCTGAAGTTCTTAGTGAATTCCAATTAACCGGTTCAAGTGTATCCGGTCCATAACCATATTCTTCCCAGTATTCAAATCCTGGGTTTTCAATTTGTTGTTGGCTATAAACATTGATAATGAATGTGCATGTGAATAACATAAGGATAAGTCGATAATACATATTGGTAGATTTTTTTTGATTATTTGGGCACGAAAATAAAAAAAAATAGATCACAAAAAATAAATCGAATAAAAAATTAACAAAAACATAACATTTAGTATTTTTAAAATCTCAAAGAGAGGCAACTTAATCCTCCATCCAGCTTTTGGAATTCTGAAACATCTACTACAGAAGTCATATAACCTGTTTGTTCTATGGCCTTTTTTGATTTAGGAAATCCAGCCGGGACAATTACAGTATCATTTACCCAGATACAATTGGCTGCATAACTTTCTTCCGCTTCAATTTGAATTTGATTAAATTTTTCAAATTCTTTGTGATTTAGAAACTCGCCAGATATAACCAGGTGATTATTTTCGAGGTATGATAAGCCGGTTTTTAAATGTAGGATCTTATTAAGTTTAACCTTAGATCCGGTCATTCCATACTTTGAAAGAATGCCAATCAACTGATCTGCGCCTGTTTCATTTGTCCTCTCAGATATCCCGATATAATAATGGCTTCCAACCATCATAATATCGCCTGCTTCAATTGTTCCCGGTTCAGAAATTGTTTTAATATTTTCAAAATGATCTTTTAGGAAATCAGTGACAGATTCGGTTTCACTTATCCGGGATTTTGCACCGGGACGCATAATAATAGCACAGAATGGGGTGAGCAAAGCAGTGTCTTCAATAAAAGTTGAATCAGGGTGGTTTTCGTCAGCTTCCATGATGATCACTTCCAAACCACATTTTTTCAGTGCCTCAACATAATTTTGATGTTGCTTCAAAGCTTCAGCATAATCTGGTAACCCAAGATTTGCAGAAGTAATACCTTTAATAATATTTTTGCAAGGTTTTTTTACTATTACTTTTGAAAACATAAGATTAAATTAAATAAGGACAAAATTAAGAATATATCAATGAAATTAATTTTGAAAGCCCAAACATGCATATATTTGAAAACTTTTTGTGTGAAAGAATTTTTAATAAAGATTGAAAATGAGAAATAGCTTTATCGTGTTTATTTATAGTTTATTAGTACTTGTTATTTGTGCTAATTGTTCAAGGAAAAATCCCGATATTCCAGCCAAAAGAATTATCCTGATCGGGATAGATGGTATGGATGTTGACGGGTTTCAAAAGGCAAAAACACCAAATCTGGATGAACTTGTCAAAAGAGGAGCCATATCGTTAACCACAAGAGCTGTTATGCCAACAGTAAGTGGTCCAAACTGGGGATCACATTTATTGGGTGCTGGCCCTGAGCAACATGGTATAACATCTAATGGTTGGACTGTTGATAATTATTCAATTGAAGCAACAATTAAAGATGAAGATGGTTATTTCCCTTCTGTTTTTAATTTAATCGGCGAGCAGTTACCCAATGCAAAAACCTGTTTTTATTATGATTGGGATGCTTTAGCTAATCTTTATAACTTAAAGACTATTGATCAGGTTGAATTTTCTAAAAGCTTTAAACAAACATTTGAAAAAGCAACACCCTGGATCATTGAAAATAATCCTTTATTTTCATTTATATACATTGGTCATCCTGATGAAGTAGGTCATGAACATCAATGGGGCTCACCACAATATATCAAAGCATTGGAAGATGTAGATAAAATATTGGGCGAATTTTTTGCTGCCCTGAAAGATGCAGATATGTTTGAAGGTACTCATTTTATTGTTGTTACTGATCATGGTGGTGTGAAACATGGTCATGGTGGATTATCAATGGCAGAAATTGAAATCCCATGGATCATTGCCGGTCCTGGAATAATTCAAGATAAAATGATCATTCAGCCAAATGATGTTTATAATACGGCCTCCACCATTGCTTACTTGTTAAATATAGAGCAACCCTATGAATGGATCAGTCGACCTGTTTTAGGTGCTTTTGAAAATGAAAAAAAATATGCTGAATTAAATTTGAATGCTTATGTTCCACAACCTGTTAGTAATGTTAAAAATGGATTGTATTTTGAATCAGCACTGGCAAGATTTGATGTGAGCGATCCTGAATGTGTTATTCGATTTACTACAAATGGTACCGATCCAAATCCCAGTTCAAGGGTCTTTTCAAAACCAATTGGCCTGATTGAATCGAAAGTATTGAAAGCTGCAGCTTTTAAAAATGAAAGCAGATCAAGAATAATAACAATTGATTATCGTAAAATTATTGAGGTCAATAATATAGAACTAAAATATCTGCCGGATCCTAAATATAGTGGCAATGGGTCGCTGGCATTGATTGACCGGCAAATTGGTTCCAATGATTTTTCTGATGGAAAATGGATAGGTTTTCATGGTATGGATGTGGAAGCAATTTTAAGCTTTCACAAGTACACAGATATTAAATCTGTTTCAATAGGATTCCTGAATAAAAGAGGTTCATGGATATTTCTGCCTGATGAAATAACCGTTCTTGCTTCAGTTAATGGTAACAGGTATTCAGAAATAGGGAAGGTGACACCTGAAAATATACAAGCGTATTTTAATAAAGGCAGAGCTGAAATTAAGGTTGGAATTAAACCTGCTAAAACTAAATTTATAAAAGTGATTGCAAAAAATATAGGTACTTGCCCTCCCGGACATTCAGGAGAAGGAGAACCTGCCTGGTTGTTTGTAGACGAAATTATTATTGAATGAAATTTGACTATTTTCAGATTGTAATTTCAATCATCATCAAGGTACCTGACTTGCTTTCCCCTCATTTGGTTGCCAATGATCATTTTTATCTTTATTATCCACAGTACAATCCATGTTAAAATCTCCATAGAAATAACCACTCAAACCGGCTTCAATCATCCAGCAATTTGTTTTATCCAGTGTATTGATATTGTCATCAACAAAACCATTCCCACCAATAGCTCCCCAGATACCTGTGCCAATTTCCTTGTGTGCATTTATTCCCCCATAAACTGTTGAAACATCAGTGGTAAAATCGTAATTGTATGTTCCTCCTGAAACTATCAAGGGATCAGCAGACATAATATCAAGGTGGTTCCGGTGACAAATTACCACAAATAATTGTTCGGTTATTGAACCGTTTAGTTGAAGGTTGGAAACCCCATCCAATCCAACTATAAATCCATTGTTCAGAAGAAATGCAGCTTGTCGGGCGATCATTGTTACACCTGTTGCCAATGCAGCATCTGTTGTGTCTCGTAATTCAATCAAAACCCAATCAACCACATTGGCATTTGGAATTGATTCCACACTTTCGGTTCCTGAATAATTCCAGGGTGTTACATTGAAAGGTTGTTCATGAGGTAATAAACCTTCATCATTCAAAGATGTATTCATGCCTGTTTCATTAAACGGGCCTTCAAGAAATACTTTTAGTTCGACTTCCAACGCATCACCAACATTAAGTGTTATCGGGATTATTATCAAAGAATCCGGGTCGTTGCTGCTTAGGTGTAAATCAGCTTCGTAAGTGCCTTCTGCTAATCCGGTGGCATCAAAAAGAAGCCCGACATCCACTGAACCTTTGGTATCACCGGATACGACCCCGGAAACATTTGAAGTAATTGATATCCATTGGCTGCTTAGATATTCAACAATATCAGCCAATAGGTTCGCCCTGCAAGTTTCTTCAACCGAAGCAAGTGACAAAGTAGAGAACACTGACTTAAACCCGTTTCCTTTAAATTGAATAGCGCAAATCCCTTCCGGTGTAGGGTCTGTTAAATTAAACAGGTCGGTACCTACATGGTCATTGATCTCTGAAAGCTCCACCGGTGGGTTATTATAATGATTGAGAAAGTTGCAGGTATATCCTTCTGCAAGGGAACCAGGTACGCCTTCCATGGTTCCCATAAACCAAACATACCAATTACCGAATGTCACTGTTCTTAAACCGAGATAGTCATAAGGAAATTCTCCCGGGTCAAGCGTAAAAGTGCCCCAACCATAATTAACGCGATAGCCCTGTGATGAAAGGAAAAGCAATCCGCCGCCATCTAAATATGTAGCCAGGTTGTTTTCATCGTTTCCTGTCATGCAATCCTGATCATAAGCTTCGCCG
>Ga0255389_1087_pt1 | contig 10744 bp, 11 predicted proteins | sample ANMaggSeSYBR01E4_FD_182113 | JGI IMG/M metagenome (GOLD analysis project Ga0255389, IMG submission 182113) | Sediment cell enrichment communities from methane seep in Santa Monica Basin, California, United Staets - ANME aggregate JGI... | ecosystem: Environmental > Aquatic > Marine > Cold seeps >...
GGGCTGATCCTCATAATCACTTATGATGCCGATCCCGGTACATCCCTTCATTTTCGTGATGTCAACCTCGAACTTACTTCTAAACTGGGTATTTGTTATATCGTGTATGAACCTGGTGAAGCTGCCGCCGTTCAGGGTTGCCAGTCCCCCACGTTTCGTCCCCAGGTGAGAATGATAGTCTGTCCCGTAAAACAGATCAGAAACGCAATCCTTCTTAGATGCCACCCCAAAAAAACCGCCCATTTGATTACCTTTCCATCTTAGATATTCTTATTTTGGATTAAACGTACTAATTTCATATCACCGGACCTGGACATCAGATAAACAATATTCCGGTGAAGAATCCTTTAGTAACCAGTGCTCTTTCTCTTCCTGTAACTGAAATGAAGCTGGTTCATCCTCACAGGAGTCAGTCGGAACCCGCTTCGAGAATTTAAACCTTACCACTAAATCCCACTCACTGAAACCCTAAATCCAGACTTGATTAAAATCGCCGCGGGGACATCTGGATAGAGATGTCAGCCTGAAGAATAAGCCGGTTTTACTGACACGGAAAGAAGTGAAGCTCCCCGGGGCAAGCCCCGGGGCATCTTTAACGCAGCTCTAACTCGAGCTGCGTAGCCCCTTGCTTCTCATCCCGATGATGTTGGATGTATTTCTGAATCACCTCACTCGTCATTCGATCTCCAACGGTGCGGGCAAAATACCCATCTTCCCAGAGTTCCCCGCCCCAAAGCCGCTTTTTCAGACTCGGGAACTCTCGGAACAGCTCCCTCGCGACAATACTCTTGAAAATCCGTACAACCTCCCCTATTCCACGTTTGGGCGGAAAACTAACCATCAAATGAATATGATCTGGCGACACTTCCTTCTCAATAATCTCTATCTCAAACTCTTCGGCCACTTCCTGAAATAGCTGTTCCGCACGTTCCCTTAGCCACTCCTCACGAAAAATGTCTTTTCGATACTTCGGACACCACACCAGATGATAGGTGGTGTCGTAGACAGAATGACTCGTTCGCCTTAATCCCATACCCCATTTTATCGTTCTACCAGTGCTTCGCAAGGGGCTTGTCGGGAAAGGGGGACGCTTCGCTCCCCCTTACATCCCCCTCAGCAATGGACGCATTCATCCCCGTGGCAAGCCACGGGGTATTCTGCGACAGTTTCGATAAAAGCAACCGTGATATTGGCCCTGATATTAAATCCGGAAGGTACAAGAACCAGGAATATCCCCAGCAGCAAGATTACGGAAACAATCCTGAAATAATTATTGCCGAAAATACTCTTGAAGGAATCAAATATAGACCTTAAAGCAATTCCTCCGATTCCGATATAGAAGGAAAGACTTCCGATAATAAAATAATTCGTTGTATGATAAACAACCATCCCGAGCACAAAGAATCCTTTTATAAAGTCAATAGCATCATCTCTCTTGTCCGGCATAATCTAAATCTCTACTATCTCAGCTGTCATTCTCATCTGTAAAATACACTTTCCTTCATCCAAAAAACAGGACATTCTCATGCCCGGCCGATACACTTGGACCTGTATATCCGGGAAGGTCGATAGACATGGGCTCTACCCTGCCTAACGGGATGGTCCCTACATCCCGGTGGCTCAATGTTTTTCACTGTTATAAAATATTCTCCCCTACCCGTAAACATTCACAACCAGTTTTTTCAACATAAAAGCAATTTCTTGACTGGATCCAAAATTTGCTGTTCAGATCAAAAATATCGATCAATTAAATCCGTTGGGTCAATAAAAAATTCTTTTTTCGGTACTAAGTCCCCAAAATCCCTTCCGGAGGCTCAGGCATGTAGCCAGCACCAAATGGGGCACTACTCGATACCTGGCTATGGATCGCCTGAAGGAGATGATGAGAGAGACTGCTTAACACCAGGAACAAGATTGATGGGATATCAAAAATAAAAGTGCAAAAAATTCTGGACACTACCCCCGTTCAACGCCGGAGGCGTGGCAGGAAACAGCCCAAGGTGATCCCGGACCGAAGGTTCGGGAAAACCCCAGGTTATGGTTTCCCTAAGACACAGGAGCGCTGTAGGTGCGACATATACGACCTGGGGAGATAAACATGACAACGATTGCACCCAATCAGGCTATCCCTACAACACCGCCAGCCTGTAATACCATAGCTTCCCGAATTCCATGAAAACTTCCTGGATGCCATGCCAGCTCTCTGTCCAGTTTCCGGGATTCCGTTCGCTGAATACCGGAAGGCAATAAACCTTGACACCAGTGGACTCGAAGACTGACTTAAAAACCAGCCATGAACGCTTGCTGCTGAAGACCGAACTGACAATGGTGATTGAATGGATCTCTTTATCCTGCAGAAAAGTTTTGACCTGTTGCGCCGCATTAAGACGGATAGGCTCAATTTCCAGGAACGGTATTAGCTCACACCCGCCTTCTATCCGGCTTATGCGGCACATTACTTCGGCAAACTCCTGGTCAACACGATTGGGGCCGGTCCGGCTCCGGTTGAATGGAACCGGCACATACACCCTGCCCACCTGTCCGGCTTTTACCAGCTTGGCGGTTTCTTCAAACAGCAGGTAGTTGGTATCAAAATTTTCGATTATGACTGCGTCACTTGCCTCAACATCCCCAGGATAAACCAGGCTTTCCGCCAGTTTCTCACTGATAAATCCCCTGGTCATAAAAAAACAGACTACCAGTAAAATAGCCAGTCCCAACCTGAACTTCCAGGTTGTTTTCCAGACCTCTGTTTTGCGAAAAAAAAGATCCATCCATCTTTTTTTCCTATTCGTACTAGAATTTAAACATGTTTTGCTAAACAACCAAATGCCACCCCTGATAACCGCTTTAAACAATGGGACTGAAATCCTTTATACTAATAACTTAAAGTATTTGCAACTATTTAAACTAAGTTGAAATTATCTATCCTCTAATAAAACTCTATGAATCATTTCAATTTGAAAAACCTTTCTTATTTCTCTTAAATAGGTTCCTCGTCCATCAATGTGATCATTGACTACTTTTTCCAGGTAAAGTTTATTCCAATAAGGTCTATCATAGGTCCTCTTGGATAAAAGAACTTCCCTCAGATATTGAGACAACTGGTCTCTATACCAAATCCGATATCTCCGGAAATCAGTGAAACCCATTATCAATTTATCTGCTTGGAGTGGGGAGAAAAAACTATCAAGCCTTCCAACCCAGTGAGTCAATGAATCAAAATAAGGCAGCCTCTCTCTGATGTAAATTTTATCCGTAACAATTAGAAACTTCAGAAATTGATTTATCATCCCGGAAATAACTGGAGAATAATTACCCCCATAAGAACCTGTCGTTGGGAAAGACATAAGTTGGTGATTATTTCTTCTAATAAAATCAAGTTGGAATTTGGAAGCAAAGTCAAAATCTCTCCATGGGAACTTATACAAAACTTTTATAAAATCATTGTCAAGATAAGGACTCCGAACTGCTACCTGGGATGATTGGGTTGAAATAAACCCATTCCACCAAAAGGAAATCTCATTAAAAAGCATTAATGATAGATCATTTATTTTACTGACACTGGAATAAGTTTCTAAAGCAGAATTAATGTTCTGATTAAAATCAGGATTTATCAATTGGGAATATGGCAGTCGCTCTTGAAGGCCGGATACGCCCTTAAGCACTTGAGATCCATATATTCCAGTTAATCTAATCGGCGCAATTTGGCGAGACAACTTACTAAAATATAGCCCATCTGCTTTCTCCACATTTTGCAGTCCATCACTGATGTAAATGGATTTTTCTACATGAGAGGGGTATTCGGAAAGGAATTTATTGTCGTCAAGCCTTAAAATTTCATGAGTTTGGCCGCAGGCTCTTGCCACACGAGGAGCAATGCGCTCGTCAAGTGTTTCACGATAGCTTCCAGCGTAGGTGTAGCAAGGTAATTCACCCGGCGAAAGTTTCTTTCCTGCCAATATCATTCTTGTATCCAAACCACCAGTCAGGGATAGCCCAACTTTCTTACCGGTAAAATATCTTGGCAGTATTTGGATAAAGACATCCGACAATTCTTCAAGGAAGTCATCTTTGCTGGCAATAGTCTGATTTTCCAATTCACTGGAATCAAAATATCGTTTCTTTTCTACTTTCCTATGTTCAAAATTCCAGGTTGAACCTGATGGGAGTAAAAAAATATCGGAGAAAAATGTCCGGTTCTCCAAAACGCAATCATAGGCAAGATACTCCCCAACACTCTTAGGATCTAATGCTCGCAGTGAAGGGAGAATTTTCAACAGAGATTTTGCCTCGGAGGAAAAAAAGAAGGCTTGTTGATTTTCATAATAATAAATTCTTCTTATTCCGTATCTATCATTAAAAAGAATTGCTCTCTGTTTTTTAAGATCTAAAATAATGCCGTTATACCAACCGTTTAAATTCTGAAAAAAACCTTCATCTTCTTCATAAAGATGAATTATAATTTCGGCATTGCTTTGATTAAAGCTATGCCCCAAATGCCTCAATTGGTCAATTTTCTGATTGTCCAGATAACACTCTCCTGTCAAAAACAAGACAAGACTTTTGTCTTCGTTGAAAATGGGCATACAATCAGAAAAAGATTCCTTTATGGAAGAATATCCTATGAAAAACCCATTTTCTCTATGGATGTATGTACCATAAGAATAAAATTCTTCATGCAACATACTATTCAGCATTAAACTCAATTTGGTCTCTTCATCTCCAACTGCATTTTTGACTATAATTCCTGTTATGCCAGGCATATCCTCTCCTTACAAACTGTCAGCAATCTAAAAAGGACTAATAAAAGCTGATCTCCTAACTCGGGTTTTTACAAGAGTATAAAATCTGGGAAACCTGCAAGTATAAAGGGTAAAACAATGGACAATCTTGCTTCCAGCAAAATCCGGACATAGTGACCTCTGTTTACCAGCGGCGGACCTAAAATTTCAACCACTCAATGCTTCGTTTTAGTTGTATCACATAGGCTCTGGGTTTTTTTCTTTCTCTCACCCCGGGGGAGGAAAAAAATTTCTGCCGCCAAAGGCAACCCTTCCAGGCAAAAAACCGTTATTCAGTGTGTAAGAAAACTCCCAGGAAAGCCCTTTGCGGGAATAGTAGCCTATAACGGAAAACAGGTACATGTATCCCCTGGCCATTGGAACATAGGTAATGTCAGCGGCCGAAATCTGGTTTGGACGGGTAATCTTCAACGCTTTGAGGAGGTAACGATAAATTCCGCTCGGTCCTCCAGAGTTGGTTGTACGTTTGCGGGAATAATCCGTGCCTCTATGCCCCAGACGCATAAACTGCCTTGCTCGATCACGGCTAATCTTCGGCCAGCCTTTCCGCCGAAGATATTCACGAATTGACTGGGGTGGTGCGGGTTCAAGAGATAGTTTACAAAAGAGGTTCAAGAGATAGTTTACAGTCTGGGGCAATATGGAGAGCTTAACCGGAGGAGTTAAGCATGCCATGGAAAGAGACTGATACTGTGAACTTGAGAGAAGAATTTGTATTGAAAGCCTTGGGAAAGCATCTGCCTCTAACAAGGTTGTGCGAGGAGTATGGAATAAGCCGAACAACCGGGCACAAGTGGATGGAACGTTTTCGGCAGGGCGGTTTACCGGCCCTGCACGATATGTCTCGCCGACCTAAAGAGAGTCCCAATGCCCTCAGAGAAGAGGTAGTTTGTGAATTGATTCGGATAAAGAATTCAATATCAGCTACATGGGGACCCAAAAAGGTTTTGAGAATCTATGAGAATAAACATGGCTCAAAGGACGCACCTTCTTTAAGTAGTGTGAAACGAGTATTGGACCGGGCAGGTTTTGTGCGGCATCGTCGAAGACTGCGCCAGGGTGAAACCGCACGCATAAAGCATGGAGTGATTCCTAAAGCTTCGAATGAGTTGTGGACGGTTGACTTCAAAGGCTGGTGGAAGACGCGAGATCGCAGCCGATGTGATCCTTTAACAGTCAGGGATGAATTTGCTCGTTTTGTACTGGATCTCAGAGTCATGGAAAGTACTGGGGAAAAAGCTGTAAGGCCAGTATTTGAAAAAATCTTTGAGATATACGGGCTTCCTGATGCAATCCGTTCAGACAATGGATCCCCGTTTGCTTCCAGCCAGGCTCCCCTGGGTTTGAGTCGGCTCTCAAGCTGGTGGATATCATTAGGAATCCGCCTGGATCGTATAGAACCAGGAAGGCCTGATCAGAATGGTGCTCATGAACGTATGCATCGTGATATCCGGGAAGAACTGGAAGCTAATCCGACTGAAAATCTATCCCAATCCCAGGAAGTGTTTGACGAATGGAGACATACCTTTAACTGGATTCGTCCTCATGAATCACTTGATATGAAGACCCCTGGTGAAATCTACTCGCCTTCTGAACGATCCTATGAACTAGGGAAGGTCGATATAAGTTATCCCGAAAACTGGCTGGAACGCAGAGTTAAAAGTACCGGTTGTATCAGTTTAAGTACGAATAATATTCATGTCTCTCATGCTTTGGCAGGGCATGTAATAGGGTTGCAGCCTGTCGACGATAGACTTGATGTTTACTTTGATTACCTTAGAATCGGATATATTGATCTACATGTTATGAAGTTTATGCCTGCTGTGAATCAAAAAAAGAAAAGGCGGGGCCGCTCCTCCTCAGGGCGACCAACCGCCCTGAGGAGGAGTCAGGGTGCCATGGAAGCACCGGTTCCTGATGAACAATCAACTCAGAAAGTGTAAACCATGTCCTGAGCCTATACTGTAAACCATGTCCTGACTGCACCGGGTAAAGCTGTCACATCTATTAGATGAAATTCATCCATTTCCCGCATTATGTGCAAATTTTTCGCAGCTCATCCCGATTATATCCTCATTTTTGCGCATTTTAATTACCTGTAGCCTTAAGCTCGGTAGGGGCGGCCGGATTGTTCGGGTCGTCAGGACTGTTCAGGGCTGCTGGAGGATTACTATTCTCGTGCGCCCCTAGATCAGGAGCAGCACCAAAAAGAACTGTTGTTCCATCTGATATTTTGTAAAGCCAAACATTTGCATTATCATCCCATGTCATTGGTGAGGCGAGAGTGATTCTGTTTGTGGAATAATTTATTGAGGAAATTCGGACAGTATTTGATACCGTACCTATGGCTATCCAATCAGCGCGAAGATTCGCCAGACTCGATCCCCATTTCCCATCTTGAAAATATCTTGCATCGTCAACAATTAAGTATGGTGAACTTGAGCCTGAACCATTTGCCTGCGTGAGATGTGTTCCTTTGTCTATACATGGACTACTGCTCTGTAAACTGAGATCAGGTTTCCCTGTCCATTCTCCGTTACTAAAAGTTAAATCCATTGGGGTATCAATGTCTGGGTCAACAAATTTTGGATCAGGATAAGGTGTGTATGGGGTATATTGGCCCTCATCTCCTTCATGACCCCAATTATTTGTCATGGTATTACCAGAACCTTTGCGATTTGAATAGAAAGCAGGATAATAAAGTGAATCAGATAATTTGTTTGTTTCTGAAAAAGTATCATGCGCTAAATTATTTTTAATTACATTACCTACTGATGTGGCGGAGTAGATCATGAAAGCAGTTCTGTAGATATCAAGTATAGAAGCATCATCTTCATTGGTAACTCCCCATGAATCTAAATTATATCCGCTATAATAAATCGTGTTGTTATAAATGCGATTGTCTAGCTCAGGACTATTAGCAATAGAAGATCCAATCCTTATTCCCATTTCCACATGACCAAAAAGTTTGTTATACCGTACAATGTTTTCTTTTGTGGATAAGGAAAAGCCTGAGCCGCTAGCTCCCTGAACTAAATGTGGCCCACCGTACTGCGCTCCGTAAGCTATGTTATTATTTTCTAATAAATTTGACCCTGCTACATTCAAACCACTGTTATCCGTCATGGACACAACTCTGTAGCCACATGTGCCAGAATCCCAATCAGAGCAACCGCCTGCAGTTGACCATCCTTCATTATGCATATAGTTGTTTCGTATCACATTAAATTTTCCGTTATTCACGCCCAATATATGATGACCACTAGCATAAAAATGATTATTTTCAACAGTATTATAATTATTCCCACTATCTTCAGCATCACCGCCAATATCAAATCCAATGTTAAGTATAGTGCCTTGATCACTACCTACAAAGTGACCAAAATTATGCCAAGTATTGTCATGTATATAGTTATGTGTCGATTCATGGGAAATTTCACATCCCATATATGCAGCATCCAGTCCATCTCCAATGTGACCTGTGAAAATGCAACTATCTATCTCATTATAGGAAGCATAGTAAAAATCTGCTAATTTGTTCCAATTCTGAAACGTAATTCCTCTGACTGTTATATAACTACGTCCATCATCAGGATCACCAGTATCCCAGCCGGGGCTAAAAAGTATAGCCTCGTATGCAGGATGACTTCTAGTGCCATCTATAATGACTGATTCGTCATTGTAATTTTCGTAAGTTATTCTATTGCCACTTGTACCGGAAACGCCTGGGTGGATGTTATCTGTTCTGCCCGTAGGGTGATAAGTTCCTTCTCTAAGATAAATTATGTCTCCTGTCGAGACATTAGAATTGGCAGTTTTTAATGAACACGCAGATGTGCCAGATTTTGCACCGGGGGTTCCACCGTTATGTTCACAGTCAGCCCATGCCGCACTGCCGTTATTAGCGACGTAATATGTACCTGCGAACAAGGTTGAGGCAAAAAAATTAAAAAAAATAACAAAGACGCTTATTCTGGTTTGAAACATAGTGTCACCTGGCATTAAAATTCATATTAGGTTTTTCATGGCGCTAATTTCCCTGAGCTTTCCAGCAAAAGGTATGCCATATAGCCAGCTTCATGATGGCAATAATTTTTTATACAGATTTTCCTTATTATAAAATATATCCCCTGTCAGCATATGTTATCCTGGTCACATCAATGCAAACCTCTCAACACTGGCGATCACTGAAGACGAACAATCCGCTAAAGAGATTGATGCGGGAGATCCGGCGGAAAACCAGGGTAGTGGGTTCCTCTCCATGTTGGAAATCAGCCTTGATGCTCGTAACGACCAGACTCAGGCATGTAGCCAGCACTAAATGGGTTACTACTAGATAACTGAATATGGATCGTCTGCAGGAGTTGATGAGACTGACTGCTTAACAAGCAGAACTTGCTTGATGGGTTGCCAAATCAAAAAATGCGAAAAACTCTGGACACTACCCGATGAATGGTGTTTCCCACTAAGCAGATGGGATGGTGTATAACATTATACCTACACACGAATGGATAGAATGATATCTTAAAAAATAAATAACAGCTAAGATGGGGAGGAGAGGCCTTTACTTTGAAAATAGGTTTAGCATGACTTTTTCCTGCAAGTGTTGTAATGGTCTGTACCCGATAAAAGTAATTCCGAGCTCTTGTGCTAATTTTTTCGTGTCATCAGAGGTCCACACATCGTAATCGATCTGCCGAATGGATGAATCATGCAACCCCGTAATACTTTGCAGTTCTTTTGTATTGAAAGCAATGTGTACTTTAATAATATGCACGCCTGGTTTTAATGATCGAAGGCGGTCGTGATATCTCGCTTTCCAAAAATCAAGAGTCAGGTTTTGCTCACCCTTCTGATAAATACCCATCTGTGTATCTGGAAATACATGTCCCCGTCTTCGTAGGGAAGAAAAATTGTTCTTAATAAAAGGCAATTTATATCTTCTTCGCCCTGGCAAATGCATGGGGAGCTTATATTTCAGTGACAACTCGACTAAAATGGACAAAAAATCAGGATGGCTGTAGATACTCATATGGTGGTCTAAATGACTCGGTTTTAATCCTGTATCAAGCACTTTTCTGATCTGTGCCTCCATCTCGTTCTCCATGTCTTTTCTTTTGGCATGCATCACAAAAGCCTCATCAGTTGTCCACATAATTCCTTGCGGACTATACAGACTAGGGACATCGGTTTTAGGGAGTACTGTTGATCCTGAATATTTCTCTCCCCATTCATCGGATGTTAAAGTAAGATGGATCCCCAAATCGATTTCCGGATTTTCCTGCCACAAATTAATAGCCCGCTCAAAATTTGGGGCAGGAACCATAATACTGCCGGTTTTGACCATGCCGAATTTCAGGGCCTTGAAACTTGCCTCCGTCACGTCCTTATGCAGTCCGACATCGTCTATGTTGACAATAACGAGGATGGCTTTGTCAGAATAACCTAATCTCTTGGCAAGTGTTGGGAAATAATTCTGTTTTATTCGATTCATAGAAGACATATTATTTTCGAAGTCATTTATACCTGAATTTTACACTCTTGAATTCCGGAGCTTATTTCGAACCCACTAACTGATGATACATGAACTTTAGAAACCTTAATTTTCCATAAAATTTTTTGCCTCTAATTTTTTCCATAATTTCTTCCTTTTTATTATCAGGAGGACTGAATGGCAATTCAAGCAATTCAGGCCACATCTGGTCTATCATGCAAAGATGTGTATTTTTTTTAGTTAATCTATATCTTATATCCACACTAATTAAATATTCCATTAGCTTTCTGCAATTGAATGGGATAAAGCTTTCAAATACAATATCGTATGAACTGACTGCGATAGTAGACCAGCTACCTAACCTCATTTCCCAATACAGTAGGTCTAATATGTTTATTCCATAAGCAACTCCTATATTTGCAGACTCCAACCACTCTCCGATTGC
>Ga0255389_1088_pt1 | contig 10706 bp, 5 predicted proteins | sample ANMaggSeSYBR01E4_FD_182113 | JGI IMG/M metagenome (GOLD analysis project Ga0255389, IMG submission 182113) | Sediment cell enrichment communities from methane seep in Santa Monica Basin, California, United Staets - ANME aggregate JGI... | ecosystem: Environmental > Aquatic > Marine > Cold seeps >...
TTGTGCCTGACGAAAATACTGGAGCTTCATTACCTGAAGACCAAAACCAAAATTCAAATAGCAACGATCAGGAAAATTCAGTTCCTGATTGGATGCAGGAAGCTGGCTGGGAAAAATCCAGCGGGACTGTGGATGAATCAATTCCAGTTTTTGACGATCTTGAAGGCGAAGATGAGATCGTTCCTGCAGATATTCCTGCCTGGCTGGAAGATGCAGCCCCTGAAGGATTCAGCTTTAATTCTGACACTCCGCCTGATCAAGACAAGGCTGAATCACCGCCCAAGCCCCCAGCTATTACCGAAGATGATTTGATTCCAATCTCACCTCTTGTCGACTCTCCTCCTGATTCCCTGGAGAATGACATCCAGCCAGAAGTCATTCCATCAGTCAAAGCTGAAGAACCCGAAATGGATGTACCTTCCTGGTTAATGAATCTGGAGCTGGATGAGGATTCCCAGGAAACAGCCATTGCCTGGCTTGACAATATGCCAGAAAGCCTTCGATCTGATGCTGAACAACAGCGAAGCGAACCGCCCTATGACAAACAAGCTGGGACAGACGATGTATCTGACGATCTGGATTGGATGAGTGACCTTTATATCCAGGAAGAAGAAAAATCCAGTACTGCCGAACTATCTGAAAACCTGGTGGCCGCGGAATTAATTCCCGAACGAAAAGAAGATGATAAATTGTTCAACCAGGAAGAAATCGAATCAATTGAAAGTGATGTTCCATCCTGGTTAGATGAACTTGGTGACGAAAGCGCTCCTATTCCACCACCTGAGCCATCGCCTGAAATAATTGAAGAAATAATCCCAGAAGAGCTGGACATTTCCGCAGAAACCTTCTCTCAAGAATTTGATGAAAAAATTCAGCAACCTGCTGAAAGCGAGCAAGCTGGAAGTTTGATGCCGGATTGGCTTTCGGAAATTGATTCTGAAGACGAGGTCTCTGCGATAGAATCTCCTCCGGCACCCCCAGAAATTGCTCCCACGGCAGTTGAAGAGCAGCCAGACATACCTGATTGGCTTGAAGATTTTCAGGAAGAACAAGCTGTTCAGGAAACTGATGCTGAAACAGATAGTCTGGCATGGTTAGAGAGCCTGGCTGAAAAACAAGAGGCACCTGATGATGAGTTATTCGCTTCTGCAGAAGAACCTACACAATCGCAAGCGACCGAAGAAACTTTCACTCCTGTTCCAGAGAGCGAACCAATCCCTGAAGCTCCGACCGATTATGAGCTGTTCACTTCCGCAGAAGAACCCATTCAAGCGCAAGTACCCGAAGAGACTTTCACTCCTGTTCCAGAGAGCGAACTAACCCCTGAAGTATCATCTGATGATGAAACGCTTAGCACTGAATTCCCTGATTGGTTATCCAACCTTGATGATCAAGAAATCATCAAAGAGCCAGAAGCTTCGATTGAGGACATTATTTCTGAAAGCGAAGAGGAACCGGCAGCTTCGATTGAGGACATTATTTCTGAAAGCAAAGAGGAACCGGCAGCTTCAATTGAGGACATTATTTCTGAAAGCAAAGAGGAACCGGCAGCTTCAATTGAGGACATTATTGCTGAAAGCGAAGAGGAACCGGCAGCTTCAATCGAGGACATTATTGCTGAAAGCGAAGAGGAACCGGCAGCTTCAATTGAGGACATTATTGCTGAAATTGAAACTGAGCCAGAAGCTTCAGTCAAGGACATTGTTGCTGAAAGCGAAGAGGAACCGGCAGCTTCAATTGAGGACATTATTGCTGAAATTGAAACTGAGCCAGAAGCTTCAGTCAAGGACATTGTTGCTGAAAGCGAAGAGGAACCGGCAGCTTCGACCGAAAGTTTTGTTGCCGAAAGTGAATTTGAGGACTCAGCATCCTGGCTGGATCAAATTGATGAAAAACCAATCATAGAAACCACAAAAAGCAGCACCGCTGAAGAAGACAGCGATGTCCTTAAATGGTTGGAAGCACTAGAAGATGATAGCGAAACCTTACCAACAGATGATGATATGCAGAAATCTCTTGCCGATGATCTTGTTGATAAAACGCCTCCCATTGAGCAAGAAACAACTGAAACACCTCCTGGAGAAGAAAGCCAAACAGAAGACATGCCAGACTGGTTGGCTGAACTGGAAACAGATGATCAGGATGAAGTTTCCTCTCTTCAAAGCGCGATTCGCCAGTCTGCCCATCCTCTCACGGAAGAAGAAAAGGAATTTCTTGAGCGGACAGAAGAAAAACAGGTTGAAAATGCAGATTGGTTAGCTAAACTTGACATGGTTGACGACCTTCCACCTGCAGAACCCGAAACTCCTGCCATCAAAGTTGACGTACCTGAAGAAAAAGAGCAAGAAAAGCCGATTGAAGAATATGAGGAAGCCAGCGTTTCAGGTGGCATACTAGATCGGCTAAAAGATTCTGAAAAAGAGGGTCCGGAACCAGAAGTTCCCCAATGGTTAGAGAACCTCAAAAAAGAAGAAGACCCCCAGGAAACAGCGATCTTGTGGCTGAAGCAATTTGTGGAGCAGGGAGACAAAGCGAATTTAAAAGCTGAAATAAAACGCTATACAGATGAACTAGATCCCGGGGATACTGTTCCAGGATGGATGGAAGATCTCAAGAACGAAGAAGACCCACAAACTACCGCTATGCTCTGGTTGGAAAAATTGGCCGGTGAACGGGAAGAAGCACAGAAGGCCAAGCCGCCACGTGAGGCACCTGACGAGTCTGGCTGGCTTGCTGATCTAGAAAAAGAAGCCGCTGAACAAGCAAAAGAACCCGTCAAAGATAAATCCCAGGATTTTAAGGATGCTAATGAAGGCTGGCTTGCTGACCTGGAAATTGACGAAAAACTTAAAACATCCACAGACGAGGATATTCCTGATTGGGCACAAACCGAGGAATCCGGAGAAACGGATGAACAGGATGGAGATACACCTCTCTGGATGAAAGCAACATCTCCGCTCGAAGGTGATTTTTATACAGACGAATTGGCAGGCAATGCCGAAAAAGAAGTTGAAATACCTGAATGGCTTGCAGGTTATGCAGAGGGCGAAAAACCAGAAGAAGAAACGGAACCTGAGTCAGGGACACCGGCATCGGAAACCACTCCGCCAGGAGCCGCGCCGGATCAAGATGAGTACACCTGGGTTTCTTCCACAGATGATCCAGTCAAGCCTTCAAGAGAACCCATTGATCTCAATAAAGCCGCCATTTCGCAGCTAGAATCCATCCTTGGCATTAGCTATCAGGTTGCCAAAGGCATCGTAACTTACCGCGAAAAACACGGTCCATATAAAATTATGGAAGATTTGCTAAATGTTCCTGATATAAAAGACAAACAAACAATTGAAATTCTTAAACCCGAAGTCATCATCCGGGAAGTAAAAATAAAAGAAGAACCAAAACCTGTAGAGAAAACTTCCCCCGCTGTAGAAGAAGAGCCAGAAAAGCGGCTTACCAGAGCCCGCAGCCTGCTTTCTGCCTCAAAAATCGATGAGGCACTTGAGCACTACGAATACTTGATTATCAAGAAAAAATCAGTTCCTGAAGTAATCAACGATTTAATTCAAGCCTCTTTCGATCATCCTCTGGATGTGCCTTTGATGAAAACCTTGGGAGATGCCTATATGCGGGTAAATAAACTCAACGAAGCGCTTGAAGCCTATTCCAAAGCGGAGGACTTGCTTCTTTAAGCATATTCAAATTCAGATTCATTAAGGGACTGTTCAGCCGAGCAGTCCCTTTTTGATTTATTGGAATTTTAAAATCTCTAACCTGGTTAAAATATACTCTTATATAAATCTACCTATTCCCTAATTTACTGGAAACATGTATACTTATCCCGAAAGTGAATAGTAAGTTTTATTACGGAGGATCTTTGTGGAAAAGACATTAGTTTTAGTTAAACCCGATGCTGTACAACGGGGACTCATTGGTGAAATTATTAAACGCCTGGAAAACCGAGGTCTTCGCTTGATCGCGGGGAAATTCATTCAAGTCAGCCGCGAACTTGCCGAGGAACATTACGGCATACATAAGGAGAAACCGTTTTACGAGACTCTTCTTGATTACATCACATCCGCTCCGGTGATGGCCATGGCCTGGGATGGCCCAGAAGCTGTGGCTGCTGTCCGGCAAACCATGGGCGCAACACGACCTACCGAAGCTGCCCCTGGGTCTGTCCGGCATGATTTTGGCCTTGAGATTGGACGCAACCTCACCCATGCCTCAGATACTCCGGAAAACGGTGTATTGGAAGTGGCTCTTTGGTTTACAGACCAAGAACTTCTGGACTGGGATCGGGCTCTGGATCCCTGGATCCTGGAATAAATCCAATTTATAAACATTTTAAAGTTCCAGGGAGTGCCCCTGGAACTTTCTATTTAAATATCAGCTTTGGTATAATCGCCCAACAGAAGGTCAAAATTAGTTTATCCGTCTATGACAAATACTCAGCTTCTCTCTACTTTAGAAAAAATACTTCCAACAGTCCAGCTGCCCGGCAGGTACACCGGAGGTGAATTTAACCAGATTGTCAAAATCTGGGAATCTGTAGATGTTCATCTTGCTTTGGTATTCCCTGAAATCTACGATCTGGGTATGTCCAATTTAGGCCTGATGATCCTGTACGATCTGATCAATCAACATCCGGAATATTCTGCGGAACGTGCTTTTTTACCCTGGACAGACATGGAAGATGCCATGCGCGAAGAAGCGCTGCCTTTATATTCTCTAGAAACAAAACACCCTTTGTCTTCCTTTGATATTCTGGCTTTCTCTCTACCCTACGAAAGTTTATATACTAACCTGCTAAATTCCCTTGACCTTGCTGGATTACCGATCTATTCATCTGAGAGGACAAATGATCACCCATTGGTGATAGCCGGCGGCCATGCCGTTTTTAATCCAGAGCCGGTTTCGCCTTTTATTGATGCCTTTGTGATTGGCGAGGGTGAGGAAGTTATCATCGAGATTCTTGATACTTATCAATCCAGTCAGAATCAAGATCATTCCAGGCGGCAGTTACTTGAAAATTTATCACAGGTTGAAGGTGTCTATATTCCTTCTTTTTACCAGCCGCACTACAAGGCAGATGGAATTTTTTCTCACCTTGAAAAACTCAACCAAAAAGCGCCGGATACAATTCGAAAAAGAATTGTTGGCACATTGCCGCCTCCTCCTACTAAATTGATCGTTCCTTATATCGACACAGTGCACAATCGAGCTCCTCTTGAAATCATGCGGGGCTGCACCCGTGGCTGCCGGTTCTGCCATGCCGGAATTGTTACCCGTCCAGTCCGGGAACGTTCCCAGGAAGATATCCTTAAAGCCATGGAGGTTTTAATCCCCGACACCGGTTACTCAGAAATTGGTCTATTATCATTATCTTCCTCTGACTACACAGGGATAGTCGAACTGATTCAAGCCATCAACGAAAAATTTTTGGATCAGAATATTTCCATTTCTCTGCCGTCTCTGCGGATAGATTCTGTTTCTGTTGACCTTATGGACGCGCTTGCAGGCAAACGCCGCGGCGGATTTACCCTCGCCCCGGAAGCTGCTTCTGAGCGTCTACGGAGAATAATTAATAAGCCGATTTCTGATCAGCAGCTTCTGGATACAGCCCATGAAATATATCAGCACGGGTGGCACACCATCAAGCTCTACTTCATGATCGGCCATCCTTCAGAGACAATGGAAGATGTCCAGGCGATCGCTGATCTTTCCCTCAAAGTGCTTGCTGAAGGTAAAAAAATTATCGGGAACCGAGCTCAGGTCCACATCAGTTTGGGTACTTTTGTCCCCAAACCGCAGACACCTTTTCAATGGGTTGGAACATCTTCCCCAGGGGAGATTAAAGAAAAACTTGATTTACTGCAAAAGGAAATCCGGGGCAGAGGTCTAAAATTAAATTGGAACGACCCAGAAGAAACTCAATTTGAAGCCTGGTTGTCCCGGGGTGATCGCCGGATGGCTGATGTGATATATCGAGCTTGGAAAATGGGTGCCAAATTTGATGCCTGGAATGAACATTTCAATTATCAGCGCTGGCTTGATGCTTTCTCCCAAACAGGAATTGAGCCTGATTTTTACACTACAAGGGCACGGGGAATCGATGAAGCTTTTCCCTGGGATCATATCCAGTCTGGAGTAAAAAAATCCTTATTGCTCCAGGATTACGAGTGGAGCAAGGAAGAAAAAATTCGCCCGGACTGCAGGGGAGATTGCTATGCCTGCGGGATCCTTCCAACTTATAATGATCTTCGTCATCAAAATCCCGGCCCTCTCTGGCTTTGCCCAGAAGTGATTCGCTGAGACCTAGCCATTAATATAATCGCAACGGTACTACAGGATGAAAAAACAACGCTTCAGAATTTATTTCTCAAAAACAGAACAGATGCGTTTTACAAGCCATCTTGATTTAGTGCTTACCTGGGAAAGGACTTTTCGCCGCGCTGGGTTGCCCCTCTCTTATAGTGAGGGTTTTTCGCCCCGTCCCGTAATGAATATGGCGGCGCCTCTGCCTTTGGGTTTTACCAGCACAGGAGAAATTGGCGATTTCTGGTTATCAGAGATCCTCTCTCTTTCAGAATTCCATCCTGACCTGAAAAAAGCCCTCCCTCCTGGTTTGTTGATCCAGGAAATAGAGGAAATTGAAGACATCTACTCCCCCAAGCTTCCCACTCTCGTAACCGCCGCGTCATATTCAATCATACTGGATGCAAAACATCCTGGTTTACCAGAGAAAATTGAGAATTTGCTCAATTCTGCAACGGTTATCAGGGAACGAAAAGGGAAAACCTATGATCTCCGCCCTCTGATACAAGAACTTAATTGTGACAATTCTTCCACATCTAAACTCCAGATGACGCTGGCGGCCCTTCCCGGCGCTACCGGCCGCCCGGATGAAATCCTGGCTGCCCTTGAACTTCCAACGACAGGCACCCATATTTGCCGGACAGAAATAATCCTGGACACAATCGGAGAATGATCTAATGGGGCTTCTGGTTTCAATTCTGGCTGGCATCATCCCCATGTTTATTTTTGCCTGGTTCCTTTATCTTCTTGATCGCTACGAAAAGGAACCCCTGCATCTCCTGCTTGGCGTTTTTGCCTGGGGAGCGGTGGTCGCTGCAGGAGCAGCCTTTGTAATTAACACCCTGTCCAGCATGGGACTCTACCTAATCACTCAATCTGAGTTTGCCACCCAGCTCACCCTGTCTACCCTGATAGCTCCGGTAGTGGAAGAAACTCTCAAAGGAGCTGCTGTTTTCATAGTCTACCTGGTCTTCCGTTCAGAATTTGATTCGCTCCTCGACGGTGTAATTTATGGAGGCATCACAGCTCTTGGTTTTGCAGCAACTGAGAATGCCTGGTATATCCATCAACTTGGCTTTCTGGAAAGCGGATGGGAAGGCACCCTCGATTTAATCCTGATCCGGGTATTTTTAGTGGGATGGCAGCACCCTTTCTATACAGCATTCATAGGGTTGGGTTTTGCCCTAGCCCGCAGATCTACCCAAACGATCTGGAAGTGGATTGCCCCCTTACTAGGTTGGTCTGCAGCCGTTACCTTCCATCTCTTCCATAACTTGTTTGCCAGTCTGTTTGACAGCGAATCCGGGATCATATTTACCACAATCTGGGATTGGAGCGGTTATATTGGTCTGCTGATCCTGATCCTCTTATTGATAAAACGGGAACAGCGCTGGATGAAAGAATATTTAGCCGTTGAGCACAAACAAGAACTTCTCTCAGCGAATCATTACCGCACAGCTTGTTCTGCCTGGAGGCAAAGCTTTACTTTCTTCAAGGCTAGATTTCAAGGAAATTATGGGGAAATCCGCAATTTTTACCAGGCTTGCGGAGAGCTGATGCACAAAAATCGCCAGCTTGTCAAACACGGCGATGAATTTGGAACAGTTCTTGAAATTCAACGACTGCGATCGGAGTTGAAACTGCTTTCTGAAAAACTATGAAAAATATCCCGCTACAACTATACGCAACAGAACAAGATCATTAACTGGACAACGAAGTTAAACTGCTTGGATCTTTCAATTGGGCTAACTAATCCCTCGGATTCATTTAGTCATTTCCCAATTATATTTCTATAGAAAATTTTTGAAGAAGTTTAAAATTAAATTACCTTCATGCTCTGGTTGATAATTCTGCTTATTACTCTAATTTTTCAATTTATTCTTGTTTCAGCAGGGTTGTCCCCCACCTGTAGTTCTGGTAAAATTTCCTTCGAGCCCCCATAGCTCAGTGGATAGAGTGTCGCCCTCCGGAGGCGAAGACCTGTGTTCGAGTCACAGTGGGGGTACTTTTCTTAAAACTAATTTTCATTGCTCCACCTCAAAACGTGGAGTATTTTTTATTTACTCATAAATTACTAGTTTTTTAGCCTAACTAGTTACAATCTCTATCACGCACTAATTAAATGGTCACATCACGCAAAACAAAAAGGAAAACTCTCATGGAAGAAAGATCAAAAGTCGGCGTTGCAATTTCTCTTATCGGTGCGATTCTCGGAATTGTCCTGGTCTATGTCAGCTTTTTACAGGTTTATGGTCCGATCATGGCCTCTGAAATGGCAGCTGGCCGGGCTGGCGGAGAGATCATAATGGATGGTGTGAGTATTTCAAAATATGTCATGCCGATTGTAAACGACATCGCCCTTATTGGTGGGGTGATCTGGGCAGTTTCGGCCTATGGATTTATCAAAAAAGAAACCTGGGCATGGAGCACTGCGCTCATTGCTAATGTGCTCAGTTTGCTTAGTTTCTTTATGCTAATTCCTGCTTTGAGCAGAGGCATCTCTCCGATATACACCCTCGTTTTCATCCCCAATATCATCGCATTTTTCCTCTTGTTGGCTTATGTTCGCCAGGTGGACTCCAAAATCATTGCAATCAGCATGGTGGCTGGTATGGCTTATGTGATGGCTTTTATGAATGGTGTCGCAGCTACTGACCAACTGTTATCTGGCGGTAGCGCTGACAATATATTCTTTGTTATTGGGCAACGCCTTAATTGGATTGCATCTATAGCATGGGGAAGCTTTGTCGTTTCTTTGTTGACCCGGAAAAAATGGACTTTTCCATTGGGTTTAGGTGCAGCTCTTTTGACCCTCGTTGCAGGCATTCCGTTGGGAGTGTTGATTTCAATGGAATCCGCTAAGTTTTCAATGTTCTTTCTTGCCCCGGTCCTAGCCCTGATATTGAAGCTCACTCTTATTTTGCCCAAGAGCAATAAAATAGTCGCCCAATGGATCGAAGGTTAGCTCTCTCAACTTTCTTTGATCAATCCCCATGCAGCTGCTAAAGCATGGGGATTATTTTCTAGCTTTCCTTCCCGCTCAATTTCCACCTGACAAGCTGATCTCAACAAGTTGTCTGTTTATCTATCTTTGCAGCTCGATGTATAAAGTGTCACTCTCCAGATATGAAAATTCACGTTCGTAACATAGCAGGCACATTAACACAAGCAGTTAAGCCAGTTTTTGTTTAATCGGGTTGTGTGGTCCACGAACCGCCCAAGGTTGACCTTGAGCGGTTTCCTATTTAATTCTCGAAAGGGGAAAATCAGAATGCGTTACGATTCAAGTTCATTTCTCCTCAGTTAACTCCTTGACAAGCTCACGACGAAGAACCTTGCCAACAGCTGTCATTGGTAATACAGCTCGAAATATCACTTTCGAGGGGACTTTATACTTGGCCAGATGCTTTGTGCAGTAATCAATGATTTCCTGCTCCGTCGCAGTCATTCCCTCTTTGAGTACTACAAAAGCGATTGCTGTCTCACCCCGGTATTCATCCTGCATTCCAACCACACCAGCTTCCTTTACTGCTGGATGCTGGAACAGGACCTCTTCAATATTCCTTGGGTAGACGTTGAACCCGCCACAGATGATCATGTCTTTCTTGCGGTCCACAATGCGGAAATAACCCTCCTCGTCCATGTAGGCGATGTCACCGCTATGGAGCCACTTTCCTTGGCCGATTGATGGGTGTTCCCTCAGCATATTGGCCGTTTCAGTGGGCATCCGCCAGTATCCTTTCATGACCTGGGGTCCCTGTATGATCATCTCACCGATCTCTCCCTGAGGTAGTTCCTTTTCACCAGTATCGACGTCCACGATCCGAACATCCGTATCAGGCCAGGGAGTACCAATTGTCCCAATTTTATTTCGATTCAGTGGGTTAACATGGGTTGCCGGACTGGCTTCGGTCATACCAAATGCTTCAACTAACTTACCTCCTGTGATAGCCTGAAAATTTTCCTGAACTTTGAGCGGGAGCGGTGCCGCTCCACTTAGGCAAACCCTAACAGAGCTTAAGTCAAATTTTTTCACATCCGGGTGTGTATTGATGCGCGTATAGCTTGAAGGTACTGCGGAATATAAAGTCGCTTTGTGTTTGTTAATGGAGCCCATAACGTGTAGTACATCCCTCGGATCAGGGATGAGCACCATCGCACCTGCCGAGGCAATGGTCATATTCATCACTGCTGTCATCCCATAGGAATGGAAGAACGGCAGGGCGCCAATAGAAATCTCTTTTGCTTCTTGGGAATGGGACCAGAAGCTGCCTGCAATGGCATTTGACAGCACGTTGCGGTGGGTGAGTTCGGCTCCCTTCGGTATTCCAGTTGTCCCGCCGGTATAGATCAAACATGCTGTATCACTAGGTATCGTCTTTACTGGCTCC
>Ga0255389_1089_pt1 | contig 10704 bp, 10 predicted proteins | sample ANMaggSeSYBR01E4_FD_182113 | JGI IMG/M metagenome (GOLD analysis project Ga0255389, IMG submission 182113) | Sediment cell enrichment communities from methane seep in Santa Monica Basin, California, United Staets - ANME aggregate JGI... | ecosystem: Environmental > Aquatic > Marine > Cold seeps >...
CGACACCGATCGGGGAAGCCAACAGTTGTTCCATGGTGCTGTGCTCATGTTCCCTGGCCAGGGAGAGGGCAACTGTTAGGGCTGGGAAACCAAGCACAATCGATATTAATCCTGGAACCAGGTCGATTATTGGTTTTAAACCGGGATTGAACCAAGCTTGAACCCGGAGGTCAATTGGCTGCAAAGATTCAAGGGGGATGCCCTGCATTTGGAATTGATCAGCCAGAATTTCGTTTGCAAATGCCTCAGCCCGCCAACCGATATGCTCGACGGCAAATCCACCACTTTCCGGTTCAGTGCCGTCAATGATCACCTGCAGGTCGATTCCCCGCAAGGAAAGCAGATCCCGGCTGAATCCAGGGGAGATGATTACAGCAGCCTTAACCCGTCCCTGGATAAGCATATCCTCTATTTCAGCGATTGAATCCACCTGGGCGTAGAGATCTAAATCTTCCCCGGCAGTGATGCGTTGGATAAATGCCCGAGATGTGGGGTTTTGATCATAATCAAGAACAGCAAGGGGTACATGTTCTATGTTAACAGCCAGGGTATAGGTCATTAACAACAGGACAACCGTAGGAGTGATCAAGACTAAAATGAAAGTAGCCCGATCACGAAATATATGCTGAATTTCTTTTCTGGTTACAGCCCAGAGGTGTCGGAATGACATTGTTAATTCACCTGGTCCATTTTTCTAATCAATGAGATAAAAGCTTCTTCCATACGGGGGGAAGCCGTTCTTGCTTCATGGACTGTTAGATTGTGCTCTTTAAGGACCCTGGTGAGTTGGGGGAGACGATCTTTTCCTGAATCAACCAGAATATGCAGAGCTTCTCCGTAGGTTTGAATTTCCTTGACACCCGCAAGCGGGGCCAGAACTGTCTGGGCTTCCTGCCAGTTACTGGTTGTAAATTTAATCAGATCGCCATCTAGCAGGTTTCGAATATTGCCTGGGGAATCACAGATCACCAGTTCTCCCTGGTACATTAGTCCCACCCGTGAGCAGCGGTCAGCTTCGTCCATATAAGGGGTGCTGACAATAATTGTGGTTCCGTTGAGATGCAGATCAGTGAGAATATTCCAGAATTCGCGCCGGGAGATAGGATCTACCCCGGTGGTGGGTTCGTCCAATAGTAGTAATGGCGGCTCGTGAAGCAAAGTTGTAGCGAGGGCTAATTTTTTCTGCATACCGCCGGAAAGGTGGGCAGCCCGTCTGTTCTTAAATTCTGTTAATCCTGCGAAAGAGAGCAGTTTTTGGATCCGGTCTTCCTGTTCTTTCAGATCAACATTATACAAATCAGCGAAAAACATCAGGTTCTCCACCACAGACAATTTTTCATAAAGGCTGAATTCCTGGGCCATGTAGCCGATGTGGGGTTTGATTTCTTCCGGCTCCTTGTTCAGATCGTAACCGGCGGCAATAACTTGGCCAGCAGTAATTTGTAATAACCCTGCCAGGATGCGGAGAAGAGTTGTTTTACCCGCTCCGTCTGGTCCTACCAAACCGAATAGTTCTCCTTCATGAATTGATAAAGTGATTTGATTTAAGGCAGTCTTAGCCTTAAATTCCCTTGTCAATTCAGTAATTTTTATAATATTTAATTCGGTCATTGGTCAGCTTTGATTTCTTATTTATAGTTCAGAAACTTTTCATCAGGCCTGATAAATTCTTTACAAAATACTTTGAGTTATTGCTTTGCTTTGCGGATTATCCACAGAACGAGCAGTGCAGAAAGTGCAGGTTCAAATATGACTCCAAGGTTTCGCATTAAGTCGCTGAAACCTAAGGCGGGAATAAGATACCAATCGATTAACCCCATCACGATAGCAGAAATGATTGCTGCGATGTAATCTCCCTGGACACCGATAGGGCGGTTATCCTTCCAGATCAGTCCTGCCAGGGCTCCGATGATCAACCCGACAACAATCATGGCGATAATGATAATTATGAGCATCATTTATAAACTCCTTAGTTAAGCTGTCCAGACAGTCTATTACAAGTATATATTAGTAGTATTACGCAATTTAACCGGGGTAGACCTTATCAGTGTCTACCTTCATTGTTGAGAGGCAGATTAGCGGTATTTCCCGTCCAAAAGCCTGATAGCCTTCAGTGGTATGGACAATATCGTATTTGAGTATTTTTGCCAGCGAGCGGATGCTCCGGGGATAATTCTGCGTATAGGCAAGAAAGATGCTTTCAGCTTCATCGGGATCTAATTGTCGGGCAGTAGCTTCCATTCGGTTGGAACCAATCTGGATTGTTACTCTGGGATCCTGTTTCAGGTTCTGATACCAGTGAGAACGAGTCCCGAATCCTGATACCACATAATAGGAATGGTCTTCGGGGGAATAATGGATGATTTCCAGAACTGTTTGCCGGAATTCTCCTGATTTACGCCCCGTGTGAGTTAACAGGAGCAATCTGCTTCCCAGCATCCAGCCTAAACCCAATTTGTAAAACCAGATAGGCATTCGCCAGGGGATTGCTTTTAGACCGCGGGGAGGATCAGGAAATCTCATACTTATAACTCCAGTCAGAGCAGCAGAAACAGCTGATTGGAAGCCTACAAGAGAAGTGTTCCACAAAACGAATGGATGCAGTCAATAGTTTTCCTAAGTAGTTTGCGTAGCAAAGGCAGGCTTGGTTTTTAGCCCTTTGAGTAATAAATTAATATTGGATTTGATATGGTTTTTGATATCAATCTGAGATGGATCGTAAACCCAGAGGAGCACTGTCCCTTCTAATATGGATCCGATAGCAATGCTAGCTTCCATTGCGCTATCCGCTTGAAATTCCCCGGAATCCAATCCTTGCTGGATCAGAGATAGCAGAATTTCCAAATGCCTTTGATAGTAACTGGAAATAGCTTTCCTGACTGGTTCCTTCCTGAAAGCCAGGGCGATAAAATCATGGATTAATGGCATCCATTTGAGCATGGCAACCATATCATCTGACACACGATCTACATAGATTTCGAGACGGTCTTCGGCAGAATGGCTATCTACAAGAAGGGCTTTTAAATCATTTAATTCAGGCTCAAAAAATTTCTCTAGCAGGTTAAGAATAATAGAATCCTTACTATCAAAGTACCAGTATAAAGACCCTTTGCTTAAGCCGGAGGTATCTGCGATATCTGACATTCTTGCTTTATGAAACCCTACTTCAGAGAAGGTTTTCATTGCCGCATCCAGGATTTGGTTTTTTCTTTTTTCGGAGACGTTACTATTTGGAGGCATGAGTTTCCTCTCCAGGGGAATAATAAACTGACCAGTCAGTCAATGCATTATAAGGACAATTATTTTCACTGTCAAGTTGGGACAGTGTTGAAAATGCAACCAGGTTTTGATTTAAGGAGGTGTTTTTCGATTTCTTGAGGTTGGAGAAGAGAATTATCTATCAGCTGGTGAGGGCAGATACAGTAGTATTGCGCCCAGCTTGTTTTGCCTGATACATCAAATGATCAGTGGAATTGATTAGTGACGTTAAGTCGCTAATTTCCTCAGTGAGTTCACTGACCCCCAAACTGACGGTTATTTTTAGCTCGCGGGAATTTGCCTTCATGGGGCAGTTGGAAATATTTTTACGGATCCGCTCGGAAACATTGACTGCTATCGGCAACGATGTTTCCGGGAGGATAAGGACAAATTCCTCTCCACCATATCGGGAAAAAATATCGATTCTGCGGATTACTTCCTGGCAACAGGAAACTACTTGTTGGAGAACTTGATCCCCAATCTCATGGCCGTGAGTATCGTTTATTTCCTTAAAATGATCCAGGTCAAAAAATATCGCAGAAAGAGGGCGGTTAAACCTTTTCGCCCGGTCAATCTCGTATTGACCCCACTGTTCAAGTCCTCTCCGATTGAGTATTCCAGTCAAAGGATCTGTAACAGCCAAGGCTTCAATTTCTTTGTGCAGCTGTGCGTTCCGTATTGCACCGGCTGTTGTAGCTGCAATACTGGTCAGAATTGTGAGGTCATTTCTGGAAAATTTGTCTGGTTCATCTTCCGCCAGGATGATCGTTCCGAGTACTCCTTCCTGAGTCGGGAGCGGCGCTGCAATCACTGATTGCAGCGCTTCAGACGGATTGTCATGCTTAACTGGTTGATTTTGTAGAAATACTGTAACTGGCAGGCAATCCTCTGCATCAAGGGAATATTTTTCGTTGAAGGAGGATCTTTTGCCGTATTCTGCTTTTTTTGTTAAACACTTTTTATCCGCATCAATTAGAAACAGGGATCCGAGTGCAGTTGCGGAAATTGCTTTAACTGCTCCTTCTAGTATCCTGGTCAGAAGTTCTTCAAGATTTAATGTTGTGACCAAGGTTGATGTTGCTTCATGTAGTGCTCCTAATTCACGGGCATGCTGTTGAACCTGTTGGAATAAGCGTGCATGGATTAACGCGATAGAAGCCTGACCGGCAAAGGCAGAGAGTATTTCGGCGTGTTCAGGCCGGTAAAAATGACGATTCTGGTTGTTTAATGACAAAAAACCGATGACTTGATCTCCATCCAGAATGGGAGCACCAGCCCAGGAATTGATTTTTGCTGTAGTACTGGTTTTTACCCAATGAATATCAGATTGTGTATCAGGGATGATAAGCGGAGTTTTTGATTCAGTCATCATCTTTAAAGTACTGAATTTTGTGGTTTTAAAAGGTGAGATGAAGAAACCTTCTGGATTATCTGCAGTTATTTCCTGGGGTCCTTGATACCGGACAACTCGCGTGTATCCTTCTTCAACAAGCATTAAATTTGCTGAGTGATAAGGGATCACAGATGCTATCTGGACCAGTATATGATCCAACACTACTTCAAGATCAAGGGAAGATTGAATAATGCGACCAGTGTGCTGGAGAGCTTGAGCCAGTTTTCTTTGTTCCCGTTCAGCCTCGTATGTCCGGGCATTATTGATTGCTATGGCTGCCTGATTACTGAGCAAATCCAGGACTTGTAGGAGCTGATCATCAAGGTCGCCAGGTTCAAAGAAAGTTACATTCATAACCCCGATAACTTTATTGTGAAATATTAGAGGCAAACTAATCAGGGAGCCGGTTTTCCAGGTATCCTTGAGAGTCAATTCTGCCTGGATATCAGGTATCTGGATCCGGGCACCGCTTTTGGCTGACTTATAAAAGATACTGTTCTTTTCGGGGGGGGGAACCGGATCAGGTTGGACGTTTTCTGCATATGCTACAGCGCCGAATTCAAGTGTCGCTCCATCGTACAGCAGGATATGACTATCACGGGCAGATACCAGCATTAATACCTGATCGAGGATACTTTCCAGTACATGTTTTAATTCGAGATTGTCAGATAGTAGAAGATTAGCTTTCCGCAAAGAGTCTGCCAGGATTCGCTGTTCTTTCTCAGCTTGCAGGAACTGAATATTCAGGATTGCGGATGCTGCTTGATCAGCCAGCAGCCTGAGAATGGTTTTTTCTTCCTGTGGGAATTCCCTCACAGTTGAAAACCAGATATTTAATACCCCAATAAATTCTGATGCAGCTACAAGAGCAAAAGAGATTAAAGCCTCGTGTTTATAAGCTGCCTCTGTATTGATTCCGCTAAACTCAACTATGTTAGATATATAGAGGTCTTGATTGGTGTCCCCAACAATACGATTGATCTCTAATTCACCAGGATGGGAAAAAGGAAGAGATTGCTGCCTGTTTTCCCCCAAGGAAATAAAGAATTCAAGATTCTGGTTTCGTTTAAGGTAAATATTTGTATCGTACGCTGGAGTTAATTCAAGAATTTGCGATAAGACTGTGTGTAATCCCGAATCCAGATGATCGCTGGATGAGATATTTGTACTTGTTGTTTTGAGAGAGTCCAGCTCTTTGGCTCTAAGGTTCAAATGCTCTTCAATGAGTTTCTTGTAAAATGTGGACCCTAATGTTTGAGCGATACTTTTGTAGGTATTCAATTCCTGCAGATCCCAATTATCGGCTGGATCATAATTCTCAAAACCGATAAATCCCCACAACGCTGTGTCGGTAAAGATTGGAAAAACAACAAAATCACCGGAATCACGAAAGGCCAAAATGGTCCTGGTTTCAAGGGTAAGATCGGTAAGCTCGTTCGTCAGGGGGATTCCATTTTCTGCAGTTTTGATCCAGTTAAGTATTTCAAAGGAAGGGGCTACTTGTTCTTGATCCAATATCTGCGGGCCGTCAGCTTGAGGATTGGCAAGGAAGTGGTGAATTCTTCCGGAATAATTTACAGTACCGTTTCCTGTCAATTGCAACAGGAAAATATGATCCAGTTCTGCAACCATACCAATTTTGCGAATTAAATCAAGAAGCTTATCCGTCCAATCTGAGGCACTAATTAAATCCGTTGTTACTAGATTGACGGTTTTAAGCAGTTGGGATAATTTTATTAGTTGCTGGTTGTTCTCCGCTAAAGCGGCAAGTTCTGAACGGGTTTTGTTTTGCAGGTCCCGCAGATGTCCAGTCAACATGCCGGCGATAGTCAGAAGAGCGAACCCTAATAAATAACGGAATATAAATAAATTAACTACCTCTGTATGGGCAGGGAGGAAGAATTGAAACAATAAATGGATTAATATACTGAGAAAAGCGGCACCGGCACCAAATCTTGTGCCAAGTGTCCACCCTGTCACGAGGACAGGCAGAGCACCAAAGCCAAGAAATATCCAGGAAGTGTTTGCTCCAGCAAAGAAAATCAAGCCTCCGCCATATACCAGCCAACTAAGCGCAAGCATGACCCATTCGGAAGGAGCTAATTTGATAACTTTTGATGTAAGTCGTTTCATGCTCAATTCAGGCTAATTATTTGAATTACCTTACAACAGCCAGCTTTTTCCAGATTGCGCAAATGATTCCCGATAAGAACTGCTTCTTCCTGAGCAGGGCTGGTTGCGTGGAACGTATTATGGGGGATAAATTAGTACGATTATATTTAATTAAATTATAACTTGAGAGCAGGCATTATTTGAGTAAATCGGATTCTAAGATTCAACTCTAGGGCGAGGAAGGAGTAGCAGTTGGACTAATTTGAATGTAGGGCGTTGGTGTTATTGTGCCAGAATAGCCTTCTCCATCCAACCGGGGTAGCCCGTTGATGCCTAATTGCCAAGCTAGTTCCAGTTTCTCAGCAGCCAAAGCTGGTTTAGCAGGAAGGTCAGTGATAACTTGATCTACAAGGTTCAGTATATTTGAGATTACCTCACGTTGAAAACCAGGCAGGTTTTCCTGAAGGTTCATCAGATCAAGCTTTGCAGTTAAAAGTGCTTCTTCAGCCTGCCCAAAATTGGAATGCAGCAGGAATTGGTTGGCACGGGAGAGAAGCTCAAGGATTCTTAATAGATCAAGATCCTGATTAATATTCGAAGAATTGAATTGAGCTGTTGCAAGGGCAGCTAGATTGCGGGAGTTAGCAATTTGTTTTGCGGATAAGGTTGCCATCATCTGGGGATAGACAGTGATAGTGTAACCTCTATAATCAAAGTCTTCCTGAACAGAAATGACGTCTTGATGAAGCGTTTGAATATTCTGCTGCATATCATCAAGAGTAGATTGATAGGCAGAAATCCCCTCGCCAAGAAGCGCTTGATTGAACTCCAGAGTTTTTGAAAGCTCAAATATTTGATACTCGAGGGCTTTTTGAGTTTCCTTTAATTCCTGCACCATGGCCTGGTTATCATCAATTGGCTGAAACACTCTATTGTTCAAATATGGAATCAAGCCAACAATGCTGAAATAGATAACTGCGCCGAGGATAACAGCAGCTATAATAGTTACCATAAGGCGTAATAGTATCCCCCCGATAGAAATTTTTGACTTATCTTGGGGTTTTTTGGTTTCGGGTGAGGGGTTTGTCTCAGAGACCATTTGTGCCTCGCTTAATTGTTTATTGATTGTTTCAAGCACGTATTACGAAAAAAGCCGTTCCACAAGGTGAAACGGCTGAGGTTCTTATAAATTGATTTAGCGGCCTAAATTAGGAGCAAGCCTCTTAATTCGTTTCTTCAGTCCGGTTGTTTCCACTTCATGCATCTTATCCATTTCCTGTAATGCCTGTTTGGATTTTCGGCGCCGGAAGTGACCGTGATGTCCTTTAGTGCGCATTATTTTTCCACTGCCGGTAAGACGAAAACGTTTAGCAGTTGCTTGATGTGTTTTTATACTTTTTTTACCCATATCGTAAATTCTCCTGGCAAAGATTTCTTGCTCTCCTTATTATTTTTTGGACTTCTTCTCCAACGGTTTAATTCTCCGTAATAATTTATTCAGCTCTTTATTTGCTTCTTGTAAAGATATTTCTCGGGTTGCTGACCACTCCGAGGCGATTTTTTTCTTTATATTGCTGTGAGCCCGCTGCTCTGTAGTATTCAATTTATCGTCTGCGCGTTTTGCGTGAAGATCTCTCAGCAAGGCACAAAAACCCGGTAAATTGCCATCAGTGGTCACTTCGGTGATACGATTTTTACGGTTGGTGTGTTTGCTGTCCATTCTTTCTGGAGGAGATTCCAGAATACCTATGGCTTTTTGCAGCATTTTTTCACTTACAACCAGCCGGATCCGTTCGGTTTCAACATTGTCGGTGGGAATCCAGAATACACCGTTTCGGGTTTGAACTTTGTAATATTCTTTGCTCTCGCCTCCAAGCGATTTTTTTTCAATACCTTCGACTTGCCCAACTCCATGATGAAGGTGGGAAACCCAATCTCCCTTTGAAAAGGTTTTTTGTTCTTCAGTCATGCTGTACTCCGTTTGTTGAAAACCTTACCAGGGCAAGGTTCTCCAGTCAGCTATTTTATCACAGCCGCTTAGGTATTTTTGTGTTTTTCCAAGTAGTCGCGCAAAATTCTTTGTATGCGGGGCTGCCGTAACCGGCGAAGTGCCTGCGCTTCTATTTGTCTTACCCGTTCTCTTGAAACACCGACTTTTTCACCCACTTCTTGGAGGGTGTGGCTTTTTCCATCCGGAACACCATAGCGAAGCCGCAAGATCCGGACTTCCCGGGATGGAAGAGCTTCCATTACTTCTTCAAGATGTTCCTTGAGTAGGTGTTTAGTGGCTGTTTCATCCGGCAGTGGTGTGTCTAAATCCTCGACAAAATCACCTAGAACAGCATCTCCTTCTTTGGTTGTGGGCATTTCCAGGGAAAGAGGTCTCCGGGCAACTTTCATCATATATTGCACTTTTTCCGGAGCTTCATCAAGGGCATCTGCCAATTCTTCGATGGATGGATCTCTTTCAAGAGACTGTTTCAAATCATTTTGCATCCGGAACATTTTTGAGATCTTATCTCCCATGTGGACAGGTACGCGGATAGTTCGGCCCTGGTCTGCAATTGCCCGGGTAACAGCTTGACGGATCCACCATGTGGCGTACGTAGAGAATTTATAACCACGCAAATAATCAAACTTTTTTGCTGCCCGCATCAAACCAATATTTCCTTCCTGGATCAAATCCAGGAAAGGTACTCCCCGCCCCATATATTTTTTAGCAACGCTGATTACCAGTCTTGAATTGGCAGTGATCAGGTGGTCGAGAGCTGTCCATTCATCTTCAATCATCTGGTGCAGGTTTGCGCGGCGATCATCAGCTACATTGCCGCGAGCCATCTCCTTGCGGGCTAATCGTCCCCGCTCAATTCGTTTGGAGAGTTCTTTTTCTTCATCTTTGGAAAGAAGGGGGATGCTGGCAGCTTCTTTAAAGTAAAGTTCAATTAAGTCGTTGGTATCAATCGTGCTTAGCCGATTTTCAAGTTCCTCATCGATCTCTTCCTCGTCCTCAGGTTTTCCGTTTCCGCCATCTTCGGAGAATATGGACTCAATTTCTTCTTCATCATCTTCTTCCAGGTAGGGGATATCCTCTTTTAGTAAGGAAGCAAATGCTTTTTCCAAACTTGTAACATCCTTTTTTGCATCGGGGATGCAGTTGAGGATATTTGAGAAAGTAACATAGCCCTGGGAATGGCCAAGTTCAATGAGTTCGTGAATGGGATTTGAAAGATTTTTTTTATCAGATTTAGTTGAGGTAGAAGTATTTTTACTCATATTATAGTTTTTGAAACTAATAGATCTGACTATAAAAGTGTTGTTTGTGTGGTTCAGCAAGGTTTAAAACACTGCTAAACTTATACGGGAGACGTAAAGTCTACGCCGTAATAAAAATGTCGCTGAGCCCTTCTTTAAAAGGGAGACCAACTTACTCTTTTTTCTCAGCAGGAGGGGGCTGCCCTTTTTTGTAGCGGTAAACGATCCGGCCCCTGGATAGGTCATAGGTTGACATCTCCACGGTTACCCGATCTCCAAGCAGAACACGGATATAGTATTTGCGCATTTTTCCTGCGAGATAGGCTAAAATCTCGTGTCCATTATCTAATTCAACTGAAAACTGTGTTCCTGGCAGGGCTTTTGTGATTGTCCCTTCCATTCGCAATTTTTCCTCTTTTTTTGCCATGGTACCTCTTTATTTATATTGCGGCATAGGAGAAAAACAATTGAATTTGTCTAACACCTGAAAACCGTATACCGGATCGTAAGCGGATCTGCTTAATAGGTCTGTGAACCTTGCTTCTTCGCTCGTCTCTTATTTGCCAATCGGCGTTTGCGCCGACGAATCGCTTTTTTTCTTTGAATTCGAGCCAGTTCGCTTTTGGAAACAAACCATCTTTTCCGCCGAATAGTGCTTAACACACCGCTGCGGGATACTTTTTTCCGAA
>Ga0255389_1092_pt1 | contig 10629 bp, 7 predicted proteins | sample ANMaggSeSYBR01E4_FD_182113 | JGI IMG/M metagenome (GOLD analysis project Ga0255389, IMG submission 182113) | Sediment cell enrichment communities from methane seep in Santa Monica Basin, California, United Staets - ANME aggregate JGI... | ecosystem: Environmental > Aquatic > Marine > Cold seeps >...
CAATAGACAACGGCCATAAAAATGTAAACCTCAGTCCGCATTTGAACAAATTCAGGATCAGAATTAATAATCGAACGGCCAATGCCCAGAAAATCATTGATACCAATAATAACCACCAGAGTAGTATCCTTAAACAAACTGATAAACTGCCCCACAATGGCTGGAAGAACCGCTCGTAATGCCTGGGGCAATACAATAAATGTCGTCGTTTTTAAGTTACTCATTCCAAGAGCTTTTGCGGCTTCGATTTGCCCCAGGGGAACAGATTGCAGACCACCACGTATATTTTCCGCAGAATAAGCTGCACTAAATACTGTCACTGCCATCAGGGCCCTTACCAGGCGGTCGATACGGGATTCAACAGGTAAGAATAAAGCCAGAATGATGGAAAACATAAAAAGAATCGTGACCAGAGGAACACCCCGGATGGTTTCGATAAAAATGGTTGAGAAGGCACTCACAACTGGGAGAGAAGAACGACGTCCAAAGGCTAAAGCAACCCCCAAGGGAAAAGAGAGTAATATTCCCCCCGCCGCAAGCAGAATGGTCACTAATAATCCACCCCAGAGGGTAGTGGAGACATTCGGGATTAACTCACTGGCCTTGAACCCTGCTAAAAGAACAATACCGCAAACAGGAACAAGTAACCAGCCAATAAAAATATGTATGTTCTTAATGGCTGTTTTTCTCCCAATGAGATAACCCACCAGAATGATCAGGAGATTCGATCCAAGATAGAGGCGCATACTCAAATCAAGTGCTGGATGTTGGACGGGTAAAAGAGACGTGACAAGCATAATTAATCCAGCGGTAAAAGAAATGGATTTTAGTAATCCTCCCCATCTACCCCAACTAATACCGAGAAAAAGGAATAATCCAGAGAGGATAATTCCTACCCGCCAAATTTGATCTCTTGGATATTGACCCACTGCATACAAAAGTGGAAATTGGGTAACAGCACGCCACTCAGCAGCGAAAAATACCCATTTGAAAACCGCAAATAAAAAGTAAGAGATGAGAGGGATCAGCAGGATTGTCAATACAGTATTAAAAATACTGCTGAAAAGATTTTCCTTCATCCACTTGATAAGTCCAGGAGGCTGAGGAGGTCGGATATGATCTTGTTCGATAGCTATATTAACCATGATTACCTCATTACAAATTGGATCCTTCGGTTATAGATATTGAGAACAAATGAGGTCAATAAACTTAGACTAAGGTATGTAAGCATGATCAGGGCAAAGATTGGTACAGCTCGTCCAGCCTGGTTAATCGCGATTTTTCCAACAGCAAAAAACTCTTGAAAACCTATTGCCAGAGCCAGGCTGGAGTTTTTAGTTAGGTTGAGATATTGACTGATCATGGGAGGAATGATAATCCGCAGAGCTTGGGGCATGATCACAAGGCTGAGAACTTGAAATTGAGAAAGCCCAACAGCCCGGGCAGCTTCAATTTGACCCTTATCAACTGCCTGGATGCCCCCCCGGACAACTTCAGCGATAAAAGCTGCTGTATACAAACTCAAACTAAGGAACATTCCCGCGAATTCAGGAGTAAGCCTCAATCCACCCTGGTAATTAATTCCCGCAAAATAGGGGATATCCATTTGGAAGGGGGTTCCCCCTGAGAGAGACCACCCGACTAAGAAGAAAATTACCAGGACACCAACACTAATAAGTGAATAATAGGTATCTTTTCCAGTTATTTTTCGCCGTTTGCGAAGGGTGATAAAGATGATTAAAGAAACAATAATACCAATTGAAATTAAAACCACAAATACGCTCCCTGTCTCCGTCAAACGGGGCCAGGCAAAATAGACTCCTCGCTTATTAACAAAAATCGGTCCTGGCCATTGTAGACTTTCTGTCACCGGTGGCACCATCCCGAAGACCACAAAATACCAGATAAACAACAATACCAGGAGAGGAATATTGCGGTGAAATTCGATAAATACCAGTGCTATACGACTTAATAACCAGTTGGAAGAGAGTCGGGCCAACGCGGTCAAAGTACCAATAATCGTCGCAGCAATAATGCCAATACCAGATATGAGCAAAGTATTTATTAGGCCAGCCTGGAAGGCACGGCCATAAGACATTCCAGGTTCATAATCTATCGGGGGATTACTGATAGGGAATCCGGCGGCTTCTTTAAGAAATCCAAATGTCAGCGTCATGTTGCGGGCCTCAGCCGCCTTGAAGAAGTTAATAATCGCCAAGATGAGAATGCCTATGATCAGCACAGCTGAAAGGACTTGAGCAAAAATCGTGATGATACGTTCATCCCGATAAAAAGGGATATTTGCTTCACTAGAAATTGATGGTTGATTGTTAGTCATCACCTGAATCCATTTATAAAAAGGATGCGGCTGGGCCGCCGCATCCTTTCGATTAAATATTTGCAGCTAAAACATTATTTAACTGGCGGGGCGTAAATCAAGCCGCCGTTATTCCAGAGATTATTGGGACCACGTGGGAGTGTGAATGACATTCCATTCGGACCCATGTAGCGGTCATAAATCTCTCCATAGTTTCCTACTGCAAGGATGGCATTTGCTAACGCATCAGGCTCAAGACCCAAGTCAGTATAGCCCCAGTCACCCTCTTCTCCTAAGAGACGCAGGACATTGATATTACTACTGCTCTTCATTTCCTCTACATTTGCCTGGGTAACTCCTAACTCCTCAGCATTGATCAGAGCAAATGACACCAATTTTACGATATCGAACCAGGCATCATCTCCATGCGGAACGGCAGGAGTGAGCGGTTCTTTGGAAATAGTAATATCAAGGATGATGTGAGCGTCAGGATCAGCGAAACCGCTTCTGACAGAAGCTAATTGGGATTTATCACTCGTGGTGATATCACAGCGTCCTTCTTCATACGCGCTGTAGACTGCAGGTGTTTCTTCGAAAATTACAGCTTCATATTCCATACCGTTCTGGCGGAAGTAATCTGACAAGTTCTGTTCCGTCGTGGTACCGCTGGTCACACATACTGTCGCGCCATCAAACTCATCTGTGGACCCAATGCCGCTATCCTTCCGGATCATAAAGCCCTGGCCGTCAAAGAACATGACAGTGGTGAAATTCCCCCACTGAGCATCACGGCTTGCTGTCCAGGTAACGTTGCGGGATAAAATATCTACTTCAGCAGTCTGGAGAGCGGGTCCCCGATCTGCTGCTGTGAGAGGAACTACCTCAACAGCTTCGGGATCACCAAATACTGCGGCAGCAACTGCCCGACAAAAGTCAATATCAAACCCCATATTTTTACCGTCTGCATCTAACATTCCAAACCCGGCTAAATCTGTGCGGCCTCCACAGACTACTTTGCCGCGGTCCAGAACCCGGTTGAGGATATCTTCTTCTACAGATACGACTTCCGCTGGTTCAGCACTGCCACAAGCGGCAAGGACAAGCGCTAAGACTATGAAAATTGCAAGAACTGGAAAATACTTTCGATACATGTTTATCTCCTTTGGCTTTAGAAATAACAAAAGATCAGATGGAATCTTGTCTGATAAAACCTCCTTTATTTGATTATCAATTAGAAACCAGAAGAACAAATTTCCCCCAATAAATCAATTATATGGTTAAAAAATAATTCGTGCAAGGATTGCATTCTAGTATTTTCCCCAGTGGACTTCCTGCATTCTTCCCGAAAATGTTTCCTGATGCGGTAAACAACTCAAATATCTAAGTGATTAATGTGCAGTCCCACCTCATGATAATTTACACCTGAAATCATGGATCCAGGTCATAAGAATCAAGAAGAAATCTCCGTTTAACGGTGTGGTATAACTAATAACCATGGAGGAGAGTAGAATATATTACCCCCCTAAACGGACTGGTACAATTGTCCACTTCCTGCTGATCTTATTCTTTTCTAGTGGAGGAGCTTGGAGCATCTGGGGCGCATCAAATGTCCAGGTTGCTCCTCAACTGCTGCCTTACCTGGCCCTAATACTGCTTTCCCTGATCACCGTTCCCTTTTTGATTTATCGTTTATATGCACTGCACCGCTCCCAATATTCCCTGGAGAGAGGGGGCATTCAACTGCAATGGGGCTGGAGATCGGAAAAAATACCTATGGACAAGGTGAAATGGGTCCACAAGGCAGAAGATCTGGAGATTCCACCACAGCCTCCACTGATCCGTTGGCCTGGTTCAGTAATCGGATTCAGACGTTTTCTGCGGGGCCCTGTAGTAGAATTCATGGCTTCGAGGGAAAAGGGGCTGGTAATTATCGCCACCGAGGAAGGGTACTTCGCTATCTCCCCCTTCCAGATAGAAGACTTTATCCTCTCGTACAATGCCCTCACCGAACTTGGATCAATTTCTCTGCTGACTACCCAATCATCCCGTCCTGCTCTTATTCTGACTGAAATCTCTGGAAAGAAACCTCTGCTCTGGATATTCCTGGCCGGGGCGGTTTTAAACATCACCCTCTTGATTTGGACTCTGCTGATCATCCCCTCCAGGGAGAAGGTATCGCTCGGGTTTACGCAAGGGGGGATACCACACGAACCTCTGGAAAGTGTGCGCCTGATCCTGTTCCCAATCATCAATACCACGGCGTATCTGGGTAATCTTGTTTTAGGTTTGTTCCTTTTCCGAAACGAGGAAAACCGGGTGCTGGCATATATTCTCTGGGGAGGAAGTCTGCTCATTGCAATCATTTTCCACATAGGAATGTTATTTATCCTCCAGTAATCCCCAATTTATCCCCAATTCAAGACGGTTATCCACAACTATTCCTTATTTATCCCCAAGTTTATTCAGATATAAAAGCCTGAACATTCTTTTTCTCCCGAAAAAGATTTGGTACACTAAAACAAGTTCCCACCATCGCGAGAATATTATGACTTTAGAGATGTGGATCACCATTGGTTTATTATCTGGAGCAATTCTGCTATTCATCACCGAATGGCTGCAAGTGGATCTGGTTGCCCTGGGAGTGGTGATAGGTTTAATGCTGACCGAAATCCTCACCCCCGATGAAGCCCTGGCAGGATTTTCCAGCCCGATCGTGATCACGGTAGCCGCCCTCTTTATCGTTGGGGGCGCTGTGATGGAAACCGGGCTGGCGGAAACCATCAGCCAAAAGATTGTTCAATTTGCCGGAGAGAGCAGATTCCGGCTGCTGGTTCTGATCATGGGTACAGTTGCTCTACTCTCCGGTTTTATCAGCGATACCGGGACAGTGGCGGTAATGGCACCGGCAATCATCAGCATCAGCCGTAAAAAAGGCATAAATCCTTCAAAATTATTAATCCCGCTCTCCATTGGATCGCTGCTTGGCGGCTCAATGACGTTAATTGGAACACCTCCCAATATCATTGTCAGTGATCTACTAATGGAAAATGGCTACACCCCTTTTCAATTTTTTGATTTCACCCCAATTGGATTAACGCTGTTGATTTCCGGGATCCTTTTCCTGGCACTCACCAGCCGCTGGCTTCTGCCAGACCATAAGTCAAGGATGGAACTGCAGCGGGTAGACTCCCCGGAAGAATTGGTCCTGGTTTATAAGCTTCCGAAAGACCTTTACCGTCTGCGGGTACGAATCCAATCCCCTCTGGTGGGGAAAACTCTTTTACAAAGCAAACTGCGAAAAACCTTTGAAGTGACAGTGCTGGAAATCCTGCGTTCCGGGTCAAGGACAGGAAATAAACGTCTAAACCTGCTTGAGGATGACTCAACAAGTATCAAAATATCTCCCGATACAATTGTTTATCCAAACGATATCTTAATCTGCCAGGGAAAAGTTAATGATATCACCCACGCTGCCGCAACCCTTCAACTCGGTGTGCAGCCCGCCGAAGCAGAAGATCAGAAAGCTTTGGTCAATAATGAAGTAGGCGTAGCTGAAATTCTACTGCCGCCCCGCTCCCGCTTGATAGGAAAAACGCTCGTATCAGCCCGATTCGGCAGTTTATACCAATTGTCGGTATTAGGGATCAACCGCCCCGGAGCTGATACCAATTTATCTCTCAAAGAAACGAAACTCCAGTTTGGTGATACTTTGTTTGTTCAGGGGCCCTGGAAAAATATCCGCGCGCTTACTGAACAGCGCCGTGACTTTGTGGTTGTGGGTCAACCAGATGCGTTAAAAGGTACCCCACCACGCTCAAAAATGATCCTGTCATCCTTGATTTTGGTCGGGATGTTAATCTTTTTAGTTACAAATTGGCTCCCACTTTCTACTACAGCGTTAATTGCCGCATTCTTAATGATCGTCACCGGCTGCCTGGACATTAAAGACGCTTATAACAGCGTGGATTGGAAAAGCATTATCCTAATCGCCGGCATGCTGCCGATGACTACTGCCTTGCAAAAAGTTGGACTGGTGCAGGTTGGCACAGATTGGATGGCAACCACGCTGGGAGGATTAGGTAATTTGCCTACCCTGGCAGCCTTGTTCCTGATAACCGCGCTATTTACCCAGGTGATATCCAACACAGCCACAACTGTGCTAATCGCCCCCATTGCCTTCTCCCTGGCTCTCCGTTTGGGATATCAACCCCAGGCATTCCTGATGCTGGTTGCCATTGCGGCATCCACTGCTTATGCCTCGCCAGTTGCTTCCCCCGTCAACACACTGGTGATGGGATCTGGCAATTACCGCTTCCGGGATTACTTAAGAGTCGGGGTCCCGCTGATATTGATCTCAATGGCAATCACAATCCTGCTGCTCCCCCTGCTGTGGCCGTTAAGTTAATCACAAACGGACCGAGTCCCTCAGAGGGACTCGGTCTGTTATCTTTCTGTTCTTTTACTTATCGATCTCCCTCAAATGCGGGAACAACTATACTTCCTTGATTGTTTGTTGATCTGTAAGCAGCAACCAGGCAACACCAAGCCATAATAATGTCATCCCGGGCATAATCATTCGAGTAAATCCGCCACCTAACCACCATTCCATATCATGAACTTGATCAAAAGCAAATACGTAATAAATAGCGATGATGAACACAAGGCTGGAAGCAGCTGTTATCAACAAAATCCAAAGCTCACTGTCCTGTTTATGAGCCGAAAGGAAAAACACCAAAATTGCAATTAGAGAGCCAATACCAACAGCTCCCCAAGTTTGAAAATCATAGAGCTGTCCTAAGAAATATTTCAGAATCAGCACAAACTCCCCTTGGTGAAAATTGCTCAGCGAGAATTGGTGGATGATTTTATCCAAATTTCCTTCCACCGGAGCAATACCAATATAAAATTTACTACTTGTCACTTTCCAACCCACCCCCACTAAAAAAGGAGCGATCACTATCAACCAAATCTTGTGGACCCGTTTAAGTTCTCCTGAAAACAATAGGCAGCTCAGACTAGCAATCAATATTCCGATCACTATCCAACTACCTTCTGGGCGCGTCCAGATCGCCAATGCGAAAAAAATCCCCGACCCAAACAATAGCATACGCTGTGAGATAAGATTTAATTCGGATATCGCCCGGATAAACAATATTACCCCGATAACCAAGTAAAAAGTTAGAGGTAGATTTGCATATCCTATTCTGGCATGGCGAGCCAGAACGGGCATTGTAGCCAGGACAAGTGTGCTTAGACCTGCCAGCACGGAACTTGATCTTTCTTTCAAAAACTCAAATATCACTAACAATAGACACAGGTAGTAAATAGGGAAGATTAACTTTGATGCTGGCAGTGTGTCTCCAAAGGTATCCATTAACATCCCAATCAGCACAGGAATGTGTAATGGATATATCGTAGTATTCGTTCCTCTCGTGAGGACACCACTTAAGCCCTCAGAAGCGAGTCCTGCGCCTTTGGCACTCCATAACACATATGAATCGGTTGCGTGAACTCCTGCTCCTACAGCTAAAAAGATATACAAACCACCCAAAATCACAATTAAAATTATCCAAATATCCAGCGTTGATCCCCAAGCAAACAAATCAGTAATAATGGCCCTTTGTACTTTCTTTGTTAACAAAGCAGCTATCAGGATCATCGTAGATAAACCAGTTAACAGGGAAAAGCTGAGGGTTAAGTTTTCAATCCAACCCAGGTAAAGAAAAATGTACCCTGAGATTGAAAATACTCCCATCAAAAATCCATAGCCAATTCCCAATCGAGACCAGGGCGGTAATCCAGGAAACATCATGGAAGCGAAATAATAACCAATAAATATCAACAGAAGGGAGGAAAATAAAGGAAGGAATATATCCGTTGCCAAAATTTCGAAACTGGTGAGATCAACAGGTGGTGTGCCTTTCCCAAGACCATCTTCGGGGCCAAATACGCCCCAGGTATCGTTGTGCATCCGAATGTTTTCCGACTGGTCTTGAATAATTTTGCCCGGGAATTGGCTTAAGCCCATGATCAGGATATAGGTGTTCTCTCTTCCAACAAAATGAGTACCACAATCGATAGTCGTACAATTTTTTATTTCTCGCGGATTAAGAAAAAACTGCATGGCGTGCGTGTTGGAGAGCGTCCACATGCTAACTTCTACGGGGGGGAATGATCACAATTCCGGTTTCAGGGATTTCTGTCCGAAGAAATATTACATAATCTGCAAAATTGCCACTCCTGGCAAATTTTGCACTCCGCCAGGTACCAGTACGGTCCAGGTTTGATAGAATTCCCAAACCAAAGGAACCCATATCGGGCATAATATATATCAGGTTGATAACAATCAATACAATAAATAGCCCAATCACGATGGATCTTTTTTTCAGCTGGAACACAGTCACCATCCGGTTTCAAACCCTCATAAAAATATTGTTAAAAATGATCATTTAAGCTTAAGTTTTTAAAAAATTTACTAATCCATTCACATTTCTATATTGCGGAATTCTTCATCTCCCACCGTCAATATTTGTATTAGTCTCAATGTTAGTACAACCTGTTGAAATTGGGTAGATGGTCCCATAATCGTTTCTGGAACTGGCGAGTGATAAACCAACGAGCTGTGCTCTCTGAAGGTGTTGTATTCCTTCCATCACATCTCAAGTAATATTTCCGCGATTTATAAAAAAGAACCGGGTTCCACTGCGGAACCCGGTTTGTTTTCTTACTTATCGATCTCCCTCAAATGAGGAAATAATAATACTTCCCTGATTGTTTGTTGATCTGTAAGCAGCATTACCAGCCGATCCACTCCCATACCGAAACCCCCACTGGGAGGCATTCCGTAGCGCATCGCCCGCAGATAATCTTCATCAAGCGGATGGTGTTCGTCATCGGCTTCTGAATAGGAACGACCCATTTCCAGGAAGCGCTCTTCCTGATCCAGAGGATCATTTATTTCTGTAAATGCGTTGCAGAGCTCAAGTCCACCAATAAATCCTTCAAACCGCTCTACAGTACCAGGGTCTTCTTCTTTGGTCTTTGCCAATGGCGAGATTTCTCTCGGATAATCATACACAAAGGTGGGCTGGATAAAAGTAGGTTCCAGGAAATGACCCAGAAGATCATCGATAAGTTTGCCGCGGGGAGCTTTAGGATTAAACTCCATATCCAGAGATTTCATTGCTTTAGCAAGATCTGCAGCGGTCTCATGTTGATGAAAATCAATCCCGGTCTGTTCAATAATACCTTCTCTGAGATCAACCCGCCGCCATGGCTGGTCCAACCGGATTTCCTGGCCTCTATAGGTAAACGATTTAGTTCCTAAAACCTCTTCAACTACAAAAGAATACATCTCTTCCGTAAGCGACATCACGTCCTGATAATCAGCATAAGCCCAGTAAAATTCCATCTGGGTAAACTCAGGATTGTGTTTAAAAGAAACGCCTTCATTCCGGAAATCCCTTCCGATTTCATACACCTTCTCAAATCCGCCTACCAACAATCGTTTTAAGTACAGCTCAAAGGAAATTCTCAGGTAAAGGTCTTGTTTAAGCTGGTTATGATGGGTGATGAACGGCTGCGCGGCTGCTCCACCATAAATAGGCTGAAGAATCGGAGTTTCCACCTCCAGAAATCCCCTTGAATCCATAAAATGCTGAATAGCCCGGATGGTTCTTGTCCGGGTACGGAATACTTCTCTCACGTCCCGGTTCACAGCCAGATCTGCATAGCGCTGCCGGAAACGGGTTTCGGGATCTGTCAGGGTCGCATGCTGGACAACTTCGCCTTCTACAACCTGGTCTTTGGCTGCTGGAAGCGGCGTGATCGCTTTAGCCAGCATAGCATATTCTGAGATCCAGAGTGATACTTCCCCTGTCCGGGTACGGAAAACTTTTCCAGCGGCCTGGATAAAATCCCCCAAGTCAAAATGATCCTTAAAGAAAGCTACCTGGTCTTCACCGATGTCATTGGCTCTAAAGAAGAGCTGAATTCTTCCGCTGCCATCCTCGATGTGGGCAAAAGTGACCTTACCCATCGGGCGCACGGACCGGATCCTGCCGGTCAGTGTTGCCTGGACTGGTTCATGATCCTGATCTTTCTCAATCGCCAGGAAAGCTTCAGTCGCTTCCTGAATTGTGTGGGTCCGTTTTGTCCGTCTTGGATATGGATCTACTCCCAGGTCTTTTAATTGGTTAAGTTTTTCCAGACGAACTTTTTCCAGGTTGGAATAATCTGCCATAAGTAATTCCTTGTGATAAAAAAACCCCGTGCGGTGTTCAGCGCACGGGGGAGAATTCAAATCAAACGGT
>Ga0255389_1093_pt1 | contig 10568 bp, 9 predicted proteins | sample ANMaggSeSYBR01E4_FD_182113 | JGI IMG/M metagenome (GOLD analysis project Ga0255389, IMG submission 182113) | Sediment cell enrichment communities from methane seep in Santa Monica Basin, California, United Staets - ANME aggregate JGI... | ecosystem: Environmental > Aquatic > Marine > Cold seeps >...
TCCGACCTGGACGCCCGCCTGTCCATATGATGATGATGATTGGCCCTGCCAACCAACCTGGACGCCGAATCCGTAAGTATATTTGAATACATAATACAATAGAATTCCGAATGCCCTCATCTGAGGGCATTTTTTTATTAATAAGGGAATACCTACTGTCTTGTAAGGTGAAAAGCGGTTATTTTCCCTTTAATTTCCGGGATCAAGTTTCAACTAACAGGATTGTTAATTTAGAGGGCTTGAAGTTCTTTCTGTCGGTGCTACACTGGAATCGAAGTCAAATTTATCCATCACCACCATTATTCAGGGCAAGGAAGAAAATCATGACGAAACAAAAACGTACTAACTACCGAGTCCTCAGCCTGGTTTCGTTATCTCTTCTTATCGCAGCTGCTACCTACGGGTTTGCCGAGGCGAATACCATTTCTGGAGTAAGTGGAATTGGGACCGGATACGGGGTTAAATCAACATACGAAGTTTCCAGGGTTAGCTATACTCTGGACCTTGAAGATCCAGGAACTTTTACTGCTGTGGAATTTACACTCGAGGGAGAAGGATCAGCTATTTTTGTAGGTGTTTCAGGATCAGAAAAAGGGGAAATTACCTGGGCTGATGACTGTGAAAATATTGATACTCAGTGGACCTGCTCCTTCGATCAGAGCATTGATGTGCTGGGGGCGGATTGGCTGCATGTCACTTCTGCGCAATAGTTAATGACAGAATAGCATTTGCTGACTTTAGTAGGTCTGCAAAGCAATGATGGGAAACTGGCGTGGATTTCATCTCAACCACGCCGTTTCTCATAAGAGTAAGGATTTATGAGTAAACTGAGCTTTAGAGGGAAAACAAGAAATCGGGGACAATCGATGGTAGAGTTCGTACTCGCTCTGCCGATTTTGTTGTTTGTGATCTTTGGAATTATTGAATTTGCCCGTTTGACCTTTGCCTGGATGTCAGTTCAAAATGCAGCCCGCTTTGGTATCCGCTATGCAGTTACTGGCGAATTTAATGAAGTTTATTGTGTCGCTGCAGGCAATAACTTAGGGGCTGCTCATATTAATGCAGATGTTTTCGGTGGAGATCCACAGGATTGCATCATTCCTGATGCTTATACTGGCGTGGATTCCAACGATAAGGAAAGGGATTTGATAGACCTGGCTCGATTGTTTTCTATCCAGGATGCTGCAACTGGAGGAGGATCAGGATTATGGCTCGAGCCTGGAGTGTCTGGAGATTACGAACAGTATTTGTCAAGCAATAACCCCATTTTTATTGGACAGGCAGCTTCTGAAGGTTATTTCCATACAACGATTTGCAGCAACCGGGACAACCAGTTTGCAGTAGATTATAACAATCATGCTATTCCCCTCTGTGTGGACAATTTGAATGCCATTTTGATGGATGATGCCGGGGGTCCCGGAGACAGAGTAAAAGTTCATATTGAACATGAACATCCTTTTTTCTTACCGCTTTTGAAAAATATTTGGCCCTCGGTTTCTATCAATGCCGAGCGTGATGGAATAGTGGAAAAATTCCGCACCTCACGCGTGATTGGTGTCTCAGGTCCCATATTATCCGCTCCCACCTGGACCCAAACCCCAACTATTACCGATACCCCGACCATTACTTTGACACCAACGGAGACACCAAGCACAACTCCTTCAATTACACCCTCACCGACCAACACCCCTATACCTGTAGATTGTGATTTGATCACAGTGGTCAACAGTTTTGTGGGCCATTGGACATCCGGTTATCATATAGCCTCAGTGACCATCCGGAATGACAATCCCGTACCCATTCATCTTTACACAGCCAATCAAACCTGGCAGAAAAACGATCCGGGACGATATTATTGGGCAGCTAAGTTTAACAACAGCTCCTGGGATATCCTCAACGATACCACTCCACCATCAACCTGGAATCCATCTCCAGAGATTGAGATGATCGCAGGAGGGACGGGAGACTATATTGGTTTATTTCAGCCTCGGTATGTCGCCCTGGAAGGAGATACCACAGTAGATCTGGTCTTTGATGACGGCTGCCACAAAGGCGTCACGGTGCTGATGCCAACCTCAACACCGACGGACACACCAACAGTCACACCGACTCCGACAATCACTCCTACGCCGGATTGCAGCAAATATTCCCTGGGCAACTTCAGCTTTTTGGATTGGGGCCAGCTTAGAGCAAATGTAACGAATAATGACATTGTAGATGCCCAAATGACATCTATAGAGTTGATCTGGGATTATGCGGAACAGTATGGGGCCGCAAACGGCTATAATAACCTCAATGTGGACTGGTTTAAATGGGGAGGAGATTACTTGCCGGGCCATGGACAGGGTGGAACAAGGGATTATGCTTCCTCTACTGTATGGAGCGGCAGTGTGCCGTTTAATGCAGGCGTAAATTACAGATGGAAAATAGATTTTGATGGAGATTGGGGAGCTGGCGGGATTCTGACAGGGGTTCAAAATTCAGATTTTGGTGTTGTTGTCCAATTTGATAACGGCTGCACGCTGACCCGCAATGCAATCCCCCGGGCTATTCCCACCTGGACAACGACACCAACTCCAACCAGAACGCCTACTGCATCACCAATACCGCCGCCTACCATTACGCCGCTGCCGTCCAATACACCGCCGCCGACCAATACACCGCTGCCGACACTGACGCCCACCAAAACCTGGACGCCTTCAATAACGCCGGAGCCTTCTGATACACCGGTGCCATCTCACACTTCATGGCCGAGCAATACGCCGCTCCCGAGCTGGACACCATTCCCCAGCAGCACAGCCCCGCCAACCAGCACCAAGACACCGCTGCCAACATCAACCAAAACACCGGTATTTACCAATACGCCAACACCGATCCCGACCTGGACGCCTGCCTGCCCTTATGATGATGATGATTGGCCCTGTCAGCCGACCTGGACACCTACTCCCTGAACGAGCGAAAGTTCCTGGAATACTCAAAGTGCCCTTAATAATGGGCACTTTTTTTGTTGATAGGAGGGCATACAGGTAATAGAACAAGGTCTGAAAAGGATCCATTATCAACATACTGGTCTATATTTGATCAACCTAACAAGGGTGAAAGTGTTTTTTGCCCGTCCAGGGCCCTTGAAAATTTGATTATCAAAGGGAACCCCCCCTTCCTTTCAGGAATGATAGTTTTGGTGGGTTGACCAAAATTCATCTGATGCTACACTGGGAATTAACACCAACTAAATAAATTATTTTTCATTTTTCAGACAAGGAAAACATCATGACGAAACAAAAACAAACTCGATATCGTGTACTGGGACTGGTTTCGTTATCTTTGATCATTGCAGCTGGGACCTACGGATTTGCTTCAATGAACACCACCATTCATGGTGCAGGGGTAATGGATGCGGATTATGGAACCCAATCCGTTTATGATGTCACCAGGGTCATTTACATCCTCAACGTGGAGGCCCCCGGCTCATTTACAGCTGTGGAGTTTGCAATTGAAGGAGAAGCAGATGCGGTTGTTGCCGGCGTTTCAGCCACCAAGAATGGGCAGATAACCTGGGCAGATGATTGTGAGAAAAATGATTATAAATGGATCTGCTCCTTTGATGAGAGTATTGATGTGCTGGCCGCAGATTGGCTGCATGTCTCATCGATCCAATAGGAAAAATTACTGGGATCTAACATCCTGAAGATTAGAACCCAGGGAAGGATATAGTTGATAAATACAGCGTGGATTGTAATTGATCCACGCTGTTTGCTTTCCCGGGAGGTGAAATTGGAAAGTTATTCGCTTTATGAATCCAGGGATAAAGGAGAACCCATGATCCAGGTATTCTAAATTAGAAATCAACGGGGTGGAGATCAAAGCACAAATAGAGTGTAACCCACCGATTTCGACAGCAGCGAGTAAAGCCAATCTTATACCATCGTTTGGTACCCAGCTGTTATCTTACTCGCCGCTGCCAATAAATACTCCCACTCCTCCCACGGCGACCAAGACGGCTCTTTCCTCGACGACAAGTGTACCCTCGGCAACTAACAACCTTCCTCCCCCTATGGAGACACCCATTCCAACATGGAAGCTGGCCTGTCCTTTTGATGATGATGACTGGCCTGTCAGCCAACCTGGACACCCATTCCTTAGGAAGTGATATTAACGATGCCTGCTGTCATGTTAAGGGTGATTTGATTTAAGTAATTTCAGTTTCCAGGATGATTGAGTTGTTACCAGATTAACTTTCAATAAACCGCTGATTAAAATCAGCGGTTTGATTTGAAATGGGAAGTAAAAACCGGATTAACAAAGTAAATTGTGAATAATCCAAATCACATCAATATGAAATAATTAACCCGTCTCGTATGGGATGCGAAATCCTTCAAGGATTACGCATCCTTTTTTTTGACTCGTATCCAGGCCTTGTTTTTGATTAATAATCCAGGATTTTGGGCAATATTAGAGTAATAATGGCCATAGAAAGACGTTCAGAAGGTGTTTTAACGACACAGGAGCGATAAAAACGGTAAATCGCATTATTGATGTGTAAAACAAGTATTTATTTCCTAGTATAGAGATTCTGAATCTCTGAAATAATTCACCAGTTTGGAGAAAGAAAGAATTCAGAAAATATTCAGGAGGTCCAGGTATCTTTCAGGACCCGGAGCCAGTTCTTATAGCAAATTTGTTCCAGCGCTGAGGGTGAAAAGCCATCCTCTATTAGAAGCTGAATAAGCCCAGGAAAACCCGATACATCTCCCAATTCTGAAGGGATGAGGGTGCCGTCCAGATCGGATCCAAAAGCTACGTGTTCCGAACCGATTAAATCTGCTATGTAACGAATATGATGGATAATCGATAAGATCGGAGCATCTTTTTTAGGTCTGCTCTCACCGTCCAGGTCGTTGACTGAAAAAATTACCCCCACCACGCCATTGGTTTCGGCGATGGCCTTTAATTGAGTATCAGTCAGGTTTCTGGATTTTGGGATTAACCTGTGGGCAGCGGTGTGGCTGGAAACCAGCGGGGCAGTGGAAAGGGAAGCTGTATCCCAGAATCCTTTTTCATTCAAGTGAGCCAGGTCAATTAGAATACCCAGATCGTTGCAGGTTTTTACCAGGTTTTTTCCTTCTTCTGTTAACCCGGGTCCTGTATCGGGAGACCCGGGATATTGAAACGGAACGCCAAAGCCAAATTTATTATGGCGGCTCCAGGTGATACCCAGCGAACGCATCCCTTTTTCGTAAAATAAGGAAAGGTTTTCAAGGGAGGGCAGGATCGGTTCTGCGCCTTCCAGGTGGAGCACAGCTGCCATAATTTCATTTTCCTGGCAGTACTTCAGCTCCTGGCTGCTGGTAACAATTTTGAAATTTCCTCCAGAGTCACTTTCGATCTTCTCCAGCAGACTGATCATATCCAGAGCTGATTGATGAGCGTATTCATATTCGAGAGAGGGAGGGAACGAGACAAAATACCCATCGTCGGTTAAGGTTATCCGTTCTTCTGCTGTAGGTACTGAAGGGGGATTGGAAGTATAGACTGCAAAAAATCCTCCCATAAATTCAGCTTGACGGGCGCGGGGAAAATCCAGATGCCCATCTCCCAGTTCAAGGAATGCCCGGGAATTCAGGTGATCTCCGGCATTGGTGATTTTATTTAGAATATCGTTGTGTCCGTCAAAGAATTTCATTATATTAATATTTATTGTATCTTGGGGCTAAAACGCTTCCGCCTCATCATCTGAGCGATCAAATTCAATTAATTCCCCGGAGGTGGTAAACACAGTTCTTTCACAAATATTGGTCACTCGATCAGCTCCTCGTTCCAGGTTGTGAGCGACCCAGAGGTGGAAAGTCGCCCGGTCGATATTGTCCTGATCGTTAATCATTAAATCCAGCAGTTCCTGATACACTTTGTTGTAGAGAATGTCAACTTGATCGTCTTCTTTGGGGATGGACAGAGCAGTTTTTTCGTCCAGTTCTACAAAAGCCCCAATTGCCCGATGAAGCATGTCCGCAGTCAGCTCAGCCATTTTTTGGAGATGAACCATTTGCTTAAGCGGTTTTTGATCTCCCAGGCGCATGGCAATGCGGGCTATCCCCTTTGCGTAATCTCCTATGCGCTCCAGTTCTCCTGCGATATCAAGGATTGAGGCAAGAATGCGGAGGTCAATCGCCATCGGCTGTTGGGTTGCCACTGTGATCAATGCGCTCGCCTCAAGTTCGTATCTTTTTTTATTGATGAACTGATCTTTTTTATATATTTCTCGAGCTAATTCCATATCACCGTGATGGAGAGCCTTAACAGAGCCCAGGATAGCTTGCTCTACAATACCCCCCATGTCTGTAATTACTTTAAAGTGGTCTTCGATTTTCCTGTCTAAAGTTTCTCTTATTTCTCTTGGCATAATAAACCTCTTTACCCTGTTTCCGGGTGTGTAATCAAAGTGAGACCTAATAAACAAATTGATAGTAAAACGTTATCCAAATCTACCTTGAACATAATCTTGAGTCCGTTGATCCCGGGGATTGGTGAACATGGTATCTCCCGATGCGACCTCAACCAGTTCGCCCTGCAGCAGGAAGGCAGCTAAATCTGCTGTCCTTGCTGCCTGCTGGACTGAATGGGGAACAAGAATTATAGTATAGTCTTGTTTCAGTCCCTGGAGAGATTCTTCAACTTTTCCGGTAGAGATGGGATCCAGCCCGGAGGTTGGCTCATCGAGCAATATTACCTCAGGTTCCAGGGCCAGAACTCGTGCCAGGCATAGCCGCTGCTGTTGACCCCCTGAAAGGGCAATTGCCGGATCATCCAGGCGGTCCTTCACCTCATCCCAAAGAGCTGCTTGTTGTAAACTGTTCTCTACTGAGCCATTAATGCGGTCGCTGTCCTTCTCTCCAGCTACTTCCAGACCGTAGGTTAGATTTTTCCGGATGGAAAAAGGAAGGACAACCGGTCGGGCAAATACCATTCCAACTTTCCGTCTTAAAGCAATAACATCGATTTTTGGACTCAGAACGTCTTCACCATCCAAAAGGACTTTACCTTCCTGATGGATAACATCAGCTAAATCATTTAATCGATTAAGAACCCTCAATAAACTGGATTTCCCCCCCCCGGCGGGTCCGAAAAGGACAGTGATTTGATTGGCTGGAATATCCAGAGAGATATTTCTTAATGACTCCGTTCCATCGGAATATTGAAGGGAAAAATTTTGGATCGAAATTTTATTCATATTTTTACAGTTACCACTGACGGCGGGCTCGGGCCCTGGACCGTATTGTGGTGGCGATTATATTCATACTGAGTACAAATACCAGAAGAACCAGGGCAGTCCCGTACTGAATTTCTATAGGCATGCCTGGAACTTGAGTTGAGATCACAAAAAGATGATAGGGAAGCGCCATGGTTGCGTCCAGGGGAGAAGATGGCAAACGGGGAAGGAAAAAGGCAGCAACAGTAAATAGAATGGGTGCGGTTTCACCAGCTGCTCGTTCCAACCCTAAAATGACGCCGGTCAATATTCCCGGTAGAGCCTGGGGCAGGATTATTTTTCGGATTGTCTGCCATTTTGTTGCACCTACAGAGATGCTCACAGTGCGGAATGCCTGCGGGACTGATTTTAATGCTTCTTCTGTAGTGCTGATAATAACTGGCAAAGTCATGATGGAAAGGGTGAGAGAACCAGCTAAAATACTTGTTCCAAATTGCAGGAAAAGGACAAATAATCCCAATCCAAATAGGCCATACACAACTGACGGTATCCCTGCCAGGTTAATGATGGCAATCCGAATTAATCGAGTTGCTTTGTTATCAGGAGCATATTCTGAAAGGTAAATCGCCGCGCCTATTCCTATGGGAACCGCGAAAGCAGCTGTACCAAGGGTCAAGTAAAACGTGCCTACAATTGCTGGCCAAATGCCTCCTTCTCGCATACCTCCCCGGGGAAATCCGAAAATAAATTCCCAGTTAATTGCTGGTGCGCCCAGAACCAGAATGTATATCACAACTCCGGCAATGGGAATGATAGTTAAAAAGGTCATGATTGTCAACAGGCTGAAACCAAACTGCTGCTGTTTGTATCTGTGGTGAGAAGAAGATTTCATAAGTTAAGAGAGAATCCTTTCTTGCCGTTTTTTTTGACGAAATACTACTGCCGAAGCTGTGATATTGACTATCAATGAGATCAGGAACAGAACAATGCCGATGAGGAATAATACATGATAGTGTACGCTGCCGCTGGCAACTTCACCCATTTCAGCAGCTATTGTTGCAGTCATTGTCCTGACCGGTGAGAATAGATCGTTAATTCCTTTCGGCAAGATAGGGGCGTTACCGGTAACCATCATAACAGTCATAGTTTCCCCAATAGCCCGGCCAACCCCCAGCATAATGGCGGTAAGAACACCAGATCGGGCGGCTGGCAGAGTAACTCTCCAAATTGTCTGCCATTCTGTAGCGCCGATTGCGAGGGAAGCATCCCGAAATGATTTTGGGACAGCATCGAGAGCATCTTCGGCAACAGAAACAACTGTGGGGATGGCGATACCTCCCAGTAGGATCGATCCGGTTAGTGCTGTTAATCCCGTGGGAAGTTCCAATAATTTCCGCAGAAATGGAGATAAAATCAGCATGCCCAAAAAACCCAAAACAACCGAGGGAAGTCCACCGAGAATTTCAATGAAGGGTTTCATCAAATCCCGGACCCAACGCGGCGCAATTTCAGATAAATAAACTGCTGTGCCTATTCCGAAAGGCACAGCTATTAGAATTGCTCCCAGGGTGATAATGAGGGATCCGCCAATTAAAGGCAGAAGACCGAAATAATCCTCTATTGGGTACCAGCGGGAAGAAAACAAGGTCGCCAAGTTAACTTTTTGGATTGCAGGCAGACCTTCTAAGAGCAAGAAGACGAAAATCATTCCCACAAATACAATGGCTGAGTACCCTGTACTCTTGATAAAAAAGGTGATTATTGATTCACGCCTTGTTATGTTTTTATCCATATTTATTGAATGCCATTTACTTTAGTTCTAATTTTTTATCATTCCTGGATCAGCTAATCTACGATCGGGACAAAACCGAGTTCGGTAACAATATTTTGAGCTTCTTCCGAGAGGATCCAATCCAGATAATCTGCGATAGCGCCAGTAGGTGTACCATTGGTATACATGTATAAATCTCTGGCGATTGGATATTTTCCGCTGTTGACTGTCCCAGCCGAGGGTAGGATATATTCCTTACTATCTACCGCGGACACCCCGATGACTTTCATCTCATCGGTTACATAGCCGAGTCCATCGTAACCAATTGCGTTTGGATTTTCCCTGATTTCAGCTCCGATGCCTTCAGAGGAAGGCAGGAGCAATGTATCAGGGGAAAAAAGAGTTTTGTTGTCTTTCTCGCCCAATCTGACGACTTCTTCTAAAAAATAGACATGGGTTCCGGAATTTGTTTCTCTTGAAAGACGGACGATTGGCCGGTTGTCTCCACCAAGCTCCTGCCAGTTATTAATCTTTCCGCTGTAAATGTCTGAAAGCTGTTGCAAGGTTAAGTTGTTAACCGGATTCTCCAGGTGAACAATAATGGCGATAGCATCTCTGGCTATGACAAATTCCACAGGATCTGATCCGTTGGCAATGGCGTTTTCTTTCTCTTCGATTTTCATTTGCCGGGAAGCGTTGGCAATATCTACTGTCCCGTTAATTAAGGCGGCAATCCCTGTGCCAGAACCCCCGCCCGTGACCGAGAGTCTCACATCGGGGTTTATTACCTGGTATTCTTCTGCCCAGGCGAGGGCTAGATTCACGATGGTGTCCGATCCCTTGTTTTCTATGGTTGTAAATTGATCAGATGGATTCTCTGAGGATTCCGGAAGGAGAGAACAGCCTGGTGTAATTAAGAGGAGAAGGAAAATTGTAAGAAGGATAATACTGGAAGTTTTCATCCCTACGATTATATTCTGAAAGGAGGGGGGAAACAAGTAACTGCGCCTCTGGTGTAATCTCAAATTGGAACTGACACAGGTTATGTTTTTGGCGAAAATGTATTTTGAGGGAAGAAGGAAAGATAATACCGGTCTCATAGCAGACAATGTTTGGTTTCCATTTGGTAAATAGTATATAATTTTCGTTATGGATGCCCAGGACAATACTTTTACTATCAGGAATCTTAATTTTTTTTACGGGTCATTCCGGGCCTTGAGTCAAATAAGCATGGATATCAAACCTCGTGAAGTGACTGCGCTCATTGGTCCTTCGGGCTGCGGCAAATCGACATTCTTACGCTGCTTAAACCGAATGAACGATACTATTTCTGGGATACGACTTGAGGGGCAGGTAATTTTGGAAGGGGAAGATATCTATGCCGAGGAAATGGACCTGGCTCAACTTCGGCAAAAAGTAGGGATGGTCTTTCAAAAACCAAATCCTTTCCCAAAATCTGTATTTGACAATGTTGCTTATGGACCTCGCGTGCTGGGGTATTCAAGAAAAAAAAGCGACCTGATGGAGGTTGTGGAAAAAAGTTTAAGAAGAGCAGCCCTGTGGGAGACTGTAAAAGATCATTTAAATGAG
>Ga0255389_1094_pt1 | contig 10547 bp, 13 predicted proteins | sample ANMaggSeSYBR01E4_FD_182113 | JGI IMG/M metagenome (GOLD analysis project Ga0255389, IMG submission 182113) | Sediment cell enrichment communities from methane seep in Santa Monica Basin, California, United Staets - ANME aggregate JGI... | ecosystem: Environmental > Aquatic > Marine > Cold seeps >...
CAGATTGTATATTTCATCAGGTTTAGTATCACTTATAATTCTGATTAAATTAGTACTATCTGTTAAATCACTATAGTGAAGATAGAAGTTTTTATTTTCAATATGAGGATCCTGGTATAAATGATCTATCCTGTCAGTATTAAATAAGGACGCTCTCCTTTTTAATCCATGTACAATATATCCTTTTTTTAATAAATATTCGGCAAGATAGGCACCGTCCTGTCCGGTAATACCAGAAATAAGTGCAATTTTTGACATAGGTTTCGTTATTTAAATTTATTCTTAATAATCGGCAAATATAGTAATCGGATTTAATTTAAAAAAATCAATTTACTCTTATTACGCATATGTTTGATATTTGTTTTAACAATTACTTTCCGATACAAAAAATAACTTTTGTTGATAATCAATTCGTTACGTTCTTTGAGCAACAAATGGGCAACAAAAACGGCTAAACAATAGAACTGTAGCGGAAAAGAACGGAAAAACATAGTTTTTTCAAAGATACAAAATTTTAGTAAATTGTACCGAATCACTTTTTTTTTCTACCAATTTTTGGACACAATCCAGCAGTATTTCAATGAACTTTGATGATTTTTCACCTACACAGAGGTGCGCCATCAACCTGTAAACAACTGACCATTTGGAATAAATTTTTAATAAATGCAAAATTATCATTGCGTTAAAGGTGGCAGCCTTTAACTGTTGGGTGGCCTGTGCGCATTTTGCATTTATGGTTAGCAATTAAAATGACGATAGGAAGGAGAAGCGGGCAAGCCAAATTATTTTTATACCTTTGAAAATTAAACCAATAACAAATAAAAATAATTTTCATTTTACTTGCTAAAAAAATTTATGGAGAATATTTTTGTTACTGGCTGAAGGGGCTGGTATGGCCAGAATTTATAAGATGATAATTTTAAGAATGATTTAAAATATAAATAATATTTTATGAATGATCCTAATATAATCTCCGGTATTATTATTGCCATGGGAACTATTATTGCTACGTTTATTAATTTATTATCTAAAAGAAAAAGAAAAAAAAAGGAACTAATTAAAGAAGGTATTAAAGAAGAAATAATAGTTGATGAAAAAGCAAAAAAGAGTGAGGAAGAAATATTGGGAAAGATTGATGTTAGAAAATTGGTAGGTATAGTTCTAACTATAGCTTGTGCAATATTATTTGCAGTAAGTCATGTATTATCGAAATTTGTTGTTGACACCGAAATAAATCCAATGGTAATATTGGTAGGAAGAAATATTATATCTGGATTAACAATCCTAATATTCGTACTAATAATAAAATCATTTTATCAGAAATCGAAACTTAGAGTACATTTAAATAGAGATAGTTTATATATGATATTGGGGAGAGGATTTAGCGGAATATTTTATTTGGCATCATTAATTTACTTGTCAGCAACTTCAATGATTATTATATATAAATTAAACGCAATTTTTACATTTATTTTATTATTATTTCTGATAAAGAATAAGTTAAAATTTGAAAGTATAACTAATATCTTATTTGGAATAATTGTTTGTATAATAGGGACATTTATTATCGCGCAAAATAATGCAGTGATTAGCTATGAGTATGATACAGAGGGAATGACAGGAATACTGCTGGGGATTGGAGCAGCTTTTTTATGGTCAGTTTATATAGTTTATGCAGAAAAGCATGAAAAGACATCAATTTGTAATACGAATATTGTTGAAAGACAATTTTTTTTGGGAATAATCTACTTGATTTCGACATTACCTGTAGTTTTATTGGTAGTGCTAAGTGTATTTTTTGATGCAGGTGTATTTTCATCATACACCGTTGAATGGAAGGAAATTGGAATAATAGCATTTATTGGAATAATATCTGGTATTATAGGAATATTATATTTTGAAGCGATAAAAAGAATATCGGCATTACTTGTAACTGTAATAATATCATTAGAGATATTTTTTACAATGATTTTTGAAAATATATTTTTGGAAAATATTGTAACATTGAATATTGTGCTTGGAGCAATACTAGTTATCATAGGAGCAATTTCTGTTGGAAGAGAATCCAAAAAAATGAAATTGTATTAAACTATAATTATATTGACCAAATACCATTTACAATATTTCCATCATAATGACCAACAACATCTTTTGCAACGGTTCCTTCACCTGTAATTAAAGGATATTGGGCAATTGGTTCTCTTAAATCGGTGAGCAGAATGTTATCGACAGAACCATTTAAACCCTCTGAAGGAGTAGTATTAGATGCTATTTTAAAGCCTAAACTTTCTGGAAGATGAAGGAGAGGTTCTTCATTAATAACCAATGGATCATCTTTTAATATAGCGGATAATTCTTCTCGATCATTTCTGACAGTTAATGTAATCCATTTATTAGTTTCAGAAAAAGGAATATATAATTCAAATTTATCACCAGATCCTTTATCGATTTGAACATAAAGGTTGGTTCCATCAACAGCAACTCCTATTTTATTGTCCTCTGCAGCAATACACGAGTTCCATAGCCAGGAATTTCCTTCTGGATTAAATTCTTTTACATCAAATTCGATAGACAATTCAAAATCTTCCCTATGATCAAGAAACTGTGCTAAATCATCTATTGCGATATATCCATCACCCCTGAAATAGAGAAAATAATCAGGAGGAGGTGGAGGTTCTTCCTCAATATAAGCTGGTTTGCGAAGGATTGATATGTTGTTATTATAAAGCATACTTAATTACGGTTTGCATATACAACACCTGTTTGTAACTGAATTTGAGTAAAATGCCCAGTTAAAGGCTGGTCAGTAAATTTGATGGTTTTGCCAATTAAATTATCACGTGCTTTAACATCAATATCGCCATTCATTAGCTTATTAAATTTGGCATCTTCACTTACAGTAATTGTATGCCAATCGCCATTATGTACAGCTGTGTTGTCAATTCTGAGTTGGCCATTTGGGCTGAATAATTTATTTTGATTTCTCATATTATTTTGATTTTATAATTATACCACTAATTCTTTTTGTTGATGGTTTTACATAAAGTTCAATACTTTGTGCAATTAAATAATCTGACAATACTTTTTCTTTTTGCCTGGCAATGAAAAGAATGTCATTGATAATATTTTGATGTACTTCATTGGTAATTAAAGCAGCTGTTGCCTGATCAATCAATTCTTTACCTTTTGTAGGATCAGGATCGCTGTATTCAGCTGTTTCAAAGAGTTGTTGACTGTAAATCAGGTATTTTGAATAGAAAGCAAGACAAGGTTTAATATATTCATTAATCAGAGTGGACCATGAACCAGGATCCGATATAACTTCATTGTATAATGGTTCTGTTAAAACAGGTTCTATGTAGGTTGTTTCTGCAGTACTAATAATATCTTCTTTGATGAGTTTATCATCAACTAAAGTTATGTATGCAATTTCTATGACTTCTCTGACTGTGATTAACATAGAACCCCCTCGCCCTGCGGGCACTCCCCCTGACAGGGGGAGAGTTTAGATTTGTTTATTTTATTTATCTGAGTCAATTTCATTATCGTTGGTTTCCTTGTCAATTTCGGTTGTGAACTTGTTTTTGAGTTCAGTGTAGAAAAGTTGCTGTTTAGAATCTTTAGGATCATATTCAAGGCCCATATCCCTGCGTACTTCCCAGACGTATTTGATGGGATTGATGCGGTAAACAGGTGATTCGTTGGTTATATCCAGATCATCTGGTTTATAGCCAAAGTCTATGAATATTTTTTTGAATAGATCAAGATATTTTGATTGATAAATCCTGATGGTTGTGTTTAAAGCTATTTCATATTCGTTTATGATGCGCTTTGTATCAAAGCCTGTTTTTTCACCAAAGAAACTTGCAAGGCTTTTAAACCAATTGTGAATGCTCAATAAATTGGTATGAGCCTGAGCATGCAAATCAATCCAGTTGCCTTCTTCATTCTTTTTAAATTCGATGTATTGGGCAGTATCCCTTAGTTGGCCGGGACCTAAATCTTTAAGGTACTGGACAATTAAATCATGGCTTCTTTCATTTGCACTGCCTTTGAACTTGTCAAATTCAGCATCAAGGATTTCTGCATCTTTATCATCATTAACACCAGGAATAATAAGTATGCCTGATGCATTAAATTGTTTTTCAAGCCTTGATTGGTTCCATACATCTGTTAAGCCTGCAATGATCACACTGTTCAATCCAGCATACCAGGTAGGCAACCCATAATGATAAAATTCTGGTTCGTATTGTTTGATATGAATAACACTGTGATAAAGTTTGTTTTCATCTTTTTCATAGTAGGGATACAGAGGGATTTCTGTAAGATTCTCATCGTTCTTTCCTTTATATGCACTCCAATCAGGATGAATTAAGATGGTATCTTCGGATGATGAAATTCTGCATTTACTTCCATCAATATGATAGAGCATTAAAAAGGATTTGGATTTGTCGGTGATAATTTCGACAAAAGCATTACCTATGTTAAGTTCATCGAATAAAAGTTTAAAAAACACATCCCGAAGGGATTCATTGTAATTATTGACATTTGAAACATACCCTGCAAGTTTTTTATCCTCTGAAACAAAACCATTTCCGGCAATAAAGAATGTTTTACTGTTTAATATAGCACGATGTACTGCTACACTTCTTGAAAGCTGAACAATTTGCTGAGGTAGCAGGTTATCTTCACCAAATGGGATATAATCATAGGCATTGTCTAAGTCGATAAAATCTGACTCGAAGAGGTTGAGGAGGGGTGTGTAGTTGTATTCAAAGAGTTTTGTTGCCATATAGTTTATTGGTTAGAGGATATTACACCCCCCGCCTACGGCACCCCCCTCAAGGGGGGAATGCTTTCGCACGGGCTGATTAATCATCCTTGAAGCCTGCTAAAACAACAAGTTCTTTATGCAAATAGGCTGTTTGGGCTTTGTATTGCACCCTGTAACGCCTTTTTTGTTCGTCTTGGTTATACCAGGTTTCCATCATTTCGCTATCGCTTGTGGCATCTGTACCAAACAACAGGTTTTTCTGAGTTGTCAGGATAGCCCTGTGTGGTAAAATATCATTGAATGATGCTTTAATCCAAATATCCCAATCGGGGCGTATAATCAATGGAATACCCTCATAAGTTGGTACTTTGATGCCCTTGAATGTGATCTCGTTGGCTGTTTCCGTTCCTAGACTTTTCCATGTTTTGAAAAGGTTCCTCCACATTGACCGGGTTATGAAAAATATAGGATCAAGCTCTAATAGTTCAGATGGCATGTTATCAATCATTTGTTCAAGGGTTGCATCAGATTCATCCGTATCTAAAGTTGATGCTTTGACTGCAGCAACAACACCTGATGAAGCAAATGAACCTGAACCATCAGCTACAGCGGTAAAGTCGAATGACTGACCACCATATTTAGAAACAACCTTGATTTGAGCACCTGAAGGATTGGTGACTATAACTCCATTAATGCCTGCCCTGGCTTCGATGGTTGTTTTATGAGAAGCTAACCAATTAACCACAGTAGTTGTAGCATTTGTATCATAATCTTCTACATAATCCACACCATTTGTGGTAACAGTGATCTTAGTATCACCACTGGCTGTGTATGTAAGAATTTTTTCAGCTTTTACCGGGGTAACAGAAGAATCTATTTTTACATGCTGGGATGATGGAATAGTTGCACCAAAGAGGTCATTCAGGAAATGAGTTAAAAAGCCCGTATAACCTGAATAGTTTTCGTCAATAGTACCATTTGGTTTACCTGTAGCCAAAACTTCATTAACAGGATCTGCAAAGAACATTTGGCGGACCAAGTCATTTTGTCCTGCCTGGGCAATAATTGGCAGCATGATCTTATTCCAGATGTCGGGATTGGACATTTGCTCAACATCATCTTCCTTATAACCAGAAGCCAGTAATTGTTCAGCAATAGAACCCCAAAATTCACGACCATTTTGTTCAAACTCAATGGCCATCGGTTTAACGGTTATTTCAGTAGTTGAAAGCTCAAATGTACCGGTTGGATAAAAGCCTGGATTAACTTTAGGTTTTGTAATCATTGAAGGACGAGAAATACGATTTAGCTTTTCGGTTCCTTTGATGTCGGTACGGACTGTGACAGCTCCCCTGATGTCTTCAGCCATAAACATTGGATCGATGAAATACTCACTAACACTTTGTTTAGTGAAAGGGGGATCGATGGATTGTGTGAATATATTAGCCATTATTATTTGGTTTTTAGTTTACGTTTAACATTGTCCGGAATATTTTCGAGCAATACCTTGCCGGAATCATCAGTATTGATTTTCTTTTGAATATTTAATTTGGGATCAGCCTTTTTATCGGGCAAGGTTGGAAATGCTTTGCTTTTGTTTAAATCAGTCTGAAGTTGGTTGATGGTTTCGAGGTAGTTGGATTCTAATGAGTTGAGTTGGGACTCAAATTCAGATTTTAACCCCTCTGCCTGCGGCATCTCCCCTAAAAGGGGAGAATCTTTCCTGGTTGAAAAGGAATCTGTTATCCACTTTTTCAAGTTGGTGATTTCATCTTTAAGATTGAAAGAAGTACTTTCCTTCTCTTCATTCTTCCTTGTTTTGTATTGTTCGTAGTTGTTCAGAAACTCAGTAAGGATTTCTGGTTTTTTGTTCAGGAGCTCGTATATCTCTGGGTGTTCATCGAGAAACACTGAAACCTGAAAAGCAAAGTCATCTTCGTGGAATGTTTCAAACAAGCCTTCAGTAGCTGCAGGATCATCCACTAAGTCGCATGCATGGAGTTTGACAATTGTGGCATAAGATTTTTCAATTTCTTTTCCATCGATAGTTTCAAGCCTTTTATCAGCTTTACCAGCTTTAAAAGCAATGCTGGCTCCAAACATATCAGGGTTGGACTCAGCAAGGTCAAGGACATAATCGTAAAGGTTTCCATTGGGAGATTTTTTAGATGTTGAATCAAGAAATAAATCGGCAACAGCCGTGTTATCTACTTTCCGAAAGTTTTTGTATCGGCCAAGGTATGTACCAAGAGCAGTAGAACAAATGTTGGGATGACCAAAACGGGCTTTTATGCCCGGTTTAATTTCGTTGCCTAAATGGACTACCTTATCAATGAATTGATTATTAATGAAAAGATCGTGTCCTTTGGCTTCGCCTGTCTGACAGAGAATTATATCTTTAATAATTCCTTTTTCCCTATCAATAGATGAAGGGGACTGTTTATAGATAGTGTTTGAACGGAAATATGTTTTCATCATGTTTTTATTGCTTTTACTTTAACGGATATATCTGAACCAGTTCTTGTTACAGGAATCCTGGAACTTTTCGCATTGATTCCATAGATGCCTTGGTTTGTAGCTACCCTGGTTTTAATTTTGTTCTTTTTTTTCATTTAATCATTCTTTATAATTATACTTTTTACTTTACTCGAAATATCGGATCTACTCTTAACATGCAGGATGTTTGATTTTTTTGCATTGATGCCATAAATACCTTGATTAGATGATGTATTTGTTTTAGAATTTTTCTTTCTTTTTTTCATTCTGATAAGATTTGGAGTTAATCTTTTTTTACGATTATACTTTTAACTTTTGTAGAAATATCAGAGGTGCTTTTTACAGGAAGCACACTGGATTTTTTAGCATCAATTCCATAAATACCTTTTGCTGTATTTCTTCTTTTTTTAAGTTGTTTTTTTCGTTTAGTCATTATTAAATATTTTATGTTTTGCTAAATTAATTTAATTGAAGTAAAACTTTAAGTATAAGTTAGTAAAATATTGTATAACAGGTTATAAATAGCCAATATTTATGTATCTTTGTAAAAAAGAAAAGAAATGAAAATATATGCTATAGAACAATCAAATGTTGAAGTAAAAAAAGCTTACAGCTTGCTAATTGATAAGATTAATGAGCATGTAAAACTGCTTGCAAAAAATAGTAAACCTATTACAAGCATTATAGGAATAAAAAGAGGGTTGCTAAGATTAAAAATTGGATATTTTGATACTTCAACAAGCTCAGAATTTGGTACAGAACAAAAGCAGGAAATAAGACTTACTGAAAAATTAGAAATTCTTGCAGTGGAATTTATGGAAAAGTACAAATTGGATATAAAAGAAATAATCGATGTTGGATTAATTGGCGAAAAGGAAATAATAAAAGCCCTGGTAAGAAAAGAGTATGATGAAATGGCGAAGCAGGGGAAAAAGTACAAAGATATAAAAGAAGAACTCAGTAAAAAATATGGCATAAGTATTTCGAGTATTGAAAAGCTCATGTATCGGAAATCCAGTAAAATTGCACAAAATGGATAAGCGGGATGATAATGGACGGTTTTTACCGGGCTGCGGTTCAAATGGAAGACCAAAGGGTAGTAAAAATAAAGCTACAAGTGCTGTAAGGGAAAAATTTCAGCAGTTGGTTGATTCATATTCTTTGGAGCAAATGAAACTTGATTTGATGGAGCTTGATCCTGGTGAAAGGCTCAGGATCATGTCAGGGCTGCTTGACTTCTTCATCCCGAAATTAAACCGTACTGACCATAGCATGACCATTGGAGAAGAAACAATTATAATTCAATTGCCTACAACTAATGATAATAGATTTCTCGAATCCGAAAATATTCAACCCGGCTTACCTGCCACTCCTGAATGATAAAAGCAGGTACATATTGATGTATGGGGGTAGGGATTCGGCAAAGAGTTATTTTGCTGCACAGAAGGTTATTATTGATACCATGCGAAAACCTTATTCAAGATATATACTTGTAAGGAAAGCATACGCTCATATTAAGGATAGCCAATACCAAACCATTAAAGATATTGTTAGCAGTTACGGATTGATGGATTATTTTGTTTTTACTGAAAATCCTTTGCGAATTGTTTTTAAGAAAAACGGGAATATGATAATTGCCAGAGGATTGGATAAAGAGCATAAAACAAAGTCTATTAAAGATCCTACCGGGGTATGGTATGAAGAAATGAATGAAATAGGATTTAATGACTTTCTGAAAACAACAACGAGCTTACGAGGAGGTATTATTCAGGAAATAGCCACATTTAACCCAGAAATGGAAACAGAATGGATCAATTCATATTTTTTCCCTGCAAAAGAATCATATGAAAAATCCGATGGAAAATTCCACTTCGTAAAAAGTATACGCAATGACACTTCGATACTTCACACCACTTACAGGGACAATAAATATGTAACTCCGCAAAGTGCAGAATTATTAGAATCATTTAAGGCAGTTGATGATAATTATTACAGAATATATACACTTGGCCTCTGGGGAGGGGTTTTGGAAGGATTGATATATGAAAATTGGGAAATTATAGATGAAATACCAAAGGAATCCAAGCTATTAGGGTACGGCCTTGACTGGGGTTTTACAAATGATCCTACCGCTATTGTAAAGGTAAATATGGGAGAAAATATCCTTTACCTGGATGAAATCTTGTATAAAAAGGGAATGACTAACCAGGAATTGTGTCTGGAAATGAATCTATGTGGGATAATAGGATCAGATGAGATTGTGGCGGATAGTGCAGAACCTAAGTCAATACAGGAGTTGTATGCTGCTGGGTTTAATGTGCATCCAGCTTTGAAGGGGCCGGATAGCATAAGAGCGGGAATTAGTAAAATCCGGCAATATAAGATTATGGTTACTTCGAGGAGTAGGAATTTGATTAGGGAATTAAAAAACTATCGCTGGAAAATGGATAAGGACGGGAATAGTTTGAATGTTCCGATTGATAATTATAATCATGGATTGGATGCAGTTAGGTATGTTGTTATGAATAAGACAATGATTCGGAAAAAAAGGATTCATTCGGTTAGGGCAATCAATATATAGTTGGACATCAGCTTATTTAGGGGTGGTGGCCGGGGCTTTGATGGGGGAGAAGGGATGGACAAATGAATGAAAGTAAAAATTGGGTAGGAGAAGTAATAAAAGGCTTAAAACTTTAGGGTTGGAGGGATGGCAAACAGGGTAAGCAAGTTTTATAGTCTTTTTTACTTTTTAGAGTTGGGCTTTTACTTTTATTCTTTTGCATTTTAACGTGAACTCCTTTGAAAAACGGACAGAACCCGGTTTTATCCTGTGAATGATTGGAATGTAGCAAGGGATCGCAGGAATGAAGTGAAGTAAATGTGTATTGTGGGGTTTTGAGAATGGGCTGTAGCAATTATTTCTATTGCTTCAGCTTATTATAAACATGGATTGAGGGTTGCAAAGAATACTTATTTGCTGAACGTAATGTATGCGTCCCGAAGCGGAATGGAATGAATGAACAGGTAAAACGGGGTGAGTATTTAGTAGAATGTTATTTTGGAAACGTGAACAAAAAGGGGCAGGAAATGTGAATAAGCCCGTAATGGCTTGACTGGTGAACGTGGTGGTAGTGCAACGGAATGGAATCTGGGAAGGTTGTGGGTTGGCCTTGTAATGGAGTGTAGCTACCACCTAAGAAAGCCAGGCGGAGAAATGGAGGGCTTACCTTTGCGGTTGGTCAGCGAGGCCGCTCTGGGCTGGTCAGCGGCTATTTAA
>Ga0255389_1086_pt2 | contig 10518 bp, 8 predicted proteins | sample ANMaggSeSYBR01E4_FD_182113 | JGI IMG/M metagenome (GOLD analysis project Ga0255389, IMG submission 182113) | Sediment cell enrichment communities from methane seep in Santa Monica Basin, California, United Staets - ANME aggregate JGI... | ecosystem: Environmental > Aquatic > Marine > Cold seeps >...
GCTGCATCCGTTTCGTGCTGGATAACCCTGGCCCACATCCCGGTCATGCGGAATTTTTTTACCTGTCCCTCTACATCATATCCCTTTACCAAGGTTTGCTCATTTCGCTTTACATCAGCCTGCACACCCGGTAAACTCAGGCAGCCTTCAACCATCCATGATTCCCCTGCACTGACGGTAATCACTGGATTTGCCAGGCATAAAACCTGCTCTTCAAGTTCGCAGACAAACAGTCTTCTGGTTATTCCTACCTGGGGCCCGGCCAGGCCGATGCCCTCTTTGGCCCGCATCAGTACCAGCATCTCGTGGAATATGTCCCGCAGTTCACCATTAAATTTTTCAACAGGTGAGCAGACCTGGTTAAGAACCTCATCAGGGAAGATCCTGAGGTTAAATTTCTTTTGTTCGGATTTCATAACCGTTATTCTGTTTGGCGATAAGCTGCAAAAACAGTGTTGATGTACACCCTTGTACGACAACACGCATAAACAGGAGTAGCATTTCCTGTTCCAAAAAAAAATCTAGCGGATATGAAATATTAACTTATTGGAATCAACAGTTTAAAGCGAAGGGGTGAAATGGAAAGGTCTTATAAGGCGCTTCGGAGTATCATTAAGGCTACCCTGTAAAGCTGAATACAGTAGCTATTATGCAACGCCGGCTTGTATTTCTTACCAGCTCACCTGGCGAGGTGGCGGATACGCTGCCGCAGTAGTCAGTTTGTGAGAAATCCAGGCCGGCGTTAAAGAGGTTTCTTCTGGGACAGGAAGCTTAATATTCCGGGCGATTCTGATTTCCGGGTGCCGCGAAACTGGAAGCCGTACAGATTCAGGGGCCAGCCACCAGGATTTTATGATCCGGGTATTCTGGTCGGGAGAAATTTTTAGAGGGAAGGACGCAGGACATGATAAATTTTGAGAACTGGTCGGGACGGCGAGATTCGAACTCGCGACCCCCTGAACCCCATTCAGGTGCGCTACCAGGCTGCGCCACGTCCCGACCATAATCGAGATCAGATTATAACAGAAAAGATAAGAATCATTAACCCGCATATGGTACAAGCTTAGGTAGCGGGGCGGTGGAGACGCCGGCCTGAACGGGAATTGACGATTGACGATTGACAATTGACGATTGGACCTTGACGATTGGGAATTGTACGTCGAGGAGGCCGACAGAGCATAACGCGGTCAGGCTGGATACAGAGCTCAACCGGGACTGAAATCTGGTGAAATTACAAGTAGGGAAGGCGCAGGTGGAGCAGGGTTGCCTGTTACCTGTCAAGGATTTCTGTTATTTCATCAAGCTGCATTTTAATCTCACTCAGGGCTACGTTTTTGCGGGCTTCCTGGGTATCTGTAAACAGGGGCATGTCCTGCTTGTTTCCCCAGCCTTCTTCCTTGAGCTTGGCATTGGCTCCGGCTATGGTGAATCTCCTCCCGTAAAGAAGTTCCTTAATATACTGCACGAGGTTGAGGTCATTCTGCGTATAAATCCGCTGCCCTGCCCGGTTTTTGACAGGCTTAAGGCGGGGAAACGCACTCTCCCAGTAGCGGAGGACATGTGATTCCACCTCGGTTACCCTGCAGACCTCTCCGATTTTATAGAACAGCTTGGACGGAGTTTTTTTCATCAATCAAAAGAAATGTTTCGAGATGGTCTAAAGGTTATGTGGCGGTTTTCTTTCAGAAGCAGCCTGTCTCCAGTCTGAGGGTTTCTACCCAGTTTGGGTTTTCTGTGAATCACCGAAAGGGTTCCGACCCCAGTCAGTTTAACACTCTCGCCCTTTGCCAGAGTTTCCACGATTGTATCAATTATTTTGACTACGATCTCATTTGCTTCTTCGTATGAAATTCCGCCGTGTTTTTCATGGACTGCATTTACTAAATCAGCTCTAATCATGGTGTACTATCTCTTGTTTAATGTAAGCGTTACAAATTTAATTTAACACAAATCGAACGAGTTTAGGAAAAATTTTTATCTATATGCCATTTACGTATTTTAATCAGTATAGATTCAAAGGTTTTTATCTATTTTACTAAGACTCCGAAAGGAATATTCCTCTAGGCTATTTTTTCTTTTTCGAGGGTCGCTGGATTATCCGGATCGGGGTCGCGAAAAAGTCGTAGTTTTCCCTCAGACGGTTTAAAAGGAAGCGGACAGTTGAGAAATGAAGCAGCTCAGCTCCTCTCATAAAAAGGACAATAGTAGGAGGATCCACCCCCACCTGGCAGCAGTATTTCATTTTTGATTTCAAGGAATCATCTCTGATGATTTTACTGGGGCCGCCAATACCAAGAATCAGTTGATTCAGTTCCGAAGTGGGTATCCTGGTATTTCGGCTGTTCCAGGCTTCAGAGGCGATACGCAGCAGGTCAAAGACTCTCTTGCCTGACTTTGCGGAGACAAAGACAAAAGGGGCAAAATCAAGGTATTTCATTCTGTCCCTGAAATCCTTTTCCAGAGCCAAGGATGTGTGGGTATCTTTTTCGGGCAGATCCCATTTGTTAACAGCTACGATGATTGATTTTCCGGCATCGAAGGCATAGCCGGCAATAGTAGCGTCCAGGTGAGTGGCTCCCTCCACAACATCAATTACCAGGATTACTACATCCGCCTGCTCCATATTTTTTCTGGCCATGATAACGCTGAGCTGTTCCGCCTTTAATTCGGCTTTGCCTTTGCGCCTGATGCCGGCAGTATCAATAATCCGGAACCTTTTAGATTCAAATTCAAAGGGTGTGTCCACGGAATCCCTTGTAGTACCCGGGATTTCAGAAACAATGACCCTGTTCTCGCCCAATATTTTGTTAACCAGCGAGGATTTTCCGACATTAGGCCTGCCGACGATAGCGACTCTGATCTCCCTGCCGGCCTTGGCCGGGTCGTCTAAAGCTGAATCCTCCGGGATTTTTTCAAGGATAGCTTCCATCAGGTTCCCCATGCCCAGATTGTGTTCCGCTGAAACCGGGAAAATTTCTTCTATCCCGAGTTTGCTGAATTCCCATACCAGGTCTTCAACCCCGGGAACATCCACTTTTGTCGGCACCAGCCAAACCTCTTTACCAGAGGATTTAATCAGGGAAGCAAGGTTTTCATCCAGGGGTATCAGGCCGGCACGGGTATCTACCAGGAGCAGGATCAGGTTGGAATTACCAATTGCCATTTGAGCCTGGTCCAGGATCATGGAGGGGATAATATCCTGATTATCAGGAACAATCCCGCCGGTATCGACGAGTTCGAAAACCTTATCTCCAGATTCAATCACTTCATAGATTCGGTCTCTGGTGATTCCGGGCTCATTGCCGACCAGCGCTTTCCGGGACCGGGTCATACGGTTAAAAAGTGTGGATTTACCTACGTTGGGTCGCCCGACGATTGCTACTTTGTACATGGTTTTTCTTAGATTATTATTGCTTCAGCTTCTCTAACCCGCATTTCTCACCAACTGACTACTGCGGCGGTGAATACATCCAACCTGACTGCGTTATGCTCCTTCGGCCTCCTCGACGTACTATAGAGCAGGACTGCGGATACTTCAATCGCATGCCTAGTCAGGCCGGCGCCTTCACCGCCTCGCCAGGTAAGCCCGTGAGAAATACGGGCTAAAACTGAAGCAGATGTGCTGCCGGGAGAATAACTCCGGGCCGGCCTGTAATCACGGAGATTGACACTGTTCCAGCTCTTAACTTAGAATTAAAAACTCGCGGGCGATTAGCTCAGTTGGTTAGAGCGCCGCCTTCACACGGCGGAGGTCACTGGTTCGAGTCCAGCATCGCCCACCATATCTCCCAGCCGGATATGAATAAGGCCCCTGTTTTTACGGGAAATTTTTCAGCCCGGCCCTATTGTAACATCCAAGGCCTTTGTAATACTCAATTCCCAACTCTCGGTTTGCTGGAAGCAGGCCCTGATCGAGATGGGACCGAAACCTTAACCCGGATTTCTCACAAACCTGCTACCGCGGCAGCGCATATATCCAGCCTGACCGCGTTATGCTCCTTCGTCCTCCTCAAAGTACTGTGCAAGTACGACTGCCGGGATTTCATTAACTATCGCAAGCCTTGTCAGGTCGGCGTCTCCACTGCCTCGCTACGCAAGCTTGTGAAAGATCAGGGTTTTAACTTTCTGTTTTTCCTGCGACGAGGGGCTGATTTTGGATTTTCCTGCCGGAGGCGGGGCTATTCCCTGATCACTGTTCTGAGCTGCACCAGTCAGGATGGGAGCTGGGACAGACTAATCTAAAAGGTATCCTGCGGATCCAGTTGTCGACCGCATTGATTTCCGTCAGTGAATCTTTTTCAGGCTGGGGGCGTATCCTGATTTTGGAGGATAAATTATGGGAAATAAACTGAAATCAGGAGATATGTCTCCTGATTTCAAAGCGTTGACTGATAGAGGTGAATATTTTTCATTGTCTGACCTTAAAGGGAAAAAAGTAGTTTTATATTTTTATCCTAAAGACAGTACTCCGGGCTGCACCACCCAGGCCTGCGGGTTCAGGGACAATTATGCTGAAATAGAGGAAAAGAATGCGGTGGTGCTCCTGACTTCGCATTTGCAACACCCATTATTTTCGATGAATAGCCTCGAATAGTAATCGTTGTTCTTCATCCATGTTCAGGATCTGGCGGTTTGACTCCAGGGAATCGGGCAGAGTGTAGTGTAGTTCGTACATGTTGTGCGTGAGTTCGCCTGCCCGCTTGGCGCTCATCTTAATCCCTTGGTTTTTCAGGAGCATTTCCAGCTCCTTATAGATAGCGTAAGCGGCAAATGCTATGCACAAGTGTGCTTCTATCCTGCGTCTGCGGTAATGGTGAATGGGCCTTATTCTCAGATCGGTTTTGGATATACGGAAGGCTTTTTCAATCTGCCACAAATGGGAGTAGTTTTCGGTAATCTTTTTTGCCCTCAGCTTTGTGTTCGTGAGATATCCCTTGAGGCCATCCCATTTTTTGTCTTCCTCAATTTTGCTCTCTTCAATGCGTACAGTGGCCTTGCCGTCGATGGTCAGGAACTTGTTGTAGCCGCGATTATTGATGGTTTCTTTGGTCAGACGCCCGGTTTTTACCCGTTTTTCCAGTCGCGCAAGGCCTTTCCGGCGATTGGTCTCGTCCTTGGCGGCACGTTTTTCCGAGTAAGTAACGATCAGACGTGTGCCGTCTTTGCGCTTGATCACCATGCTGTCGCCATCGGTCATCTCAGCGGCCTTATCGAGAATCTCGCCCTTGATACTATCGCTTTCGTTTTTGATCCGCCCACCGATGATGAAGCGATACTTAGCTGATTCAAGCTTATTGAGATTCGCAGTGGACAGCATGGCCGCATCGGCTACAACAATGGGTTGATTGAAACCATACTTTTTCTTGATTCGGGAGAGGGCAGGCAGCAAAGTGCATCCTTCGAAGGTGTTACCTTCATAGATGTCATAGGCGATGGGCAGGCCGTCCTGGCCGACCAGCAAACCCAGCATTATCTGCGGATGCTGAAATTTACCATCCTTGGAAAAGCCAATCTTGCGCAAGTCATCCTCACCTTCGGCTTCAAAATACAGGGTCGTCATATCGTAAAAAACCACCGAGATGCTGCCCAGTCGTTTCTTCGTATGGCTGTAGACGATTTCCTCGATTTGCTGCTTATAACGACTGTGAAGGCGATCCAGGGAGGCGTACAGAGCGCTGACTGACTGTTTGATGCCCTTGTAACGAAACAGGTAATCAACAGTCTTTAACTTGCTGGTGGGATAGGACAAGCGGGCGATGACGAGGTGCCGAAAGAGATCCTCCGGGATCTGCTTGAAGCCGATACGGTCAAACAGTGTGCCGAAGATCAGTTCCGGCCCGATGGTGCGAATGCTGGCATTGGACAGTGTTTGCATGAAGCCTTTCACTGTCAGATCAGCTACAGTATTTTTGGCAAACAGTTGTCCCTGGTTCGGATCGGAGTTATGAATGAAGTATTGAGCTTTCTGGTACAAGCGCTCAATCGTATCGGGATCTTTGGAGGTTCCAATCGTCTTAACTACTTTATAGATGCCTGCTTTCTTGCGGATTACTTGAACACTGATGGATCCACTTCTATTTTTTAATTTCCGCACAAACATGAAGACATTTTAGATTTGCAACACCCAAAATTCAAGCTTCTTAGACATTAAATCCTTAATATTCAATAACTTAGTTTTTTAACAATAAGGGCGGTGCGAAGTCAGGAAGACAGTACTCCGGGCTGCACCACCCAGGCCTGCGGGTTCAGGGACAATTATGCTGAAATAGAGGAAAAGAATGCGGTGGTGCTGGGTGTCAGCCCTGACAGCGAACAGTCGCACCAGAAGTTCAGAACCAGGTATGAACTGCCGTTCACCCTTCTGGTGGACCCTGAGCATGAATTAGCGGAGCTCTATGGGGTCTGGGGTGAGAAATCAATGTACGGTAAAAAGTATATGGGCATTATCCGGAGTCATTTTGTCATTGATGAAAAAGGATTTCTCCTTGATGTACAGTACAAAGTGAGCCCCAAGAAGAGCGTTCCTGGTGTCATGGCCAGCCTATAAGCCCGTGAGAAATGGGGCTATTGTATTAAAAAAGGTGGAAGGGTCAGGCCCCTGTTCAGAGGTCTGACCCTTCGGGATCAGTCTTCTTTGGTAACCACCATTTCTGACCTGGGAATATGGATTTTGTCGAAAGCACTGGCCGGGATCACGTAATACCAGTCAGAAAACCTGTTAGTCAGATCTTCAGCCAGCTGTTTTCCTTCCTCTGTTTGCTGTTCCCATTCCCGGTGTCTGTCAGACCGTTCCTTGTTCCTCCGGTCCGAGTCATTCCATTCCGCTTCACTTTTATTCTGGAAGTCGGTATTGGAAGGTTTTGGAAGCTCCGGCAGCAGGCTTGAATTGTAGCCGACAGTTATAAAAAGGTAACGGTTTTCCCCACTACCTTCCCGTTCCTGTTCGTCCTCGCCGGTTCCGGCTGAAACCGTTTCCCCGGATCCGTATAAGACTTCTCCGAAGCGCAGAGTATAGGAAAGGCCGGTACTGGTATCCACCAGCAGTTCACCTTCGTTGGAGAGCAAGTCACCGTCGCGGGTGAAGTAAAATCCCCTGGATCTGAGGGAATTGATATTCTCTCTGGAAATCGGAACTTTTTCAGATTTTTTCAGGCTTTCTGACAGGCCTTCCGGTTTTTTCCGCACTCCCACGATAGAGAGGTCATCCAGCGCACCCAGCAGGGCGTCCATCTTTGGGGTATCAACCTCTTTACCGCCCGGAGTCCTGTTGGCAGTCCAGGTTTCGCCGTTCCTGCTCAGGACCAGGGTGTCTTTCATATCCACTGTCCCCACTTTTTCATTAATAGAGTAGTCTTTGAGGGTCACTTTATTAATACCATCCTTATCCACCTTCAGAAGGTCCGGTTCTATCCAGTTTTCGAAACTGGTGGTAATTTCCAGGGGGGTTTCAGTTATGTAAACGCGTTTACTGTCCGGCAGACGAACAAAACGCAGGTTCGGGCGGCCTTCGATAGCTTTACCCAGGATGAGATCAGCCAGAACCTGATCGTTTTTGTCCTTGATCGTAATCCTTTTGCCCCTTCCTTTGAGGGCAGAGGTCGGTTCCAGGGGATCAATTACCCCGCAGGCTTCATGGTCTGCTACATTGCCTGACCTGAAATCAGATTTGATCAGGCCGATTATCCCGGCAGCGGTTTCAGCCAGCTGGTCCTTTCCATCAGCCGGATAGCCATAGTGGGAAGGAATGGTCCAGATCCCGTCTGTAAAGGTCACTTTGAATGGCTGAGCTGAGGCGGTGTCCTCGTTGTACTCAACCACCTCCAGGGTAGTTGCCACGTTAGGATCGGTGAACTCAGGGAAAAACTGTTCTCCTTTATCCAGGAAGTCGTCAGGAGTGACATTTCTTGGCACTGCTATTATGGCGGCGGCTAAAAGCAGAAGGGCAGCAACAGCGTAGGTTATGGTTTTTTTCGTTTCAATCATAGCTATTTCACCCCTTAAATCTTCTGGCAGCGGCCGCACCTTCTTTTTCCTTGCGACGGCGCCGTATGAATATGAACACTCCAAGTACAAAAACCGGAATGGGCGGGATCAAGACCGCGAAGGTTTTAATGGTGTTTTCAATCCTCCTGATCTGGCCTTCCATTCTCTCCATGCTACTGGCGATCTTGGCATCTCTTGCAGTCTCGATATTGGTTTTGAGCACCTCGAAGCGGCGGTTTTCAACCTCCTGCAGGTTACGGGACATGATTTCCTGGGTCCGTTCATCCAGGTCGGGGCGCTCTCTAACTTCAGCGACTTTTTGGTCCAATCTTTCCTGGGCGTTCTGCAGGGCTCTGTCAGCCTCAGCTTCAGCCTGTTCCTCTTCCTCCAGCCTCTGGGTAATGAAGCTTCGGGTCTGGCGCTCCACCCTCTCCAGAGTCCGGTGTGCCATACGCTTGTTCCTGAGGCTGATAAATGATTCATCTCCGATAAGCACATCAATACAGTTCAGGAAAAAAGTAACATTGTCGAATACCAGGCTTCCCGGGGAACTTTCCCTGATTTGGAAGAACTGCTCTGAAATGAAATCCAGGTCAGCAATCACGATCAGGTTCAGTCCCTTAACAGCATCGGATACCCCATCCCCTGAGGTTTTACTGTTTTCGGGGGATCCCGCGGCCGCATCGGTTTTACTCCTGATATGGGCGGCCAGGATATAGCCGTTGTCATCGGGACGGTGGGGCAGGTTTGGGTTGAGCTGGATCCCGAAGAAACTGCGCTGGACCAGCTGGGTGTAATCAAGCCTTCCTGAGCTGACACTGGTTTTTATCAGGGGGGTGAAGTCCACCTCACCTTCAACAGCCATATTTAAATGTCCGGGATAGATGAACACTATTTCCTGGAGCTGTGATGAACCGGAGTGATCAGGGTTGAATGTTTCCTTTGTCTGGTTTCCCACTCCCACGAACACGATCTCCGGCGGCATCTGGGCCATATCGGGATGGGGGTTATAGTTGTCCCAGACTATTTTTCCGGAATCCCAGCTTACTCCGATATCAGCCATGAACTGGTTGATATTGCCTTTCGGAGGAGGCTGAGTCTGCTGTTGATTCATAAAAGGATTCATGCTGGCGCCGGCTTGTTCTGAGGGGGCCTGGTTTATGTCAACTGCGGGCATGGGGTCTACCAGCAGCAGAGTTGGAATTCCTGACTGGATCAGGGGTTTGAGCTTATCCATACCGGGTTGGGGCATGGATGAGGGCAGCGCGACCAACAGTCCGTCCAGGTCCTCGGGAATTTCCTGGGACTCAGAAAGCTGTACGATTTCGTACTGCTTGCGTAATTCAGTCACTACCGACCAGGTAGGCGCTGACTGCATAGTCTGGTAATCCAGTCCGCCGAATAGGTTGATGCCGGTTTGGAAAACCCCTATTTTTTTCCTTTCTGATTTAGCCACTACCCTGATGCTTCGGGCTATTTCGTATTCAGGTGAAAGCCCACGGTCCAGGAAGGGGATCACCATTTCTTCGGCACCGCAGGTGAAAGCCAGGCCTAGAAACACATCAACAGTGCTGCTGCGGGCGTTACCGAAATCTGTAACTTTTCTGGGCATGATACCGAATTTTTCCCTGGCATCCCGGGCTTCATCAGTAAACGGTTCTGTCTGATTAATCAGTACCTGGACACTCTGTCCACCGGTCGCGTCGATTTCCCTGAGGATTCCGAGCAGGTTTGCCCTGGTTTGTACGTAGGTCTCAGGAACGTCAGGGCTGATAAAGGCCTGCACGAAGACAGGCCGTTCCTCAGTCAGCTCATCCAGTAGTGCTCCTGTTTCATCATTCAGGGAGTGGAGCTGCTCAGCTGTGGCATCCAGGCGGAAACCCCAATGGCTGATCATGATGTTCAGGCTGACAACTATCAGCAGGACGGATGCCGCCCTGACCATATAGTGCAGTTTTGTTGGCCTGCCTTCCAGATATACAGGCCAGTGCCGGCGGTCGATCAGCAGCGTGTTTATAAAAAGGAATACTCCCGCGGAAGATGCAAAATAAACCAGTGCTGAAAAACTGATTACACCTGAAGCCAGGTCATTAAAGCTGCTGTGAATACTGAGGGGAGCCACAAATCCAGCAAGCCATTCACCAGCAATTTCCGCCGCGGACCTGATAAAAACAAAGGATGAGCAGAAAATAGCTCCGAGGATAAAGGCAATTGCTGAGTTAGAGGTCAGGGCCGAGGCCAGGATTCCGGCTGAAATCATGGTGCCCCCAATCAGCCAGTAGCCCAGGTAGTTGGCGAAGAGTACCCCGAGGTCGGGGCTTCCCAGCCAGAAAAGAACCAGAACATGGCTGAAGGACAGCACCAGCGCGACAGTATAAACGCTTAGTACAGCCAGATATTTTCCAAGAACCACATCCAGGCTGGTAGCCGGAAGCGTCAAAAGCAGCTCATCAGTGGACTGTTTTTTTTCCTCAGCCCACACCGACATCGTAAGGGCCGGGATAAAAGCCAGCAGGAGCAGGGGGAAAAGGGAAT
>Ga0255389_1099_pt1 | contig 10114 bp, 12 predicted proteins | sample ANMaggSeSYBR01E4_FD_182113 | JGI IMG/M metagenome (GOLD analysis project Ga0255389, IMG submission 182113) | Sediment cell enrichment communities from methane seep in Santa Monica Basin, California, United Staets - ANME aggregate JGI... | ecosystem: Environmental > Aquatic > Marine > Cold seeps >...
GAAGTTTGACATTACACGAGAACGGGTTCGACAAATTAAAGAAAAGGGCATACGTAGACTTAAGCACACTTCCAGGAGTAAACTTTTAAAAGTTTATTTAGGGCAATAAATTATTATAAATTAATCTAACAAGCAATAGACTTATCTTTCTTGTTCAGTGTTAATCTTGTCTAATTCCTCTTGTGATATTACAGCCACACTCAGGAATACAACAGCATCTTTCAGATACCTCTCTTTTTCTTCTTGAGTAATTATTAATAAGAATGATTATATTAAATCTCCATTTAAGATTCTTTTCGCCTTTTCTTTAGTATCAAAGGTAAAATCAGCAGAAAGCATCCAATTTATATAATCGGACTTATCTATTACTTTAAAGCCTTTGTGTTTGCCGAATGCGAAGACAATGTCTCCATTTTCGTTCCTGGTGAAGCATTCTGCATAGTCAATTATTTCGTTACCATCTAAGGATAAGTCATGCAGTGAAGCGGTGTCTGAATCAAGGTCGTACTTTTCAATTTGAGCTTGTAGTACATCAACCGCACAATCCTTCGCTGCTCGGGATAGACTTCTCACCTCAGCTTAATAATCTTTTCTATAAAAGGTATAGTAAATAAAAAAGCTTCTCGTTTCCAAGAAGCTTAATTTTGTGATCCCGCTGAGGTTCGAACTCAGGACCCTATGCTTAAAAGGCATATGCTCTACCAGCTGAGCTACGGAATCATTCCCGATTTTGAGGGTGCAAAATTATTGCTTTTTTTAATAAATACAAACACTTTTTAAAATTTATTTATGACTATTATGAATTGCAAGCCAGATGCATTTTGGATCATGGGATGAGTAGTTGATCCTGTGCTTCTTATGGGCAGGAATAAATATATAATCACCGGCGTCCATCTTTATAATTTCGCTATCCTTAAATTCAAGTTCCGATTCTCCTTGCATTAATAATACCCACTCATCTGTTTTCTGATTGTACCACGCACCCGGATTCTCATATGGCCTTAACGTAACAATCCGTTCAACCCGAAAATTATCTTTTTCCAAAATACTTTCAAAAACTTCAGGGTCTTGTGACTGAATGTTATCAATATCAAAAATATTTTTAATTTTTTCTTCCATCATCTATCACAAATCAAATATCCTAAAGTTTCCCTTTTCCTTCCCTTACCACCAAAATCTCATCTCCCGTACAATCAATAATTGTAGAAGGTTCATTGTCACCATATCCACCATCAATTACTATATCAACAAGGCTTTCAAATTTTTCATGAATCAATTCAGGATCAGTAGTGTATTCAATAATATCATCTTCGTCATGGATAGAAGTAGAAGTAATCGGGTTTCCCAGTTCACGAATGATCTCAGACATAATGTTATTATCTGGAACACGGATACCCAATGTTTTTTTCTTGCTTTGGAATAACTTTGGAACATTGTTATTGGCATTGAGAATAAAAGTAAATGGTCCGGGTAATGTGCTCTTCATTAACTTAAATACATCATTATTGATTGGTTTTGTAAAGTCGGATAACTGACTCAAATCATGGCATAAAAACGAAAAATTTGCTTTTTCACGTTGGGTGCCTTTTATCTGTGCAACACGATCTAATGCTCTTGTTTGGTATATATCACAACCCAAAGCATAGATGGTGTCGGTTGGGAAAATGACTGTCCCTCCACGCTTTAAACAATCCACTACCGTACGAATATGGCGTGGATTTGGATTATCCGGATATAACTTAATCAACATAATAAATTATCAATAATTAAAAGTGCGCAAATGTACAATTATTTCCAAATTGTAATTTGTCATTCATTATTAATATAACTGTATAAACTCATTTCGGTTTCGATCAATGATAATTATTTTTAACAGTGGAAATTAAATATAAACTTGCTTAGTATAGAAAATTTTTATATATTTCGGACTTGCTAAATTTATTATAAACTTAAATTTGATAAAAAATGGAATGTCCAGTTTGTAATTCTCCAGGTCTGGCTGATGAATTAAAAAAATGTCCGCAATGTTCAGCGGATTTTGAAGCCTTTCAATTAACTAAAAAAATAGAACAAACCGGTAAAAACCGATTGCTGTTTGGTTGGATTGCAGCGATTTTGTTTTTTCTTGTGCTTATTGCGCTTGTAGTATTTTTTGTGATCACACCAAAAGCAGATCAACCATCGGAACAGGAAGCACAGGAAGTAGTGCTTTTAAAAGCAGATTTTGACAAAGTGAAAAAACAAAATGAAAGCTTACTCGCCAAAAATAACGAGTTAACCGCTCAGTTAAATAAAAAAGTGGAGGAAAAAGCAAAACGGGAAAAGACATACGTGGTAGAATCAGGAGAAACACTTTTTATCATTGCCCGGAAAGTGCTGGGTAATGGTTATAAGTACCAGGATATCGCGAAAGATAATAACATCAGTGATCCGGATATAATTACAACCGGCCAGAAATTAGTTATCTATTATTAATCTTAAATACTAAAATCATGACTGATACTAATATACAACTCCTGAATAAAAAAATTACTGAATACCTTACTGATATTGATAGTTTGCAGAAAAAGCTTGAAGACCTGAATAAAGAGATTACAAGATTAAAAGCAGATTTATTAAAACAAAAAGGAGAATTGAAAAAGGCAAATGAAAAAAACATGAAGCTAAGTGAGGAAAATGAAAAACTGAAAGAAGAAGTTGCCAAATTAAAGGCAGAAAAGAAGAAAAGAGAATAAACCTTTAAACTTCCAGAGCTCCAATTAAATCATTCACATCAGAAATAGTATGCTTCTGAAGGTATGCTTCTATGCCATCAACAATTTTGACTGATATTCCCGGATCGATAAAATTGGCTGTTCCAACTTGTATAGAAGTGGCTCCTGCCAGGAAAAACTCAATGGCATCTGTTGCGTTCATTATACCTCCAATACCGACAATAGGTATCTTAACAGCCTTGTAAACCTGCCAAACCATACGTAAAGCAATTGGTTTTATGGCCGGGCCTGAAAGTCCACCCGTTACGGTTGATAAAATGGGTTTGCGTGTTTCGGCATCAATGGCCATACCTACCAGGGTATTTATTAATGATACTGAATCGGCTCCGGCACCTTCAACAGCAAGTGCCATTTCTGCAATATCAGTCACATTTGGAGAAAGTTTGACAATCAGTGTTTTATCGTAAGCTTTTCTTACTGCTTCTGTTACTGCAATTGCTGAAGGACAACTGGTTCCGAATAACATCCCACCTTGTTTAACATTGGGACAAGAAATATTGAGTTCAATTGCGGGTATTTTATCCAGTTCGTTCAATTTTTCTGTAACAGCAATATAGTCTTCAACAGTCGATCCGTTTACATTGGCAATGATATGAGTATCGAAGTCTTTGATATTTGGATAAATGTGATCAATAAAATAATCGATCCCTTTATTTTGAAGTCCAACAGCATTCAGCATACCTGAAGCCGTTTCAGCCATTCTTGGGTAATCATTTCCTTCCCTGTTTTCGAGTGTAAGCCCTTTTATAAAAATACCACCCAATTTATTTACATCAACAAACTCAAGCATTTCTTCTCCAAATCCAAAAGTTCCTGAAGCTACAGTTACCGGATTCTTAAATTCGATATCGTGTATTTTTACCCTAAGATCTACCATTTGAGATAATTTACATTAAATACAGGACCCTCTTTACAAACGCGTTTATTTCCTTCATTTGTTGCTGTTACACAACACAAACAAATACCAAACCCGCATGCCATCATATTTTCGAGCGATACTTCACAAGCTACTTCTTTTTCCTGTGCAATTTTTCCTACTGCTTTCATCATTGGATCAGGACCACAAGTAAATATTTTGTCAAAATTAAATTCGGAAGAAGTAAAAACAGAATGTTGTGTTACAAGGCCTTTTTCACCAAAACTACCATCTTCAGTTGTAGCAAATACTTCACCGTATTTTGCAAACTTTTCGGTTAAAAGGATATCTTTTTTTGATCTTCCACCCAATAAAAAAGTTGTTTCTATATTTCTCTTTTTTAACACTTTGCCTAAAAGTATAAAGGGTGCAATTCCCGAACCGCCACCAACAATCAGTACCTTTTTAGCAGCATCAGGAATGTTGAATGAATTACCCAATGGGTAAATTAAATTGACCGTATCACCAATTTTGTATTCACCTAGTTGTTGCGTACCTTTTCCTATAACTTTAATATAAAAACTGATCTCTCTTTTTTGATAATCCACATCCAGAATAGAAAAGGGTCGTCGTAAAAAAACTCCTGGCTTATTATCAATATGAATTTCTGCAAAGTTACCTGGCGAAATAGGAGGGATATCAACAGGGGATTTGAATGTAATGATATAATTTTCCTCAATTGGGTTTTGGATATCAACTATTTGGTGATCTTCAACAATTTTACTCATTTTCAGGTAAAAAAAAGTCCCCAAAAGGGGACAGGTTATTATTTTTTATCTTCGTTTGTTTCTTTTTTGTTATCGACTTTTTCTTTTTTAGCAGCTGCTGGCTTTTTTTCATCTTTCACCTCTTCTTCCTTTTTTTCTTCCTCCTCTTCAGAAAAGTCGAGCAATTTGTGTTCGCACAATGTATTATACCAGCCAATCACTTTTTTAATATCAGAAACATAAACGTTTTCCTTATCATAATCTGGAACAGCCTCCTCAAAAAATGACTTTAACTCTTTTCCATCCGATTTGTTAGGAATGGCAGCTTTACCGTCTTGTTTGTCGTAGATAGCTTTTAAAACATCTTTTAATGGCATATCTTCATCCTCAGTATAAATACTGATTTCTTCCAATGTGCTGACTCTTTCATGACTAAAAGCAGTAAACCTTTTACCATCTAATAGCGATTCAACAACTAATCCATTTTTTGTTTGGGCAAGCATTTTATACAGCCCCGGTTTTCCTGAAATTGATAAGATCTTACTTAAATCCATATACGTTTTTAATTTGAGCGCAAAAATAATGATTATTTGAATTATACAACGATTGGAAGGGTATAAAATTGTCAGGATTCAAATACCTGAAGATCATGCAGTTTTTTATAAGCCCCATTTTTATTAATTAATTCCTGATGAGTTCCCCGTTCCACAATTTCACCTTTATTCAATACTATAATTTCATCGGCATGTACAATGGTTGATAAACGATGTGCTATCACTATAGAAGTCCTGTTCGACATTACTTTCGACAATGCATCCTGCACCAATCGTTCCGATTTTGTGTCGAGTGATGAAGTTGCCTCATCTAAAATTAAAATGGGTGGATTTCGCAATATTGCCCTTGCAATGCTTAAGCGTTGACGTTGGCCTCCGGATAATTTTGTTCCCCTGTCACCAATGGTTGATTGATAACCATCTTCCATATTTTCGATAAACTCATGAGCATTTGCAACTTTTGCTGCATTAATCACATCCTCTTCGGTAACATTTTGTTTACCAAATGAAATATTATTAAATACGGTATCATTAAACAAAATAGGTTCCTGGGTTACAATTCCCATAAGGCTACGTATATCGTTGATATTGTAGTCCTTTAAGGGTAAGCCATCAATCAGGATTTCTCCTTCAGTGGTGTCATAAAATCTGGGTAACAGGTCTGCAAAAGTTGATTTGCCACCTCCTGACTGACCAACCAGGGCGATGATACGGCCCTTTTCAATTTTACAGTTAATTTCTTTTAAAACATATTCATTCTGATATTTGAAGAATACATTTTTATATTCGATCTCTTTTTCAAAGCTGGATATTTTTACAGCATTTTGTTTTTCTTCAATCACTTCCTCTGCATCAAATATTTCAAAGATACGCTCGGCAGAAGCTATCCCTTTTTGCATACTGTAAAAACCTGTGGCAAAAGTTTTTGCCGGCGGAATGATTTGTGAAAATATAACAATATATGTTATGAACATGGCTGCGGTAATAGTGGGTGAATCACCCAACACCAATCTTCCTCCAAACCATAAAACAACAATAATTACAGTTGAAGAAAGAAATTCGCTCAATGGTGAGGAAAGGTCACGTGTCCTGTAAATCTTGAGCAATACTTTCGAATATTCATTATTCAGATGTTGAAACCTTTTATTTGAAAAATCAATGGCTGTAAACGCTTTGATGATCCGAAGTCCGGAAATGGTTTCCTCAATTACATTTAGTAATCCGGCAAATCTTGTTTGTCCGATCTTAGAGTCTTTCCGCAATGATCGTCCTATCCGTCCTATGATGTATCCTGTAATGGGCATTAAAACGATAACAAACAAGGTGAGTTGTGGGCTCATGACAAACAATGTGATAAAATATGCAATGATTGTGATGGGATCCCGAACGATCATTTCCAGGTAGTTCATGATCGAATAATCAATTTCCTGGATATCAGTAGTGATCCGTGCAATAATATCTCCTTTTTTTTGTCCGGAATAAAAGGACAGTGGCAAAATGGTCAGTTTTTTATAGGTCTGGTTTCGAATAGTTTGTACAGCTCCTATTCGCACATTGGCCAGGAAGTACATAGCCAGGAACCTGGATAAATTACGCAAAAAGAAAGTACCCAGTAAAAACAGGCAAATATATATTAGTGCATCAATTTTTCCTTTTGAAATGATGATCTGGCTAATAAAATAATTCAGGTAATCAAGTAAAGATTGTGGGCTTAGAGTTACAACAGGTTCAACTTCTACCAGTTTTTCAATTCCAAAGAGCAAGTTAAGAAATGGAACCAGCATCACAAACGAAACCAGCGAAAAAATAATGACCAGTAAATTAAAAATAACGTTCAATACTGCGTAAAACCCATAGGGTTTAACATATGCAAGGATTCTTAAATATTTTTTGAACATCTACTATTTGCCTTCCTTTAAATGAGTTTTTGACCTGTGTAATTTTGAGGGGTTATCTTTATTAATTCTTCTTTTACTTCAGGTTTTACATTCAGTTTTTTTATGAAGTTTTGAATGGCCTCCTTATCAATTTTCGCATTGTTTCGGGTAAGCTCCTTTAATTTTTCATATGGTTTCGGAAATCCTTCACGTCTTAATATGGTTTGAATTGCTTCTGCTACAACAGCCCAGTTCTTTTCCAGGTCCTGATCAATGGCATTTTTATTGAGCAATAATTTGTTTAATCCTTTAATCAGTGATTTAAATGCAAGCAATGAATGTGCAATAGGAACACCAATATTTCTGGAGACAGTAGAATCTGTTAGATCCCTCTGCAAGCGTGATACGGGTAGTTTCTCGGATAAGTAATTAAAAATTGCATTGGCCAAACCCAGGTTTCCTTCTGAATTCTCAAAATCAATGGGATTTACTTTATGAGGCATTGTAGAAGATCCAACTTCGCCTTCTTTTATTTTTTGCTTGAAATAATCCATTGAAATATACAACCACATATCCCTGTTCAAATCAATTAAAATTGTATTGATGCGTTTCAGGTTATCAAAAAACGCTGCAAGCTGATCATAATGTTCGATCTGGGTTGTGGTTTTTTGCCTTGAAAGTCCAATGCTTTTTATAAACTCATTGGCAAATTCTTCCCAGTCAATATTTGGATAAGCAACAAAATGTGCATTGAAATTACCGGTAGCACCCCCAAATTTTGCTGAAAAAGGATTGGCTTTTAAGGTTTTTATTTGTTGCTTCAAACGTTCCACAAATACATACATCTCTTTTCCTAAAATGGTAGGTGAAGCTGGTTGACCATGTGTACGGGCCAGCATGGGTATTTTTCTCCACTCTTTTGCCAGGCTTGATAATTTAGCAAGCACTTTATCCAATTGGGGAAAAAAGGTATCATTACAAGCTAGTTTCAATGCATATGGAACTGCAGTATTTGTAATATCCTGAGAAGTGAGCCCAAAATGAATAAATTCTTTATACTCATCCAGATCTAGTTTTTCAAACTCCTTCTTCAAATAATATTCTACTGCCTTGACATCGTGGTTTGTTATTTTTTCAATTTTTTTAACCTCTTCTACTTTTTCAAATGTAAAATCACGGCATATTGCTCGTAGCTCATCAATCCGGTTTTTATCAAAATCTTTAAGTTGAGGAAGCGGTAGATTTACCAGTGCAATAAAATATTCAATTTCGACAAATATACGGTAATTGATCAATGCCGCTTCAGAAAAATAATAGGATAATCCTTCAACATTTTTCCGGTACCTGCCATCAATAGGCGAAATAGCATTAACAGTTGTAAATTCCATAGTGCTAGGTTTAAAAAGTCAAAAATAGAAAATTATTTGAGGTTTCATACTTTATATGTTCATATGTATAAAAAATCTCTCATTTCAAATTCAAAATAAATATACTGTTTTTTGAATAATATATTGTAAAATGTTTAGTTATATACCTAAAACCAACTAAAACTTTCTTAAAATGATATAAAAGTTTACTTTGAAAAATAAAATGAGGAGCCATTCTTTGATATGTTCTGACCCCAAATTAATATCGAAGCTTTGGAAAAACAAAAATCCTTTAATTGGAAGTTAAATTTAAAACCTAAGTAATTATGAAAGTTCAAATTCTTTGCTTATTTCTTATTTTCACAATCTCATGTAATAAAAGTGATAACAATCTTGATGATTCAAATATTTCAATGATTTGTAGCATAGATGCAGAAGTTGTTGAAATAATTGATCCGCCTGAGATTCCAGCAGTTTATCCTAATAGTTTGGTTAAGCCAGTAATCAAGGTAAAAAACGAGGAAGTTGATTATGTAATCACCAGTTTGGATATTGATTATTTAATTGATAAAGATAATCTTAACAATGGATGGGAAAAAGGCCCCCAGACTAATTGGACAGGGACTCTAAATTATGGTGAAGAGATAATAATACATCTTAATGAATGGGATACTGCTGGGCTAAATACACCTTTAAATAACGGTACACATTCATTATTCATTGAAATAAGTGGAGTTAATGATGATTGTACAGGAAATATATACACTGGAAATCCTATGCCTTTAATAAGACAGTTTCGCATTACCCAATAAATTTATTTTCTCTTATTTACAGAATTCATTTCCCGAAAAAATGATCATTGGCTATTTTTTTGGATCCGGCACTTGCCAGTTGTGAACTATCTTACTATTCTCTTCTAACTATGGGTTTCTAACTTAGATTATCAAGGATATAAGTTTTTAGCTGGTTGGGTTTAATCTTGTTTTGTAATTTTCCGTCAATTGCATAAGCTATTTCGCCTGTTTCTTCTGATACGATAATGGATTGTGCATCCGATTGTTCGGTAATACCCACAGCGGCACGATGTCTGAGTCCCAGAGCAGCTGAAATAAGCTGATTACTTGATACAGGTAATATTGACCGGGCTGCCTTAATTTTATTCTGATGGATGATCACAGCACCATCATGTAAAGGACTGTTCTTGAAAAAGATGCTTTCAAGCAAAGCCTCAGAAATATCAGCATTTAATTGCTCGCCAGTTTCAACATATTGCTCCAGGGCACTTTTATTGGCAATGATGATTAGTGCTCCTGTTTTATTTTCTGCCATTTTTTTACAGGCTATGATGATCTGATCGATATCTAATTCAACCTGGCTACTGATATCAAACCTCCAGAAAAGAAAACGGCTCCGTTTTTTCATAAACCCAGGTGTGCCTAACATCAACAGGAATTTACGGATTTCCGGTTGAAAAACGACTATCAATGCAATAAACCCAACACTTATAAATGCACCGAATATTTCGCTAAGTAATCTCATATCCAATGCGGTAACCAGTTTCCACAGAAGGTAAAAGGCTACAATTCCAAAGAATATATTAATGGCCACCGTACCTTTTAGCAGGTTGTATAATTCGAATAGTAAAAAGGCCACCAATAAAATATCAAGGATGTCGAGGAATTTGATTTCGATGAAAAAGAGAATTTCCGGGATCATTTTATTTGTTTAAAAAAAATCAAAAATAGAAAAAGATTTGGTTTGTTTTTGAATTAAACAAATTAATGTATGAACAGGGAATTGTGATTAAAATAATTTCTCTCTTTTTAATAAATAGGGGAGCAGCAGCTGTTCAAAACCCTGGTTTATATCTACTTCAATAAAGTCAATCCGGTATTGTCCACATTTGATCTTGAGTTCAT
>Ga0255389_1022_pt2 | contig 10097 bp, 11 predicted proteins | sample ANMaggSeSYBR01E4_FD_182113 | JGI IMG/M metagenome (GOLD analysis project Ga0255389, IMG submission 182113) | Sediment cell enrichment communities from methane seep in Santa Monica Basin, California, United Staets - ANME aggregate JGI... | ecosystem: Environmental > Aquatic > Marine > Cold seeps >...
GGGATAGGATCCCTTTTCGCCTTGAACCCCGACGCCAAGGGCGGAGGACCGAGGGGATAATTTGAACCTGCAGCCTGCCCAAAGGTGGCGGATAAAGGCTTTATTCCTGTACGGTTATATAATTGTTCAGATGATCATTGGATAAACAAATAAACTAAAAGCACTATAAATATCATATTATCTTTATGGAGCAAATATCATTACGTTATCAATATATGCTCCTTCATATACCTTGATCCTAATCGGTCCACTATGTGGGTCACCTTGTCTAATTTCAATAAATGGTTCACTATTACGTAATATTGAATAATTGTTACCCGTAACAATTATTTTTAAGTGTCCTTCTACAGATCCAGGCGAGTAACCATCTGTATAAAATCTTTTCCATTCCTTTTCTTCATATACATACCAACTTAGATCATCATTATCCATCCAATAATAAATATCAGAAAAAGTGATTTTCAATCCTTGGCGATAACTAACATCGGAATAGTCCAACTCTAATACAAAATTCTGTAAATAATCATCGCCGATTTCGATTATTACATATTCATCAACAGCACCTAATTGTCCATTTTTAAAAAAGGGTGTACCTTCAATTACTGTCCAATCTTTTTTGAGACCATTATCAAAATTATCTGAGAATAATACTTTATCTGAAAGTTCAGTAACGGGCTCATTCGTAACTGTTGGCATTTCATTAGGAGTAGCTACTATTGTTTCATTTGATATGTCAATAACCATTGGAGTTGAATTACTTACTCTTGATTCTAAAACCTGAATAATTACATCTGGGTTTTTTAGAGAGATAAACACCGCAATTATAGTTGCGATCACCCCTAAAGAGCCAACACAACCAAATGCATAATTAAATAATTTGCTAAAATCAAATTTTTTCTTCTCGCTCATTGTTTATTCCTCTCTGTTATTCATATTCCTCTCAGAAATGATTTTATTTCATACATTTATGTCTCAATCACAACCTGATAAAATAAACTTAGCCTTCAAATTACTACATATTTCTCAATATTTTGATTTGTCCCAATCTGGAAAATCGCACCTACGACCTGGCGGATAACGGCTTTATTCCAGCTCGGCTATAACTTTTATAGACATTTTATATTGCTAATCAAATATTGTCATTAATATTATTGTGTCTATTTTGGATAATATTCTTCTCTGATTCTTTGTTACGCTTATTTCTTTTGAAGAGTATATCAAATAGGGATTCTTTGTCATCACGAAAATCTATGATTGAGCCTGAATACTGATATTCAGAAACACCCTTCTTCAGTTTTTTGTTCTTGGAAATTTTTTTATGATTTGTCATCTTTGATCCTCATTATGAATTTATGCCAAGTCTATAGAGAAGATATGCAAGTACTAAGGCTATTAACAATTCTAATATTGATTTAAAGATTTCTATTGGCACATCCTCTAACTTCTTCTTGACTTTCTCAAACCTTGTCTTGTTGAATCCGGATTCTTTGTTTATATCATATCTAAAAGAATGCTTTAGGTTATATGCAACGCTTCCATGTTCATCTATTTTCCCAATCCACTCTTTTCTCAATAACATTTCCATCGTTTCGATAAAAGGTGGACTACACGTTTTTAAGAGAATCAGCTTATCAGAATTTGGAAGATAGCCTAATAAAAGTGATACTTTTATATCCTCCTTCTTTCTTTTGAGATCAAATATTGAACCTCTAGTGTCATAGTGAAAATCAATACTATTGCCACTCTCCATAAATATCAAACCTGTAATAATCTCAGCTAATAAGTATTCAAACAATGATGGCGGGGAAAAATATTTCTCATAGTCTTTTGTGGAAATGAATGTAACCTCAGATGATGTATAGGAAAAAAATTTTCCAACAATCCCATTTGATATGACAACTACCCAATAATCTGCAATATTTCTCAATGGCACGATTTTTGATGAGTAGATATCACTTAAATCATCTACGGTATATGAATCTTTATTCAATAGATATCCTTCAGTATCTGGAAAAAAGAATTCAAACTCATACTGGATTTTGTTTAGATAGAGAATGAAAAACTTGAATGCTGTTGAATCAAAACTGGGTTGGTCACCAAAGATAAGTCCCACTTCTTTTCTGGTTTTTACCATTAATATATCCTTTCTTTAGGAAGGAGGAAAGAGCACCTAAATAACTACAATTATTTTGTAAAAATGAGATTTCAAAACGCTTTCATGCAAATTTGATTTTAAAAAGCTTCTTTAATACATATTCAACTACTGTCCTAAAGATTTGTATTTGCTTATCGCTAATAGCAACAGTTGCTCTTTGATGAATCAATTGGCAGCGCATTCGATAATAATATTCAATTTTCTTCCACATCGTTTGCGAAATACTTGAATATTGTTTCATTTCGTTGTGGACCTGATGCCTGCCATTGAATATATTCATAAGTCTAGTATCACTGTAAGCTTGTCCAGATTCATTTACAAGAAATTCCTTAAAGGCAATCTCTAAAGTGCTATCTAATAATAACAAGGCTATACGGTTCCTTTCATCAAATTTTTGCTTGAGGATCCAATCAACAGATATTATCCCCTCATACAGGCCAATAATCCATGGTTTCTTATTCGCTAAAGTCTTATTATTTTGTTTGACTATTTTTGAAAACTTGGGACGAAACTCTGGTAAAGGAGGCATATAAGCTGTGTTGACTGAAGGAAAGTCGTCGATTGTTATTTCCTTAAATTCTCCTGACTTATGCTTGAAGACAGTTTCAGGCCATCCACCCTCGATATTGTTTAGCCGCCTCGCTAAAGAAGCAAAATATTTAACAACTTCCAATAGCCAACTCCTTAATGCGATGAAAACCTCGTGAGATGGATTAATGTCTGATTTACTACTATTCCAGGGCATTAGTCTTGCTTCTCCTTTTAACGAGATTATTACCCTAGCTATCGAGATAACTGCATGAGGTTTTCCGGCAATACCAGATTCAAAACCAACATCATAAGTCTTTAAACCTCTAGCAATTAAACGATCATTGCAATATATGTAAACGCCATATTCTCCTGTTGCAGGACTTGAATGATTAATTAATCCTGCTACTGCCTCAACCAATATTGGTGTTCCATCACTTGTCTTTAATTTTCCAGAGTAAATTATTGGACCATACGTAGGAGGAAAAGACCAATCTTCAAAGAAGATTGGTTTCACTGGCTTATTATTTATAGTTATTTCAACTTTGCCACTTTCTAGGAACTTAGCATAGGTATGTGATACATGATCTATTAACCGGTCAATCAGTGTATCGGTAATTTCATTACGCAGTTTCAATAGATCAATAACAGTTGATCCTTTATCTATGGAACCTACTTTATATACTGGCAAACTCCAATCGTCAGCGATAGATATCCATTCATCATCGTACTCTAATTGGAAAGTGTCTTTTTCTTCTCGCGTCCTGATAGTTATGTCTTGAGCTAGGGCAACAACAGCACGTTTGGTCCCAACACCAAATATACCAATCGTCTTATCTGTTTCGGTTGTTCCAGTATGGCCTGGTCCAATGACATAGGAAAGATCTTTTTCGGAAATACCACCGGCATTATCAACAACTTGGATTCTTTGTTGTTTTTTATCAAGGAAGATTTGTATTTTGAGATCTTGAGATCGACTATTCTTGACCCATATATCAAGCGCATTATCTACAAGCTCACAAATGGATTTATTTATGTCGTAATCAGCGATGATGGAATGGTAAATTCTTTTTGATGGTGTTGCATCTAGTGTATCCACATGTTCTTTCATCAGAGTCTCCAAGAAGTTTTTCTGATAATATGCTTTCTAATGCCAAAGAACGAATATTTTTCGAAGCATAATGTAAGGTCATCTGATGATAAGACAATTTAACTATGTACATCTTCCGGTTCAACACCAATTATGACAATTGGAACGGGTGGTACAGTTCTTCCATGTCGTAATACATTATGTACTTCCTTTTCATAATAAGGGGGGCCGGATGACATATGACTTTGCATAGCTTTACTTGGGATTATTTCGATACCAACATCAATAATTCCCCCCGTATAAAAAGAAAGGTGTTTAACGAATAGGTCATAAGTTACTGAAAAATACTTTCCCAGCTGGACTTCTACAGCTACACCTTCTTTAATAAAATCTGTTTGATTGTATGAATAAAACAAGGGATAGTTGATTTTATTCAAGTAATCTTGTTGTTCATGTTTCGTCATTGTTTCAATTACTTTTACTATTGCATAATCATCTGAAACGTAAAAATTCCTTCTTTTTCCCTCCCAGCCAAGATCGGAAAATACTCGTTCGAATTCTTTATTAATATTTCCAGGAGAATACAATAACTCTCCTTTCCGTCCCTTTTCTTTTGATACCTTAGTTCGGCATTTTGTGGCGTCGACCTTCGATATAGCTTCTTTAATTTCTTTATATAGATCGGGTTTATGAACGATTAAATACTCTTCACCATTGAGATGGGAGTATTTTTTTACTATTTTCATTGATATGCTCCATCATCATTTTTCCACTCATCAGGTACTTTTGATATTTTTTCTTTTCCTGATGGTTTATGAACTTGTTTCCCTAGAGGTCTAATTTTGAGATCCCCAGAAAAATGCTTTTTGATTCGGTCTTTGGAAATATTTATGTATTCTTTTTCTTTTTCTGCTCCCATTCCTCTTCGGTTATTTCGTAATGCTGCAATTATCGTAGAACCAACTCCAGAGAATGGATCAAATACCCAATCATCCTCGTTTGTCATTGCTAATACACACCTCTCAACTAATTCAATGGGAAATTGACAAGGATGTACTGTTTTTTCGGGATGATTTGATTTTACATTTGGAATATTCATTATTCCCGATTCAAATTCTTGAATCATAATGTCTTCCCAATAATCAGAAGGATTTTTACCCAATGGGTTTCCAGATAATTTTCCTTTATTTGGACCTTTATAATGCCTTTTCCCAGGATACTTTGATGGCACACGTACAGAATCTAGATTAAAAATGTAGTCATCTGATTTTGTAAACCACAGAATTGTTTCATACCTTCCGGAAAATCTGTTTTTTGCATGTAACCCATGTCCAAAATGCCAAATGATCCTGTTTCTTAAGAATAAATTTAGATCCTTGAAAATATCATAATAGTAAATATCTAATGGGAACACTTCTCCTTTATCAACATAATTTCCAACTTGCCAACAAATGCTTCCATCATCTGCTAAAACCCTAACGAGATCTTTTATTATAAGCTTTTGTTGTTTTAAATATTTTTTTAGGCTTGTGCGGGTTTCATATTCTTTGCCTAAGTTATACGGTGGAGATGTAATAATTAATTTTGCTATCCCGTCGGGCAATGAATTTAAGAGATCGCAGACATCACCATTATGTAAAACAATGGTTGAATTTTTCGAGAACTTATTACTTATTTTATAGTTATCATTCATAAGTTATTGACCACTTTGTAATTATTCCATATCTGCTAGTGCTTTTGTTTGAGTAATTATTCTCTTCAGGTCATTGTTTGATAAACGCTGGGCCTGGATAATTAATTCATGAAAAAGGGGTGAAAGCTTTTCTTGTTCTATTTCTCTTACATATCTTTCTGGGAAAAAATAAATTATTGGTTTATTCAATGCGAAGCTTAAGTAAACAAGTTCACTAGAACTTACTTCCCTTTTACCATTTTCAATTTCAGATATTGATGCTTGCCGAATATAGATAGCTTTAGCAAGTTCAGCTTGAGAAAGACCAGCTTCCTTCCTGGCTTGCCTAATAAATTGCCCCATTGCAAAGGTAAACTTATTTGGTGTGCTGCTTTTGTATCCGAGCATTTCATCCAATAAATCACGAAACATAAATTAAATATCCATTGTGAAAAGGCTTGACAACTATACGCTTAACGGATATTATTCTATACGTAATGCGTATAATTATTGTGTGGGTGTTTCTAGTAATTATCATACAACCGTATTGCATTATACGCAAGGTGGATATCAGCCCGACGTATTACTGTTTACCCCGCCCGGACGCAGCCGAATTTCTCACTCGTGTCGAGGACTCCATGTCAAGCAAGGTGAGTCCTTCGACTACCATCTCGATGGAGTTTATACAGAGCGGAGCGAAGTGCTCGATGTCCGCTCTGGACGGTGCAAGCCCAAAGGCTTGATATGGGCGGGCGTGTAAACAAAAACACGCTTGGAAACGGCATCCTTTAAGGATGCTGTTTATGCACATCCTGAGGAGATTGCCACGCTCACTACGTTCGCTCGCAATGACAATTAGTTTCGAATCTGCAAACTGCCTACAATTTACTGCTTACTAATTACTTTCTTACCCATTAAAACTAAAGGATGCGTGATCCTTGAAGGATCACGCATCCTATTCATTACCTCATATGGGCCCGGCAGGATTTGAACCTGCGACCTGGCGGTTATGAGCCGCTCGCTCTGACCACTGAGCTACGGGCCCGCTAGCCCAGCACGAATCTCTCCTGCCGGGACAAAAGAGCGGGTGACGGGATTCGAACCCGTGAATGTCAGCTTGGAAGGCTGATGCCTTACCACTTGGCCACACCCGCATTTTGGGTTTCCTTTTTCCTGTGGAAAAACAGGAATTTCAGAAATTGTGCGCTTGAATATTTACATTTAAGGATTCAAAACTCAAGATAAAATGGATTTAAAATTTTAGCAAGCAACCCTTTAATCCAAGCGTGAAGATTATAACAAGGGGTTCTTAATCAGTCAACCTGCTGATTAAGAACCAGGAATATTGAGAATTAATTAACCTCTCCCTTTTTGGGGAATATAGTTATTTACACCTGTAGGTAAAATCCAAGCAACAAGAGATCAGGAGATCTTGACGTTTGTTATAATGGGAACCAGGAGCCGGGGCCAATCCTTTGAATAGATAACTTATCCCTTCCCCGGTTCTTGTTTTAACGCCTCTTTGAGTTGAAGATGACCAGACCACCAAGACACGCTTTAATCCTGATAGCCATTTTGACCCTGCTTGTCTCTGCTTGCATCAGTGAAAATGGAAGCGCCCGGCAATCCCCCACCCAGACGAGCGATACCACACCGGTGAGTCCCACTCCCACCTCCGGTGTTGGTTCCACCTGGGTTTCCCCGCTGGACGGGATGCAGATGGTCTTCGTGCCGGCAGGCCCTTTCATAATGGGCCTGGAAGATCCCGCAGAGCTTTCGCGCAGCCATGCCATAACGCTGATGCCGCCCCAGATAGTCGAGCTGCCGGGGTTCTGGATTGACAAGACCGAAGTGACCAACGCGATGTATACCAGGTGCGTTGACGCTGGTATTTGTGAAGAACCCTTCAAGCCAGTTCTCCTGCCCTTTGAGGACTATTATGAGAATCCAGCCTACGGGGAACACCCGGTCTTGGCCGTATCGTATGATAACGCTAAAGCCTACTGCCGCTGGGCAAAACGTCACCTGCCGACCGAAGCAGAGTGGGAGAAGGCTGCTCGCGGGGAGCTGGGAAATCTCTTTCCCTGGGGAAATCAGCCCCCAAACTGTAATCTAGCAAGCTACCTTCTTTGCAATGAGGGTACTCTCCCAGTGGGGTCGCTTCCGGAGGGTGCCAGCCCGTATGGGGCGCTGGATATGGCAGGGAATGTTTGGGAATGGGTGGAGGACTGGTATGAGCCGGAGGCTTACCCAACACCCTTCCCTGTCAAAGGAAAGGTGTTCACCGAAACGCTGCATGTAGTGCGCGGGGGCTCTTCAACGAACAGCGAAATGCCGCTGGGAGCCGGAATACGCTTCATTGCCTGGCCGATTGACGAAATTTCAGTGGGCTTCGGTTTCCGCTGCGCTAGAGAGGTTGAGCCTTGAACACAAATTGGAAAACAAAGGTCTTTAAATAAATAACGAATAATTATCCAAATGCCTTGAGCTGATGCTTGCCAAAGTTAGGGGAAAAAATATCCCTATAGATGGCAAATCTCATTGGCTTCAGTATCAGTCCGGGAAAAACCAATCCCGGGTCAATTCCAGGGGAAAATTAATCCCCCCTCCTCCCAGTTACGATATAATTATGGAGCGGAAATTTTGACTCTAAGCACGACCAGGAGAATTATTATGTTCAAGGAATTTAAAGATTTTGCCCTGCGCGGCAACGTGATGGACATGGCAATCGGTATCATTATCGGAGCCTCTTTCAGTACCATCGTTAACTCACTGGTGAAAGATATCCTCATGCCACCTATCGGCTGGCTTTTAGGCGGAGTGGATTTTGAGAACTTTTACCTCACCGTTAAAACCGGAACACCAGCAGGCCCTTACCTATCCCTGGCAGATGCCCAGGCATCTGGTGCGGTGACAGTAAACTACGGACTGTTTATCAACGCCATCATCAGCTTTTTAATCGTGGCCGTTGCCATGTTTTTAATAATCCGGGCTATCAACCGCCTCCAGGAAGGAAAAACAGAAGAAGATCAGGATCCCGCACCAACCACCAGGGATTGCCCTTTCTGCTTCACGGCTATCCCCCTGCAAGCCACCCGCTGTCCACACTGCACCTCTCAACTTAAGTAATTTTATTCCAGCTGGACTTTAAACTTATGCCTTCAACCCCAACCCGAGATCGAGTGAACCCAGAGGAAAAACCCGAATCCGGGCGCCTGCCGCCCTGGCTGCGGGTTAAATTCAACAACAGCAAAACTTACCATGAAGTGGATTCGCTGATGCAAAGCCAATCCGTTCATACAGTCTGCCAGGAAGCCCTCTGCCCCAACCGCGCTGAATGCTGGGGAGAAGGAACGGCAACTTTTTTGCTCCTGGGTGATATCTGCACCCGGTCCTGTAAATTCTGTGATATTAAACACGGCCAGCCAGAAGCGCTGGATTGGGATGAGCCGGAACGGGTTGCCCGCTCCATCCAGGGTATGAACCTCAAACATGCAGTGGTCACCAGCGTCAACAGGGATGAACGGCGTGACGGCGGAGCGCCAATTTTTGCCATGTTAATCCGCCGGGTCCGGGAGCTCCAGCCGGGCTGCTCAGTTGAAGTTTTGATTCCAGATTTTAAGGGCAGCCTGGAAGCCTTAAAAATCGTCATGGATGCCGGACCGGATATCCTGAACCATAACCTGGAAACTGTGCCGCGCTTGTTTAAATCCATCCAACCCCAGAGTTCGTACCAGGTTTCGCGCGACACATTGATCAATGCTAAAAAACTTCAGCCAAATGCAATCACCAAGTCGGGTTTGATGACAGGTCTCGGGGAAACCAGGGAAGAAATCAAAGAAACCATGGTCGAGGTCCGCAGCTGGGACGTGGATATTCTGACCATTGGTCAATACCTGCAGCCCAGTAAAAATCACCTGCCCGTCGCTCGCTTTTATACCCCTGATGAGTTTGAGGAATTAAAGAAATACGGACTGGATCTCGGTTTCAAATGGGTGGAAAGCGCTCCATTGGTGAGGTCTTCCTATCACGCCGCGGAACAAGTCCGCGCTTTGAAAGCCCAATCCCAGGAATCAAAGAAAGCTGAATAATTTCCCAACCTCCAAATAAAACAAGGATCTCACTGTATGGAAGAAACCATGTCTTTTCTCCCGCTTTTAATCGTGATCTTTCTGGCATTCCTGGTGCCGATCACTCTCTCCAGATTCAAAAAATTACGACTGCCAATTGTCGTAGGAGAAATCATTGCAGGGATTATTGTAGGTAGAAGCGGATTTGGATGGGTACAGCACCATGAATTGGTCCTGGATCTGCTGGCCGAACTGGGTTTTGTGTTCCTGATGTTCCTTTCCGGAATGGAAATTGATTTTTCCAGCCTGGGTTTGTTCACAAATCAAAAAAGAAGCAAAGATCAACCCTGGAATCCCTTTAAACTGGCAGGCACTTCCTTCTTACTCACTCTGATTTTATCCACTTTTATTGGATTTGCCTTTACCTGGGCGGACCTGGCATCCAGCCCCTGGATGATCGCTTTGATCCTCTCTACAACTTCATTGGGAGTGGTAGTTCCGGTTCTAAAAGAACAGGGCTTGAGTAATGGACGCTATGGGCAAACACTGTTGATCTCCGCCTTAATCGCGGATTTTGTTACC